>Ga0315273_10002692_pt1 | contig 21098 bp, 20 predicted proteins | sample YL17G02_0_MG_FD_205753 | JGI IMG/M metagenome (GOLD analysis project Ga0315273, IMG submission 205753) | Sediment microbial communities from Yellowstone Lake, YNP, Wyoming, USA - YL17G02_0 | ecosystem: Environmental > Aquatic > Freshwater > Lake > Sediment | place: USA: Wyoming | collected... | reverse complement strand
ACACGCTGGTGCAGGACAAGGACATCACTCTCGGTATCTACCGGCGCTTCGACGGCAAGCTCGCGCTCAACTGCTTTGTGATCGAAGGCGGCGAGATCAGCGTGGGCGATGAGGTGCAACTGGTGCGCGGGCGTGCGTGTGCGGCATCCGCGACGTTCGCCGAGTAGGCCGCCTTTCCCCGCCACCTTCGACGGACGCGCCATGACCAAGGATCGCCGCTTCGCGGTCGACTTCGACCCGGACCACTTCGCCCGAGAGGCGACGCGGGGACAGTCGTTCTCGCCGGCCGAGGCGTTCCGCCACGCCTTCCAGACTAACCTGTGGGGCGGCGCCGACCTGCTGCCCGAGGTCGTCGCCCGCGCCGCGGCACAAGCCCGGACTGGGAGTTCCTCACGCTGGCCCTGACCAGCAGCCTGCTTCCGCCCGCGGACCTGCTCCTCTGTCGCGACTGCCTGGTGCGTCTGTCGTTCGCCGACATCGAGCGAGCGCTGGCCAACATCCAGCGGTCCGGAATTTCCTATCTGCTTGCGACCACCTTCCCCGACGAACCGGCCAACCGCGATATCACCGCCGGCGACTGGCGTCCCTTGAACCTCGAGAAGGGGCCGTTCAGATTCCTGGCTCCCGTCGAGGCCCTCCGGGAAGGGTGCACCGAGCAGGGTGGGCTGTTCGCCGACAAGAGCCTGGGGCTCTGGCGGGTAGCGGATCTGCCGCTTCCTGACGCATTCGGCGCATGACAACCGCCCAGACCACGCCGCCCTCATCCGGTGGGAGCCTCCAGAAGGGGAAGAGCGCACCGAGCAGCCCCTCGCCTGACAATGTCGGGTGACGATCGGGGTCCAACCTCAACCATTCTCTCCTTCCCCGCCCTTCCCTGATCCGGATCCAGCACGGCCCCCCTCTACCGAGCGCCCGAAGCTGCCGCTCCCCTCGTAGTGGGCTTTCTCGGCCCCAGCCAAGGATGGCCAATCGGGACGGGGTCTTCCGGCCCCTCCCTCCCACGACAGCGCCGCGCTTCGCGTCATGATGGTTCGGCCTGGCATGGTGCCGGTGGACGGCGGTTCCTGGCGTGACGGCGGGCCGAATGGCCGGCGTTCACTCTCTCAGGAGGTACTGGCATACACGTTGCCCTCCTGAGCCTCCGGCTGGCCCGAAGACGGCACGCCGCTATCGCTGCCACCGCTGGAACAGAGAGCGAAACGCGCTCAGATAGGCGGCTGTGTGTCGCATCTTACATGGACGTCCCGCGAAACACGGCCCTTGGACCACTCCGGGCGCTCTTAATCGGGGATACGTCGAATGCCTTCATCCTTGCTGAAACTGGGATCTCAATGGCCGCTTCGCTGGCAGCTACTCGCCAGCACCCTGGTCGTGGTCCTTCTGCTGGTCCTGTTCGTCGGTCTGTACTATCCCGCCAGTGCCGCCCGCGAAGCGATAGCCAGCAAGCAGGTACAGGTGGCGGGGACGGCCGAGATCGTCGCGCTCAGCGTGGCCGTCGGGCTCAACCAGGACGACCCCACCGCGGTCGAGGCAGCGTTCGCCTGGTTGCGCCGCGATCCGGCGCTCCGTTACGCGGCCGCCCTGGATGAGAAAGGAGTGCGGATCGCGGTCTATGACCCGGACAGCCTGGGCATCGATGACACCGCCGAGCGTGGGCGGCGCGGGGTGCGCCAGTGGCACGATCACTTCCTGGTCTCCGGGCCCATCATCTACCAGGGCCAGGTCCATGGGGACCTCGTCCTGGCGGTCTCGATGGCGCCGATCCGGGCGAAAGCCGCCGCAGACCGCCAGGCGGGTCTGACCTTTTGCGGGGGCCTCCTCATTGTCGGAGTGCTCCTGTCGGTACTGACGAGCGCGAGGATCGCGACCCCAATCGTGGAACTGCAGCGAGCCGCCGACCAGATCGCGGGCGGACGGTACGACGTGCCGGTCAAGATCGCGGCGGGGGCGGAAGTCGCGGCATTGTCGGTGGCCTTCTCGACGATGGCAGCCCGGATTCGCGATCAGGTGGCGAACCTGGCCCTCCAGGCTGACGAGCTCGGCACCGCGCGAGACGCGGCACTCGCCGCCACGCAGACGAAGTCGGCGTTTCTGGCTACGATGAGTCACGAGATCCGGACGCCGATGAACGGCGTGATCGGCATGCTGGACCTTCTGCTGGACAGCGAACTCACCACCGAACAGCGCGACTTCACGGAGACCGCCAGCAAGTCCGCCGAGGCGCTGCTCACGATCATCAACGACATCCTGGACTTCTCGAAGATCGAGGCGGGGCGCCTCGAGCTGGAGAGCATCGACTTCGACTTGCGGACCACTATCGAGGACGTGAGCAGCGTCCTGGCGGAGCGCGCGCATGCCAAGGGCATCGAGATGGTCACCAGCATCCGCCCCGACGTGCGGACCGACTTGCGCGGCGACCCCGGCCGGCTGCGGCAGATCCTCCTTAACCTGGCCGGCAACGCGATCAAGTTCACCGAGCGCGGTGAGGTCGTCATGAAGGTCACCGTGACGGGGGATGAGGCCGATGCCACCGTGCTGCGCTTCGAGATCCGTGACACCGGGATCGGCATTCCCCAGGACGTCCGGGCCAACCTGTTCCTCCCCTTCTCCCAGGCGGACGCATCCACCACCCGGCGATACGGCGGCACCGGGCTTGGACTGGCGATCTGCAAGCAGCTGGTCACCATGATGCAGGGCGAGATCGGCGTAGAGAGCAAGGAGGGGGCAGGCAGCACCTTCTGGTTCACGGCGCGCATCCGCCATGGCGTTGCCTCCCCATTGCCCGAGCCGGCGGCGAGCCTCGACGGAGTGCGGGCCCTGATCGTGGACGACAACCTCACCAACCGCCGCGTCCTCGAGCAGCAGCTGGTTGCCTGGGGCATGCAGTGCACGCTGGCCGAATCGGGGCCATCGGCCGTGGCCGCGCTGCGAAACCTGCTGGCGCAGGGCACGCCACCGCAGCTCGCCCTGCTCGACATGCAGATGCCGGGAATGGATGGCCTGGCCCTGGCCCACGTGATCCACGAGGATCCCGGCCTCAAGGGGACGCGAATGGTGCTGCTCACGTCGGTGGGCCACCGAGGCCAGGCGCGGGAGGCGAAGGAAGCGGGGATCGCGGCCTTCCTCACCAAGCCGGTCCGCCAGGACCAGCTTCGACAGTGCCTCGCCACACTGGTCGTCCTGCCCGCGGGCGTGGACAACCAGATGGTCACGCGGCATACGCTATCGGCGGCGCGCCCGAGCCGGCGCGGCCACATCCTCCTGGTGGAGGACAACGTGGTGAACCAGAAGGTGGCCACGCAGCTGCTCGAGCGGCTGGGGTACCGGGTGGACGTGGCCGCGTCGGGCGTGGAGGCCCTCGATGCGGCCGGGCGGCGGCCGTATCACGCGGTGCTGATGGACTGCCAGATGCCGGTCATGGACGGCTTCACGGCCACGGCCGAACTCCGCCGGCTGGGCTATGACTCCGGGCGGCTGCCCATCATCGCGATGACGGCGAATGTCATGCAGGGAGATCGCGAGCGCTGCCTGGCCGCCGGCATGGACGGGTACCTGGCCAAGCCGGTGCGGCGGGAGCAGCTGGCGGCGGCGCTCGCGCAATACGCCCGGAGCGAGCCCTCCGATGCTGGCGAGGATGCAAAGGCGGAGAAGCCCACCGCTACTCCCGGCGGCGCGGCGGTGAACCTGGAGCAGCTGCAGTCGCTGGTGGGCGACTCGCCGAAGGAGTGGCGCGAATACCTCGAGTTGTTCCTGGGAGCCAGCGGACCAGTGCTGGAGGATCTCTACCGGGGGCTGGGCGAGAAGAGTCCCAGCGCCGTGAAGAGCGCGGCACACACCCTCAAGGGCTCCGCGGTGTCGGTCGGCGCGGACGAAGTGGCCGAGCTGGCACGATGCCTCGAAGTCAGTGCCAATCAGCAGACGTGGGCCATTGCCGAATCGATCCGCGAGCGGCTGGATGCCGCCCTCGGCCGGGTCGCAAGCGTAGCGGGGGGCCTATGATTAAGGCGGCACAACTGGGCTCCCCCGAGGCGGCCGGGGCAGTCCTGATCGTCGACGATGACCCGGTCAGCCTGCGGCTCCTTACCAACGCCGTGGAGGCGCTGGGGAATATGCGAGTGCGCCCGTTCGGGAGGGCCGCCGACCTGCTCGACGCGCTGCTGTTGGAAGGAGCGGACCTGATCATCACCGACATCCAGATGCCGGAGATGGACGGCTTCGCGCTCATCGAAGCCTGCCAGGCCGCCGGCTACATCCCGCCCATCCCGATCATCGTGGTGACGGCCTCGACGGAACGCGAGGTGCGACGGCGGGCGCTACAGGCCGGGGCCGCGGACGTGATCAGCAAGCCGCTCGATGCCGAGGAGATCCGGGCCCGCACCTGCAACCTGGTGACCCTGGTCCGCGCCCAGCGGGCGCTGGTCGACCGATCGGCATGGCTGGCGGAGGAAGTCCGGCACGCGACGGCCGAAGTCGCCACCCGCGAGCGGGAGACCATCATCCGCCTGTCACGCGCGGCCGAGCACCGGGACTGGGAAACCGGCCAGCACATCCTGCGGATCGCGGAGTACGTGCGCCTGATGATGGCCCACCTGGACCTGCCGGCAGCGGTCCAGGAGGAAATCTACCTCGCGGCACCGCTGCACGACGTCGGGAAGATCGGGATCCCGGATTACGTCCTGCGCAAGCCGGACCGGCTCGATCCGGAGGAGTTCACCCTGATGCAGAGCCACACGGTCATCGGCTACGAGATCCTGAACGGCAGCCAGTCGCACCTGCTCCAGGTCGGCGCCGAGATCGCACTCTCCCACCACGAGCGATTCGACGGCCGCGGCTACCCCAAAGGGCTGGCCGGAGAGGCGATCCCGCTGGCGGGCCGCCTGGTCGCGGTGGCGGACGTATTCGACGCGCTCATCTCCAGGCGCCCCTACAAGAGCGCCTGGACCCACGCCGACGCGCGCACCAATATCGCGGACGGGTCCGGGAAGCAGTTCGACCCCGATTGCGTGAAGGCCTTCTTCGCGGTGTGGGACGAGGTCACAGCGGTCGCGAAGCGGCTGTCGGACGACGCGCCAACGCGGACCGGGGCCACGCCCCCGGAACGGGGCCGATGAATCCGGCAGCCCGAGTCGCCGTGGCGCTGGGGCTGGCCGGCGGGTGCCTCCTCACTGATGGAGCGGCTGCCCAAGAGGCGTAAGGGTCCGCCGGGTACCTGGTCATCGTCCACCCGCCGAACCCCGTGACCGAAACGCGCTGCGCGGAGTTTGCCGACTTCTTCCTCAAGCGCCGCGCGAACTGGAGCACGGGAGTCCACCGCCGCCGCCGTGGTGGCGCTCGTGGCCGTGACACCCGGGGCCATCGGCTATGTCCCCGCCGATGCCGCGATGGACGGCGTGAACCTCCTGACGGTGGTGCCCTGACCTCAACTCCCCCAAGAGGCAATCAGTCATGCAGGGTCGCCGCCATGACGCTGTGCGCCCTGACGATGGGCGGCGCGGAACACCTCCAGAACCTGCTGCGGCAGGACGGCCGATCGTTCCGCGCCGGTCTGCGTCACACCTTCTGAACCACCGGATACGCGCGATCTGAGAATCGCTCCTGAACCGGACGCTCGTCATCCTCCATCGACCGCGGGTGGTCCGCGGTTGGACCGTTCCTTCCACGGAGGCGGATCGTGACATCCCCACTCATCTCCCGGGCCAGTGCCGGGCTCCTCCTCGCCGCTGGAATGGCCCTCCTGTTCGTACCCGATGTCGTCCTGCCCGGGCTGGTATCCGGTTACCCCGCCGAGGCCCTCTGGGTCGGGCAGCTGCTCGGCGCCGCCTGGCTCGGCGTGGCGGGGCTCAACTGGATGGCGCGATCCACGATTCTCGGAGGCATCTACGGCCGGCCCATCGTCATCGCCAACCTGGCAATTTACTTCATCGGGGGACTGGTTCTGCTCAGGGCGGCCGAGCGCGCGGGCTTTCCGCCCGGGCTGTCACTGCTCCTCGCTTCGGCGGCACTGCCGGCGCTGGCCTATGGGTGGCTGCTTTTTCGCGGCCCGTTGCAGAAGGATCTCGATGCTCGGGGCACCGGCTGATACCAGTTCAACCCCTCTAGGTTCCGGGGCGGCAAGGTCCTCGACCTGCCAGACTGCGGTCGGCGAGTTTGGCGGGATGTGGCGGGTCGGGCATAACCCGGCGTTCCTCGCCACCGTCACCCAGGACCCGGCGTGGACGTTTCAGGGCCACGCCATCCGCTGGGGCCGCTGATCCGCATCACGAAGGCAACGGGCGCCGGTCGGATCAGGCCCCCTTCTCCTGCATGATCGCGGCGATCGACGCGTTGGCTTCGATCGGCCCGAAATGCGCCGCGAGCCCGGCCTTGCGCAGGTGTTCGCGCGCGGGCCCGCGGGCGTCGGCGAGTTCCAGGCTGATGCCGCGACGCTCCAGTTCGGTGCGCAGCGTCAGCAGCATCTCGGCGCCGGCGAGGTCCACGGTGGGAGAGGTCGACAGGCTCCAGATCGCGAGCCGCACCGGTGCGGTCTCCTGGGCCAGCAGTTCGAGGAAGCGGTCACGCAGGAATTCGCAGTTGAAGTAGAGGATCGACGCATCGGCACGGAACACGAACACACCCGCGGTGCGCAGGTTCTCCGGATTCGGAACGATGTTTCCGTAGAACTCCGTCCCGGGGACGCGCCCGAGCACCGCCACCGGCGGCTGCGACGCGGCCCTGAGCAACCGCACCAGTGAGATCACGGCGCCGATCAGCACGCCGCGCAGCAACCCCGACCCGAGCACCCCGGCGAGCGCCGCCGCCGCGATCGCGAACTCCTTCCGGTCATAGCTCCACAGGTGCTTCAGGTCCTCGACCTTGAACAGCCCGGCCACCGCGACCAGCACGAGCGCCGCGAGCACCGGCTGCGGCAGATTGCGTAAGAGGTCGGAGAAGAACAGCACCACGATCAACACGATGAGCGAGGCGAACAGCCCGGAGAGCGGTGTGCGCGCGCCGCCGCTCTCGTTCACCAGCGACTGCGACATGCCGCCGGAGACCGGGAAGCCGTGACCCAGGCCGGCGCCGAGGTTCGCCGCGGCGAGGCCCAGGAATTCCTGGTCGGCGTCGAGCCGGTAACCGTGCTTGCGCGCGAACATGCGGCCGATGGCGACTGTCTCGACGGCGCCGAGCATGAAGCACGCCATCGCCAGCGGCAGCAGTTCGTTCAGGTCGCTCCAGTGCACCGCCGGCAGGCCGACCGGCGGCATCCCCTGCGGGATCGAGCCAAGCAGCTTCACACCCGCCGCGCCGGCGTCCATCATCGTGGCGGCAACCACGCCACCGACGACGACGAACAGCGCCACCGGCCGGTTCTTCAGGAAGAGCTTGCCCAGCACCAGCGCCACCAGTGCGGTCACTCCCATCGCGAGCGCGGTCGGGTTGGTGTCGCCCAGGTGCGAGAAGAAGTCCCCCATCCGCGCCCAGAAGTCACCGTGCCCGCCCTTGAAACCGAACAGCTTGGGCAACTGGGTGCTGCCGATGAACAGCGCCACGCCAGTCTTGAAGCCGGTCATCACCGTCTCGGAGATGAAGTTCACGATCCCACCGGCGCGCACCAGCCACGCCAGGAAGGCCATCACGGCGACCAGCAGTGTAGTGGCCGCCGCGAGCGCCCCGAAGCGCGCGACATCACCGCCGGCCAGCGTGCCCAGTGACGAGCCGATGAGGACCGAGAGGGCCGACGTGACGGTGATCGCGGTGTGCCGTGAACCGCAGAAGAGCCAGAAGACCAGCCCGGAGAAGAGGCAGGCGTAGAGACCAGCTTCAGGAGGCAGATTGGCCAGCGACGCATCGGCGAGGCCCGCGGGCAGCAGGTACGCCGCGAGTGTGATGCCGGCGACCACATCGGGACGCAGGGCGGCGCCCCCCACGTTGGGCAGCCATGTCACGGCCGGCATGAGCCGGGCGAGTCGCGAGGCACCCGGAGATGAGCTAAGGGACGTATTGGTTTCGGGCATGGCGGCCGTGACGCTGGCGTCTGGGCGAGAGGAATCTGGCGTCCGTAACCATTGCCTACGGCGTTCCTCGGCGCAAGAGTTCTGAAAGGTGACTCGAATACCACCCTTGCCGATCATCGGGTGCCGCGATAACCTCTCGGCGCAGCACCCACCTGACGCAGGTCACATCGCTGTGGTGCGACTCCGTCTCGCGGCCGTAAGGGACGGCGCGCCCGCGCCGGCAACATCCTGATGCGGATTCACCAGCTCACCGTCCAGCAGGCGCTCGAGAGCCTGTGCAGCTCCCTCCAGGGGCTGTCCGAGGGCGAGGCCCGGCGCCGGCTCGCGGAATTCGGGCCGAACCGCATCGAGGAGCTCGCCCGCGAGCCGCTCTGGCTGCTGGCAGCACGCCAGTTCACCCACTTCTTCGCGCTGATCCTGCTGGTCGCGGCCGCGCTCGCCTTCTTCGCCGACGCGCGGGGTCCCGGACAGGGGATGGCCGCGCTGGGCTGGGCGATCATCGGCGTGGTCCTCATCAATGGCGGTTTCGCCTTCTGGCAGGAACATCGTGCCGAGCGCGCCGTGACGGCACTGAAGGCGCTGCTTCCGCCCCAGGCCACCGTCCGCCGCGAGGGTATCGCGGTCCAGGTCGACGCCGCCCTTCTGGTCCCCGGTGACGTGGTCCTGCTGCAGGAGGGCGACGACGTGCCAGCCGATTGCCGCCTGCTCGAGGCCGCCAGCGTGAGGGTCAACCTCGCCACCGTCACCGGCGAGTCGCTCCCCAAGTCCCGCCAGCCCGGCCCGTCCGCCGAGGAGGACCTGCTCAAGAGCCGCAACGTGCTGCTCGCCGGCACCGATGTGGTCTCGGGCTCGGCGGTGGCACTGGTGTTCGCGACCGGGATGCGAACCGAGTTCGGCAAGATCGCGCACCTGACCCAGGTCGGGCAGGAGGCGCCCTCACCCCTGCAACGGGAGATCAGCCGCCTCTCGAGGATCGTCGGGATCCTCGCCGCCGGGCTCGGCGTCGTGTTCTTCCTCATCGGCCAGGCGCTGGGGCTTCCCTTCTGGGCCAATTTCCTGTTCGCCATCGGCATCATCGTGGCGAACGTCCCCGAAGGACTGCTGCCGACCGTCACGCTGTCGCTGGCGATGGCAACCCAGCGCATGGCGAAGCGCAACGCCCTCATCCGCCACCTGCCGGCCGCCGAGACACTCGGCTCTGCGACGGTCATCGTCACCGACAAGACCGGCACGCTCACCGAGAATCGCATGCACGCGGTGCGGGCCTATTTCGCTGGCGGCGGGGGGGATCTCGCGGCGCTCACGGCCGAGGAGGCGGCCGCACGCGGTCAGTTCTTCCACGTGGCCCGGAACTGCCACAGCCTGCGGCGGGTGCAACGGAACGGCGCCGCCATCCTGGCCGGTGACCCGATGGAGGTGGCCCTGGTCGAGATGGCGGATCGCGCGACCGGCATCGGGACACCGCCGCCACGGGTGGACGAACTGCCGTTCGACGCCGATCGCAAACGGATGTCCACCGTGCACCAGGATGGCGCGGTTCGCCTTCTCTACTGCAAGGGCGCGCTCGAGATGGTGCTGCCGCTCTGCACCCATGTCATGCTGCCCGGGCCGGCCGGCTCCCATGAGCGGAAGGTCACCCCGCTCACCGATGCGGGCCGGCGGGAGTTTCTCGCTGAGCAGGAGTCGATGGCGGAGCGGGGTCTCCGCGTCCTCGCGCTCGGCTTCCGGCCGCTCGCGGAGGAGGTGCCGCGCGAGGAGTGGGAGGGTGAATTCACGCTCGCGGGGATCGTCGGGCTGCACGATCCGCCGCGGCCGGAGGTGCCGCAGGCGGTGGCCACCTGCCATGCGGCTGGAATCCGCACGATCATGGTGACCGGCGACCACCCCCACACCGCCCGCGCGGTGGCGCGCGACATCGGGCTGGCAACGGCGCCGACGGTCGTCACGGGCGACGCACTGGCCCGGCTCTCCGACACCCAGCTGCAGCTCGCGCTCGACGCGGGTGAGATCCTGTTCGCGCGGGTGACCGCCGTCCAGAAGCTGCGCATCGTGGAGGCGCTGCAGCGGAAGGGCCACGTCGTGGCCGTCACCGGCGACGGCGTCAACGACGCGCCGGCGCTGAAGCGGGCGGACATCGGCATCGCGATGGGGGTGGTGGGGACGGACGTGGCGCGCGGCGCGGCCGACATGGTGCTGCTGGACGACAATTTCGCTTCCATCGTGGCGGCAATTGAGGAGGGACGCGCGGTGTTCCAGAACATCCGCAAGTTCCTGACCTACATCCTGACCTCCAACATCCCCGAGGTCGTCCCCTACCTCGCGTTCGTGCTCGCGCGCATCCCGCTGCCGCTCACCATCGTCCAGATCCTCGCTGTGGATCTCGGCACCGACATGCTGCCCGCACTCGCGCTGGGGGCGGAGAAACCGGCGCCCGGCATCATGAGCCAGCCGCCCCGCCGGCCGGGCGAGCGGCTGATCGACTGGCCCCTGCTGGCGCGGGCCTATCTCTGGCTCGGCCTGCTGGAAGCGGCGGTGGCGATGTCGGCCTTCTTCTTCGTGCTCCAGCGGGGCGGCTGGGCATACGGCCAGATGCCCGGACCCGCCGATCCGCTCTACCTCCAGGCGACGACAGCATGCCTCAGCGCCATCGTCGTGTCCCAGGTGGTGAACGTCTTCCTCTGCCGCCACCCGCGCGATTCGGCATTCACCTTCCGGCTCTTCAGCAACCCCCTCATCCTGTGGGGCGTCGCGGCGGAGATCGCGCTCATTTTGGCGATCGTCTACACCCCCTGGGGCAACCTCGCCTTCGGCACCGCGCCGATCGGAAGCGAGGTCTGGCTCTTCGCGGCGCTGTTCGCGGTCGTGATGCTGGCGCTGGAGGAGCTGCGCAAGGCCGTCGCGCGCCACCTGAGCCGCGCCCCTGCCTGACGGCCGGCCGAGCGGTGCCGGCGCTCCCTTGACACTCTTCCTGGCGGCGGGTTGGATTGAACCATGCCGACCACGATTTTCGTCAACCTGCCGGTGAAGGACCTCGACGGCCACCAGTGGGAGATCCTGTGGATGGACCCGAAGGCGCCACCCCCGCACTAGCCCACTATTAAGGAAGGCACCCTCCTCGCATGCGCGACCTGCGCGATCGAGTGGTGGTCATCACCGGCGCGGCCGGCGGCATCGGCCGGGCGCTGTCGCTCGCGTTCGCGCGGGAAGGCAGCGCCCTCGCACTGGTTGATCTCGACGCCAGCGGGCTTGATGGCGTCCACCGCGACGTCGTGGCACTGGGTGCGCAGGCGTCGCGCCACACCGCCGACGTCGGCGACCGGCAGGCACTCGAGCGGGTGCGTGACGAGGTGCTCGCCCGGTACGGCCGGGTGGAAGTGCTGGTCAACAACGCCGGGGTCACTCTGTACTCACTGTTCGAACACCTCGAGCCGGAGGAGTTCGAGCGCATCGTCGCGGTGAATTTCTGGGGGGTGGTGTACGGCTGCCAGCTGTTCCTGCCGGTCCTCAGGAATGCCGGACAGGCCCATATCGTCAACGTCTCGAGCATGTCGGGCTTCGCCGGGATGCCATTCCAGTCGCCCTACTGCGCCACCAAGTTCGCGGTGCGCGGATTTACCGAGGCGCTCCGGGCCGAGCTCGACAGCGTCGGCATCGGCGTCACCTGCGTGATGCCGGGCGTCACCAGCTCGCAGATCCTCGCCTCGGCGCGCTCGCGTGACCCGGCCCTGACCGGAAGGCTGGGCAAGCTGCAGCTCAGGCACGGCGGTTCACCCGACAAGCTGGCCCGCCGCATCATTCGCGGGGTGCGCTGGAACAGCGCCGAGGTCCGGGGACAGTTCGACAGCGTGCTGCTCGACCTCACCAAGCGCGCCTTTCCCTGGCTGGTCGGCTGGTTCATGGCCCAGCTGGTCCGTACTGCCAGCCGCCGCGGCCTGGTGCGGGCCAAGCCGTGAGCGGGCAACCTTCCAGTCAGGCGCCGGATCCGCTGGCCGAGCGCCGGGCTTTCACTCCGTTCCGCCTGGCCGGGCTCACCCTCCGCAACCGGATCATCAAGTCGGCGACCTACGAGGGGATGAGCCCGGGAGGCCGGGCCGGCAGCGCGCTGGTCGAGCACCACGCCGAACTCGCACGCGGCGGGGTCGGGCTCACCACGGTCGCCTACGCCGCGGTCGCGAGCGCCGGCCGGACCTTCTCAGAGCAGCTCCTGATGGACGAGGACCAGGTCGCGCGACTCAAACCGCTGACCGACACGGTGCATCGTCACGGCGGCGCGGCCAGCCTGCAGCTGACCCACTGCGGCGGGTTCACCAAGTACCGGGCACCGGGTGACCCGGTGCCGGCCGGGCCCTCGCGGGCATTCAACGCCTACGGCGCGCTCAGCGGGCTGCCGCGGACCCGCGCGATGAGCGAGGCCGACATCACCGGGGTCATCACCGCGTTCGCCGACGCTGCCGGCCTCGCCAAACGCTCCGGATTCGACGCGGTGGAACTGCACCTGGGCCACGGCTACCTGCTCAGCCAGTTCCTGTCGCCGGCGACGAACCGCCGGACCGACGCCTGGGGTGGCTCGCTCACCAACCGCCTGCGCCTCCCGATCGCCGTGGTCCGGGCGGTGAGGGAGCGGGTGGGCGACGATTTCCCTGTCCTCTGCAAGACCAATCTGGACGACGGGTTTCCGGGCGGCCTGGGGGTCGACGAAGCGGTCGGGGTCGCGAAGGCGCTGGCGGGAGAGGGGGTGGACGCGCTGGTGCTGAGCGCGGGGTTTGTCAGCCGCTCGCCCTTCTACCTGCTTCGCGGCGGGCGCCTGCTGCGACAGATGATCGCGGCCGAGCGCAAGTGGTCACAGAAGCTCGCGCTCGGCCTGTTTGGCCCACTGCTGGTGCGCCGGTGGCCCTTCACCGAACTGTTCCTGCTCGACCAGGCCCGCCGGGTCCGCGAGGCGGTCGACATCCCGCTGGCGCTGCTGGGCGGCGTCAGCTCGCGCGACAACCTCGCCACCGCCATGCGCGAGGGATTCGAACTGGTCGCGATTGCCCGCGCGCTGCTGGCCGACCCCACATGGGTCCGGGATCTCGAGGCCGGCACGCTGGAGCGCACCCGCTGCACCCGTTGCAACCGCTGCATCGCCGAGATGGACCGCGGCGGGGTCCGCTGCGTGCTGTGATGTACCGAGCGAGGCGAGGCAACGACCGCTATTTTCTCCGCATGCCATCCCGACTGAATCCGTACTTGCGGGCCACATTCGGCGCATTGGCGTTTTCGATGGGGCTGAGCGTTGCCGGGGCTTCGGGCCAGGCCGCGCCAGCTGGAACCGACACCGCGCGCACCACCCCTGACACTACCCGTGCCGCTGTTATCCGCAGCGAGGACATCCCCGCCCAGGCAAGCGAGACGGAGACCCGCCTCCGCGACCTCGAAAGCCAGCTGCCCCGGGACCCGGCGGTCGCAAGGAGCATCGTGTCGGCGCGCAGCCTCGCCGACTCCCTCCCCTCCCTGATCCAGGGCCAGCAGAGGGTGGCCTCCCGGCTGATGACCCGGCGGGCGCTGATCGACTACTCGCTGGAATGGGAACGCCGCTCCGCGGATGTGCAGGAGTGGCGCCGGACGCTCCGGGCTCGCATCGGCGGTCTGGAAGGGGGGCGGCAGGAACTCGGCCAGAGCGCGAGCCGCTGGACGGCCACCCTCCAGGCGGCGCGGCACGACTGGACGACCGGTGAAGTACTCGGCCTCGCGGAAGCGACGCTGAAGGACATCCTGGGCCTCGAGCGGCGGGTGAAGGAACGGCTGGATGAACTGCTGGCGGCGGAGGTCCAGCTCTCCGACGTCCAGCTCAAGATTCAGCGACAACAGGAGTCGCTCGCTCAGCAGGCGGAGGAGCAATTCCGGGATCTGCTGCGGATAGACAGCCCGCCGTTCTGGCGGCTGGGGGTGACGCTGTCGCTCCAGGGCCTGGGCGACACCATCGGTCGGCTCTGGCAGGAGAATCTCAGGGCGCTGCTGGAGTTCCTCCGAGCGTACGCCTGGAAGCTGCTGGCGCACTCCGTCCTCGCCATATTGCTGATCCGCTTCTTCCGGCGCGGGCGCGCCCGGCTGGGTGCAGCACCGGACGATCCGTTGCATGCAGAGCCGGCCTCGAACGTCCTCCAGCGGCCCGAGTCGGCCGCACTCCTGGTGGCCAGCCTAGCGCTCCTCTGGTTCTACCCCCGGGCGCCGTTGATCGTCTACGATCTCGCGCTGCTCGCATCGGTGGCGCCGATGCTGCAGATCCGCCTCGTCCTCGTGCCCCCTCGCCTGCACCGGATCGGCCTGTGGATCGCCATCCTAATGGTGATCCAACGCCTGATCTCCATCATCGGGTCGGGAACCGACGTGGAGCGGCTCGGCGTCCTGGCGTTGAGCATCGCCGGTGGCGTGCTGCTGTGGCGCGGTCTCCGGCCCGGCGGCGCACTCCTGGCCCGGGACGCCGGTTCGTGGCCGAAGGCGATTGAACTCGTCGCCAGGGTCCTGCTGGCCGGCTTTGGGCTCAGCCTGGCGGCCAATGTTGTCGGCAACGTCTCGCTGGCATCCATCTCGGTCTCCACCATGCTGACGCTGAGCTACCTGGGCATGGTGCTGGTCGCGGCGACCAAGGTGCTCGACGTGACTCTCTCCGAGTTCGTCCGGTTCGGAAGCCGACACTCGGTCTTCATCCGGACCTACGGCCCGGGGATCAGGCGGCGGGGCTACTGGCTGCTCGATGCCACCGCCGTGGTGACATGGGCCTGGGTCGCGCTCTTCTCGTACTACCTCGCCGACGACTTCGTGACCCTCCTCAAGGGCTGGCTGGGGACCAGCTGGTCGATCGGCCAGGTGGAGGTGTCGATCGGCACCGCCCTCCTGTTCGTCGCGGTGCTCTGGATCGGAGCCATGATTGCCCGGTTCATTTCCCTGGTCCTCGAGCTCGATGTGCTGGGCCAGCTCTCCCTCCCGCGCGGCGTTCCGGTGACCGTCGGCTCCCTGGTGCGCTACGCCCTCGTCGCCATCGCGTTCCTGGTGGCGCTCGCCGCCACCGGCTTCGAAATCAGCCAGCTTGCCATCATCGGCGGCGCACTCGGCGTCGGCATCGGCTTCGGCCTGCAGACCATCGTCGGAAATTTCGTTGCCGGCCTGATCCTCGCCTTCGAGCGACCCATCAGCATCGGCGACATCGTGCAGCTCGGCGAGTTGACGGGCGAAGTCCGTCAGATCGGGATTCGGGCCAGCATCCTGCACACCTTCGACGGCGCCGAGGTCATCGTGCCGAACAGCGAGCTGATCTCGCGCGAGGTCATCAACTGGACGCGGTCGGACCGCATGCGCCGGATCGAGGTCCGGGTCGGCGTGGCCTATGGCAGTGACCCGAGGCAGGTGCTGCAGCTGCTCCTCGCGGCGGCGCAGACGCACCCCGAGGTCGCCGCCGAACCGGAGCCGGATGTCCGGTTCATCGGCTTTGGAGACAGCTCGCTCGACTTCTCGCTCCGGTTCTGGTGCGACTTCGCCCGCTCGGCCCTGATCCAGAGCAACGTGGCGGTCGCGGTACACGACGCCCTCGCCGCGGCCGGGATCGGCATTCCCTTCCCGCAGCGGGATCTGCACCTGCGGTCGGCCGACCCCGGACTTCTGCGACAACTCGGCGTCAGTGGGGAAAGCGGGCGATCCGACGGGTAGGGCGGTCGCTGTGCAGCAGTGAGCGGAGTCGCTCGCCACGTGAGTCCGGAGGGCTGAGTCGGCTTGATTGAGATGCAAGCGGGGGCGGGTAGCTCAGCGACCCGCCCCCGCTGTGCGTTGGGCCCGATGCGATCAGGTGCCGCTACCGGTGCTCCCAAACGGTGGGGGCGGAGCGACATACTGCGCCGGTACGTCCCCGGTCAGCGCCTGCAGGAAGGTCATGATGGACGTGATCTGCTCTTTGGTCAGCTCCTTGCCGAGCTGGTGCCGCGCCATCAGCCGCACGCCTTCGTCGAGCGAAAGGACGCTGCCCGCGTTGAAGTAGGGCGGGGTCTTCGCGATGTTGCGCAGGCTCGGGACCTTGAACACCATGCTGTCCGCCGCCGCCTGCGTGACCCTGAACCGACCGATGTCCTTCGTATCCGGCCAGGGCTGGACCACGCCGAGCCGCTGGAACGTCCGGCCACCCATGAACGGCCCGTTGTGGCACCCCTGGCAGCCCATCTCGAGGAACACCTTGAGACCCTGTTTCTCGGCGGTCGTGAGCGCGGTCTGGTCGCCCTGCAGGTACTTGTCCCACCGGGAGGGCGTCAGCAGCTGGCGCTCGAACGCGCCGATCGCCCTGCCCAGGTTGTCGTAGGTCAGCGGCTTCGGGTCGTCCGGGAACGCCGCCGTGAAGGCGTCGCGGTAGCCCGGGATCTTCACGAGCCGCGCCAGGACCGCATCCGGCGACGACATCCCCATCTCGATCGGATTCAGGATCGGCCCCTTGGCCTGTTCCTCCACATCCGGTGCGCGCCCGTCCCAGAACTGCGCGATGTGCCCCGCGGCGTTGTACACCGTCGGGGCGTTCCGCCCGCCTTTCTCACCGGTCACGCCGGTGCTCACAGGTTCGCTTTCGGCGCCATACGCGTCGAGCATATGACACGAGTTGCACGACTGGCTGCGGTCGGCGGAGAGCTGGGTTTCGTAGTAGAGCCGCCATCCCAGCTCGACCTTGGCCGGTGTGGCGGGGTTGGCCTCCGACGGCACCGAGGCCGGCAGGGGGGCGAACACGGCGAGTTGTGCCGGGTCGATGGCGACTTCCTGCTGCCGCTGGCATGCCAGGGGGAGGGCGGCCAGCAGTGCAATGGCGAGAGAGCGCATATGGGCATCCGCCCTTCTGGATTCCAGAATATCTCGCGGCCGTAGTGAAGCGGGGCTGAATACACTCTGAGATCTCTCTGTCCGGATCCACGACTGAATCCCACCCCATAGCAGGGACGGGAACATCGCGCGGTGGGAGGCGATGCAGTAACTCAGGACGGCGAGCCGCTCTTCCGCCGCCATCTGAAGAACACCTCCCAGCCAGGCCCGGTTGCCCTCGATGACTGTGCAGGTCATCTGGCCGGGGAACGGAGGGACGAGGTCGGTCTCAGCGGAACCGAAGCAGTCCGGCGATTCCGCCGAGGGCGGCGGCAGCATCGGGATCATCGACCACCACCACGTCCACGCCCTCCTCCATCGCCTGCTCGATCGCCTCGTTCACCAGATCCCCGACCGGTACCGGCTCCCCCTCGCCGTGGCAGTCGGCGCGAGCCGGCACCAGGCGGCCGCTCTCGGCACAACGGAAGCCCCGCCCGGTTTGACCCGCCCTGACAACGAGGAGCCGCAGCTGTCCGCGGGCCAGTGCCCGGAGGGTCGGAGCAACGCCGTTGACGGCCCACCCCTGCCCGGTCGCCTCCTCGAACTCCGCGACCAGCGCCCGTTCCTCGTTCCGTTCCGCCTCCGCGCGGGCCGCCAGCGCTGCCTTCCGGACTTGGGCGGGGGTCACTGAGGTCGGGTTGAGCGGTGGTGTACCGATGACCAGGCGGCGGAGCGGCCGCGGCAGGAAGCGGAGTTGCTCTTCCGTCGCCCGAGCCGGTCCGGCGATCACGATCCCCTGACAGGGTGATTGAGCAACCAGATCAGCCAGGACCTCGGAAATTGAGATCGCGCGGCGGTGCCGCTCCTCCAGCCGCCGACCGTGGTAGTCGCGCTCGCCCCAGCCGGGTGCATCCCGGCGGTCGCCGTGGAACCGGCCGCCCCGGGGGGCCAGGAGGGCAAGGCCGGACAATTCGCGGGTCTCCGACAGCGTGAGCTCGAAGAAGCGGGCGTGGGTCCGGTCCACCGCCACCGCCACGAGACGGCCGAACTCCCGCACCGTCGCGACCAGTTCCGCGATCCGCGGGCGTTGGTCCAGGAGCAGCCGGGTGGCACGAACCCGCGGCAGCGGGATGACCCGGAACACTTCCAGCGCCTCGCACGCGAAGATCGCCGTCGCGGGTGCGTGAGGGAGGTTCTTCGTGTCGCCCAGCCAGCGCTCAACACGCCCCAGATCGCGCCGCAGCTCTTCCCGCTGGGAGTGAGCAACGCCGGATTGATCCAGGAACTCGGTCAGCTGCCGCACGGCATCCCGCACCACGATCTGGTAGCGGGCCCGGATGCGATCCTGGACGCCGAGATGCACGTAGCAGCTCAGGAAGACCCGCTCGGAGGCCAAGAGCCCGCCCAGCCACTCGAGTTCATCGGCAGTCGCGGGAACCACCTCGGGCACCGAGGTCGAAGAAAGCGCGGCTATCAGACTCATCCGGACCTCCTTGGAGTCGCCCTCCGACATCTCCTTCTCAGCGCGCCCCCGCCGCATGGCTCCGACGGAGCCGGCCAGGGCCCGCGGTTCACTCATCGCCTGTTACATCGGCCGTGGGGTGCGGCACGCCGAACTGCGACAGACACTCGGCTTCGCGTCCGCGGACCACGCGCTGGCCCCGGAGCGGCCCGCTGTGAGGAGTCACCACGGTGCACTGCTGCTCCCTGCCCCGGCCATCGTAATACAGCACCACCCAGTCATGGGTGCGCCCCAGCCGGTGGGCCCGTGCGGTATTGGAGAACAGCGCGGTGTAGTGCCGGTCGCCCCGCTCGGTGTGGAGGACGGGCAACCAGGCCTGTCGCGCCGGGTTGAACCGCCGCGGAGCGATGGTGGGCAGTGTGCCCGCCTTCGCGAGTTTCCGGTACTCCCGGTCCACGTCGAGCAGCTCGGCCACTTCCTGCTCCTGCTCCGGAGCCGGCGGCACCCGTCGCCGTCCGAGTCGCTCGGCCAGTGTGGCGATCACTCCAGCCAGCCGCTTGGAACCGAAGCCGGACAGCGCCGCGAGTCGCCCGTCATGCGCGGCGGCCTCGAGCTCCTCCAGCGAGCCGATCCCCAGCTCATGGTGGAGTCGTTCGGCCAGCACCGGTCCGATCCCGGGTAACGTTTCGAAGGCGCCCACCGGGTCCAACTCTCCCCGAAGCCGTTCCAGCATCGGGAGCCGCCCGAGCAGGAGCTGGTCGCGGATGGCGCGGGCAATGACGGGTCCGACACCCGGGATCTGCTCCAGGCCGGCTAGTCCCTCCTGGGCATACAACTCCCCCAGCGGGACCGGCAGTGCCCGGAGCGAGGCCGCCGCGTTGCGGTACGCCAGGATCCGGAACGGACTCGCCCCCTGCTCATCGAGCAGGTGCGCCACCTCATCCAGCCGCCGGGCAACACCAGGGTTAGGCAGGAGCGCAGGGCCCGCGGGCGAGGCGGCGACCGTCATAGCTGGATGGCCTCCGGCAGTGGCACGCTCACGGAATCCTCCGGCTTTCAAATTTGCGGCCAGGGCCCTGAAGGTTTGCTGAACCAGCACCGAATCATCGTTCACGCCGTCGAAGCGCAGCTGGGATGCTCTTGCGCACGCTGTCGCCGGCGCGCAAGGTTCCAGCGTCGCTGGTCCCCCCTTTCCCCGGACCCATATGCCGCATCGCGAACTCCACCGCACCGAACACATCGGCTGGCTCCGTGCCGCCGTGCTCGGGGCCAACGACGGCCTCATCTCCACCAGCAGCCTCGTCGTCGGTGTTGCCGCCGCGGACCCGGCCCCAGGCGCCGTTCTTGTCGCAGCCCTCGCGGGATTGGTGGCCGGGGCCCTGTCCATGGCGGCCGGCGAGTACGTCTCGGTGAGTTCCCAGGCCGATACCGAGAACGCCGACCTCGCCCGCGAGAAGCAGGAACTCGCCACTAGTCCCACGACAGAGCTTGCCGAGCTGACCGGGATCTACGTCACCCGCGGCCTGAGCCCGGAACTGGCGGCCCAGGTGGCCGATCAGCTCACCGCCCACGATGCTCTCGGCGCCCATGCGCGGGATGAACTCGGCATGCACGAGGCCACGCGCGCACGTCCACTGCAGGCGGCGCTCTCCTCGGCGGCCGCATTCGCCGTCGGCGCCGCGCCGCCGCTCCTGCTCGCCGCCCTCTGGTCACCCGCCACGCTGACGCCCGTGGTCATGGGCAGCTCACTGATCCTGCTGGCCGTCCTCGGCGGGGTCGCCGGTCAGCTCGGCGGCGCTCCGCTGCTCAAGGGCGCGGTCAGAGTGACGTTCTGGGGAGCCGTCGCCATGGGCGCCACCGCCCTCGTGGGCCGTCTCTTCGGCACCGTCGTCTAGGCGCCGCCGGATGCGGCGACCGCCACAGGCCACCGCTTCCCACCAGGGCCGTCGAGCGACCCCGGAAAGGGCCGCGACCGGCCTCTACTGGCCAACCGGAGCAGCGAAGCGCAGGTTATCGGTGCCGGTTGGCCCGGCTCGTGCCGAGGAGGTTCTATGAAACCTGCATCGCGCCTCACCATTGCCCTGCTGCTCGTGGTCGCCGGTGCGCACCTGATCCGCCTCGTGGCCGCCATCCCGGTCACGGTGGGGACGGCCGTCATGCCGCTGTGGGTCAGCGGTGTGGGGGTCGTCCTCCCGCTGGGCCTGGCCATGGGGTTGCGGCGTGAGAACCGGAGATGATCTGACGGACGTGCCCAGTCTCGAACTGAATCTTCGGGAGAGGTAATCATCATGCCGGCAAGTCGTACCATGCGAGATGGGACCATGGTCGGGCTCATCGCCTATGCGTCGGTGGCGGTGTTTTACAGCATCTTTGATCTGCTCGCGACGCGGGGGGCGCTCTACACCGTCAATCTCCTTGGCAAGGCGGTGTTCAGGGGGCTGCGCGACCCCGGGATCCTGATGTTGCCGATTCCGCTCGACCTGACCGCGATCTTTTGGTACAACGCACTGCACCTGCTCATCTCGCTGGCGATAGGGGTGGTCGTGATCCGGCTCATCGCACAGGCCGAGCGACACCAGTCGCAGGCACTCCTGGTCCTGTTCATGGTTGTCGGGGGATTCGTCGTCACGATCCTCGCGGTCGGCTGGCTCACGACCCCGATACGGCCGGTCCTGCCGTGGTGGTCCATCGTGGTGGCGAACGGGTTCGCCACCCTGCTGGCGGGATCATACCTGCTCCGCAAACGGCCCGGTCTCATAGGGCGTTTCTTTGCCTTCGCCGGCTGAACCGCGCAGGTTATTGCTCGATGCGCACCCGCGCCGGAGCCGGCG
>Ga0315273_10002691_pt1 | contig 21102 bp, 19 predicted proteins | sample YL17G02_0_MG_FD_205753 | JGI IMG/M metagenome (GOLD analysis project Ga0315273, IMG submission 205753) | Sediment microbial communities from Yellowstone Lake, YNP, Wyoming, USA - YL17G02_0 | ecosystem: Environmental > Aquatic > Freshwater > Lake > Sediment | place: USA: Wyoming | collected... | reverse complement strand
AGCCCTCTGTCCGACCAACCCAGCCCCAGGCAATAACACAAGGCCCTTGGCACTTCTCCCAGGGTGGCGAACCTTGGGTCTCCGCGGGGTTTGCCCAGGACCTGGTCACGCAGCGCGTCGTCCCGCATTGGCAGCCGAGAGGCCTCCCAGCGGACCAGGTAACTGCTCACGGAGAACACGAGAGGCGTCAAGAAGAGCGCCGTCGCGACGACTACTCGCGCCACGCCCAAGCGGACTTTCTTGCGGAAACTCATCCACAGCAGCAAAAACGCCGGCATCACGAACAGTTCCGACGCCCGGTCCCATACACTGATACCCAATGCCAAGGCCATGACGTACAGCCAGACCGCCTTATGGGTCTGCACGAACCTCACGGCCGCCCAGAGGCCCATCAGTAGAAAGGCCCCGTAAAACACATACGCCTCGGCCACGATGGCATGGGTCCAGAAGATGCTACTGAAGGCCAGCGTGGTTGCGCCAATGAAGGCCGGAAAGACGCCGGCGGTTATGCGCAGCAAGGCGTCGTACAAGGCCATGCATCCGATCGTGCCGAAGACCAGCATCATGAGGTTGATCCGCCAGGCGACGTTGCCCGCCGGCAGCAGGCTGAAAAGCTTTCCGAAGTGGACCTCGATTTGATACCCCGGTGAATGGCAGACCCCCAGCGTGGCTGCGGAGTATTGGATGTCGGCCGAGTCGCCCCGGTTGACGCCCGGATGAAGGGTCAGGCCGTAGACCGTCGCGATCAGCGCTGCGGTGGCCACGCGGACCAGCAGACCGGCGCGCCACCTGGACAGGGGGGCTTCAGACGTGGAGGGGGCGAGGGTGTGGGGCTTCGGTGCTGCGGCATTTCGTGAACCGATGGTTTTCAACGCGTGGCTTCTCCGGGACGACTTGCGACAATGGCGACCTCGACGATCCCGGCGCACCGCCCGACCGTCGAGCGGTCCAACGGTCCTGCTGTCCAAGAAAACGTCTAGTGCGCCGCTTCCGCCAGCAGCTTGAGATTGCTATCCAGATCGTTCGATTGCGGCCTAGTTCGCGTCCAGTTGCCCCGCGCCGCCACCACCAGGCGCTTGCTTGGCATCATCACCATGATGTTCCCGCCGTAACCGATGGCCGTGATGGTGTCCAGCGGTGCATCCGGCCAGGCGGCGGGCTGCCCTTTGTTGTCGGCTCTGTCAAACCACCAGCAGTACCCGTACCTCCCGCCACCGTAGGCCCGCTGGTTGAACCCCCCGCCGTAGCTGCCGATGCCAAGGTAATCATCGCCTTCCTGATCCTTGGTCACCGAGCGAGGAATCCCTTGCGGGACACACGGACGCATGTATGCGTCGAAAAACTCCCGTGCGAGCACCTGCCGCCCGTTCCAATCGCCGCGGTTGATCCAGAACCACCCGATCCGCGCGAAGTCCTTGGGCATCAGCGTCACGCCGTGGCCCTTGTGGTTGTCCGGTCCCAGGATGCGACCGCCTTCCAACTGGAGGGGGGCCAAGCAGCGCATCGCCGCTTCGTTGAGCAGCCGGCCAAAGGCACGCTCTAGGCTCAAGGCCAGCAGGCGGATGGCGAAATCGTTGTACGCCCACGCCTCGCCCGGCCGCTCGGCGCAGCCGTAACCGCTGATCATGTTGCACAGGTGGGCGAAGGTCATCGTCCGGTCTTTCTCGATCAGTGGCCAGCCCTGATCGGCGATTAGGGCATCGGGGCCGGACAGGTACCCGCGCTGAATCGCGAAGAACAGCAGCGTTGCCAGCACCGGTTTGGATGCGGAATACCAGCCGAACCTCGCCTCCGGGTCACCCCAGGTGTACACCAGGTATCCGTCGCGGACCACGCAGCCCAGCGTCACCTGCCCACCGACGGGGCGAAGGGTCTCCCGGCCTTCCGCCGGCAGGCCCAGCCGCCGCACGAACTCCGCCAACGCCGCCTCGTCCAGACCGACCTGGTCGGGCCTCCGCGTCTCCCATGTTATTCCGGGGAAGGTCATCTCGGTGACAATCGCCGCACTTCCTTTCCGTCTGCCTGCCGCGCGGCACTGTGTTTGCTGTGTTCAGCTTACAGCAGACGGCTAAGCGATTTCAACTTCCCCCTGACCGCGGAGGCCGGTGGGGGTGGCTTGTGTGGAAACATGGCAGGGTCCGGCTACAATGGCTGGCATGCAGCCGTCTCTGTCAGTGGTGGAGTTATTCCTCAGCATTCAGGGCGAGGGAAGTCGCGCGGGCCTGCCGTGCACGATCATCCGCCTGAGCGGCTGCAACCTCCGCTGCCGCTGGTGCGACACGGCATACGCATGGAGCGGAGGGGAATCAACCACCATCGATGAGGCGATTCACCGCGTCGGACAGTTGCGATGCCGATTGGTGGAGGTCACCGGTGGGGAACCACTGGCACAGCCGGGCAGCCTGGAGCTGCTGCGGCGGCTCTGCGACGAGGGGCATCAGACGCTACTGGAGACCAACGGGTCCATTGACATTTCGCCCGTTGACCGGCGCGTGGTCAGGATTGTGGACTTTAAGTGTCCCTCCAGCGGTCAGGACGCCCGGAATCGTTGGGAAAACGTCCCGCACCTGGGAGGCTCCGACGAGGTGAAGTTTGTGCTGGGCGACTGGAACGACTACAATTTCGCCAAGCAGGCTGTGGCCGCACATGGGCTGACGGAACGGTGCCCGGTCATCTTTTCGCCGGTTTTCGGGCTGTTGGCCCCACGGCAACTGGCGGAATGGATCCTTGCCGACGGCCTGGACGTGAGGCTGGGACTTCAGTTGCATAAGATCATCTGGCCGGAGAAGCAACGAGGCGTCTGAGCGGTTGACGGTATGCTGAGCGCCGAAGGCTGGTTGCCGAATCATGAATGCCGAGGTCATCAGGTCATTTCACTTTGAGGCCGCACACCGGCTGCCCAACGTCCCGCCGGGGCACAAGTGCGCCCGCCTCCACGGGCACAACTATCGGGTTGAAGTCCACGTCAGCGGGCCGGTTGACCCGGCAATGGGTTGGGTGATCGATTTTGGGGACATCAAGCGGATCGTCGAGCCGATTCTAGCCGGCCTGGACCATTGCTGTTTGAACGAACTGCCCGGTCTGGAGAATCCCACCAGCGAGCTGATCGCCAAGTACCTTTTCGAGAAGATCGCCCCGTTGCTTGGCGGCCTTTCGGCGGTGACCGTCTGGGAATCGGACGCCTCTCGATGTACCTATCGGGGCGGCTGAGAGTGCCTCCAAGATATGCTCCTTGCCCGGTTGGTTGCCTGGAAGAAGGGCGAGGGTTGACAGGCGGATTGCTCCAGGTGTATATGGGGCGTCGTGCGGAACAGACGGCCCGGTGAGGTTGCCCGGGCGCGGTCGGGCCTGGCGACGGGCAGCGGGTCCAAGACCCGGTGGGACCGGAAATCCTCCGTCAAGGGTCGTTATGGATCCGCATCGCCAGAAAACGTCTGTGGCGCTCCTATCGGTCTTCTCGAACACCTGCCTGGTGTTGCTGAAGGTCGTGGTGGGGCTTGTCACCGGGTCGGTTTCCGTCATTTCCGAGGCGGCTCACTCCGCCGTGGATCTCCTGGCGTCCATTATCGCCTTTGCGGCCGTGCGCACCTCCGGCCGGCCCGCGGATACCCAGCACCCCTTCGGCCACGGAAAGGTCGAGAACATTTCCGGCGCGGTGGAGGCGCTGCTGATCTTTTTGGCCGCCGGATGGATCATCTACGAGGCAGTCCGGAAACTGCTGCATCCCCACCCGCTGGTGTCCCCCGGCTGGGGCGTGGCGGTGATGTTGGTTTCAGTCGTAGTGAACATCGTCGTATCGCATATGCTTTTCCGCGTGGGCAACCGAACCCATTCGGTCGCCCTTCAGGCCGACGCATGGCATCTTCGGACCGACGTTTACACGTCGGCGGGTGTCATGGCCGCCCTGGGTGTCATCACCGTGGGCCATGGGTACTTCGCCGGGGTGAACCTGCTCTGGGTGGACTCGCTGGCGGCTCTTGTCGTGGCGGTGCTGATCCTCAAGGCCGCCTACGATCTGACGGCCCAGTCCCTGCGCGACCTGCTAGACGCGAGCCTGCCAGCCGAGGAGGAGCAGCGGATCACGCGGATGGTCAATGAGATGCGTCCGGCCGTCTGCGGCTCCCACAAGCTCCGCACGCGCAGGAGCGGTCCGACGCGGTTCATTGAGTTGCACCTGCTGGTCCATCCGGACATGTCGGTCAAGGATTCACACTCGATTGCCGACGACGTGGTGGCTCGTATCAAGAGCGAGTTCCCTGACTCCAGGGTATTGCTGCATGTCGAGCCATACGACGGGAGCTCCGGGATCCCCCTTGACCCCGCCAGACCACCAGACGGGAAGTTGGCCTCACCGGGAGAATGACAGGCCGCGGGCGCCGCGGCGGGAATGGCGCGGTTTTTCGTCCACTTCTTCACCAGAAAACGGGCTTGGGGAGTTATAATGTATTGACAGAAGAACACATTTCTGGGGAGGCCCGATATGATCGTTGACGTAAAGCTCTCTGAGGAAGACGTACGGACCTTGCGCCTCATACTGGAGCAGGAACTTCGCAACCTGCGCCCCGAGTATCGCCGGACCCACAACGTGAGCTTCAAGGATGAGGTTCGTCAGCACATGGATACGATCAGCCGAGTCCTGCACGCCATAGAACAAGTGGGCGAAGGCTCCCAGGCCGGTCAATACGTATCCACGTAGCGGGCCGTTACCGCCCGTTTACCGGACGGCGCTGGGACGGACGGGCCTTCGCCCGTTCACCCCGGCCAAGGCAACCTGTAAGTTCCTGAAGGTGCGCGGCAAGCTCAGCCACTTTTTGCTTCAGGTACGTGGCGGACTCCTCCGGAAGCTCCCCGTAGCGCCGCAGGTACTTCGGTTCCAGTTCCACGATTGCGTCCCAAAACCCAGAGCTTTGCGACCAGATCGCCGAAGCAACGTCCTGGACCTTCGCCTCCAGGCCAACATCTTTTGCCAAGGTCCTTAAGTCTTGACGCAAAACCAAGATACAGTTCAGCAGGGACTTTCGCTGTGCTTGTGTCAAGCGGTTGGACTCTCGATACAACACCCCGCGCAACTCTCTGCCGTGCGCCCACTGCTCGAAGTGACTGAGCATCTCGTCCAGGATCGCCAATGTCGTGCCGATCGCCCTGTGGTGGTTGGCGGAAAGTCGTACTTGGGGGTGTGACATTGCCTGGTCAGCCCTTCTCCACGGAAACGGAATTCACCGTTGGATTGTTGGTCTCCGAGAGTGTCAACGCCTCGTCTTCCGCCTGAAAGCTCATGGCCGACAGTTTCGGTTTGAAGTGCCGCTGCGCGATCAGCGTCGGAATGACGGCACTGGCAATTACCACCGTCACCAGCGCGGAGTATTGCGGAGCGGTCACCAGATTCCGGCTCAGACCGAACATGGCCGAGATGGTTCCAAAAGTCAACCCCGTGGACATCAGCAGCGTCGTATACCCTCCCTTGCGCCTGTCCATGCCAAACAGGCCCGTCAGTGGAAAGACGCCGATGAACTTCGCCAGGACCTTGACGCCAAGCAGCATGGCTATGATTCCGATTCCCGCCGCGACGGCATCGAATCGGACCAACGCACCGGCCTTGAGGAAGTAGAAAGGCGTCAAGAGCGCGAACGTGGCGATCCGAATGTGGCGGATCGTTTCCTTGTGCCGCGAAAAGGCGCCGGCAACCGCCAAACCCAGGACGTAGGCCGGAAGGACCGCCTCGCTGTTGGCCTTGGCCGCCAGCCCGCCCAGCCCGAAAAGCATCAGCAAGAGCAGTTTGATCTCCGGTTCGCTGACCTGGCCTTCGAAGCGTTTCAGAAACCTTTCCGTCAGAGAAGAGGCGACGGCAAGGACCGCCGCCGATATTCCCAGGAACAACACCAGCCACCCGTTGTAGTTGGCGAACATCACCCCCATCGCCAGGACTGTGCCCAGGTCTGTTACGAAACAGGCTGCCAAAATGAGCTTGCCGAGGTTCTCTTTGTTCAGGCCGGTCTCCACCATCACCGCGTAGACCACCGCCACCGAGGTCGTGGACAGCGCCAGTCCGGCGATCTTGCTGGCGTCTTGCGTCCAGTGCAGCACGAAATGCGCGAAGGCCCAGGTGCCAGCGAATGGGACCAGGAAGCTGAGGAAGCCAATGGACAGGGCGGGTTTCCAGTGCTTCCGCAGGGCGGCTGGCTCGATTTCCGCCCCGGCCAGGAACGTCAGCAACACGCTTCCGAAGCCAGCCAGGAAGTCAATCCAGGCCGTGGACCTCAGGTCGACAACATTGCCCGCAATCGCCCCGATGCAGATCTCCACCAACGCCACCGAAATGCCGATGCGGATGGAGATTAGACTCCCCGCCAGTGCAAGGGCGACCCATTCCGCCGCAACGAGCCAAGGGGTCTCGACCATCGCTGCCGCTCCTTTCGGTTCTGTCTTAAGCGGCAGGTGGCCGGGAAAGAAAACGGCCCCTGTCCGCTTCGAACAGGAGCCATCAGCCTTGCGGTTTACGCTCGCGGCGGTTTTGCCCCAGGGGGCAGGGCGGACTCCATCGCCTCTGCAAGAAAGCATAGCAGAACTATTGGGCGAGAGTCAACCCGAAACGCAACCTAAACGCCACCTACGGGTTTGCATAACCTCAGGGAAAGCACCAGCCGGGGGGGCAGGCCCGCACATGACGGTTACTCCTTGCGATCTGGCAGAGAAGCCCACGGTTGTGCTTGTCACGCCCGTTGCCTCGGCAATTCGCCGAGCATGCTCCAAATCCTCCGCACCAGGGCGGGTAGGCCCTCGCCGGTGGCGGCGCTGATGGCCATGACTTCCACCCCTATAGCGCGGCGAAATCGCCGCAGGTGCTTCTGGCTGTCGGTCAGGTCGATCTTGTTGCCTACGACTAGTTCCGATTTGGCCGCCAGCGAGGATGAGTAGAGCGCCAGCTCCTTCCTTATGGCCCGGTAGTCGGCCACCGGGTCGCCCTCCAGGGGACATATGTCCACCATGTGTACCAGCAGCCGCGTCCGTTCCACATGCCTCAGGAACGCCTGGCCCAGTCCCACCCCGGCGTGTGCTCCCTCGATGAGGCCGGGGATGTCCGCCAGTACGAACCGCCGTCGATCCGCCGTCTCGACGATCCCCAGGCAGGGATGCAACGTGGTGAAGGGGTAGGCGGCGATCTTGGGCCTGGCAGCCGAAAGGCGCGAAAGCAGCGTGCTCTTTCCCGCGTTGGGCTTGCCGATCAGCCCGGCGTCGGCGATGAGCTTGAGTTCCAGGTGGAGCCGTCGCTGCCGCCCCCCCTCGCCTGGTTCGGCCTGGCGGGGCGCCTGGTTGGTGGAACTCTTGAAATGCGTGTTTCCGTAGCCGCCTTTGCCCCCCTTGGCCACCAAGATGGTCTGACCGTGCTCGGTGAGGTCCTTGAGGACCGTATTGCGGTCGGCGTCGCGGATGACGGTGCCGGGCGGGACGAGCACGATGACGTCATCGCCCCTTTTGCCATGACGGTTCTTGCCCATTCCGTGACCGCCCCGCTGTGCCTGCCAGTGGTGCTTTCCAGCCAGATGCTGGAGGGTGTTGAAGGAGTTGTCGGCGGTCAACAAGACGTTGCCGCCATCGCCACCATCGCCGCCGTCAGGTCCGCCGCGGGGCACGAACTTCTCCCGCCGGAACGAGACGCACCCGTTGCCCCCGCCGCCGGCCGTGACAACGATCTCCACCTCGTCCAGGAACAACGCCTTGATTGTGGGGGGCTGCTGGGTCATGGGCGATCAGCGTGGCAAAAGAGGATGGCCCCGAACCAGGGCCATCCTCTGACGGATCTCTGGCCACCACCGCGCAGGCTCCGGCCAGGGGCCTAGCCGGGGGTGGTGAAGATTACAGCACGTCCACGTAGCGTCCGCGGAAGGAGACCTTCCCGTCGCGAAGGGCAAACAGCGTATTGTCTCGTCCGCAACCCACGTTGGTACCGGGCCTTAGAGGCGTCCCGACCTGGCGAACGATGATTCCGCCGGTCCGAATGGCCTGTCCACCGTAAACCTTCACACCGCGGTGCTGGGCATTGCTGTCGCGCCCGTTCCGCGTCGAACCTTGTCCCTTCTTATGTGCCATGTCATAACTCCCGCACGTTGGCGCAGGCCAGCAAGGCCGAGCCAACATCACGGACAGAATAGCCTGCTCCGCCGGCCCTGTCAACCCAAAGAACCGCGCATACAAGAGCCTGAACCCGTTTTGGCTACGGTGGCCGTAAAGCTCGCGAGGAAAGCACCCGGCTTTTGCCTGGGCCGGTTCAGTCCAGTTGCCGGCTTAGGAATATCTGGAGGCCCATCTGGGCGATCTGGTCGTGCAACTCCTCCAGTTCGTCCACGTGTGCGTCCTCGTCGTCGAGAATGTGGTCCAGGATTTCCTTGGTGGCGTTGTCGGCGGCCTCGACGGCTGCCTTGATCGTCTCGTTGTAGTTCTTGACCGCGTCGTGCTCGGAGGCCAGGTCGTTGGCCAACTGCTTGGGCACGTCGGCGCCGATGTGGATGGGCGCGAGTTTGTTTACGACGGGCGTGCCCTCAAGGAAGAGGATGCGGCCGATGAGTTTCTCGGCGTGCTTCATCTCGGTGACGGCGCGGGCCTGGACCTTCTTGGCCAAGCGATCGTAGCCCCAGTTTTCAAGCATCTCGACGTGGACCATGTACTGGTTGATGGCGCCCAGCTCCTCGGACAACCGCTCGTTGAGCAGCTTGATCAGCTTGGGATTACCTTTCATAACTGGCTCCTAATCTGCATGGTGACATGTTTACCGGCACTTGCCGTCTGCGGAGGCAGTCTCGGAAAGTTCCGGCCGCCCTGTTCCGCCATAGTGTAGGGGATGCCCGCTCCGACTTCAAGTGTGGTAATAGGATGATGGCGCGGCCTTGGAAGGTTGTGCTAGCTGTTACCTGTGTCCGCCAGGACGATCAGGTGTGCCCGTTCCCGGCGGGCAAGCTCTTGGACCGTTGCGCTTTTCTTCTGCGCGTACAGTCTCGGCCACCTTGGGCGGAGGTCAACAACGGAATGGTTGTCAACCGCTTGCCAGAGAGCTAGACTGACAAGCGCCGTTGTTTTCCCGTGACGAGCAGACAGCAGCCTAGAACCAGAAGGAGCAGAGCAAGCATGCTTGGCAAGACCCGTGGCGATGCGCACATGTTTACCAGCGAATCCGTGACCAAGGGTCACCCCGACAAGGTGGCCGATCAGATATCCGACGGCCTGCTGGACAGCCTGCTGGCCGTCGATCCGCACGCCCGGGTGGCCGCCGAAACAATGGTGACCACGGGGCTTGTGATCCTGGCTGGGGAAGTCACCGTCCATAACCCCCAGGCCGAGCGGGTGCTTCTGACGGCCGAGGACACGGCCCGGGACATTGTCCGTCAGATCGGTTACGACGATCCGGCTACCGGATTCGACTACCGATCCTGCGCGGTGATCAAGACGATCCATCGCCAATCGCCTGACATCTCCCAGGGCGTCACGGCGGGCCGGAAAAAAGAACAGGGCGCCGGCGACCAGGGGCTGATGTTCGGTTTCGCCTGCAACGAGACTCGCCAGTTTATGCCGCTGCCGATCCAGCTTGCTCATCGCATCACGGCCCGGCTGAGCGAGGCCCGGGAAACCGGCGAGATTCCCTGGCTCCGTCCCGACGGCAAGAGCCAGATCACCGTCGAATACGTCGATAACGTCCCGCGGCGGCTGCACACGGTGGTCGTGTCCACGCAGCACAAGGAAAGCGTCATCGACCCCAGGACCAACAACATGTCGCAGCGGGCCAGGGAAGAGCTGATCGCAAAGATCATCAAGCCGGTGGTGATGGAGGAATGCCCGCGGCTGTGGAACAACAAGGTCGTCTTCCACATCAATCCCACCGGACGGTTCGTCATTGGCGGTCCGCACGGTGACACGGGCCTGACGGGTAGAAAGATCATTGTGGACACCTACGGTGGCAGGGGCGCCCACGGTGGCGGGGCGTTTTCGGGCAAGGACCCCTCCAAGGTGGACCGCTCGGCCAGCTACATGGCCCGGTATATCGCCAAGAACGTGGTGGCGGCGGAGCTGGCGGCGGTCTGCGAGGTGCAGGTCTCCTACGCCATCGGTGTGGCCGAACCGGTCAGCGTGCTGGTGGATTGCGAAGGCACGGCCATGGTGGACGAGGGACGCCTGGCCGAGGCGATCCGCGACCTCTTCCCGCTGAAGCCTCGCGAGATCATCGACTATCTCGACTTGCTACGCCCGATCTATTGCCAGACAGCCCATGACGGGCATTTCGGCCGAGTGGGCAGGGACTTTACCTGGGAAAAAACCGACAAGGCCAAGGCGCTGCGCAAGGCGTGCGGAATCTAAACATCCCCCAGTGACCTAAAGGCAGGCGGTCCCGCGCCGATGGAAGGGTGCGGTCGTGTCAAACCACCTGGACCTTGCGTCCGACGCGGCGCTTGCGGCTGATGAGCTTCCTTCCGCCCTTTCTTCGCATTCGTGCGCGGAAACCGATCTTCCTGGCTCTCTTTCGCTTCGATATCTTGTGCGGGTAGTGCATGTCCTGCCTCTGCGATCATTATGTTTTCGGTGCCAGCGGCGTACCGCCGGCTGGAGGTCGAAGGATGATAGTGTCCCTCGTCGCCCTTGGCAAGGGGCGTTGCGGCATGGCGGCAATATTCCTGCGGAGTCGGCGACGTTGTTGACAGTCCCCTTGGGCGGCCTATAATCGCAACCGACTTGCGTCGCGGCGCCGCAAAGGCCGGAAAGACGCGGTCTCGCAGCGTGGTGGAGTGGTCCTTCCAAACATGGAGCCGGCCCGTGAGAGCATCCCGGCGAGGTGGAAAGCTCATGCTGACAAATCGGTTTGACCCATACGGCAGGGCGAGTCGGACGGTTGCGGCGTTTCTTCTTGGCGCGGCGGCCTTGCTTGGCGTCTCCGTGACGGCCGGCGGACAGGGGCAGGGAGAAGTTTCCACGGTCCCAGCCGGTGCGGCGGGGGAAGGCACGAAGATGGCGACTCTGTGGGAGGACTTCATCCACGGCATCAAGGTAGCCAGGGAAGAACTGGTCAAGAGCAACGGCGAGGCGATCCTGGCGCAGCCATCCGCGGCGCGGGAGCTGTACCTGCTCTCAGTCCGGACCCCGGACGTGGAGGCGGTGCTGGCCCGCGGAGAGAAACTCCAGGACATGGCAACGGTTATCGCGGGAGTCCGCCAACTCATCGAGCAGGGCTATCAGGCGGAACGGTCCGACCCGGCCCAGATCGCCAACTCCATCGACATGCTTCCCAAGAGCCTCAGGGCCTATGAGATCGCCGCCTCCCGGCTGGAAAGAAGCGGCGAATACGCCATGCCGCAATTGATTTCCAGACTGTCCGACCCCCGGACGTCCGCTTCGCTGCTGGAGCGGATTGTCGCGGTGCTGCCGCGTCTGGGCAAGGAGGCGGTTCGTCCGCTGTGCGAGGCGCTCCAAAGCCCGGACCCGCGCGTGGTGGAGATCGTCGCCAATGCCTTGGGACAGATCCGATATCCAGACGCAGGTCCGTATCTCAAGTCGCTGATCGAACGGCCTGGCATCCTGGACCGGACGCGGCAGGTCGCCACCGCCGCCCTGATGGCCTGCACGGGCAGGGAGGCGATGGACAAGCCCACCGCCAGCCTGTTCTACGAGGAGGCGGAGAAGTACTACTACCAGCGAGCTTCGGTCGCCCCCGACCCCCACCAGCCCACCGCCAATGTCTGGTACTGGCGCGAGGGGCTGGGGCTGGACTTCAAGACGGTTCGGCGGGAGATATTCTGCGACATCTACGCGATGCGCCTGGCTGCGGCAGCGTTGAAGCATGACGGCAGGTTCCACCCGGCTGTCTCGCTGTGGCTGGCTGCCAAGCTCAAGAAGGAAGTGGACCTGCCCCCCGGGTCGTCGGACCCCACCGAAGAGGCCGGCAGGCCAACGGCAAGATTCTATGCCCTGGCCGGCAGCGCCAAGTATCTCCAGGACGTGCTGCAAAGGGCCTTGACGGACGGCAATGGGGAGCTGGCCATCAGGGCGATCGAAGCCCTCTCCCGCACCGCCGGCGCCGCCAGCCTGGTGGAACCGGTCTCCGGCGGGGCAACGCCCCTGGTGGTTGCGCTGTCCAACTCGGACAGGCAGGTGCGGTTCCTTGCGGCGTTGGCGATGGCATCGGCCTTGCCGCAGAAACGCTTTGCCGGCGACGAGATGGTCATCACGGTCCTCAACGAGGCGCTACGGGCCAGTGCCGGAAAGCGGGCCATTGTGATCGCCGCAGACCAGGCCCAACGGAACCTGCTGAAGGACGCTGCAAGGAACGCCGGGTACGAGGTCATCGACGGGCCTGATACGGACAAGGTGTTGGCCGCCGTTCGGGAGACACAGGGGGCGGACCTGGTGCTGCTGGGCAAGACCCCTCCGGCTCCCGACACCTTGAGGGCCGTCAGGGCTGAAGCTTCACTGACGACCGTGCCCGTGGTGGCTGCCTCGACGAGTCCGGAGTTGCAGGCTTTGGCCAAGTCCGACGGCCGAGTGACGATCACGGACGAGTCCGCCTCTGCGGGGACGGTCTCCGCGGCGATGGCCGAGGCGGTCAAGAGCGCCGGCGTCGCGCCGGTGGCGGCTGGGGAATCGGCAGCATGGACGATTCGTGCCGCCGAGGCCGTGCGGCTGCTGGGCATGACCTCCAACCCCGTCTTCGACATCTCGCGCACGGCCGGTCCGCTGGCGGCCTTGCTGGGCGACAAGAATACCGAGGTCAGCATGGCGGCCGCGCGGGCCTTGGCGGCCATCGGCGGCGCAAGGGCGCAGCAGGCCCTGGTCGCCGCGGCGATGGATGGCAAGAGCCAGGAGCGGATTCGTATTGACATATTGGGACTGCTGAGCGGGTCGCTGCGGCGGTTCGGCAACCAGTTGACCGACGCGCAGAGCCAGAGTGTTGTGGAACTTGTCGTGGACGCCAAGCAGGCCCAGCCCCTCCGGGATGCCGCGGCTGAAGCGATGGGGGCCATGAACCTGCCCAGCGAGAAGATCAAGTCGTTGATCCTGGAAAGCGTCCGGACGGACTAGCACAAGAGGTCCGCGCTGCCTGAGGGGTTGTACGAGCTTGGGGGTGAGGCTGTTTTGCGCCCCTTGCGAGGTCCGGACGGCATGGCCAGGACCTGGCTGGGATACCAGGAGCTTCCGCCGCGGCGGTTGAATCGGTGCAGCACGCAGAGCGTCTGCATGCACCGCCCGCCGTCCTGGTCGCAGCGGGCGTGCGCCAGAATGAACTTCCCGTCGGGCCCTGCCCGGTAGGCGCCTTGCTCGTCACATTCGTAACGACCCCGCACCAGCTTGCGATGTTGCGGACAACCGATCAGGATGGGTTTCCAGTTGGGCATTTCGCGTTCGTGCCGCCAAGACGTCCGTTGAATTCCACCGTTATCCCGGAGGGGGCTGCTGCCCATCCGGCCGGGACACGTCTGGGGACGAGGCCGGGGCCTCCAACTCCGCAAGCCGTTTCTCGATCCGCTGCCAATGCGTGCCGTGCCATAACAGCCTTCCGCAATCGCCGCACCGCCAGAACCGCTGGCAATTGCGAAAGGCCAACGGCGGGGCCTCATCGGTCACCGCGTACTTGGGCACCTCGTTCAACTTGCCGCCGCAGGCCATGCACCGCGGCGCCAACAGCGGTAGGTGCATCGCCTGGAGCACGAAGCGCAATTGCTGGAGCTTGTTCAACTGTTGCGGCACATACAAGGCGCGGACCAGGCCGCTGCGAATGACATTCCTCTCGAAAAGCGGGCCGTCGGAACTCAGGATTACCCGCTGCTGGCCGCCGGCACGTTGCAGCAACTGGCGGTCGTCGATGCCATACTCGAACTGTGCATCGTAGCCAGCCGCCCGAAGCCAACGAGCAAGGCCGCCCAGCATGGCGTCGCAGAAGAATGACGGATTGCCTGTCGCTTCCACGACCGGATAGTATACCCGCCACGTTGGGGGAGGGCTTGGGGGGAGGGCGGTGCGAGGGAGAAGTTTCTGTTCGTGACGTCGGCCCAGGGGGGGCAGTAGAATAGGGAGGCAACAAAGCCGTCAAGGTTAGGGTGTGGGCAATGGCGGACGGTGTCTACTGGTTGCCGGCCGTAGTTTTCGTTCTGGCGGCGTTTGTTTTCTGGGCGCGCCGGAAATTCCTGCGATCCCAAGGGCGGCTCGATGGGAAAGGGGGCGCTGGGTTCTCCATCGACGGCTTGGAGAGGATGTTGGCGGATGGAAAAATCAGCCGGCAGGAGTATTCCGCCTTGAGGCAGACGCTGCTGGAGATGGAGACCCCAGGCCCGATCTCGGCCAGTTCGGCCTCAAGTGTCCCTCCGGGCGTGACGATGGAACAACAGGCTGGAAAAGAGGTTAGTTTGCGGCGCGGGCCGTCCCGTTCCGCGCACCGAGAGGAGCTTCCATGAGCCAGACATCCAATGGCGGCAAAGGGCCAGGTCGGTCCGAGGGGGGCGGTTCCGGCCGGAAACGCCCGCCGGGGGTGTGTAGCTTCTGCCAGCGCAGCGGCGATGACGCCGGTCCGATCGTGGAAGGCCCCAGCGGCGTTTATATCTGCGCCAACTGCGTGGAGCTTTGCCACAACATCATCCGCCAGGAGCAACGGAAGACCGCCACCGCCGTGCCGATGTTTGCCAAGATTCCCACCCCGCGCCAGATCAAGGAGTTCCTCGACCAGTATGTCATCGGCCAGGAGCACGCAAAGAAGGTGCTTTCGGTAGCCGTGCACAATCACTACAAGCGGCTGACGCACGTCGACACCGGCGAAAGCGAAAACGTCGAAATCGACAAGTCCAACGTGTTGCTGATCGGTCCCACCGGCTGCGGCAAGACGCTGCTGGCCCGGTCGCTGGCGAGGGTGCTGAACGTCCCCTTCGCCATCGGCGACGCCACCACGCTCACCGAGGCCGGATACGTCGGGGAAGACGTGGAGAACATCCTGCTGCGGCTCCTTCAGGCCGCCGATTATGACCTGGAAGCCGCCCAGCGAGGCATCATCTACATCGACGAGATCGACAAGATCGGCAAGACCAGCCAGAATATCTCCATTACCCGCGACGTCAGCGGCGAGGGCGTCCAGCAGGCGCTGCTGAAGATGCTAGAGGGCACCATCGCCAACATCCCACCCCAGGGCGGGCGAAAGCACCCGGAGCAGCAATACATCCAGATGGACACCACGCACATCCTCTTCATCTGCGGCGGGACGTTCAACGAGCTGGAGGACATCATCAAGAAGCGCCTGGGCCGGCAGTTGATCGGTTTTGCCACCGAGGCCGGCGGCGAGGAGACCGCCGAGGAGCAGGCCCGCGTCCTCGAACAGGTCCAGCCCGACGACCTGGTGCAGTTCGGGATGATCCCGGAATTCGTGGGGAGGCTGCCCTGTATTACCGTCCTGGGGACCCTGGGCGAGGAAGCGATGGTCCGCATCCTCACCGAGCCGCGCAACGCCCTGGTCAAACAGTACCAGCAGTTCTTCCGCATGGAGAACACCTTCCTGGAGTTCACCGACGAGGCGCTGCATGCCATCGCCACCAAGGCGATGAAGCGCGACGTGGGTGCACGAGCACTGCGGGCGGTGGTGGAAGAGATCATGATGGCCCTGATGTACGACCTGCCTGAAAAGAAGGAAGACAAGGCCATCTATCAAATCACCGCCGCGATGGTCAACGGCGAGGCAGAACCCACGCTCTTCTCCGCCCGGAAGGTTAAGAAGGAAAGCGCCTAGGCGGAGGCGACTCCATTATTCGTTGGCCCGTGGAATCGTTGGGCTGTCTAGCCAGTTCTCTTTCCTCCTGGGTTGCGTGGTTTGTGGCGTATGAGGTCGGCTGAACTGCGCGGGAATTCACTCGCCGCCAACCGCGGAAACAACGCGAACTCTTTCCATTTCCATAAGGCGTGTCGCGGGACTACCAGGTTTCTCAAGGAGTCGTCCGTTTAGCGGGCCTTGATGGTCACCGTGCCCGGCTGACCCACCGGTCCCTCGATGGCGACCTCCCGGCAAAGCAATTGTGGCACGACCGTGGCATTGGTCAGCAGGTGGTCGGTGACTTTCTCGGTGACGAAGCAGCTTTTGTCGTGGCAGAGGGCCAGGAGGGTGACGAGCTGGTCGGCTGCGTAGGCATCGACGGCCCCGGGGGAGGCCAGGAAGGCCAGGAGTTGATCGACGGCCTCGTCGGCGACTCGCTCGGCCGGCAAGCCCGGCCTGCCCAGCGCGAAGAAGCCCGCCACGGTCCTGGCCAAGACGGCCCGGAGAAACACCAAGGTTCCCGGCGAGTCCGTTTCCCAGTTGGCCTCCTCGACCGTGGTGGTGTGTCCCACGGTTGCCAGGCGGGCTGCGACTTGCTGCCGCTGGCGCTCGACAATGTGCGAAGGCAGAGACGAGCTGGCGGCAGAGAGACCTTCGATTCGTTTCAGATCTCCTCGCGTCACCAGGCGCAAGGGCGACAGGGCCTCGGCGCCGGCGAGTCCTTCGATTTGCAGGACGACGCGGCCGCCACCGGCGGGATAGAAGCCTGCTCGCGGCATCTCCAGGTACGCCTGAATGCCCGTGGCGCTGGCCAGTGTGCCGAAGACATCGCGGAAGTACTCAAAGCAGGGGGCCAGCGGATTGTGCGTGCCGCCGGTAACGGTGATGACGGAACGGCCGTCCGCTATGGCGAGGGCGGGCAGGAGCGTCTGGAGAACCAGAGTGGTGGAACCGGCCGTGCCGATGTCGAAGGTGTATTCGCCGGGGCGAAGGGGGCCTGGCTGAAAAGTCAGTTCCTTGGAACCGGTCCGGTCGCCGGAGACCTCCGCTTCGCAGATGGCCGCCGCGGCTCGAACGGCTGCCAGATGCTGAGGGGCCAACCCAGGCTTGGGACGCCCCGCTCGGATGCGGACGATGCGGAAGGCCCTGCCTGTCGCGGCCGAGAGGCCCAAGCAGGTGCGGAGTATCTGCCCTCCGCCGACGCCTTGGGAACCGTCGATTGTCGTCAGGTTATCGGGCACAAGTCCGGTCTTTCGGTTCTCCGGCCGCACGGTCTTGCGGCAATCCGATCCCCGTATATTCCGGGCTTTACCGGACCGTCAGGAAATACTCCATCATCTCGCAGCCGTGGGGGATGTGGAGGTCGGAAGCGGCGGCGGTGGCCTCGGTGAACGGTACGCTGATGACGGCCTCCACCCGCTTGCCAGCCATGGCAAACGGCACGGGCTCGGGCGTGTGGGTGCGAACGGTACACGGGGTGGGGTGGTCGGGCAGGACGAGAATCCGCCACTCCTGGCCCTCCGCCCGCAGGCGGTTGAGCACCGGTCCGACGATGTTGGCGTCGATCTGTTCCAGCGCCTCCGTCTTGTCCTTGGCGTTGGCGTTGTGGCCGGCCTCGTCGGGGGCCTCGACGTGCACGAAGACCAGGTCGTACTTGTCCATCGCCGCCACGGCCGCGGCGCCCTTTCCGGCATAATTGGTGTTCACGTAGCCGGTGGCGCCGGGGACCTCGATGCAGTCCCAACCGATGAGCTTGGCCAGGCCGCGTACGAGGTCCACGGCGGTGATGGCGGCCACCCTCAACCCGTAGCGGTCCGCGAAGAGTGGCAGCAGCGGCATCTTGCCCTGCCCCCACAGCCAGATGTTCGTGGCGGGGTTTTCGCCCAGGTCACGGCGGATGTTGTTGATCTCGTGAGTGGCGAGTATCTTGCGGCTACGGTCCATCAGCGTTCGCAGCATGTCCGAACCCGGACCGCTGGGGAGATAGTTGTTGATCTTGTGGCCGAGGATGTCGTGGGGCGGAACGGTCTTGGCCTCGCCGTGGCCCTTGAGGGTCATCAGGTGGCGATAGCTCACGCCGCGGTAAAAACGGACGTGCATTCCAGCCAGGGTACGGTTCAGCTCGTCGATGATCGCTCCGGCCTCTTCGGTGGAAATGTGTCCGGCGGAGTAGTCCTCCATCACGTCGTCGATGACGGTGACCAAGTTGCAGCGGAAGACCCACTCGTCGGGGGCGGTCTTGAGGCCCTGGGCGGCCGCCTCCAGCGGCGCCCGTCCGGTGTAGAACTTTCGGGGGTCGTAGCCGACCACCGAGAGGATCGCCACGTCCGAACCGCAACTCATGCCCTCGGGGATGTTGCGGACGGAACCGCACTTACCGTGCGAGGCGATCCAGTCCATGTTGGGGATTCTGGCGGCTTCCAGGGGGGTTCGCCCGCCCAATTCGTCCAGGGGGACGTCGGCGGCGCCGTCGGGGATGATGATGGCGTATTTCATAGGCTCAATCCATTTTGCCTTGCGGCGGTCAGAGCATTCACAGTTGTTCCGGGTGCTCGTCCACGATGCCGATACAGACGCTTCGGGCCTTGATTACCTCCAGTGCGTCGGTCTCGCCCAGTGCCGCTCGCACGTTGCCTTCCTGCGCCCGGTGCGTGGTGATGACCACCGGTACGCCCCCGGTGCTGTCGGCGACGGCCTCGTGCTGGAGCACCGAGCTGATGCTGATTCCGTGCCTGCCCAGGATCGCCGCCACCTGCGCCAGCACGCCGGGCCTGTCCTCGGCCATCACGCGGATGTAGTAGCGGCTGCGCACTTCCTCGATGGGCAACTGGTTGGCCTGGGGCGCCAGGTCCGGCCAGATGCCAAGCTGCCGGAACGCCCGCTGGGCCGTTCCGATGGCCACGGAGGCCAGGTCGGCCACCACGGCCGAGGCCGTCGGCATCCCGCCCGCGCCCCGCCCATAATACATCGTATGCCCCGTGGCGTGCCCATAGACGCTGACGGCGTTGAACGGTCCGGAAACCCACGCCAGCGGGTGCTCCTTGGTGATGAACACCGGCCGGACGCGAAGGCTCAGTCCCTTCTCCCGCCGTTGGGCGATCGCCAGCAGCTTGACCACGTAGCCCAGTTCCTGGCCGTAAGCGATGTCGCAAAGTTGCAGCGAATCGATCCCGCTGACGGGAATCGCGCCGAGGTCGATCCTGGCGGCGAATGCCAGCGACGCCAGAATGGCCAGCTTGTGGGCCGAATCCATCCCGGAGACGTCCAGCGTGGGATCGGCCTCGGCCAATCCAGCCCGCTGTGCGTCCGCCAGCGCGTCGGCGTAGCTCTGCCCGCGTTGGGTCATAGCCGTGAGGATCGAGTTGCAGGTCCCGTTGACGATCCCATAAAGGGCGTCGATGCGATTGGCGATCAGGCCGTCGCTCAGGGCGCGGATGATGGGGATTCCGCCGGCGCAACTGGCTTCGAAGGCAATGCACACACCGTTCCGCCGGGCCAGGGCATACAGGTCGGCGCCGTGATGGGCCAGCAGCGACTTGTTGGCCGTCACCACGCACTTTCCGGCAGACAGCGCCCGCTCGATGATGGACCGCGCGACGGTCGTGCCCCCGATCAGCTCCACCACGGCGCCGACGGCCGGGTCTTTCAGCGCGTCGTCAGGGCTGGAGCGAAACAGCCGTTCGTCCAGCCCCAGGCGGCGGGCGTTGGAGAAGTCCACGTCAACGATGTGGCGAAGCTCAAGACCGATCGGCAATCGGGCCTTGAGAATGTCCTGGTCGCGCAGCAGGAGCCTGGCCACGGCGCCGCCAACGGTGCCGCAACCGATCAGCGCCACGCCCAATGTGGAATTGACCTTGTCCATGGCGATATTCCAGCCTTCGTGGCGAATCGTAAATGCCGTGGGGACGAATATCAAGATACAGAATCGCCTGGGCGGTGGAACTAGGACAGCGGTTTGTGTCCGTGGGCCTTGCGAATGGCCTGGACCGCCGTCAGGAGGTGGCGATCGGACTGAAGAAAGGAGGCCAGGTTTCCCGTGGAAATGCCCAGATGGGCGGCGGCGTCGGAAAGCCTTCCTTCATAGGCTGCCAACACGTCCAGGACAAAGGCCGCAACCCGCCAGAACCGCTGGTCGCGAACGCCGACGGCAAGCTTGGGCCTCGCCGCATCGCCCCGGCCTCGAGGCGTAAAGATGCACTCGGCCACGGTCGGGGGGATTCCCTCGCCCCAGGAAGCCATCGCTCCCCGGACAGCGCAGGCGATGTTCATTCGCAGCCGCCTTATCGCCATACGCTTGTTTTGGTGCTGGGACCGGCTGTCGTCGCCATGAGCCGCGATGCCCGTGGGCCGGTGGAGGAACCGCACGGCGGAAGAGACCTTGTTGCGGTGCTGCCCGCCCGGGCCGGAGGATCGGTAGACATGTACGTCGCACTGGCCCAACAGTGCCTCGTCGCCAAGCGAGAGATAGTCATCGGCGCCCATGCCGGGGATGATACGTTCCTGGGGGCAATACCGGAACCCGTAACCCGGAATGTCAGACGGTGCCTGGTCACTGTGCTTGCGGCTGGGAGTTTCCCATAATCATCTCATAAACATCTCTTGGCCCGCTGTTCAAGAGTCCCTATCAGGATGCCGCGTGAGCCGCGTTGTGACCAGAATGGGTTGAATGCGAGGAAGGGCGACGAAGCCGTTCGGCTGAGGCTTCAACCGTGAGCTCAGCCGAACGGCTCACGGTCGAAACCGCACCGGAACGGAGGTGCGGCGAGGAACCCTGACGCGGCAGATGCCCGTTCTCGTCGCAACCCGAAGGGACGCCGCGTCCTGCGTCGCATGCCGACGTTGCTCGCACTCGACGGCCCGGTTTCTGGGCCGTCTTCGCCCTCGCGCCTTGGCCTGCGCCGCAATCCGCGGCGTCGCGGCCACGGGTCATCCTGATAGGGACTCTAATCCGACTGTGGCGCTTGGACGGAATGTCCGCTACCATCCCATCGTGGGGGGGATTGCATTTCTTTGATGGTCCGGATCGCGTTTTGTGTATTGTCGGGATCGGCAGGTAGGGAGTAGAATAGGAATTATGACAGCAGGCGCTGCGCCGCACAGTATCCACCGGAGGGGTAGGCCCGGTGGGACCACCCCGCCTGCGGCGCTGCCCTGCGAGCCTGCCGTAAGTCTGAACGAATGGACGCCGAACCGGCCAACGAATGGATAGACGCCGAATCCCGTGTGGAGCGCGCGCACTCGCTCTATGAGGACGGGCGCTGGGCAGAGGCGGCCGCCGAACTTCGTGCGGCCATTTCCATCAATCCGAACAACCCTGCCTGGCATTTCAACCTGGCGTT
>Ga0315273_10002690_pt1 | contig 21104 bp, 19 predicted proteins | sample YL17G02_0_MG_FD_205753 | JGI IMG/M metagenome (GOLD analysis project Ga0315273, IMG submission 205753) | Sediment microbial communities from Yellowstone Lake, YNP, Wyoming, USA - YL17G02_0 | ecosystem: Environmental > Aquatic > Freshwater > Lake > Sediment | place: USA: Wyoming | collected... | reverse complement strand
GCCAGGTCGGCCGGGCTGCCGCCGCCCGAGTAGGAGTCGGCGTAGACCATCAGGGTGGCCTTGTCGACCGGGAAGACGGGATCGATGCTGCCGAGATTGAACCTGATGACCGAGCGCAGCAGGTCGTTGGAGCCGGCGTAGAGGAAGGCCCAGCTGCCGTACTTGTCGTTCGGGTAGCCAGCGCCCAGGAAGGCATCGGCAACCGAGGTGAAGGTCCCTGTCACCGGCGTATTGAAGGCGAGGGGCGGGGCGACCACCACGTCGTTAGCGGCAACAGTCGTCCAGTATTCCCCGTTCTCATATAGAAGCACATCTTGCTTCAGAACGCCTGAGACGGCTCGCACATCCACTCCGTAGTTGAAAGCGGCAGTGGAAGAGGTTGTCACTTGGGCGCTCCAGCCAAGCGCCACTGGGTCGCCGCCGAAGCTTCTTGCCGCCTGCGCTAGCGCCAACGGTCCCTGCTTCAGGGCCGCTGCCATCTGCTCGCATGGCATTGGCAAGGGAACCACGCCCGCCTGGCCCGAGTAGGCCACGTAGCCCACCCGGCTCGTGTCGAGAGGGACGCAGGCGAACAGGTCCAGCGGCTGGCCCCAGTTCTTCTGAAGGGTGAAGATGTACTTCACGCGCCCGCCCGGGTCCACCGTGCTGACATTCGTAGTGTAGGCCATGTCGGCGTCGCGGCCTGGGCCCACAAACTGCAAGCGCCCTTCGATCGCGGGGGCAATCGGGCCGGACTGCGCTTTGACATAATCGATCACCGAATCTCGAACATAGTATTGGGTGTCGTTTTCCATCTGGTCGATCGGCCAAAGGCTCACGCCATTGACCGTGAAGTTGCACGAACCGGCAGCGAGATAGTTAACGGTCGACACCTTGTAGTACTTCGCGGCATCATTGAAGTCGACCGGCGTGCCGTTGATCGTCAGAGAGACGACGTTATTTCCGTCGGGAAGCCTCGTGTAGTTGTCTGCGTACGTGATCTGCCCGCCCTTGCTGATGTCGAGCATGCACGTCGTGTAGTGACTCAGGCCGTTCCAGGGCGGGGTGGCGCTGCCATAGTACTTGTAGTAGAAGTAGTTCCGGTAACCTCGCTCCAGCACGGCCTTTAGCTGCGGCCCATTCATGCGCAATACGACGAGTGAGTTCTCGTAAGGCATGAGGCTGAACATGTCGTTCACAGTCAACATGTACGGATTGCCCGGCGTTGCCGTGGCAGCAACTTTCTTGTTGGTCATCGCCCCCGAAAGATGGAAGTCCGGAGCGATGCCGTGCTGCCCAAGCTCGTAGATGGCCGCGTCGGCCTGCACGTTGGCGCCGTTCGTCTCCTGAGTAAAAGCCTGCAATGCATCGATGGGCACCTGGGTCTGACCGATCTGGGTCGCGTTGTAGGCTGCGATCTCGTCCAAGAACGGCTTGAGGTAGGCGTTGAGTTCGGCGTTGATCGCCGGCGCGACCTCATTGGCCGGAATCAGGAAGCCTTCCCGCAAGGCGATCTTGTAGCCCTCTGTGATGTTGCCCGTGAAGCCGATGTTGACCTTCCCAAGATACATCGCGTTGGATTGGGACTGGGCGATCAGCGTTCCGTTCGGATTCAGCGTCGACGTAACGATGACCGACGGGTCGATCTTGGTGTGGCTGTGCCCCCCGATGATCGCGTCTATCCCGGGCACTTCCTTGGCCAGGGAGACATCGTTGTCGGGCTCACTCCCGTACTGCGAGTATCCGATGTGGGTCAGGCCCAACAAGAGATCGGGCTTAACATCGTTTCGGATCGCAGGAACGAGGGAGCCGGCGGTGACAGTCGCCGGGGTGAAGCTTAGGCCGGCAATGTTCGAAGGCAGCTCGTAGAAGGGCACCCTGGGGTTCGTCAAGCCGAACATCGAGATCTTCAGCCCCTGTACCGTGGCGGTCGTGTAGCTTTTTACCGTGGTGCTGATGAAGTCGCCGCTGTAACGCCCGTCGTCCGCCATGTTGGCTGCCACGATGGGCATCTTCAATTGGCCCAACATCGTTTTGAAACTCTGAGCGCCAAAGTTGAACTCGTGATTGCCGGGCACGAACGCGTCGTACTTGAGCAAGTTGAGCCCGCCAGAGATCGGGTTCGGATCCAGGTTGCGATAGAAGAAAGCGAAGGAGTTGCCCTGGAAGTTGTCGCCTATGTCCACCAGCAACGCAGTGGGGTTGTGCGCCCGCTCAGCCTTGACCAGGCTGGCCAGGTACACCATCCCTTCAGGCTGCCCCTGATATGTAGCCTTGTCCCAGTAGCCGTGGGTGTCGTTGGTGTGCAGTACCGTCACAATTTTGTCGAGCTTGTTGAGACGGCCGGCAGCAATCTTAGAGGCATCAAGCGGGCTGTTTACTGCGAGGTAGTCGTTCAGACCTTCTTGCATATCGGCGGAGGTCATGTCGACCCGGTTCTTGCCCGCCTTAAACGTCGTGAAGCCGTCACCCCCGGTCGCAAGGAAGTTGTTAGTCACGATCCGATAGACCTTATCGCGCTTCAACGCCTGCCCGTTGATGCTGATGCCGTACGCGCCCCAGGCGGTCGGCGTCGCATTCCCCTTGTCGTTATAGTAGTACCAGGCAATGCCGGACGCTTGCAGGACCCCCTTGTAGAGTGAGGCCGACTGGTCCATGAGCTGCTGGACCTGCGCGCCCGTCAGGCTCATAAGGTACAGAGTATTCCCGAACGGCAACACCGTGAACGTATCGCCCCAGGTGAGCTGGTAGGGGAGGGTCGCCGTCACGGGCACAGGAAGATCGGCGCGCAATCCTCCGGAATTGGTGAAGGCGAGATCCACGGAATTGTTGGCGACTGCGTCGTCCAATTGATCGGCTTTCCAGCGCATCGAGTCGGCCACCAGGCTGCCGAGATTCGACTCCCCGTTGTAGTTGCGCATCAGGCTGACGTTCGTGCTGCCGACCGGGGCCGCCAGCCGCGGGGCGACCTGGGCTTTCCAATAGGCGACCCGCGCTGCCACGGCAGCGTCGGGGGTCAGGCCTTCGTTCATCGTCGGCACAAGTTGGAAACCGGTGACGCTGAGCTTCTTCGACGCGCGGTCGATGCTGATGTCGGTGCGACCCACCCAGTACCCGTAGTAACCGGCTTCGACGATGGTCGTTCCGGATATGACGACTGGACTGGTGAGCGGCTCGTGCGCGTGCCCGCCGATCATCAGGTCGATCGGTTTGCCGGCATTCACCAGCTCTGCTGCGACCGTCTTGAGGCCCTTGTACTTGCCGGTGTCGCTCGTTCCGATGTGGGCCAGCACGACAACCGCATCGGAATTGGCTCTGACCTCATCGTAGTAGTGAAGCACCGTCTCCGTGGGGTCCTTGAACACGAGGCCCGCGACGGCATCGGCAATCACGATCTCGGGCGTCTCGGTCGTGTCGAGGCCAATTACGCCTACGACTGCGGAGCTGCTCCCGCTGCCAACGGTCATGGTGATCCATGGTTTCGCCCAACTGGGGCTCGTCCACGCCGTGCCGGAGACGACGATGTTGGCGCCGAGCCAGGGATAGTTGGCCTGGGCTGTTCGGGTGGCCATAGTGGCCTGACCGCGATCGAACTCGTGGTTGCCGTACTCGGCGGCCTGGTAGCCCAGCATGTTCAGGATGTCGATCGTGCTCTCACCGTTGAGAAGCTGCGACACCGGTTGACCGGCGAAGTACTCGTCGCCGGCGTCGAGAAGCAAAGTGTTCTGCGCGCCGCGCTCGGCACGGATCTGGTTGATCACGGTTGCGACGTAGGCTGCGCCGCCGCCCATTTTGTAGGTGGTGGTGTATGCCTTGCTCGATTCCGGTTCCAGCCTGCCATGGAAGTCGTTAAGGTGCAGAATCGTACCTGTTACCACATCACTGGGTGCGATTCCGAGCCCCTCCTGGGCACCGACAGGTTGCGCGGCTGCGGCGCCGGTCATTCCAAAGGCCAGGGCCAGCAGCAACAGTGCCGCTAGGGCAGCCACTGCCATGGTGGTCAGCGCGCTTCGATTGCGAGTGGACTTGGACATGTGACCTCCTGGGTGTGAGATGGGATGCGAAGCGCCGGACAGGGTTCCGGCGAGCCGTGACGCAGATATCCGTTATAGCCTGCGAGCCAGACGCGTGATCACAGTAAGAGAAGTTCTACAACAGGTGAAGCCGCTGCCCAAACCTCGTATGTGCTACCTGACTTTACTAACGTATGACGTGACGGACGGGTGCGCATTGACGGGCGCATTGAGGTTGGCAGGCTCGCCTGCGACGGATCTGCGCCTGTGATTGTATGTTAGCATCATCCGCGTGTCAACATCTTCTAGGCGCCGTCTTGCCCTGCGGCCTTTTGACAGGCGCGAACAGGTATGATACGATGGGTCAATCTGGGAACGTTTCCACATCGCATTCTCTATTGCATGGTTCAGGGCATTCATCGACATCGGCTTCACGATCCAAACGAGACGATGCAGCCAAATAATGAGGCCGCCACGGCCTTCATCCTGCACCGCGGCAACGCGAATTCTGGCATCGTTCCCATGTGCATTCAGGCACATCTGTGTAGGGCGTTCAACCGGTCACTCGCGGAAGGCATTGGCCAGATGGACCGCACGATTAAAGATGTCGCTAGACTGGCAGGGCTGTCGACTTCCACGGTATCCCGCGCGCTGAACCGGAGCGGCTACGTGAGCCCCGATGCCCGGCTGCGTGTCGAGGAGGCGATGTCCGAGCTCGGATTCCAGCCGAACTACATGGCGCGTGGCCTGAAGGGCAAGCCATCTCGGCTAATCGGGCTGATCATCCCCGACATTTCCAACACTTTCTACACTGCAATTGCACATGCGGTCTCGAGCCGCCTGAGGCAGAATAACTACGAGTTGATTCTATGCGTCAACGACGAAGATCCTGCGATCGATCTGCACTATCTCCAAATCCTTCAGCAGAAGCGGGTGGATGGCATCCTCTACACCCATCCGGCCGCAGAAAACAACAGCGCGTTCCTTCGCGAGCTCGCAGCGGGCGGGATGCCCATCGTTGAGCTGAACCGGCAGCGTGAGGATGGCCTGTTCGATGCGGCGCTGGCCGACAACCTGGACGGCGCCTTCCGGATGACCGGGTACCTGCTCGGGCTTGGGCACCGCCGCATCGGTCTGGTGCTCGGCGAGGAGGAGCTGACCACCGCAAGGGACAGGGCGGAAGGGTACCGGCGCGCCCATCGGGATGCAGACGTGCCGATCGACACTTCTTTGATGCGCATGGGGACCTTCACTCGGCGGCATGGAGAATCGGCCGCGCGGGAGTTGCTGGCGCTACCCGATCCGCCCACGGCCATCTTCGCGGGTAGCAATCGCATCCTGATGGGCGTCCTCGCGGTTGTCAACGAGATGGGCCTAAAGGTGCCTGGCGACATCTCGATCGCGTCCTTCGACGATGCCGAGTGGCTGAGCATCTGGAACCCACCGATCACCGCTGTCGATGTGGCGATCGACGAGATGGCCAATCTGGCAGTTGATCTCCTGTTGCGACGGACGGGCGAGCCATCCGCCGGTCGCAAGCCGGTCACTTATGTCTTGCGGGCTGCGCTTGTGCGCCGGGAGTCGTGCCGCACGATCGCCGCCGCGGAGCCAGAACAAATTACCCAAGGAGGAAGCTAAAGAGTGTCACACTACCCGGAATCGCTCATCTCCGGACTCGAAGAGCGAGCGCGGCAGCTGAGGATCACTAGCCTGGAGATGATCTTTCGCCGCCAGGCAGGCCACCCAGGAGGCTCGCTGTCAGCCGCCGAAATCATGGCGGCGCTTTTCTTCCACAGACTCCGGCTGAACCCCGCTCTGCCCTCATGGCCGGAGCGCGACCGCTTCATCCAGAGTAAGGGTCACGCCTCGGCGATCCTATACGCAGCGCTGGCCGCCCGCGGCTTCTTCCCGACAGAAGACCTCGCGGGCTGGGGAAACCTCGAGTGTCATCTGCAGGGACATCCGGATCGTCTCAAAACGCCGGGTGTCGAAATGACATCGGGTATACTTGGACATGGGATCGCCATCGGCGCCGGCCTCGCCTTGGCGGCGCGCTTGAACCAGGCCGCCTACCGTGTCTACGTGCTAATCGGCGACGGTGAGTGCCAGGCGGGCATTGTCTGGGAAGGCGCAATGACGGCGGCGAAGTTCCGCCTGGCCAACATGACCGTCATCTTGGACTACAACGACGTACAGCTTGATGGGCCGGTCCACGAGATCATGCCGCTCGAGCCGCTGGCAGCAAAGTGGCATGCCTTCAACTGGAACGTAATCGAGATCGATGGGCATAACATTCGGCAAGTACTCGAATCGCTTGACCTTGCTGCGGAGAACCACGGGGGCCCCACCGTCATCATCGCCCACACGACCAAGGGCAAAGGTGTCTCGTTCATGGAAAACAAGTCTCAATGGCATGGCGTGGCGCCCGATGCTGCTCAGTTCGCGCAGGCGTTGGCCGAGCTGGCAGCACCCTCAGCCGTTGCCGGCGGGAGGGTGTGATGGCTGAGATTTCGATGCGTGAGGCCTACGGCCGAGCCTTGGCCGAGTATGGCGCCTCCAACCCGGACATCGTGGTTCTCGACCCTGACACTTCGTCCTCGACTTTGTCAACTTATTTCGCGAAGCGGTTCCCCGACCGGTTCTTCAATGTCGGCATTGCCGAACCCTGCATGGTAGATGTCGCGGTCGGCCTGGCGTTGGGCGGAAAGGTGCCCTTCGCCAACGCGTTCGCAGCGCTGCTTGCCTTCCGCGCCATGGAGCAGGTGCGAACGTGCGTGTGCTACGGGCGCACCAACGTCAAGCTGATCGCGGGCTATGCCGGGATCTCTGACTACAAGGATGGACCGACGCACCACAGCATCACCGATGTCGCCACAATGCGGGCACTTCCGGAGATGACCGTAATTGTGGCGGCCGACAGCTCCGAGGCGGCCAGGTGGGTGCCATTGGTGGCCGAATACGACGGGCCTGTCTACCTGCGGCTCAGCCGGGCAGGCGCGCTCTCTGCGCACAACGAGGACTTCGCCCTACGCGTCGGCAAGGGGCTGACCTTGCGGCAGGGCGGCGACGTCGCGCTTGTAGCCACCGGGACCATGGTGGGGCGCAGCCTTGCGGCGGCTGAGATGTTGGCCGCGGAGGGCGTCGCAGCCCGGGTAGTCGAGATCCACACGGTGAAACCGCTCGATGCTGATCTGGTGGTTCAGGCAGCCGAGGAGACGGGGGCGCTCGTCACCGCAGAGGAGCACACCATTATCGGCGGTCTCGGCGGGGCTGTGGCCGAGGCGCTGGCACAACGCCGTCCTGCGCCCGTCGAGCGAGTCGGCATTGCCGACACTTTCACTCGAACCGGGCCCGACCCCGAGACGATCATGGACGCCTTCGGGCTCGGCGTCAACGACATCGTCGCGGCAGCTCACCGGGCCATTGCGCGTAAAAGCGCCGTTTGATCCCTAGAACATCCCGCTACGAGGAGGAAATTGACATGTTAGCACCGGTAGGCATCGGATTCATCGGGGCGGGTGAGATTTCGATCCTGCATAATAGGGCCATCAATCAGATCCCGGGCGCGCGTCTGGTCGGTTTGTGGAACCGGACATCCGAACGCGCCATGCAGCGCGCGGCCGACTACGGATGTAAGCGATACGAGACGCCTGAAGAGCTTGTCGCCGATCCCGAGATCCAGGTCGTGTTCGTCCTCACTGATCTGGATACCCACCTTCGATTCGTGAAGCTCGGGCTGGAGGCGGGGAAGCACGTGCTGGTCGAGAAACCGCTGGGCTCCACCGTGGCGGAGATCCAGGAGATGAAGGCTGTAGCCTGCCGCACGGGGTTGGTCTGCGTGCCCGGACATAACATGATCCACGAGGACAGCATCGCTCGAGCTCGCGATCTGATCCAAGCGGGGGATATCGGCAAGATCGTCTCATGCTACGTCATGTACAACATCCAACACTCCGAGGAGCGCGCATCGACCTTGCCCGGCATGTGCCGTCATATCCTTACGCACAACATTTACACGATGCTCTACCTCGTCGGCCGACCAAAGCGCGTCACCGGGCTGAAGGCGATGCGCCATTACGAGAAGCTGACCAAAGAGGACCTCGCGATGTGCCTAGTGGAGCTGGAGAACGGTGGCATTGCCCATCTGTGCGCAAGCTTCGCAGCGGATGACCTGTCCGCCGATCCGTGGACCTTCATGGTGAAAGTGATCGGCACGGCGGGCACCACGCGTTACACTTACCAGGATTGGGTCGAGGCCAGGCGCGGCATCTCACACTCTCGCGTGTTCACAGCCTATCAGGCCACCATCACGAATGAAGACCGGTACTTTGTCGACGTGTGCCTTCGAGGCGGCCCGCCGCGTTCGAGCCTGGACGATGCCATCATGGCCCAGAAGGTCGTCGAGGCCGTCGAGCGCTCGATCGCCGAAGGCATCACGGTCACGATCGACTGAGACTCGACTTGGAGGGAATGAGATGAGAATCGCCGTCATCAACGAAACCAGCGCCGCCGATCGAAACGCCGATATCATGGCCGCGCTCTCAGGGCGCGGGCACGAGGTGATCAACGCCGGAATGAAAAAGAACAGCGTGAAGCCCGAGCTTCAGTATACCAATACCGGCCTGATGTCCGCGCTGCTCCTGAACTTGCGGCGAGTCGATCTGGTAGTTGGCGGTTGCGGTACCGGGCAGGGTTTTCTCGCCTCGGCGTCGCAGTACCCCGGTGTATTCTGCGGCCACATCCTGAATTCGCTGGATGCGTGGCTGTTCGCCCAGATCAACGGCGGTAACTGCCTCTCGCTGGCCCTGAACCAGGGCTACGGCTGGGCTGGCGACGTCAACCTCCGGTTCATCTTCGACCGGTTCTTCGAGGTCGAGTTGGGCGCAGGCTACCCGCCTCACCGCCGCGAGCCGCAGCGAGCATCCAGGCAAATGCTGGCACGCATCAACCAGATCGTTCACCTACCCCTCGCTGAGATCGTCTCGGCGCTGCCTGACGAGGTCGTTCTACCCGCCCTGACCTACCCCGGGATGTGGGACCTGCTCGAGGTCGATGCCATCGAGGACCAGCCACTTAAGAACGCACTGATCCGGCGTAACGCCGTGGCACTGCCGTCGCCGTGAGCCAGGTCGTGGAGAGGAAGATCATTGATGTGGACCAGGGATCAGGTCGCCAGGACGATCGACCATTCGATCCTCAAGCCGTTCCTCACCGACGCCGATGTGGTGGAGGGATGCTGTTTAGCGCGTGACTGCGGTGTCATCGCGGTGTGCGTTCGTCCGACAGACGTCCGGACGGCCGTGAGGGAGCTAGCGGGGAGCAGCGTAAGGACTGCCTGTACCGTCGGCTTCCCACATGGGGCTAACCGGTCTGAGGTCAAGGCCACCGAGGCGCGTCTTGCTCTGGAGGACGGCGCTGCAGAGCTTGACATGGTCATGAACGTCGGCAAGTTCCTGTCGGGAAACCATGCCTTCGTGGTGAATGACATCGCAGCGGTTGTTTCGGTGGCTCACGCCCGCAGCGCGCTGGTGAAGGTCATCCTGGAAACGGGCTACCTTACCCTCGAACAGGTGTCCGTCGCCTGCAGATTGGCCGAGGCCGCCGGAGCCGACTTCGTCAAGACCTCCACTGGTTTCGCCGACGGGGGTGCCACGCCGGAGATCGTCGGCGTCATGATGGATACGGTCGGCAGGACGATGGGGGTGAAGGCTTCAGGGGGAGTCAGGAGTTACGAGACCGCGGCCGGCTATCTGAATCAGGGCTGTCGCCGGTTGGGGGTGGTCCAGACCCGTGCGATCCTGGATGCGGCTCCTGAATCGTGAAGGCGCGGACTGGCTTGCCTCACGCGGGATGCCGGAATCCTACCCCTAATTGAAGAGCTCAGGTGCACCTGGTTGTATCAATACCCAGATGGTGTAGAGGCCCAGGGCGGTACCGATCGGGAAGCTGATTAGAGAGAGAAAGCCGACCACGAGAGCGAGAATTCGCCCCCATCGCCTGCGGAGGAGCAAACCAATCCCGGCGATGATCCCGGGAAATGCCAGGAGCGCTATGGGAGCAGAAGAACAGAGTAGAAGAAGTCCCAGCCGCTGTGCCGGCTCAGGAGCGGCCGCCAGCGGTCCGAGCCTCGGAAGCGAGGCCAGCAGCCCGAGAGCCAAGAGCGCCAGCACGCCATCGATCGCCAGGTGCAGCCATCCGAGAAACGTAGCGTGCTGTTGAAGCCGCTCTGGGCGGAGGAGGTTCATCGGTCCCTCTGGGTAGTTCGTTGGTGATGGTTGGAACGGCGCGGGCCGAGAGCCAGTGTAGGGCTAGGCGCTCGTAACGCCTGCTTCGACCTTCGTGGCTGGGGTAGCCGCCGCGGCCCGGGACCAGCAGAAGACTCCCAAACCCATCGCGAGCGTGTGAAATGCCATGGGTCCCCATAGTGAGCTGAGGCTGGTGTAGCCTGGTGCTCGGGAGAGATCCTCTCCCATCACGAAGACGATTCAGAACAAGCCAAGAAGCATCAAGACGATGCCGGCGATTGACCGCCCACGTTTCATCCTCGCCCTCCCCTACGATCCCAACGCCTTGAAGACGAGGAACAAAGCCAGGATGGCCGTGACCCCGTGAAAGAGATAACCCGGCACAGCCTTAATCGACATTATCGCTTGGTCGCGGCGGAACACGCCCGCCAACATAGCCACTATTCAGGCAAACGAGATCAACCAGACGAGTATTGCTGCGATCCACCAGAGCATGGACACCTCCGATCTGGATTTCCCCGGCTGCCGCGCTCATGCCCAAGGTTGGAACGAGCGCACAAGATCGGCGGGAACAAAGATACGTGCATCATAGTACAAGCGGACCCGTCCGACATCGCCTGGAGCATGCGAAGAATGTCACCACAAATACCGATTGTAACGGCCGGATACGTAGGATGCGGTATTCGAGGCCTGCGCGCGAGCCTGGGCAAGCAAAAGACCGCCCGGATCAGAGCGCTTGTCTTCGACCTCCGGGAATACAAGCCCGTCCGCACGGTCGTACGGCCAACCCAGACTCCGCAGTCACTAGTGGTGCTAAGCTAGCAGTTATTGCGAGTCCCTCCGCACAAATCAGCTCGAAGCCCCACCTGTCAGGCCTGGATAGAATCCGGCCGAGGCTGCAAGGCCGGAGGCTACAGTCTCGGGGTGCGCGCGGATCAGCTCAGCTAACTCGGGCACTGCAAAAACGGCGATGCCCGCCATCTCACCGTCGACGAATCGGATCCGTTCCAGCGCACCCTCCCTGAAACGCCCGCGGAAAACGGTGCGATGTTCAACCCCGCAATGCGCCATTCCAGGCGGATCGGAGTAGACATAACTGCCGATCTCCAGGAGCCCATCCAGATCCTCGGCGCCCAGACCCAGTTCCTGGCCAATTTCCATCCGGAGAGCCTCGACTGGTGAAAGCGTCCCAGGCACGTGGCCCGCAACGGACATGTCGAAGCAGCCCGGGGACTCGGCACGGCCAAGTCCGCGCACCTGTGTCAAGGTGTAGCCGGGGAGAGACGGGTGATCAAGGAAGATCTGAACGGTGCGGTGCCGCAGGCCGACCATATGACAGAGCCAGCGCTGCACAGAAGGATCGAGTTCGCCGCCTGGGGATCGCCCTCCAGGGCATGCCACTTCTGAAGCTCGGGATAGCGCCTGGCCACGACTTCAAACTCTCGCACCGAATCGAGCGCGGCCGGCACGATCGCGCCCACCGCATCGACGCAGGCCAGGAACTCTGGCCGCCCGTACTCCGGAGCCAGGCGCGCCAAGTGAGCCCGATTTTCTGGCGCATCCAGTACGAGTTGATGCAGCGCCCGTACCTGGGCGAAGGCCGCGCCGGTGAGGACACAGTCCGCTTCCCGCACAGCGGCTCGCAATCGCTCCAACGCGACCCTGAACGGATTGCCAGTGGGATCTCCTCTCGGACTCACCTGATTCTCCTGGAATAACGCAGGTCACACCCGATCGCGCCTGAGATTTCGAGCGTCGGGAGCATGGCTCGCCTCCATAGCCAGATGACCGTATCCCTTCCGACAGTTGGTGCAAACAGCGAGGGCGCGATCCTCCCGACGGCGAGCCTTGACCACGACCACCGAGCGGCTAGAGGTCATGCCGGCCTCGGCTCAACCTGGTGCGAAACCTGCTGGGTACACCGGGTCTGAGCCGAACGTAACCGTCGACCATTCCAGCGTCGACCCCGGACTGTACGACGCCGGGAGTTTCGTCGGGCGCGCACGGATCGCGCACGCCGCGCGGAGGCTTGATTTCCAGCGCATCCTCGTCTTCCTCGAGTGCCTCGAGTCGAGCGAGGTCCGCAAGGCCGATGAGTACAGCTCGCGGGTGTCCCTTGTGCATCACTACGTAGCGCCGTCCGGGCAGATCCACCTCGGCCAGCAGATCGGGAAGCCTCCGCCGGAACTGGGCGACGGTCAATTTACCTGCCGGCATATTTCCTCCTCCCCGGGCAGGAAGCTGAGAATGACCCGTACGCATAGGGTTCCAGGATTGATTATACAGTATCTGGATGAGCGGCTCAAGTGCAAGAACCGCGCGCGCCTGCACTTTGCGCTGAAGGGGGAGTGTCACGTACAATGGTCTGGCGCCCAAACGCCATCAAAGGGGGATTCAAAGCATGTCCACAAAACGCCGGACTTTGACCGCCGGCCTTGTCCTGGGACTAGCGGTTGCCCTGATCATGATAGCCAACGGCTCTCGACACGGTCGACAGGTGTCGGCAGCCGGCAACGGCGCCCTCGCGGACTCGAGGTCGCAAGCGGGTCAGGCATCCGGCCCGCTCGAGAATGCGATCGCTGATGGAGGGTTCGAGCTCGGCGATGCAGGTCCGTGGACGCAATCCTCGTCCATCCCAGGACCTCCGATCATCGTGAGTGCGGGATTTCTTGCCGCGGAGGGTGTGATGCCTCACAGCGGTGACTACGCCGCCTGGCTCGGGGCCGCGGCCGGAGACACCTCGTACGTCTCCCAATCGGTCACCATCGAGCTGTCACGGCCACTGCTAGCCTTCTGGAATTGGCTCAAGCCTGCGGCTGACAGCTGCAGCGGCAATACCGGGTCCGTGCTGATCGATGATTCGCCGGTCATCAGCTTCAGCCTGTGCGCGCCGACAGACGGCTGGGTCCGGCGCACCGTCAATCTGAGCGGGTTCGCCGGGCGGTCGGTGAGGCTTCAGTTCCGCGCGCTTACCTCGGACCCGCCCGCGAGCTTATTCCTGGACGACGTCTCGTTGAGCGCGGTGCCTGCTGAGCCGACCCAGACTACGACTCCGACTCCGAGCCCGACGCCGACGGCGACACCTACGCCGACCGTCACTCCTGGCAGGAGCACGCGCATCTACCTGCCGATCGCGGTGCGTGAGCGCTGAGCTGCCGCTCTGCTAATCGACAGCATCCTCACTGGATCGGCGCCATGTGGTCTCACGGTTCGAGTTCGGGCGGAGCCCGCTTCTGAAGCGGCGCCCTGTCGCGGCCCAAGGTATTGACAATCGCCACGCCGGCGAACGCGAGCGCTCCACCCACGAGATCCACCGGCTTAGGGACTTCGCCGAGCCACGCCCAGGCGACGATGAAGGCCACTACCGGCACGGCGAAGAGGAAGCTGGCCGCCCGTGCGGCTGGGAGCCTGGAGAGGACGATGGCCCAGGTCACATATGCGAGAGCAGCTGGAGCCAGGCCGAGGTAAACAACCGCCAGGGTTGACCGAAGCGGCGCCGCCGCCACGGCCGGGATCAGCCCCGGGGCGAACGGGAGCAGTAGCAAGGTGCCCGCCCAGACGGCGTAGGTTGTGATCTCCACGGGCCGGTAGCGCGTGAGCATCCGCTTCTGGACGATGTTGTACGATGCCATTGAGATCGCTGCGGCCAGCACCAGCAGGGCAGCCCAACCTAATTGAAACCCCTCGTCATTCCCAAGCGAGAGGGCGAGCACACCGGCGAAGCTAGTGGCCACACCCACCCAACCCCACGCTCTCAAGTGCTCCCCCAGAAAAGCGACGGCCAGCAAGGCGGTCCAAATCGGGGCGGTTTGGATTAGGAGAGCGGCCGGACCAGCAGCGATGCTCTGCTCACCTATGTTGAGGGCCAGGTTGTAGAAGGCGAAGCCCAGCAGCCCTAGGAGAAATATGCGGGGCAAATCCCTGCGCAGGGGAGACCGCATGTGCGTGATGAGCGCGTGCGCTGCCAGGGCGAGCGATGCCACGATGAAGCGGAGAACCGCCAGGTGGGCGGGGGAGCAGGCCTGGAGCCCGGCCCTGATCCCTGCGAAGGCCGAGCCCCAGAAAACGATCGTGATTGTCGCCGGGATGGCGACTGAGATGGAGCGATTTGGCGACATGCGCCGCATTGTAGGCTGCCATCCGGCGAATGCCAAATGGCAGCGCGGGTCCTCTCTCCCGCTACTTTCCGGAGGAACCCGGGTGCGCGAGGACCCATTCGCTGATCGCGTCAAGGAACCCGGGAGTAAATTCTGGCTTCAGCGTGGCGTACTCGGAAGGACTACCGGTCTGCGCATTCTGATAGAGGTGATTAGCCTCCGGGAAGAGCCTGGAGGCGAAGTCATGGTTGCCGCCCCTCTCTAACGCCTTAAGGATCGCGTCTCGGTTTACCTCGGCCGGGACCTGCAAGTCTTTGCCGCCGAATAGGGCAAGAACCGGCACGCGCACCTGTTCCAGAGTTGGGGCAGGGTCGTAGGTCAGGAAGAACTTCATCCATGCGCCCTGCATGGCACCGGTTTGCGACTGCACCATCGTCTCGACCCACTTGTCGACATCCCCCATTGCTTCGCGCTGGCTAGCGGGTGCGGATTCAGCGGCTGCCTTGAACTCCTTGCGCAATTCCGCCTTGACCTCGTCCCATCCTTTCCCAGTCAGCGCCGCTTCAATGACGCGGTTCTGAAGTGCGCTTTTTTGGGCGATCACAGCATCGCTCGAGCCGTCCGCTTTGAGGATCAGCTTCTGCTGCTCCATGATGATCTGGCGTCCGGTGAGGCCTGGTCCCGACATCAGAATCACGAAAGCGACATCCGGCGATTGGGTTGCCACAAGCGGCGCGATAATGCCGCCCTCACTGTGGCCCAGCAGTCCGATGCGCTTTGGGTCGATCTCGCTGCGCCCTTTCAAATAGTTAACCCCCGCGAGAACATCACCGGCGAACGTCTCGGTGGTGTCCTGGCTCGTACCCGCCGAAGAACCTCCCACCCCCCTGTCGTCGTACCGAAGCACCGCAATTCCCCGCCGCGTGAGATGGTCGGCGATGACGCGGAAAATCTTGAAGCCGAAGAGCTCCTCGTCCCGGTTCTGCGGACCACTGCCCGAAATCAAGACGACCGCGGGATATGGACTTGCCGATTCGGGAAGGGTCAAAGTTCCGGCCAGCGTCACGTCTGCGTTCTTGAACGTGACTTCCTCTTCATGGTAGGGCACCTTTTCGGCCGGCTGGGTCTGGACGCGCTCCAAATGGAAGGTCCCCTCAAATTCGGCCTGCCTAAAGGTCCCTGTGATCTTGCCATTGTCCTCCAGCTCCCCGTCGAAGATGGCGGTCCGAGGCTGTGGAAGTGCTTCGAAGTGCACCTTGCCAGCCTCGTGCTCTATCTTAGCCAGCGGCAAGCCGAGCGCCAGCTGTTGCGGGAAGTCCACGGTGCCCGCGAGCACTCCGCCATCGGTCGTGAAGTCCACGCGGGTCACTATCGTCTGCCCCGCGGCGTCCACGGCGCCTTCCCAATGCCCTTCGAGTGAGGCGCCCCTCTGCGAGGCTTCAGCTGCGGCGGTTGTGGGGACGGCTGTCGGCTCGGAGTTCGTTGCGACTGCCGGGACAACGGTCGACGCAGGCGCCGGGAAAGCGCACCCTTGCGCCAGCACTCCAACGACCAGCACCAATGCCACCAGGACGACAGGACCTGAACTCGAACTCATCGAATCTCTCCTTCGCTCGCTTTGAGTTGCCGCTGCCCATCGGGCATTCGGAAGCGATCGACCGGCATTTCCGGCCGCTACGCCCCCGAGCTTATCACGATCTGAGCCGGGCGTCATCATGTGAACCGTGGAGTCGACGATCATGACAAGGCAGCGCCCTCCGGCGCCGCGGCTGCGGGTACCCTAAGGAGTCCGGATACCGGATTCTTGTACGAGGGCGGGCACAGTCTCGCGGGTGCCGGTTCATGTCAGCGGCGCCTGCTCGGCCGGCAGCACCGGGTGCAGCCCCGTACGGCGGGCGCGAATCCAGGATGCGAGAATCGCTAGGGCCAGCAGACCCGCAATGACGCACAACGACAGTGCAATCGGGATCTCGTACCAGCCAGCGATGAGCATTTTCACGCCTACGAAACTCAAGATCAGAGAGAGTGCCAGCTTCAAGTAGTGAAGCTTCTCCATTGCGCCCGCTAGCACGAAGTAGAGTGCACGCAGGCCGAGTATCGCAAATACGTTGGATGTGTAAACAAGGAAAGGATCGTGAGTGACTGCGAGGACCGCCGGGATGGAGTCCATTGCGAAAAGCAGGTCGGAGCTCTCGACTGCGATCAGTACGATTAAGAGCGGTGTGGCCAGGAGCGCGCCGGACCGCCGGATAACGAAGCGCTCGCTCTCGTAGCCCTCGGTCACAGGCACGACGCGCGTGACGAGTCGAATCAGAGCATTGTTCTCAGGATGTAGATCGCCCTCTTTCTGGACCGCCAGTTTGACGCCGGTGAATATCAGGAAGGCGCCAAAGAGGTATATCACAAAGTGGAACTGGGCGATCAGCGCGGTGCCTGCCCAGACAAAGAGCCCTCGCATGACGAGAGCGCCCAGTACCCCCCAGAACAACACCCGGTGCTGGTATTTGCCCGGGACACCAAAGAAGGTGAAGATCAGCAGGAAGACGAACAAGTTATCGACGCTCAGCGCCTTTTCAATCAGGTACCCGGAGGTGAACTCAAGGGCTGGCTGGGCTCCGCGCCAGAAATAGAGGAGAACCGCGAAGCTGAGCGATAGGCCGATCCACACGGCGCTCCAGATGCCGGCTTCTTTGATTGACACAGAATGAGCGCGGCGCTGGAAGACGCCCAGGTCGATGGCCAACATCGCCAACACGAACGCGAGAAAGCCCGCCCAGATCCAGATCGGTTCTTGACCCACAGTCGTGCCTCCTATTCGGGTGCCGGCCGTGAGCGAAAAAAAACGAGACCCACGGCTTACTCGCGTGGTGGTCTCGCCGGGCGTGTCATGAACACGTGTGGGCAGCCGGGAAGACATTCTCCGTGCTGACGGCTGCTCGCCCCCGTCCCAGCGGATGGGACGGGGTGGGCTACTCCCCATCCGATTCGCAAAATAGCGCATTTCGGGGATTCTGTCAAAGTCCGTGCGGGCTGAGTGCGGGCGGAGTGGCAGGGTGGGCGAATTGACCGTTTGCGGCTTGCAGACTAGAATTCCCTGCCGTCTTCCGGCCAGCCCAATGGAGATCCGGAGACCGTACTTTGGTTGCCACTCGCCACATGGGCCGAGGTCAGGAGAAATCCCCACGTGACACCTACGAGTTTTCTGAGGGGCCTCGTTTTGGGCTTCTCCATCGCGGCTCCCGTAGGGCCAATCGGTGTACTGTGCATTCGCCGGACCCTCGCCGAGGGGCGCGTTGCTGGCTTGCTCTCGGGGTTGGGGGCGGCATCTGCCGACGCGGTCTATGGATCGATCGCTGCCCTTGGGCTCACAGCAGTCTCCGCCTTTCTCGTAAGCCAGGGCTTCTACCTGCGTCTGGTAGGAGGGCTCTTCCTCTGCGTCCTCGGGGCCCGAACTCTTCTGACGCGGCAAACGCCGGTGAGTGCTCAAGCAACCACGGGCGGGTCGGCGGGCGCCTATGCCTCCACTTTCGCGCTGACTCTGACGAATCCCATGACCATTCTCGCCTTCGCCGCCATGTTCGCCGGGCTTGGCTTCGTGGGCCCCGGAGCGAGCTACCAGGAGGCGGCTGCACTTGTGATCGGCGTGTTCGCCGGTTCGATGCTCTGGTGGATTACACTCACCAGTGCGGTCGGGTTGCTGCGCGATCGCATCACCACGCGACACATGCTGTGGGTCGACCGGATATCTGGACTCGTCATCATGGCCTTCGGAGTCTTCGCTCTCTCCAGTTTGCTGCGATGACATCTGACCGGTAGCGGACCCTCTTGACAGGATCTTGACTTCCTGCGCCCCTTTCTTGTCGAGCCCTTGACCCGTTTCCGCCCTATACTGAGCCGGTTGCGAGGAGCACGCTCACCGATATTCCTCGGGTTGCGTCACGACTCGCCAAGTATGAGACGGAGGACAGCGATGGTCAGCCTTTCCAGGGCCAAGTGGTGGCTGCTATATCTATTGGTGCCGCTCGTAGTCAGCCTCATGATTCTTGACGACGACGCCCCTCTGACCCCTACATGGCGCGAGATCTTCCGCATTGGCGTGTTACTGGTTGCGGAGGCGCTCGTGCTCGTCTGGGTGGAGTCCCATCCGAGCGCGCTGATGGGCGAGGGCGTCGACGCCACCGCACAACGCGAAAGTTGGCTGAATGAACCCGCGGCCTACCACTCGCAACCCATCGAGGGGCTCGACCAAGATACCCTCGCCGCCATCGAGGGATAGAACTCGGAGGCCGAGCTTGCGCTTCTCCGACCGGCGGCGGTTATGCTGGTCTTCTTCCCTCCGCCCATCGGGCACCTCTACCCCTTCGCTATGAAGGGCATCACGCAGGCGCGGTTTCCGCACCAAGGCGGCGGCAGTCTGATTCAGCCCTCCGGACAGCGACTTTGATCGGATCTGACTGGCCAATACTTCCCACCCACTGGCGTGCGGCGTCTGGATGAGGGCGCACCCAAACCCCGGCGACTTGGAATCCCGGATGAGCCGGCCTGAAGGCACCTCTGTTGAATGTTGCCCCGAATGGGGTAAAATAGGGCATGCTCGAACCGCGCTCCCGTCCCGACCCGGATGAACTGCTTGAACGCGTCAAGGATGCAGAGCGTCAGCAGCGGCGCGGAAGGCTTTCAGACTCCCATCGGATATTCGGCGGGCGTGAGGAAGACCTACGCCATGCTGGAAGCGGCGCGCCAGCGCCACGCCGAGGGCGTCGATGTGGGGGAGGGCGTGGAAACGAATGTCCGCGTCGAGACCGGTGCGCTGCTCGAGGGGCTGGAGGTCATCCCTCGCCGGCGGTCCCACTACCACGGAGCCTTGTTGACCGAGATGGATACGGACCCCGTGCTCGCGAGGCGGCTGCAGCTTGCCTTGGTGGACGAGCTGGCCCACACGAATGCCCCCGAATCTCGCCATCCCAAGCGATACCAGGATGTCGACGAACTTCTCGGCGCGGGTATCGACGTCTATACGACATTCCACGTCCCTCATCTCGAGAGCCTCAACAACGCCGTCGCGCAGATCACCGGCGTCATCGTCCAGGATAAGCTCCCCGACTACGTGATCGATGCGGCCAGCGAGATCGAGCTGGTAGATCTGCCACCGCCCGAACTGTTGCGGCGCATCAAGGACGGCAAGGTCTTCGTGCCCGAACATGCCGCTCGAGCAGTCCAACAATTCTTCCGGATGGACAACTTGAGCGCACTTCGCGAGCTGGCTTTCAGGCGCACGGCGGATCGCGTTGACGAGCAGATGAGTGCCTACATGCAGACCCGCGTTATCCCTGGCCCCTGGCCAGCGGCTGGGCCGCGCTTGTCTGTATCGGTCCGAGCCCACCTGACGAGCGGCTGGTCGGGACAGGCCGAAGGCTTGGGGACGAGCTCCGGGCAAAATGGCCCGCCCTGTACGTCGAGACGACGTCGAACGCCGGGAGGTCGCAAGCGGACCGCGGCATTGTATACCAGACCCTCCGCCTCGCCGAGGAGTTGGGTGGCAGAGCAGTCAAGCTGCCAGGCAATTCGTTAGCCGAGACCTCGAGCAACTACGCCTAGCGCTATAACATCACGAAGATCATTGCCGGCAAATCTTTGAATCCGCGCTGATCCAGCATCTTCCGCCAGAGCGTGGTCGACCGGCTGATCTCCACGGGCGGCGATATCGATGTGTATGTCATCAGTGGAGAGGCGCAAAAGCGGATGGGTGTGCCGCCGGTGCCGTCCACGTTCCGCCCGCACAAACCTCTGTCGCGCTTCTTCGGGGGCATAGCGTTGGTTGGCGTCGCAACGCTGGCATGCGTTCCATTTCATGCTTCGTGTCGCCTGTGAACCTGCTGATGCTCTACCAGGCAGCTGTGGTGGTGGCGGTCTTTCTACCCTGGTCGAGCGCGGCAACCCCCTCCGCGGGTCTGAGCGTGCTGGCCTTCGATTTCCTCTTCGTACAGCCGCGGTTCAGTTTCGCCGTCACTGACACAGAGTACCTTCTGAGCTTCGCCGGACTGTTCATCGCTGGGCCAGTGGTGAGATCGCTCGCTGCGCAGTCGAGGGATCAGGCTGAAGCCGCCCAGAGGCGAGACGCAGGCGGTCGCTCTCTACGAGTTGAGCCGCGATCTCGCCGCGACCAGCGGGATGGAGAACATCCTGGGAGTCGTGCTGCGTCACTTCAACGAGACGTTCAGCCGGGAGGCGGCTGTCCTCCATCCCTTAGGCAGAGAGCTGCAGCCGCGAGCCGTGAGCCCGGGCTTCATGCTCGATTCCAACGAATTGGCGGTGGCCGGCTGGTCCTTCAAGCCAGGCCAGCCAGCCGGACGAGGACAGATACTCTTCCGACGCAGCCGTGCACTGCGAGCCGCTAAAGACCGCCCGCGTGGTAATCGGGGTGCTCGGAGTGAAGCCGGCCGACCCGACGGGCTACTTCACTCCCGACCAGCGAAGACTTCTCGCGGCATTTGTCAGCCAGGCTGCGGCGGCCATCGAGCGCATCCGACTCGCGGAGCAGGCGCGGCAAGCCCAGGTGCTCCAGGAGACCAAGAAGCTCCACGGGGCGCTCCTGAACTCGATTTCCCACAACCTTAGGACGCCGCTCGCCTCGATCATTGGCGCACTAAGCCCGTATTCCAGGGTTAGCTTGAACTAACTGCACGTTGACAACTAAATACCATTACGGTAGGCTCTACCCATTCCCAGTAGGAGGGTGAGCCGTGATGCCGGACAGCCAAGCCGAGCTT
>Ga0315273_10002689_pt1 | contig 21108 bp, 20 predicted proteins | sample YL17G02_0_MG_FD_205753 | JGI IMG/M metagenome (GOLD analysis project Ga0315273, IMG submission 205753) | Sediment microbial communities from Yellowstone Lake, YNP, Wyoming, USA - YL17G02_0 | ecosystem: Environmental > Aquatic > Freshwater > Lake > Sediment | place: USA: Wyoming | collected... | reverse complement strand
TGGCCAGCGAGAACAGCGGGATCGTGCGACCCTTCTGCTCGAGCGTGATGTCGATGGTCTTGAACGCCGAACCCGGCGATTCCAGCGTCACGTCGAGCGTGGCCTCCTGGCCGACGACCGTCGCAGGCTGGTCGATCTGGATGGCGGGCGCGGGCGCGCGGCTGGCCATCCAGAAGACGACAGCGGCGGCAACGACGAGCACGGCAACGACGGCAGCAGTGATCCGCATGGGTCTCATCATAATACCTGCTCGGAAAGAGGGGGCAGGCCGGGTTGACAGGATTTCCGGTCTGTGCGCACAATTAGAAATTCTTTTTGGCGAGTGGCGGTATCGTCTAGGGGTTAGGACACGTGGTTCTCAGCCACGGGACCGGGGTTCGAATCCCCGTACCGCTACCATCCTCATAGATCGTTCGTCTCTTTACCTTGCTGACCGGCCTCGCGTGCATCCGCGCGCGAGGCCGTTTTCCTGTACGCACCGCGGCACTTGTGGGACCGGCGTCTTGCCGGTCGCCTCACGCAGGAGCGCGGGTCTGGCGCCCTTCTCAGCGCACCGAAGGCGTGAGCCGGCATGTCCCTCGCGAGCCAGTCGGCAGACCTCCCCGCCTCCGCGCGGTCGGGTTGCCAACGCGCTACGGCGAGGCCTCGCCGTAGTTCCCACGGAAAACTGGGGAACGGAGGCGGGCAATGGCTCGCTCCGGGACACGCCGGCTCACGCTTGCTGCCAGAGCGAACCTCCGGTAGGGCAAGGCTTGAGCCTTGCCTCACGAAGTAGCGCGGATCCTCACACCCGCGGCATCAGTCCCGCGCGCTGCACCCGACCGGCGAGACGCCGGTCCCACACGCTCCCACCTGGCTCAGCGTCTCAGCCGCTCGTAGGCCACGCTCGCAATCGCCGTATCCTGGAAGCCCACGCCCGTGAGGTCCGCGATCGTGATCTCCGCGTCGCTCGCGCGCCCGGCTTTCAGTCCTGCGACGATCTCGCCCAGTTGTCCGCGGACGTCGCGCTCGCTCAGCAGTCCCGCGGCGATCGCGTGCTGCAGTTCGCCCAGCCGCGCGCACTGCGCAATGCGGTCGCACACGACGACGTCGGCGCGGGCGAGGCAGCACGGGTCCAGTTCCTGCTTGCCCGGGCCATCGGAGCCGAGCGCGGTGATGTGCAGCCCCGCGTGCAGCCACTCGGCCGAGATGATCGCCGCCCGCGACGGCGTCGCAGTGACGAGGATGTCCGCTTCGCGCGCGACCGCCTCCGGCCCCGTCGCGATCTCGGCCACGATGCCGAGACGATCGCGCATCTCGCCGACGTAGCGATCGAGGCCGAATCCGTCCGGGCTCCACGCGACGAGGCGCTGGAACCGGCGCACGTGACTGAGGCAGATCGCCTGCTGGCGGGCCTGCACGCCGGAGCCGATGACGCCCACGGTCTGGACCTCGACGCGCGCGAGGCAGTCGGCGGCCACCGCGCCCGCCGCGCCGGTGCGCACGTCGGTGAGGTACCCGTTGTCGAGGAGGAGCGCCGCCGGCATGCCCGTGGACGCGTCGAAGAGCATCATCAGGCCAGAGCCCGTCGGCAGGCCCAGCTTCGGGTTGTCGTAGAAGCCGGAGGCCACCTTCACCGCCACGTGCGGCGTGCCGGCGACGTACGCGGTCTTCACGTGAAACTCGCCGTCGGTGCCCGGGATGGCGAGGTTGATCACCGACGGGACGACGGTGTCGCCGCGGCCGTCGGCGGCAAACGCCCGGCGGATCACGGCCACCGCGTGTGCCGGCGTCACAGCGTCGCGGATCTCGTCTTCGTGGAAGATGGGAATCATGACGCGGCGATTGTCGGCCCATCGGCCGGCCGATGGCAATACAATTTGACCGCCATGCGCGTCTACCTTGCCTGCACCGTCCGCGGCGACCGCGACTCGCTGCCCGCTGTCCGCGCCATTCTCGACGGCCTCGCCCGCCACGGCCACGAGGTGCTCACCGAACACCTGCTTCGCGACGATGTCGAGGAGGTGGAATCAGCGTTGAGCGACGGGGAGGTGTACGAGCGCGACATGCGCTGGCTGGCGTCGTGCGATGCGCTGGTTGCCGAAGCGTCGGGGTCGAGCTACGGCGTGGGATTCGAAGTGGCGTCGGTACTCGCGGCGGCGGAGCGAACCGGCCAGCGCGTGTTCGTATTCTACGATGCCGCGCGCCGAGGCCGCGTGTCGCGGCTCGTCTCGGGCAACACGCACCCGCGGTGCATGACGTTCGGGTACTCGACGGTGGAGGAGGTGGCGCGGTTCATCGACGAGCACTTCGCGCGGGGCGCGGCCACGGCCGATGGTCCCCGGCGTCGTTGTTGACGGGCCGCGGACGAACGACCAACGACCAACGACCCCGACCAACGACCCCGACCAACAACCAACGACCCGAACCAACGACCAACGACCACCCAGACCACCCGTCCAACGACTACTCCGTCCAGACCAGCACGCGCTCGCCGCTGCGCTTCGTGACGTCCAGCACCAGGCCCTTGCCGAAGCGCTCGAGATCGTCGTTCGTGATGTTCATGCGCACGCCGGTGTCGAAGCCGCTGCCGCCACCGGTGTTGAATCTCACGGGCTTCGAACCGCCGATGCGCAGCAGCCAAGCCGGGATGGTCATGCGCAGGAGCCGCTTCTCGCGCGGGTCGTAGGCCATCATGTGCAGGCCGGTGAGCGTGATCCTCTCCTTCTTCTCCAGTTCGTGGTGGACGATCGTGTCATCGAGCGCGTCCTTCGACACCTCGATGTACGGCGTCTGCCCGGCGAACCGCGTGCGCATCTTCGCGAACTCCTCCTCTGGGTTCGCCGTGTTCACCGCGGAGATGTCCAGCTGGCGGTACATGTAGTAACCGAAGCCGGCGCAGGCGCCGACGCCGACGATCACGACGAAGACGATGATGCCCAGGACGATCAGGACCCAGTTGGTTTTCTTCGCCATTGCGATCCTCTGCGCTTCTGCTGACGTCGGTCAGCGTTTGTGGTATGCGGTGCTCACCAGCGCCTGCGCTTGCGCGGCGTTGTCCGGGTCGATGTCCTTCTCGGCGAGCGCGATGGCCGTCCGGTACTCGGAGAGCGCCCGCGCGCGATCACCCCGCAGATCCGCGATCTTCCCCAGCTCGGTGCGCGCGCGCCCGTACACCCAGTCGCGCCCCTTGCTGGCGAGCGAGGTGCGCAGGTCCGTCTCGGCGCCCTTCACGTTGCCAAGCAGGACTCGGGCGACACCCCGCTTGTAGTACCAGAGCGCCTCCTCGCCGAACGAGCGCGGGCGATGGTCGCGCGGCAGCCGGTCGATGCCGGCGGTCAGCTCCACTTCGGCTTCTGCCGGCCGCTTCCGGCGCACCTCGGTGGCGCCGGCCTCGAGCCACAATAACCGGTTACGGGGAAACCGGCCCTGCAGTTCCCGGGCGATCTTCAGCGCGTCGCCGAACCGCTGCTCGCGATTGTAGAGCAGCAACAGGCGAACTTCGCATCGAATTGCGAATCGCCGGGATAGGCGGCCGCCTCCTCGATCATGCGGATGTCCAGCCGGCCGTCGCCGCCGAAGCCGACCACATAGGCGGGCAGGCGGATGGGGAGCGGCAGGTTGGCGACCAGGTACCGGTAGGTGCCGACGATGAGGCCCGCGTCCTTGCGGCGCCCATCCAGCGAGAGGACGCGTTCCTGCTGGGAGTAGGCCCGCCTTGCCGCGCGTATGCCGCCGAGCACGCGGCCCTCGACCGTCGCCGTCCAGGTGGCCATCAACCCGACCGCCGCGCCAACGTTGGAGTGCGCGGCCGCGCTGTTCGGGTTCCGCCTGACCGCGTCCTCGCCCAGCGCAAGGGCCTTCTCGATGCTGCTCCGGAGCCGCGCCGCGTCCGCCTCGGTCGCGGGGACGGCCGGCGCTTCCTTCCCGACGTGGCCCATGTAGTCGTCTACCGTCACGATCCCGCGATCGAAGAGCACGCGCAGCTACGTCGTCGTTGCCAGGCCGCGATAGGCCGCCGGGTCGCCCGGCCGGGCGGCGATCGCCTGGTTGAACCTGGCGCTCGCGTCGGTGACGTCTCCGCTGTAAGCGAAGTCGAACCCTTCCGCGCACAGGCCGGCTGCTGCGCCACGAGTGGATGGCCATGGGCGAGCGACAGGAACAGGACGACCAGGACGGCGGTGCGCCGGGTCGTAGATCGATGGTCCTTCCGAGGCCGCGTTCGACCGCGCGCGAGTACGCCAGGTCGGCGGCGATGACGTCCTCGACGGCGAGCACGTGTTGGACCTCAGCTTCCGTCAGCACCAGGACGGCCACGGTTCTCCCCTTACCCTGAGATGCGAATTCCCGGCAAGTCCCGGCTCACCGGGACGGGAACTGGAAATTCAGAATTCAGAATTCAAATATCAATTGTGAATCTGGAATTCTCAATTCCGTTGTCTGCGTCAGAACCCAACGGCCGCCCCATCCTTTCTCGGATCCGATCCGCCCATCAGCACGCCGGTCTTCGGATCGATGAGGATCCCCTGGAAGCCGCCGAAGGAACCGATGGTGTTGATGAGGCGATGGCCGCGCTGGTTGAGGCCGAACCGCGCCTCGGGCGAGATGGCGGTTTCGAGCGCGAGGCCCGCCGCCGAGTGGCGGAACCTCGGCGCTTCACCCGCCTCCTGCACGTTCATCCCGAAGTCCACCATGTTCAGCAGCACCTGCACGTGCCCCTGCGGCTGCATGTCGCCGCCCATGACGCCGTACGAAAGCCACGGCCGGCCGCCCTTCATCGCCATCGCTGGCACCAGCGTGTGCATCGGCCGCTTGTGCGGCGCGAGGAGGTCCGGGTGGCCCGGCTTCAGCACGAAGAGGCTGCCGCGATTGTGGAGCACGACGCCGGTATCGCCCGCGACGATGCCCGAGCCGAAGGCGTCGAACAGCGACTGGATGAGCGAGATGACGTGCCCCTTGCCGTCGGCGGCCGTGAGGTACACGGTGTCGCCCGTCGCCTCGAAGTCGATCCCCGCACCCGGCGGCACCTTGCCCTCCACCGCGCCGGCCGCGTAGTCGCGGGCCGCTCGGCTGGGATTGATCTCCTTCCGGCGCGCCGCCGCGTACTCCTTCGAAACGAGCCGGGCGAGCACGGGCGCCGGCACCGACGCCGGGTCTGCCAGGTACGCGTCGCGATCGGCGAACGCGATCCGCTTGGCTTCGACGAGCAGGTGCAGATAGGCGGCCGAGTTGTGGCCGAGCGCCCTGAGGTCGAAGCCCTCGAGCAGGTTGAGCATCTCGAGCGCGACGAACCCCTGCGTGTTCGGCGGAAGCTCGAACAGGTCGACGCCCTTGTAGGTGGTCGAGATCGGATCGACCCAGTCGGCGTGATGGTCGGCGAAGTCCTTCGCGTCGAGCAGTGCGTTGCGCTTCTGCAGGTCGGCCACGATGGCGCGCGCGACGGCGCCCTTGTAGAAGATGTCTCGCCCGCCTGCCGCGATCTGTTCCAGCGTGGCCGCCAGACGCGGGTTTGCGAACACCTGCCCCGCTTCCGGCGCGCGCCCGTCGACGAGGAATGTCGCCGCGGTCACCGGGTCGGCTCGCAGCACCGACTCGGCGCCCTTCCACTGCTCCGCGATGATCTCCGACACGGGATACCCGCTTCGCGCGTACTCGATCGCCGGCGCCAGCGCGCGCGCGAGCGGGATGGTCCCGTGCTTCGCCAGCAATTCCGCCCAGCCGTCCACGACGCCAGGCACTGTGATTGACAGCACGCCCCGCTCCGGGACGGCGTTCAGACCGCGTTTGGCGAACGCTTCAGGCGTGGCCGCGTAGGCGGAGCGCCCGCTGGCGTTCAACCCGCTGAGCTTGCCGGTTGCCGGGTCGAACACGATGGCGAACAGGTCGCCGCCGATCCCCGTCATCGTCGGTTCGACGACCGACAGCACGGCCGCCGCGGTGATTGCCGCATCGATGGCGTTGCCGCCTTGCTGCAGCACCTTGAGACCGGCGGCGGACGCCAGCGGCTGGCTGGTGGCGATCATGCCCCGCCGGGCCATGACGACCGAGCGGGTTGCGCGGGGATTGGGCGCCGGGCGATCGCCGGGCTGTTGCGCGGAGGTCAACGTCATCATCGCGAGCATTCCTGCGGTGGCGAAGAGGATGGAGGGACGCATGGGCCGGATTCTACCCGTATTGCCGGGGTGCCGCCCCATTTTCCCGTTTCCCCACGGACGGATCGGGTGTATTCGGATCGCAGCGACACCACCATGACCGCCTGCCTCGTGGCCTAGCCGGGCTTGCGGGCGAAGTGGTTCGAGAGCGCACCCGCAAGCCCGGCAAGCGAACCAATTCCGCCTGTCGGCCGTCTAACCAGGTAGGTCACAAGGCATCGCCGATTCCCGGACGTTCGGGCAAGCCGGCCGCCGGGAACGAGGCCCATAAGTGCGTGGCTATCCGGGGAACTGCCTCGGTATGGAGGACGTGTATGTTCGGGCTCTACTACGACAAGGCGGAATGGGCGGTTGGCGTGTTGCTGCTCGTCGCGATCGTGGCGGTTGCGTTCGTCTAGACGCACGCTGGCAAGGCTGAAGCCTTGCCCTACCGACGCGCTGCGCGGTCACCGGTAGGGCAGGGCTTCCGCCCTGCCATCCGGTCCTCCTACTTCGCTTCCGTCTTCTCGCCCAGTTTGTCCGGCGACGCGACGTAGCTCTTCCGGCCCCTCGCTTTCGCCCCAGCCTTCGTCACCGTCACGTCGATCACGTGCACCTTGCCGTCGAGCTCCGGCGGCGAGAAGCCAAGCGTGTACTGCGCGTGCAGCTCCTCCGAGACGCGCGTGAACGTCGAGTTCAGATCGGTGGTCTTCTTCAGCTCGAAGTACCCGCCACCGGTCTCCTCGGCCACCCTCCTCAGCACGCGGTCGGGAATGCCCTCGGTCAACCGCTGGCCGTTGAAGTACTGCGTGCGCAGGCCGATGCCGTACACCATGATGCTCTCCTGGCGTATCCGTTCGAGCACCGGGCCGAACCTCAGCCTGCTGTCCGAGTCTTCGCCGTCGCTGAAGACGACGACGACGCGGCGGCCCTCGATGCCGGCCAGTTTCGTCACGCCCTCGTCGATGGCGTCGTAGAGCCGGGTGGGGTTTCCGAAGTCGATGCGGCGCAGCGACGAGACCAGCGCGTCGCGGTCGCCAACGAGCGGCGTCACGAACTGGATCTTGTCGTTGAAGGCGCCCAGCATCACGCGGTCCTTCGGCAGCAGCCGCAGCAGGAACTGCTCGCACGCCTGCTTCACGAAGTCGATGTAGTTGGTCATGCTGCCGCTCGTGTCGAGCAGCACGACGGCGGTGATGGGCACCACCTCGTTCGAGAAGAGCGTCAGCGGCTGCGGGCGCTTGTTGTCGGCGACCGCGAAATCCTCGCGCGTGAGGCCGGGAACGAGGCGGCCGTTGGCGTCGGTCACGGTGACGTAGACCGGAACCGTCCGCGTGGTGGAGCGGAAGGTCGGCTGCTGTTGCGGCGCAGCCACGAGGGTGACCGCCGCGCAGACGACGGCCGCGATCGCGAGGACGGGGCACTTGCGAGAGCTCATACCCCGAGAGTAGCAGGGGAGACGCCTCCCGGCAAATGCGGCGCCTGCTGCCGCCCGAGCTGCCACATCCGTAGCGCCGGCCTGATCGGCCTGGACGCGGACGGTCTCGCGCGCAAGCCCCAAGGCCCAAAGTCTGCAGAATTCCTCTTGACATGTCCTAACCGTACTAGTACTGATAGTACACAGTGATGACGCTCCCCTTCACCATCGTCCTCAGAAGCGGTCTCCCGGTCCACGACCAGGTGGTGTTCGCCGTCGAGCGCGCCATGGTCTCGGGCCAGTTGCGCGCCGGCGACGCGTTCTTGTCGGTTCGCGCCTTGAGCCAGGAACTGCGCATCAACCCCAACACCGCCCATCGCATCGTCGCGACGCTGGTCACCCAGGGCCTGCTCGAAGTCCGTCCTGGCACCGGCACCATGGTTGCGAAGCCGCCCGGCGGCACTGCGGCGCAGCGCAGGGCGCTGCTCACCGAGGATGTCGAGCACCTGGTGGTGCAGGCGAGGAAGTTCGCGCTCGAGGAAGAAGACGTGGTGGGCGCGGTGCGCGAGCAGTGGCAGCGACTGGACCAGCGGCCGAAGCGGCGGCAGTAGGGCGGGGCTTCCCGCCTCCGCGCAGGCAGCCCATCGGTCGCGCTACGGCGTGGCCACGCCGAAGTGGAACGAAGGCGGGCAGCCCCGCCGTAGCTGCGGGCCTTCAGGCCCGCGACGAGCGCGAGGATCGCCAATGAGCATCATCGACATCGACCACCTGAAGCGCCGGTTCGGCAAGTGCGAGGCCGTCAACGACCTGTCGCTCTCGGTGCCCGAGGGAAGCGTCTTCGCGCTGCTCGGGCCCAACGGCGCGGGCAAGACCACCACCATCAAGGTGATGGTCAACATCCTGCGGCCGACCGCCGGCACGGTGAAACTGCTCGGCGTGGACTCGCGCCAGCTCGGCCCCACCCAGTTCCGGCAGATCGGCTACGTGTCGGAGAACCAGGACCTGCCGGCGCCGATGACGGTCCGCGAGTTCCTCGACTACTGCCGGCCGCTCTACCCGACGTGGGATGCGCCGTTTGCCGCGTCGCTGGCGCAGAAGCTCGACATCCCGCTCGATCGCAAGATCAGCGTGCTGTCGCGCGGGACGCGCATGAAGGCCGCGCTGGTCTCCTCGCTCGCCTACCGGCCGAAGCTCCTCATTCTCGACGAGCCGTTTGCCGGACTCGACCCGCTCATCCGCGACGAGTTCGCCGGCGGCGTCCTGGAGTTGACGGGCCAGGAGAAGTGGACGGTGTTCCTGGCCTCGCACGACATCGACGAGGTGGAGCGCCTGGCCGATTGGATCGCGATGATCAACAACGGCCGGCTGCTGCTGTCCGAGTCGGTGGCGTCGCTCCTCGCGCGGTTCCGGCAGATCGAGGTGGTTCGATCGGCCGAGGGACCGCTGGCGGCGCCGCTGCCGCCAACCTGGCTCGCGCCGGAAGCGGCGGCACGCACGGCGCGGTTCATCGAGACGAAGTACGACGAGGGCAGCGCCGCGCAGGTGGCGCAGGTGTTCCCCGGGGCGGAGAGCGTGACCGCGCTCCCGATGTCGCTGAGAGCCATCTTTGTCGCGCTTGCCCGCGCGAACCGAGCGCAGGCGGGCGGGTAGGGCCCTTCGACTCGCGCTGGATCGAAGCGCTCGCTCAGGGCAGGCAGGTGGGGCTGGCAGGCAGTAGGGCGGGTCTTCAGACCCGCCGGAGCGATCGGGCATGAAACTGATCTTCAACCAGGCGCTCAAGGATCTCCGCCTCCTCCGCTGGCTGCTGGCGGCGTGGGTGCTCGCCCTCGTCGTGGCGCACGGGTCGCTGCTGTACACCGCGAGCCTGGGCGACGCGGACGCCACGTCGCTCGTCGCGTCGTCCGGTTTCCACTCGATGATCGGGATGGTTGGGATGGCCGTTCTGATCCTCTTCGCGGCGCTGCTTGTGCAGCGTGATTCGCCCGTCAGTTCGGACGCGTTCTGGTTGACCCGGCCCATGTCGGCTGGCGCCATGCTCGCGAGCAAGCTGCTGGTCTCCATCGTCGTGCTGGTCCTGCTGCCGTCCGCCCTCGAGATCGGCGACTACCTGGTGACGGGTGTCGGTCGGCGGTGGCTGCCGCCGTACCGCGTCCCGCTCCAGCTTGCCTGGACCTTGCCGGTACTGGCGCTTGCAGCCGTGGCGGCCGACGTGCCGCAATTCGTCCTCGTCGCGCTGCTGGAGGTCGTGCTGCTGATGGCGGCCAGCGGGCTGGCCGCCGCGTTCGGCCTGCCCCCGGCCGGCAACACGCACTTCGATACGTTCCTGGCCCTCGTGACGCTCGCCTCCGCCTGCGTCCTCGCCTGGCAGTATTTGACGCGCCGACGGACCGTGGCCGCCGTCTTTCTCGCGGTCGCGCCGTTCGTCCTCACGCTCGGCATCGACCTGTGGCCGTGGCAGGCGGAGACGCCCGTCGCGTATCCGGAAGAGAAGCGCAAGGCGATCTCGGTCGCGGCCGACCGCGAGGCGATCGCGTCGGTCCTGCTCGGCGGTGATCGCGTCATCCAGATCCCGTTGACGGTGACCGGCAAGCCGCCGAACACCGGTCTGGGGCTCGTCTACAACTCCGTGCATGTGTGGCTGCAGCAGGCGGGTTCGCGCACGCGCTTCGACATCGGTGCCGTCTTCACGAACGTTCGTCCGGGAGCCGAGGCGCTCGAGGACGCGCCGTTGGCTCCCGACAGTCCCGAGACACGCGCCCTCGCGCGGGTTCTCGACTCCGCGCTGGCAGGCACGGCATTGATGAACGCCCAGGTGACGACACTCGGGGCGCTGCGGCCGGCAATTGCCTTCTTCGTGCGACGGGCCGACCTCCGGCGGCTCGCAGGCACCACTGGCACGCTGCACCTCGAGTTCGACCTCATGGCGCAGGAGTACGGCGCCTACCCGGGCGTCCCGATTGCCACTGGCACGCGCTACGACGGCCCGGCGCTTCGCGCCACGATCGTGGCCGACCGGAGGACGAGGTATGCCATCTCGCTCGACCTTCGCGAAACCGCCAGCGGCTGGCACGTGCCCGAGTCGTACTCCACTCACTTCCTCCTCCGGAACCGGGCGGCCGGGCAGTCGCTGCTGAAGATTGCTGGATGGGCGATAGGGCGTTCGAACTACGGCGAGCTGGGCATGATCTTGCCGCTGGCCCCGTCGCTCGTTGTCCGCTGGCGCACGCTGGGTTTCGGCCGGGTACGTGGGCAGACGTTCGTGCAGACCTTCGCGTCCCACGAAGAGGCGCGGCGCTGGGCGAAGGATGCCGAACTGGTGGTCATCCCCACCCGCGACGCGGGACAGTTCCACGTGGTGCTGGAGCTGCCGGAGTTCAAGGTGGGCGGGTAGGGCCGCTGAGGCAGGTAGGGGGGCTGGAGCGGGTAGGGCAGGTGGGTTTCCGTAGGGCGGGGCTTCAGCCCCGCCGTAGACGCGGGCCTTCAGGCCCGCGGAACGGACGAGCGATGAAACTGATTCTCCATCAGGCGCTCAAAAACGTCCGGTTGCTGCGCTGGCTGCTCGCCGCGTGGGTGGCGCTGCTCGTCGCGCTGCACGCGGGGTTGCTCTACTGCGCGCTCGTCACGAACGTGGACGAGGCTCTGCTCCAGTACCTGTGGAGGATCGTCCCCGTCCTCACGGCCCTTGGCGGCCTGGGCTTCGTCTTCATTGCCGCGGTGCTCGTGCAACAGGATTCGCCAGCCACCACCACCGCGCAGTGGCTGACGCGCCCCGCGGGTTGGTGGCACGTCCTCGCCGGGAAGTTGCTGGCCGCTTCCGTTGTCCTGGTGGCGCTGCCGCTTGCGCTCGACGCGGCGGACCACGCGATCGCGGGCGCCGACATCCGCTGGCTGCCGCTGTGGCTGATGGTGTTCCAGTACGCATGGCTCCTGCCCGCCATGGCCATCGCCGCGGTGACCACGAGCCTGGCGCAGTTCGTCCTCGTCGCCCTCTTCGAGGGGGCGGTGTGCGCGGGGCTGCTTGCGGCCGTGAACGCACTCGGACTGGCCTCCGCGCGCGGCAGCAACTTCCCCGCCGTCTTCTCGGCGTTGGCGGTGTCGGGCCTCCTGGTCCTCGTTCACCAGTACGCCACCCGCCGCACCTGGCGATCCGGGCTCCTGCTGGCGCTCGCACCGCTGGGACTGCTCGCCGCCCTCTACGTGCCACCGGCCGCTTGGCCAACGAGACCCTCACCGGCGGCGCTCCAGCACGTCTCGGTCGCACTCGACGGCACCGCGGTCAGTTGGGAGGAGCACGGCGACGACATGCTCGTGAAGGTCCCTCTGACGTTCGAGGGCGTCGCGCCAGGCATGTCGGTGGAGGTCAGGAGCACCGAGGCCTGGCTGGAGGAGGGGGGGCAGCGCGTGGCGCTGACGCCAGGTTTCGCGGCCGGTGCAGCAGTGGTGCACGAGACCAGCGGGTTCATCGATCGGGCGTACGAAGGGGTGCTGGGCGAAGCACGGATGGTCAGTCTGGCACTTGTAGCCAGTGAACCGCGGCTCACCTTTGCGGTGCGTCGGGCAACGCTGGAGAGCGCCGGCCGCACGTCGTGGAGGCTCCGGGTGCACGTGAGCGTGGCGCCGTACCTGTTCCACCTCGCGGCTCGGATCCCTCTGAGCCCAGGCGCCGGGCTCGTGGCGGACCGCATGCGGGTATCCATCATCAGCGTATCGACCCCGGCCCCCAATACGGTGGCGGCGGACGTGCACGAGGTCGGTAGCGGCTACTCGGCCGGAGGAGGCGGATTCTGCCTGCTGCGCCATCTCGGTGCGAAACGGGCGGTGGCGGTGTCCTGGGGGCCCCGCATGTTCCCCGGGTTCAACCTGGGCCCCGTTCCGCAGACGCTGCACGTTGTCCGGTCGCAAATCTGGGCGCACATCCCGGTCGCACCTCAGGCGCCGGCACCGGGCGAGTGGATCGGGCACTCGGACCTCGCCATTCTGTGGGCCGAACCAGGCGCGGTGCGCACGCAGACCGTCGAGGCGCGGATCGCGGGCCCTGCCAAAGAGGCCGTGGACATCAGGCCTTCGGCCTTGGGGCTCTTTGGCCCAAGGCCAGACAAGCCCGAAAGCCCAACGTCCAAGGCCCAAGGCCTTCGGAGTTCTCAGTGATCCTCCACCAGGCGCTCAAGGACGCGCGACTTCTCAAGTGGATCCTCGCCATCTGGATCCTGCTGAACGTCGCGCTCTACGCGACCGTGCTCGCCGGCGTGCACGTGCCGGGTGCCGACGTTGCCGAGGGCCGCCCTCTCTACACCCTCTTCGTCACGCTGCGTGCGCTGCTCATCGCCGGGTTCTTCGCGTTCCCGGTGCTGGTCGTCCAGAACGATCCCGCGGTCGGCACGACAGCCACCTGGTTCACGAGGCCGGTTTCGTGGCGGGGCGTCGTCGCGGCAAAGCTCTTCCTCGCCATCCCGTTGTTCGTCCTCCTGCTCGTTGCCGGCGATCTGGCGGCGATGCTTCTTGGCGGCGTGCCGATCGGCGCGGCCATCCGTCCTGCGCTCGAGGCGATCGCGGTGCAATCGGCCTGGCTCCTGGCGCTCATGGCGCTGGCCGCGATCACCGCCAACCTCGCGCAGTTTGTCGTCGCGATGCTGCTGGAGGTGGTGCTCTACCTCCTGCTGGTAGCCGCCGTCCAGGTCACCTGGTGGTCGGCGCGGTGGTACACCTTCTTCTACCGGCAGTACACGGGGTTCGTCTCGCCCGAGACGATGCAGGCGGTCTTTGTCGCGGCAGTAGTCGTCGCCGGCCTTGCCCTCCTCGCGTTCGCGTACAAGCGCCGGAGCATGCTCCAGGGAATCGTTGTCGCCGCCGTCCTGCCCCTCGTCATCGGGCTCGTGACGATCACGTGGCGGTGGGATGTCGCGGCACCGTTCGGACCGCGGATCCAGTCGCCCGTCGAGGTCCAGCTCGTGCCTGATTCCCTGCGCTTCGCTCTGCGCGGTGCGCGCGGTTCACTGGACTGGGTCCTGTCATCCCGTCTGGACGTGTCGCGGGTGCCGGCCGGCCAGAGCGTGCAGTTCGCCGCCGCAGACGCCTGGCTGCAGTACGGCTCTGAACGCGTGGCGGCGCGCCGGCTCTACTTTGGCGGCGGACAGGAAGCGGGGAATGCGCGCCGCGCGATGCTCCAGGTCCTGGGAGGCCGGGTACTGACGACGGGCGGCGACCGGCCGGTGCCCAGCGAGCCTTACAACCTGGGTGCGGAGATACCGGAAGGTTCGTGTCGCGCCTTCGAGAACCAGCCCGGGACGTTCGACGCGGCGCTGAAGATCGTTGTCGTCGCGCATCGCGAACGGACGACGAGCGGCGTGACGGCGGGCACCACCTACGCGCTCAACACGGGCGAGGGCACGATCGTCAGCGTCGAACGCTACCGTCGCGGCATCACGGTCATCGCGCGCGAGACGGGCCTGGACGTCAAGCAAAGCCGGTACATCCGTCACGACTACGCGCTCAAGAACGATCGGCGCGGCGAGGTCCTCCTGATATACAAGCGCGGCTTCACCGAGGCGCCGTTCGTCACGGTCACGGCGCTCGTCCCCGTCCCGCAGCATCTCACCGCGACGTGGCAGGAACTCGACTTCGCCTGGCCGGAGGATCCCTCCTTCGACGTTGACGCCTGGCTGCGCGACGCCAGGCTGGTCGTCATAGAATCGGAGCGGTTGGGCATCACTGAGAAGCAGGTGCAGGCGAAGGGAGTGGTGATTTCGCAGTTGCCCGGGTGGAGTGGAACTCGGTGAGATGTCCCAATTTTGAATTCTGAATTCTGAATTCTGAATTTCCAATTCCTGCCCCCCAAGGAACCCACATGCGTCGTCTCCTCACTGCCCTGGTCCTTGCCGTTGCGTCGCTGCTTCCCGTCCTCGCGTCGCAGTCGCAGACGCCAGCCAGCGTCTGGGCGCTGGGAGGCAATCCCCGAACCGATTTCACGATGGATGCGGCCGGCCGGGTCACGGACGCCGACGGCGCCACCGTCACGCTGCGCGCCGCCGTGCCGGCGCCGTCCGGGTTCGGCACGGTAGCGACGTCACTGCCGGCCGGCGAGATGCGCGGGCGCCGCATCACGCTCTCGGCCGAATTGCAGACGCGCGGCGCGAAGGGCGGCGCGTCGCTCTGGCTGCGCGTGGACGCCGAAAAGACCATGCTCCAGTTGGACAACGGCACCGATCGCGCGCTGCGCGGCGACACCGAGTGGACCCGGTTCACCGTGTCGATGCCGGTGCCCGCATCCGCAACCGACCTCGTGTTCGGAGTGCTGCTCCAGGGCGGCGGCACGGTGTCGGCGCGCAGCCTTCGCCTCGTCGCCGGCGCCCCGATGACACCGGGCGCGCGGATGGACGGGAAGGCGAAGAAGGTCCTCGACGCCGCGCTGTCGCTCGTGAAGGCCAATGCCCTGCGCAGCCGTGAAGTGGACTGGAAGACGGTGGAACCCGAAGTCCGCGGGCTCGCCGGAGGAGCAGAGCGGCCGTCCGACGTCTACCCGGCCATCAAGTTCCTGCTCGTGAAACTCGGTGATCGGCACAGTTTTCTCATGCCGCCCGCGCAGACCACCGCCTTCCGCACCGGCGGCGCGGAGAACCCGCCGGCCGAGGTGAAGGCGCTTTCCGACCTCGTCGGCTACGTCCGCGTTCCCGCCTACGGTGGCGCCGATCCCGCGGCCGCGCGCGCCTACGCGACGAAGGTGCACGGAGGGATGGCCGCGACGGCAAAGACCGCCTCGTGCGGATGGATCGTGGATCTGCGCGCCAACGGGGGCGGCAACATGTGGCCGATGCTGGCCGGCCTCAAGCCACTCCTCGGTTCCGGCAAGCTCGGCACCTTCGTGGGGCCGAAGGGCAGCAGCCACGCCTGGATCGCCGGGGCCGGCGTTGACGCGAAGCCGCCCGGCTCGATCGCATCGCTCGAGTCGGCGTGGGTGGCCGTGCTGACCGGCCCGAAGACAGCGAGTTCCGGCGAGGCGGTCGCGATCGCCTTCAGAGGCCGTCCGAACACGCGCGCGTTCGGCCTGCCGACGGCCGGCCTCTCGACGGCCAACCGCACGTTTTCGCTGCCCGACGGCAGCATGATCCTGTTGACGACGGCCGTAGACGCCGACCGGACCGGCCGGAAGTACGGCGACAAGGTGGATCCCGACGAGCGTATCGAGGCCGACGCCTCCGCACCCTCCGAGAGCGACTCCACCGTGGCGGCGGCGGTGAAGTGGCTGAAGGGAGGGTGCAGAAGGTGAAGGGCTGAGGCCTTGCGGCCTCGCGTGCCTTGGAGACCATAATTGACACTGGTCATCAGGCTGGTATCATGGGGCATGGCCCATGTGAAGAAGGTGACCGTCGATCTGCCGGAGGATCTGCTGCGCCGGGCGCAGAAGGCCACGGGCCAGGGGATTACGGGGACCATCCGGACCGGTCTGCAACTGGTTGCCGCCACGGGAGCCTACGAGGCGCTGCGCCGCCTCCGGGGGCGGGTGCGATTCTCGGGTGACTGGCGCGAACTTCGCGAAGACCGATGATCGCGCTCGACACCAGTTCGTTGGTGGCGTACCTGTCAAATGAGGCCGGCGGCGACGTCGACGCCGTCGAGGTCGCGCTCGCCCAACGGCAAGCCTGCCTGCCGCCGACGGTCCTGGCGGAACTCCTGAGCGACCCCAAGCTGCCCGCGAAGATCGCAGCCCTGTTCATGGCCCTGCCGCAACTGCCCGTCACGGACGGCTACTGGGAACGGGCCGGCGCGCTGCGGGCGGACGTGATTGCGCAGGGCAGGAAAGCCCGCCTCGCCGACGCGCTCATTGCGCAGAGCTGCCTGGATCATGCGGTGCCGCTCATCACGCGCGATGCCGATTTCCGGAACGTCAGCAGGGTCCGGGATCTGCAGTTGGTGCTGGCGAAACCGTGAACACCCGCCCGAAGCGATGTGGTCGCCGGGTCGCACGCCGCTGATCCGGATCGCGAACGGCGCGCCAGACAGGTTCGTCAGCAGCGTCGATGCGGACGTCGAGCGACGCGGCCTGCGCCCAGCCGAGCCCGCTGGCCTGACGCCCCCCACGCGACTCACGCCTGCGCGCGCACACCCGCCTCAGCCGGACTTGGCTGCCCCCGCGATCAACGCGGCGAGTTCGCGCTCGAACGCCGACCGCTCCTCGGCGCCTTTGAGCGCGGGCTCGAGCAGGATGCGGCCATTGCGGTCGAGCAGGAAGTTGCGCGGCTCAAACCGAATCCCATGGCGCTCCGCCCACTTGTCGTCGGGTGTGGTGAGCGGGACGAACCCGTAGCGCCCTGCCTGCATGATCTCGGCCGCGAGCACGTCCCGCGACGGATCGGTATTGATGGTCACGACCGTGAAGCCGTGATCGCCGTACTTCGCAACCAGTTGCCGCAGGTGAGGGAACCCCTCACGGCAGCTGCCTCAACCAGGCGACCAGAAGTCGACGAGCACCACCCGGCCCCGCAGGTCGGCCAGCCGCACGGCCGTCCGGGTGTCGAGGCGCGCCAGCGCGAAGTCCTCCATCGGCTGCGCGCGCGCGGTGCGACGCCGCCAGATCTCCCGCTCGACGGCCTCCCTCGTTCGGCCGGCCGCCGCCGCGTAGTCGAACAGCGCCGTTTCGATCGCGGCCGTCCGCTGGACGACCACGAGATCGATGAGGCCGTCAATAGCGCCGCTGCTGTCGCCCGAAAGACGCGCCGCTTGGGCACGGGCGAGGTGCAGCGGCACCGCGCCGCACGGCCACCTGGGCGTCGTCCGGTCGAGCAGTGCGCGCGCGTCGGTGAACCGGCGCGCGGCGATCAGGCGACGGGCGTCGACGAGCGCGTCAGCACACACGGCGTACGGCGCCCACATCTGTCGCGCCCAGCCGCCTTTCGACGGAGCCGCCATGACCGTGTGCGCGAGCGACGCGGCCTTGTCCGGATCGACAGGCAGGTAGGCGTGGAACAATTGAAGCGAACGCCCGGCATCCGGGTACTCGCGGTGCTCGCGCTCCAGAATGCGCACCCGTTCCTCCGGGCTCGACGCACGGCGTGCGGCCTCCATCAGGATGAACGCCGCCTGGTTGCTCTTCGGAAAGCGCCGCAGCAGGTCGTTCATGGCGCGCTCGAACGCCACTCGGTCGGCGGCGTCGATCGACGCCGCCGCGCGCTCGGCGTACTCGGCACTGGTCGGGTCGGCCTGGGCGGCCTTGCGGTAGTACTCGCGCGCCTTCGCGCGGTCCTCGAGTGTCCCCGCCAGGGTCGCCATCTCGTAGTATCCCCGTGCGAACGACGTGTCGAGCGCGATGGCGCTGCGGTAGCGCGCCTCGGCCGGCCGGGGATTGTCCGGCGACAGCCGTCCGATTGCCCACTGCACGGTCGCGACGCGCGGGTACCGCTTCTCGAGGTCCGCGTAGAACGTGCGCAGCGCCTCCCGGGCGGACGCACGCCCCGCCACGACCGCCGCAGTGAAGTCCACGTCGGTCCTGGCCTGGCTCGTTGCCGCAGTCACCTTCAGCTGCAGCATGGCGAACGACAACCCCTCGTGTCCCTCGATGCGATTCGGCGCCAGCTCGATGGCCTGGCGGTACTCCTCGACGGCCTTCGCCAGGTCGGGCCTCCGCGCGTTCGTGGCTCCCGGGTACTGCGCCCGCCTGGCCGCCGCGAGGTGCGCATCGGCGGCGGCGCCGGCACGGGCCGCCAGCATCCGGGGAAGAAAGAGGACCAGGAGGAGAAGAACGGCCGCGGCAGACACGGCGGCGAGCAGGACGACGGCACTTCGCAGGCGCATGGCGTTGTCCCGGGAATGCGTGGGTTCCTGCGACGAAAGGACATCCTACTATACCGCCCTCGGGCGCCCAAGGGGACGAGTGGCCATCGAGGGATGGTCTTGAGCTCGAAACGCGATCCCACTTGCCTGTTGACACCGCTTGCGAGAGGTGTTATTTCTATAGCAGACATGTTACAGAAATAGCATATGGCCACCTCCCCACGCCTCGTCGTGACCCGCCGCGAACGGCAAATCATGGACATCCTCTACCGCCGCGGCCGGGCCACCGCGGCGGAGGTCATGAACGACCTCTCCGGAACCCCCAACTACTCGACGGTGCGCACCCAATTGCGCGTCCTCGAGGAGAAGGGCCACGTCCGGCACGAGGAGGAAGGCCTTCGCTACGTCTACGTGCCGGCGGTGCCCCGCCGCGCCGCCCGGAAGTCGGCGCTCAAGCACCTCGTGAACACCTTCTTCGATGGCTCGGCGGAGCAGGTGGTGGCTGCGGTGCTGGGCGGCGAAGCCGCGCGGCTGTCCGACGACGATCTCGCACGGATTGCCGACCTCGTCGCCAGGGCCAGGAAAGGAGGCGCGCGATGATCAAGGTGTCTGTCATCGTCCTCGTCGGGCTCCTGGCCGCGACACTGCTGCGAAGGCAATCCGCCGCGCTCCGACACTGGGTGCTCGCCTCGGCGATTGCCTGTGCGGCGGCCATGCCCGTGCTGCAACTGATCGTGCCGGCGTGGCAGGTGCCGATGAGGGTGTTCTCGACCAGCCACCAGGGCGTCGCCACGATGGCCGCCGGAGGGGTTCCGGCTGCGTGGCTGCTCGAGGATACTGCGACCGGGAACCGGCCTGTCGCAGCCGGCGCGCAGGGAGCCACCCTTCCGTCGCTCCAGTCGATCTGGCTGGCGGGTGTGGCCGCCAGCCTTTCACTGCTCCTCCTGGGCTTCGGCCGGATGGCATGGGTGACATCGCGGTCACGGAAGGTGGTGGACGGCACGTGGTGCGACATGGCCACCGTTCTCGCTGATCGCCGGAGGCCAGGCGGGCTGACCAAGTGTTTCTCGCGAGCCAGTCGGCGGACCTCCAATGGCTCGCTACGGGACACCTGGTTCGCCCGCCGCTTCGCTTCGCGGCGTCCGGTGCAGCTCCTGCAAAGCGCCCACCCCACGCTGCTGGTGACGTGGGGACTCACGCACCCGAAGGTCGTCCTGCCCCGAGATGCTCGCGAATGGCCCGCCGGGCGGATCCGCGCGGTGCTGGCCCACGAGCTCGCGCACGTCGAACGCTGCGACTGGGCGGTGCAGATGGTCGCCGAGCTGTTGCGATGTATCTACTGGTTCAACCCGCTGCTGTGGGTAGCCTGCCGCCGCCTTCGCCAGGAGAGCGAGCAGGCCTGTGACGATGCGGTGTTGAGCATGGGAGTAGACGCCCCCGAATACGCGACGCATCTGCTGGACGTGGCGCGCGCCTTCAGGCACACACGCGCGCGCCGGTCGCTGTTTCCCGCGCCGGCCATGGCGCGGCGGTCTCATCTCGAAGGGAGAGTACGCGCCATGTTGAACGCAGGATTGAGCCGCGCACCGTTGACCCGCGTGGCCGGCATCGCGATCGTCGTGAGCCTTTTCGCCGTGACCGTTCCGATCGCGGGCCTCGTCGCATCATCGGACCTCCCTCGCCCCGCGCAGCCCCAGCCGCGCGTCGCCGTCACCGTCTCCGTCCCCCGCGACCAGGTGCTGCCCGTTGATCGCCGGGCCAAGGTGCGTCCCGTAGCCCCACCCGTAGCCCGACCCGTAGCCCCGGGGGCTTCAGCCCCCGGGCGGTCGGCTGGCGGCGACGCCTCCCCGGCGCCCGTCTCTACCGCATCCCGTACCACCGCCTAGGCTGTGCCGGCCGCGTTCTCCGGGACATTGATGGATGCGACGGGGCGCGCCATGCCCGGCGTGCCGCTGGCGCTGGTCAGCGCGACCACGTCGCAGAGATACGAATCAAGGAGCGACGAGGCCGGTCAGTTCGCGATCGGCGGTTTGCCGGCGGGCGAGTATCAGGTGGGAGTGCAGAAGCCAGGCTTCCTCAGCGCGCAGGGGCGAGTCATCCTTGCAGCCGGACAGCAACTCCGGCAGGATGTGGTCGCACAGATCGGTTCGCTGGCGGAGTTCATCGTCGTGCAGTGGAGCCCCGTGACGGCAGACGCGAGGCCCGGTGTTCCCCGTCAGCTCGTGCCACCCGCCGCGACCGCCGTTGACCCCTGCAGCCAGTCGGCCGCCGGCGGGTGCCTCACGGCCCCGAGCAAGTTGGTGGACGCGCGACCCGCGTTCCCGCGAGCCCATGGGGAGAACGGCGTGTCTGGCACCGTGGTGGTGGAAGCGCGCCTGGGCACCGACGGATTCCTGAAGGACCTGCGGGCCACCGACGGGGCCGACCCGGACTTCGCTGCCTCGACTCTCGACGCGATGCGCCAGTGGCAGTTCTCTCCGGTGCGGCTGAACGGCATCCCGCAGGAGTGCCGCATCGTGGTGACGGCCCAGTTCCACGCGGGAATGTAGGGCGGAACCTACCGGGTTCTTCACACGCTCTTCAGCCTTGCCGGAGGTAGACATGACGCGCACCGCAGGCGTTCTCCGCCCCGACGCAGACCAGGGAGAGCCATCATGAAGGTTGTTGGTTGGGTCGCCGTCCTATGCCTGCTGTCGAGTGCCGCCTTCGCGATGCCCGATGAACCGATAGAGGTTCGCGGCACAGTCGTCGGTCACGACCGAAAGCCGATGCGTTCGGCGATGGTCGTCTTCCAAGGTTCGGGCGTCGCCACCGAGA
>Ga0315273_10002688_pt1 | contig 21110 bp, 15 predicted proteins | sample YL17G02_0_MG_FD_205753 | JGI IMG/M metagenome (GOLD analysis project Ga0315273, IMG submission 205753) | Sediment microbial communities from Yellowstone Lake, YNP, Wyoming, USA - YL17G02_0 | ecosystem: Environmental > Aquatic > Freshwater > Lake > Sediment | place: USA: Wyoming | collected... | reverse complement strand
GTCGCCCCGGCCGCCATGTCGCCCATCACTTTGGCAAAGCCGATGACGTGCACATCCACAACCGAGCCGGCAACGAAATCCGCGTCGAACTTCTCCCGCACCCGTGTCTCGATCTCGTTGGCAACGGCGATAAAGTCGAGCCGCGCACCGGTCGTCGGGTGGAATTCCATCAGCTCGGCGCTGATGATCGTGCCGGAGAAGTCGTTGGCCACCAGGCGGCCGACGATGCCGGCTTTGAGAATGTTGCGGCGGACGGCGTCGAGCCCCTCTGGCGTCGAGGCGAAGTCGTCAGGGATCACGTTGCCGGCGGCGATGCCGTCTTCGACCACCTCGGTGTAGCGGACGTTGGGGGTGAAGAGCGACTGCACGCGGCCCCGATCCACGCCCGGGAGAAAAAACACTTCGTCGGTCGCGCGCTTCAACGTCTCAAAGAACGCCGGCGTAAACATGTTGCCGTCGCGGGCCACAAGTGCCACGAGCACCCGGTTCGCCCCGCCGAACTCCTGCTGGTGCTTGACGAAGGTCGCCATGTACGGGTGCGTCAGCGGCAACTGCTTCGCGAAACCTGCATCAATGCGCAGCCCCGTAGCCGACCCACCCAGCCACACCGTCGCGACGACGAACAGACCGATCACCACGAGGCGATGGCCGAATATCCATCGCTCGAGACGGTCTGTGATGTTGAGTTTCGACATGGTGTGTTTCGACCGAGTCCCTGCAGCCCGTCTCATGCTCCCTGTCAGCGGGGAATCTCGAAGCGCTGAACGCCCGCTTCGCCAACCAGCACCAGGTGACGATCGTCGGCGCGAGCCAGGGCCATGATGGCTTTGCGATTGGACAATTCCTGTTTTCGCACCAATGCGCCATCGCTCCACAGCAACGTCCCCGCCATGCCGGACACGACATAGCGTCCCGGCCCCAATTGCAGCGCGGAGGTCAACGTGGCTTCGCTGCCGGTCTCGATCTTCTCCCAGGTGCGTCCGCGATCCGGCGATCGATACAAGTGGCCGCGCAAGCCGAAGGCGAGCAGCGGGCCGTCCGTGAGCGGCAGCAGCCCGAAGAACGAGCCCTGGTAGGGCGACGGCAGCGCCTGCCACGTGCGGCCGGCGTCATCAGACCGGTAGAGGTGTCCCGCCTCGGCCGCCAGATAGAGCGTCCCGTCGGCGGCGCCCACGATCTGGTTGAGGTGGAAGTCGTCCTCCCCGGCAACCGGCCGCGACTCCCAGGTGTCGCCGCCATCGATGGTGGCCAGCAACCCCCCGTAGGCGCCAACGGCCAGACCGCGGCGAGCGTCGGCGAACCAGACGTCGAGCAAGGGCTTCTCGCGCTCAGGCGCGTTGTGCACTCGCGTCCAGGTGAGGCCGCCGTCGCGCGTGCGGAGCACGACTTCGTCGTGGCCGACGGCCCACCCGAGCTGCCCGTCGTGCATCCATACGCCGGTGAGGAGGGCTCGCGTCGGCACCTCGGCCTGCGTCCACGACCCGCCCCTGTCACCCGACACGAGAATATGCCCACGCTCGCCGACGGCGACCAACCGGCCGCCGCGGTCCGCCACGTCGACCAGCAGCGACTCGGGCGCCAGGCGCGCCATGACGGCCCGTTGCTCGAGACCGGCACCGGGATCAGCCCTGGTCCCAACGAGACCGGTCCCGACCAGCCCGAGCAGGGCCACCAACGTGGCCCCGCATCGCAAACGCGTCACCTGATGCCCTCGCGCCGCAGGGCATCGGCTGTAAAGTCGGCCTCGGTGCGCTTGATGGCGAAGTCGTGCACACGGCTCTCGTTGTAGAGCCCCATGACGAGGTAGCGGCCGGCCTGCAGGTCGGTATGGACCTCAGCGGCGGTCCAGGTGGTGGGCACGTTGTAGAAGTTCATTGCATGCCCCTCGGACACTCTCCAGAGCTGATCGCGGTTGTCGTACTGGTCGACGATCACAACCTGCCAGCTGTCTTCGTCGACGTAGAAGACGCGCTTCTTGTAGACGTGCCGCTCCCCTGCCCGAAGCGTGGCCTCAACAACCCAGACACGGTGCAGTTCGTAGCGCAGATACTCGGGATTGATATGCAGCGGCGTGATGATGTTCTTGTACTTCAGCTTTGGATCCTGCAGCCGGTAGCTGTTGTAGGGGACGTAGACCTCGCGCTTGCCTACCAGCTTCCAGTCGTAACGGTCGGGAGCCCCATTGAACATGTCGAGCTGGTCGCTGGTGCGCATGTTGTCGGAGGCCGTGCCGGGATTGTCGTACGCCACCTGCGGCGCGCGTCTGACGCGGCGCTGCCCGGGGTTATAGACCCAGGCATCGCGGGGTTTCTTGACCTGATCGAGCGTCTCGTGCACGAGCAGGATGCCGCCGGCGAGCCGCGCCGGCGCGGTGACGGTCTGCTTGAAATAGAGGATCCGGTTGCCGAGCGCTTCCGGCGTCATGTTCGGCAGGCTGTAGAGGAACTGCGTTTCTTCGTCGAATTGAACCGGCGTAAACTGGCCGCCGCGTGTCGGCGTGGCCTGTATCACCCACCGTCCCGAAGTATCGCCCCGATAGCGCAAGAGGTGGTTCCAGATCACTTCCACGCCGCTCTTCGGCATGGGGAACGGCGGTCCGCCAATCGCCCCTTCGACCCCATTGCCCTTGTTCACGAGCTTGGCACGGGTGATGTTGCGGCTGGTCGCGTCGTAGATCCGCTGCGGGGCCGAGGCGCTGCGCCGCGTCGGGTAGACGATCATCTTGAACGTGCCGTACGTCTTCAGCATCGCCTTATGGCCCTCGGAGAGCTGCGCGGCGTACTTGTCGGCGTTCTGCTGGGTGATCGTGAACAGCGGCTGGTCGCCCGCGAACGGGTCGACGTAGTGCTTGCCGGGCACGTAGCCCGCCGGGGGCCTGGTGATCCCGCCATCCCAGGCGGGGATGGTACCCGCGGCGTTGGCCGCCGTCTCACCGCCGAGCGGTGTCAGACCGGCCGCGAGACGGCCGCCTTCCTGCGCGGAGAGCAGCGTGAGGCTGACCAGACCGGTCAGCGAAGCCAGAGTGAGCGTCGTCACAAGTCGTGCCGTCATGCGCATGAGGGATGCCTCAGAAGGAATACTTGATGTTGGCCGCGACGAAGTCGCGGTCGTTCAACAGGTTGTAGCGGCCCGCCCCGAACAAGGTCGTGTAGCTCACGTCGAACTCCCACGTGATGCGGTACTGGAGCCCGAGCCCCAGCGTCAACGCCTTGCGCCCTTCGAGAAAGTTCCCTCCGGGGCCCGGAGAGATGCCATTGACGTCCTGCGCGAAGGAGAAGCGGGGGATGATGTTCGCCGCGCCGATCGCGTTGTTGTATTCGAGGCGTCCGGCCAGCACGTACCCCCAGGCGGTTGGCGTCGGGAACGCCGAGGCGGGCTCGGTGCCAGGCTGGATTCCGGCCGTCTGGTGGATCGAATTGCCGGTCGTGTATGTGCCCGGCGCCTCAAGGCGCAGCACACTCTGTGCGGGAAGGTCGTGCACCTTGCCCCAGCCGGCTTCGCCCACGAGCACCATCTGAGAGGCACCGAGCACGCGACTGAACGCCTTCGTGGCAGTCATCTGCGCCTGAGTGGTGTTGAAGCGGCGGAAGCCGGACACTTCCTCGGAGAAACCGTAGGCACCGACCTGGTTGGTGGTGGCCAGCAAATTGCCCAGGCCAATCAGCGGCGCGAGCTGCGGGACGCCAGGCAGCAAACGCAGCGGCGTCAGCGCGGCGTAGAGCAGTTCGACGTCGTCCACCTGCAGTGGCACGTCCCGGCGATGCGAGACCTCGCCCTGGAGCGCGATGCCGGTCCGGCCGAGCTGCGTGTTGAAGCCCAGTCCGAACAGCTTGATGTTCTCCGGGTACGCGAGGAAGTAGTTTGCCGTGGCGGCATAGTTGCCAGTGGCCAGGATGCCCGAAGACGTGCCCGTCTGCGCCATGATCACCGGCAGGCGGCTATGGTAGTTGATGAAGTAGAGGCCGAACTCGGTGCCAGCCAGGCCTGGAGCGAAGAGCCGGAGAGCCGCGCCGTACTGCCCGCCATCGCGGGCTTCGCGATCGGTCGCGCGTTTCGGCACGGCGGTGCCAACCGGACTGTATGTGGGAGGAAGAGGCGGATGGCCCACCGGGATCGTATCGGGCGCCGAACCAAAGCCAAGCATCACCTTGGTCGCCCCGGCGCCGGCCAGATCGGTCGTGCTGAAGTAGCTCCCGACCGGATCGATCTGGGTCTGCCGCCACTCGTACTGGTAGAACGCCTCGAACGACGTGTCGGCCGACGGCTTCACGCTGAACTTGACGGCCCCCACCGGGAGGAGCGCGTCGCGCAGTTCGGATCCGGGAACGCGCAAGACGCTGACGTCGACCGGATTGATCGCGTTGATGCCACCCTGAATAAACGTGCTCTCGCCCCAGTTGATCACCTGCCAGCCGGCGCGCAGTTCTCCTGGATGCGTGCCGCCGAGCTTGAAGCGGTACCAGAGAAAGGCGTCGCGGATCTCCGCGCGGCGTCCGACCCGGTCTATGGCCGCCCTCGACAGCGTCGTGCGCGCGCCGTCGCCCTCCTCGTTCTCGAGGTCGTAAAAGGCGAACCCGCGAACGAATCCGCCGACGTCTTTGTAGCTGAACTCGAATTCGCTCGTGATTTTGGCGGCGTTGGAGAACAGCCCCTTCTTGTAGTTCTGGTTCCCATCGTCGCCATTGACGGAAAAGGCCGAACCGCCGGCGGCAATCCCGATCAGGCGCTTGTCCGGGTCGACCAGCCGCATCCCCACGCCGTACGTGATCGCGTTGCCCCAGCTCCACTTGAAGCCACTGGGCTGAGGGTCGTTCGGCGTGCCCGCCTGCCCGGCGCCCGCCACGGCCGACTGCCCGCCAGCCGGCGCGCCCGCCTGCTCAGCGCTCACTGAGGTCGCCTGCCCGCCAGTGGGCGTGCCGCTCTGCCCGGCGCTCGCCTCGCCAGGCTGTGCGCCGATCGCCGTGGCCAGCCCGAGAGCGAGCAGCCAGATCGACGTCCTGTGGCTCGATTCCGATCGCGCTTTCAGTCTCATAAAGCCCCTGTGATCAAGTTACCGTCACCCCGCTCCGCGTCTGGCGACCACGCCGCCGCGACGTCCTCGTTGAGGGCGGCTCCGGTACAGTCGCCCGCGCACGAAACAGGCATCCATGGAATGGGGGGGCATGCCGACGCTGGATGAGCTCCGAAAGGGGGATTGTAACAATATGGGCGTGTCGAAACTGAATATATTTTGATCGGCGCCTTCCCCGCCCTTGCCGGGTTCATTCGAAGTACAACTACAGGTGATGCTGGCGCACCTTGGCGACTTCCTGCCTGATGATGGCGATCTGTCCAGCGACGCGCTGCTGGGACGGTTTCTCGACTACACGGCCGACAGGGGCCTGGTCCTCTATCCCGCGCAGGAAGAGGCAATCCTCGAACTGCTGGGCGAGAGAAACGTCATCCTCAACACCCCCACCGGCTCGGGCAAGTCGCTGGTGGCCTCGGCGCTGCTCTTCGCCGCGCTTGCGCGCGGGCACCGGTCGGTCTACACCTGCCCGATCAAGGCGCTGGTCAACGAGAAGTGGATGGGCCTCTGCCGTGAGTTCGGCCCGGACCAGGTTGGCCTCTGCACGGGAGATGCCACGGTCAATCGCGACGCGCCGATTCTCTGCTGCACCGCCGAGGTGCTCGCCAATGTCGCGTTGCGCGAAGGAGCTGGCGCCCGCGTCGATGCCGTCGTCATGGACGAGTTTCACTGGTACGCCGACCGCGACCGTGGAGTCGCGTGGCAGACCCCGCTCGTCACCCTGCCCCAGGCGCGATTCCTGCTGATGTCGGCCACGCTGGGCGACACGTCGATGTTCGAGAAGGCCCTCACGACGCTCACCGGACGGCCCTCCGTCACCGTCAAGTCCATTGACCGCCCCGTGCCGCTCGAATATGCCTATGCCGAAATCCCTCTGGCACACACACTCGAGAAGCTCGCGGCGGAAGGCAAGACGCCTGCCTACGTCGTGCACTTTACCCAGGCCGATGCCGCCAGCAGCGCCCAGGATTTCACGAGCCTGAAGATCTGCACGCGCGAGGAGAAGAGCGCGATCGCGGACGAGATTGCCGGTTTCACCTTTACGAGCCCGTACGGCGCCGAGATCCGCAAGTGGCTGAAGCACGGCATCGGCCTGCACCACGCCGGCCTGCTGCCCAAGTACCGCCTGCTGGTTGAGCGACTCGCCCAGCAGGGCCTGCTCAAGGTCATCTGCGGTACCGACACCCTGGGCGTCGGCATCAACGTCCCTATCCGCACGGTACTGTTCACGCGGCTCTGCAAGTTCGACGGACGGAAGACGGCCATCCTCAGCGCCCGCGACTTCCATCAGATTTCTGGACGCGCCGGCCGCAAGGGTTTTGATACCCGGGGGTACGTCGTGGTTCAGGCCCCGGAGTACGTCATCGAGAACATCAAGCTCGGGGAGAAGGCGGCTCGGGACGGCAAGAAGGTGACGAAGCGCAGGCCGCCCGAGCGCAACTTCGTCAACTGGGACCTCGACACCTTCAAGCGGCTCATCGGCTCCACCCCGGAACAGCTCACGTCGCGATTCCACGTCTCGCACGGCATGCTGCTCAATGTGCTCAGCCGGCGCGGCGACGGCTGCCGGGCCATGCGTCAGGTGATTCGCGATTGCCACGAGTCCGATGACGCGAAGAAGGCGCACACCCGGCGCGCCTGGCAGCTCTTCCGGGCGCTGGTGGCACGGCGCATCGTGGAGTTCGTCCCGGCGACAGAGGAGGGTTCCACGCTGCGTGTGAACGTCGATCTGCAGGACGATTTCTCGATGGACCAGACGCTGTCGCTGTACCTGGTCGAGACCATCCCGCTGCTCGATCCCGACTCGCCCGACTACGCGCTGGACCTGCTCACGCTGGTCGAGGCGATCCTCGAGAATCCCGAAGTGGTGCTGCGTCGCCAACTCGACAAGATCAAGGACCAGGCCGTCGCCCAGATGAAGGCCGACAGAATCGAGTACGAGCAGCGCATGGAGGAACTGGAGAAGCTGGAGTATCCGAAGCCGCTGCGCGAGTTTGTCTACACGAGCTTCAATAGCTTCGCCGAAAGGCACCCCTGGGTGGGAGAGGAGAACATCCGGCCCAAGTCGATCGCACGCGAGATGTTCGAGCAATTCCGCTCGTTTGAGGAGTACGTGCTCGACTACGACCTCGAACGCGTCGAAGGTTTGTTGCTGCGACACCTCAACAGTGTCTACAAGGTGCTCAGCCAGACCGTCCCCGACGGCCTCAAGACGGACATGGTGCGCGAGATGGAACTGTACCTGCGCACGCTGGTCGCCCAGGTGGACTCGAGCCTCGCCGAGGAATGGGAGAAGCTGCGAGACCCCGACTACCGGTCGATCGAAGCCACGGCACCACGGGGACGCGATCTCCGCCCGCCCGGCCTGGATGCGACCGAGCGGGACATCACACGCGACACCAAGATGTTCACGGCAGCCATCAGGACACGCATCTTCTCAGTGCTCCGCGCCTGGTCCATCAACGACCATGGGACCGCGCTCGCCGCTCTCGACTCGCCACACGACGCCGATGGTGCGCCCTGGACGCCCGAACGACTGCGCCGAGCACGTGAGGCCTACCACGCCGAGCACGAGCGTCTGCGGCTTGATCCTGAGGCCCGGAATCTCAGGCACACCTACGTGTCGCCTTCCGATGATCAGCAGACGTGGCGCGTGCAACAGATGCTGGTCGACCCGGAGATGGTCAACGACTGGGTGGCGGAGTTCGAGGTGGATCTGCCAGCCTCGCGCGAGGCGGACCGACCCGTGCTTCGACTGCGTCGTCTCGGACGCCTGGTCTAGACATCTTCCATGGGCCTCATCTTGCAAAATGAAGCAAGTCTGTCGTCACCCCGGCGGAAGCCGGGGTCCCCAAGGCGGCAGCCGCATTGGGGTGGCATACGGGGTCCAGCCTGGATTCCGGCGTTCGCCGGAATGACGGACTGGAAGTGTCTCTTCCTGTGCCGCTTGCCGGAAGGCGGCCACGAGCGTCTCGAGCAGACCCGCCTGCTGCGGCGACGCCACCTTCGGCGGCTTCTCCGGATACAACGTCACCCGGACATAGTTGGTCGTGTTGAGGTAGCTGCGCGCCGCCTCCTGGATCGCGGCGGCCGTCAGCCTGTCGAACTCGCGGGGCCGCTCAAAGAAGTCCTTGATGTCTGCTGAATTCTCGACGCTCGCCGACAGTTCCAACACGAGGCGGTTGTTCAGCGCCAGGTCGCTGTCGTGCTTCCTGCGAAGCGCCTCGCGCACGTCGCGGACTTCCTTCTCAGTCGGCCCCCTCGCCTTGAGCGTCTCGACGTCGCGAAGCAGCGTCTTGACCAGTTCCTCGGTCCGATCCGGATCGCATCCGAAATCGATGTTGACGGTGTAGCGCGCATCAGGGATGTTGGCCGCGGCGGCCTCGACCTGGACACCGTAGGTCCCGCTCAACGCTTCGCGCAAGCTCTCACGCAGCCTGGTTTCGAGGATCACGGCCAGCGCGTCGAGCACCACACGGTGCGGCGAATCGAACTGGAATGATCCCGTAAACACGACGGCCGCCTGGCTCTTTGGCTCGATGCCCTTCCTGACCGTCTTCTCCACGACGCCTTTCGGCGGGGTGATGCCGACGTTTCTCCAGGTCTCCTTCCGACCGAGCGCGGGCAGCGAGCCAAGGTACTGCTCGACCAGCGGCTTGATGGTCGTCAGGTCGAAGCTGCCCGCAAACACGAAGGTGAAATCGCTGGCATCTGCGAAGCGGTCCCTGTAAAACGCCAATGACTTCTTCAGGTCCATCTCGGCGACCAATTCGGGAGTCATGGGACGCGCCCGGAAGTGATCCTGGGTCATCGTCGTCCGCAGCGCCTGTCCGAAGACCCACTCGGGACTCGCCTGCTGGCTTGCCAGCATCTGCTTCATCTGCGAGGTGATCACACCGAAGACGGTCGCGTCGGCGCGGGGCTGCGTGAAGGTGAGATAGATCAACTGGAATAGCGTCTCCAGGTCCTTCGGAGAGCCGCCGCCGACCATGCCTTCTTCCGTGTCGTCGATAAAGGCCCGCACCGCCGCGGCCTTGCCCGACAGGATGTTCCGGAGCTGAATCAGATCGAACTTGCCAACGCCCCCGGCGCCAATCACCTGGTACGCCGTCGTCGCGGCGACGTAGTCCTTGTCGCTCGCCAGCGACGTGCCGCCCGGGCTGGTGGCGCGGAAGACCACCTCGTCCTGCCTGAAGTCGGTCGGTTTCAGGATCACCTTGACGCCGTTGGACAACTCCCATTCGGTCACGCCAAACCCGTCCCTCGTCTTCGTTCTGACGACGGCACCAGGCTTGGGCGGCTGGTCGAGCAGCGACTGGTTCGCCGCGACGTCGACATAGGCTTTGACGTCCTTTTCGGCCGCGCTCTTGATGGCCGCGGCGAGCCTCGTCGCATCCGGCACGGTGAGGCCAGCCTTCTGCGGGGCGTTCACCAGCACGACCCGGCTCCCGCCGGTCCACTCCTTCGCGACCTTGTTGACTTCTTCCAACGTGATGTTCGGCACAAAGCGCTGGACCAGTCCGTACTCGTAGGTGATGCCGGGAAGCGGCTCCTGCTGCGCGAAGTTGCGGATGTATTCCGCCGCCAGCACCGCCGACTCCTCCTTGTCGCGCTCCGCGAACGCGCTCTCGTACAACCGCATCAGCCCGCGCTTCTCCCTCTCCAGTTCCGCCGGGGTCACTCCGAATCGTGCGGCCCGGGCAGACTCGGTCACCAGGGCGCGGAGGCCGCTTTCGATGCCGTCCTCGCTGACCAGCGCCATCAGCGTCGCGGCTTCCGCCGAGCGAACGAACAGGCCGCGTCCAACGGCCGCCTTCATGTACGGCGGGTCGGCCTTCAGGGTCAACTCCGCCAGCCGCTCGTTCAAGATGTTGGTATAGAGCCGTTCGACCTGTTGCTGGCGATACGCACCAATGGTCGTCTGGTCTCGCAGCGGGAGCATGTTGTACACCCCCACGGTCGTCATGGACGCTTCCTTGTCGGTGGCCACCGCGTACAGCGTCTCCGGGTGGTCGGGAACCGCGAACGAGGGCCGCAGCCTGGCTCGCGAAGGCGCCGGAATGGCTCCGAACTGCGCCTTGATCATCGCTTCCACCGACGACTTGTTGAAGTCCCCGACAGCGATGACCGCCATCAGGTCGGGCCGGTACCAATCTGTGTAGAATCGCCTCAGCACCTCGGGCTTGAAGCCCTCGATGCTCTCCCTCGTGCCAATCGGTACGCGCTCGCTGTAGCGCGATCCCCGCAACAGGACGGGAAGTTGCTGGTCCCGCATCCTGGCGTCGGCGCCGCGCCCCTGCCGCCATTCTTCGACGATGACGCCGCGCTCCTTGTCAATGGTCTCCTGGTCGAACGAGAGGCGGTGCGCGACGTCGGCGAGAAACAGAAACGCCTTACGCATCGCTTCCGGGTTGTCGGTCGGGACATGCAGCATGTACACCGTCTCGTCGAGCCCGGTCTCGGCGTTGACGCCGGGACCGAGCCGCATGCCGATCGACTCCATGAACTTGATCAGATCCTGTTTGGGGAAATGCTCACTGCCGTTGAACGCCATGTGCTCGACGAAGTGCGCCAGGCCGCGCTGGTCGTTGTCCTCGACCACGGACCCGACGTTGACAACCAGCCGCAGTTCGGCGCGTTGAGAGGGCCGCTCGTTGGTCCTGATGTAGTACCGGAGTCCGTTCGGCAGGTAGCCGATCGTGATTCGCGCATCAACGGGGACGGCCTGATTGAGCGGCGCCGACGACGCCGGCCCTGGAGGAGGCGTCGCCTGCGCACGGGCGATGGAACGGCCCGCCGGGGCGAGCACCGCCAGCGCGATCGACAGAAACAACGCGGTCCCAGCCATTTTCCGAACAGTCATGGGTGTGCCTTTCATTCACTACCATTGTGGTGCCTCACGCCTTGCCGCACAACCTGAAAGCGGCGCGCCCATTTGCGGCCCCACTCCTCCGGCACTACACTGGGAGAAATCCGATGGACGACTCGCCGGTCATCCTTCATGCCGACCCACTCGTCGTTGCCGCCAACAAGCCCGCGGGCCTGCCCGTTATCCCTGCGCCTCTGCCGGCGCCAGCAGGTTGCCTGAGAGCCCGTCTCGAACAGGAACTCGGGTGCTCGCTCTGGGTCGTGCACCGACTCGATCGCGACGCGTCAGGAGTGGTGGTGTTCGCGCGGACGGCCGACGCACACCGCGCGCTGTGCCTGGCCTTCGAGAACCGCGCGGTCGAGAAGTCGTACGTGGCGCTCACTGCGGGTGTGCCAGACCCGCCAGAAGGCACGATCGACCGTCCTTTGCATGCGGCTCGGCGCGGCAAGACCCGCCCGGCACGACCCGGGGAACCTGGGTTGCGGGAAGCGGTGACCGACTACGCCATCGAGGGTCGCTGGCATCGCGGAGACCGGCGGGTGGCACTGGTCCGGGCACGGCCGCGCACTGGGCGCCACCATCAGCTGCGCGTGCATTTTCGTGCGATTGGAACGCCGCTGCTGTTCGATCCGCTGTATGGGCGGCGAGTCGACCTGACCGATCTGGCCGACGTGCCGTGTCAGCGGCTCGCGCTTCACGCCACGCGCCTCATCGTGCCCGCCACGGTGCTCGGGACACGCTTCGACTTCGAGGCGCCGTTGGCCCCGGACGTTGCAGCGACCCTCAGGTGGTTCGATCGCGAGTGGACCGTCGGCTGATTACTTCCTGGCTTCGGTGATCAACGCGGTCAGCAGACGGCAGAACAGCTTATCGGCATCCGCGAACGCCTTCTGGTAGTCCGCATCCGACAGTTTCTGCTCCTTCCTCCAGTCCTCATCGAATTTCGTCTGCTTGCCGCCCTGCTCCAGCGAATCGGCGCCCTTGTTGTTCTCGTGGTCGGGCTTGAGGCCGTCTGCTCCAGCGTCCTCCACGAACACCTTAGTGCCGGCCTTCGCGGCGCTGTTCAGGTCGATGTAGATATCCTGGTAGTCGCGCTTCAGGAGTTTCCCGTCAAGCAACACCGCCGGCGAATACTTGGCGCCGACGACGAGCAGTTGGCTGCCGGAGAAGTACATGGCCGCCACATAGAACTCGGGATCAGTGGCGTCTCTCGCCGCGATGGCCGAGAGCTTCTTGGCGTCGAGCACCTGGCTGAGTTCCTTCACCAAGGCCACGGATTTGGCGTCCTGGGCGTGGGCAGCGCTGCTCATTACCACCATCACCAGCAAGCCGATCAAGAGGCAGGAGGTACGGCGCAGGTTTGTAGTCATGAGAGTCACCTTCGTGAGGAGGGCCGGTACGATGGGGACCTTTTATCACTGCGTGGCGCCCCCCGTCAATGTCGGGACACGCCGGCGCGGCTCTTACCCGATAAACAGCGGATCCTCGTCGTCGAAACGACTGGCTCCGGGCTTGCCATCGCCGGCCCGGAACGACCGAAACGCGGCAATGACTCCCCGCAGGGCCGCGACCATCGCCAATCCCTCGCGCATCGGGCCCACAATCACGCTCTGGACCACCAACATGGTCTCTTCGGCGCGTTTGGTGGCGCTTGAGAGCAGATGGTCAATGCGCTCAACCTGCACGATGGCGAGGCTGGTCGCCTGTTGCATGTTGTCGGCCACGCGTCTCAGTCGATCGGCCAGCGGTCCGATCTCCTGTTGAACCTGAGCGGACAACTGGTCTACCCGCCTGGCCAACCGGGCAATCACGATGATGGCGCCGACCTGGACGACGGCCATCACCACTGTGGCGATCGCGATGATTCCCAGGAAGAAGTTGGTGTTCTCGCCGATCAAGTTAGCCCTGCTCCTTCTCGCCGCGAGCGGTCTGATAGGCCTCGCGTCCGCGGTCGACAGCGGTCGCGAGATTCTCGCGCTGCTGCTTGAGGAATTCGCGCGTCTTCTGCGCCTGTTCGCGCGCCTTCTCGCTGATCATCTCCCGAGTCTGCTCACCCTTCGCCGGCGCGAACAGCAGCGCGACGACGGCCCCGATCAGGGCCCCCAGCGTGAAGGCGACCACGACTCCACCGGCTCCATTGTGTCGATCGTCTGACATGGCTCAGACTCCTTTGCGTATGCAGTCGACAAACAGGCATCAGGCGGTACCGCGCTGCCGCCGAAGCCCGAGGGTTCGGGCCGAACCCGATCTCCAGCCCGTCCCGACCATCATACAACTGTCTGGCGACGGTGCCGCCGGGAATGGCGCGCCCGCTCACGAATCTGCGTCGACCGTCAGGGGCCCAAGTCCAGATCGTCCACGCCCAGGCTTCTGGCCCGGAGCCGCTTGATCTGGTCTCGAATCGACGCCGCCTTCTCGAACTCCTGGTTGGCCGCGGCGGCCTTCATCTCCCGCCCAAGTTCAATGATTCTCGCGTCAATCTGGGCCTGGGTCATAAACGGCTCTCCCCGATCGCCCGCCGACGGCACGCCCATGTAGTCCCGTTCGTAGACGCTGGTCAGGGCCCCGTCAATCGCCTTCACAATCGACGCGGGCGTGATCCCGTGCTCGTCGTTATACGCCTCCTGCCTCTCCCGGCGCCGCCCGGTCTCGCTGATGGCTGTCTTCATCGAATTGGTGATCGTGTTGGCGTACATGATGACCCGGCCATGCACGTTGCGCGCGGCACGGCCCGAGGTTTGTATCAGCGATCCGGCTGACCGAAGGAACCCCTCCTTATCGGCGTCGAGGATGGCCACCAATGACACTTCCGGGAGGTCGAGCCCTTCACGCAAGAGGTTGATGCCGACCAGCACGTCGAATTCGCCGCGCCGCAAGTCGCGAAGGATCTCGACCCGTTCGAGCGTCTCGATATCTGAATGCAGATACCGCACGCGCACGCCGAGTTCGTGGTAATACTGGGTCAAGTCCTCCGACATGCGCTTGGTGAGCGTCGTCACCAGCACCCGTTCGCCCACGGCGGCGCGCGCCCGGATCTCGGCCAGCAGATCGTCCACCTGCCCGCCAACCGGCCTGACCTCGATCGGGGGATCGACCAGGCCCGTGGGACGGATGATCTGCTCGACCACCACACCGCCCGCCTTCCGAAGCTCGTGGGGCCCCGGCGTCGCGGACACAAAGACGACCTGCTGCGCCCGTGCCTCCCACTCGTCGAAGGTCAGCGGTCGGTTGTCGAGCGCCGAGGGGAGCCTGAATCCGTACTTGACGAGCACCTCTTTGCGAGCCCGATCCCCGTGGTACATGCCTCGAATCTGCGGCACCGTCTGGTGGCTTTCGTCGACGATCACCAGCGCATCTGACGGAAGATAGTCCAGCAGCGTCGGAGGCGGTTCGCCCGGGCGCCGACCGGTCAGGTGTCGCGAGTAGTTCTCGATTCCATGGCAGTACCCGATCTCGCGCATCATCTCGAGGTCAAACATCGTGCGCTGGTGCAGGCGCTGCGACTCGAGGAGCTTCCCTTCGGCCTGCAGCGTCGCCAGCCGTTCCGTCAGCTCGGCCTTGATGGACTCAACGGCCAGTCGCGTCCGATCGCGCGGCGTCACGAAATGCGTCTTCGGATAGACCGCCAGGCGGTCGAAGCGGCGACGGACCTTGCCCGTCAGCGGGTCGAACGATGCGAGCGCGTCGACTTCGTCGCCGAACAGTTCGATCCGGATGGCCGACTCGTCGTACGACGGAAACACTTCGACGATATCGCCGCGGACGCGGAAGGTGCCGCGCGTAAACTCGTAGTCGTTGCGTTCGTACTGAATCTCCACGAGCTTTCGCAGAATCTCGTCGCGGCCGATCCGCTGGCCGCGCTCGAGCGGGAGCAACATGCCGTAGTAGGCCTCTGGCGAACCCAGGCCATAGATGCACGACACGCTGGCGACAATCAGCACGTCCCGGCGCTCCAGCAGCGACCTGGTCGCCGACAGGCGCATCCGGTCGATCTCGTCGTTGACGGTCGCTTCCTTCTCGATGTACGTGTCGGTTGCCGGCATGTACGCTTCCGGCTGGTAGTAGTCGTAGTAGCTGACGAAGTACTCGACGGCGTTGTGCGGAAAGAAGCGGCGGAACTCCTGGAACAGCTGGGCCGCCAGCGTCTTGTTGTGGACCATCACGAGGGCGGGCCGATTCACCCGGGCCACCACGTGGGCCATGCTGAACGTCTTGCCCGATCCCGTCACGCCAAGCAGAACCTGGTGCGGATCGCCGCGTCGCAGACCAGCCTCGAGCTCGTCGATGGCACGCGCCTGATCGCCCTTCAATTCGAAGTCGGAGACGAGCGCGAATCGGTCAGATGAGGATTCCATGCTCGAGACTCAGCGCGGGGACAGACGCCCGCTTACGGGCACTTCCGGTAGGGCGCAAAATATCCCTGACGCGATCGCGTCTTGAGACCGGGGCGCGTCACCTTGATCTCGACCTTCCGCCACTTGCCGTCGGCGCGGGCGTTGGTCGACAGGTAGCCAACGGAGTACTGTGCCTTGATGTCGGCGAGCACCTTGTCGTACGCAGATTCGATGTCCTTGACCGACGACGGGAAGAACGCCTGCCCGCCGGTGGGTTCCGTCAGCCGCTGGATCCGCGATCGGGCATCGAGATGGTACGACGACCCCTGATGGTCGAGAAATCCAATCGTGTACATCGTCACGTCGGACGCTTTGAGCAGATCGATGACTTCCACGATATTGAGCGAGCTTGTGTTGTCGCCGCCGTCGCTGTAGACGACCAGGATCTTCCGACCCCCCTGGGACCATGCGCCGTGGAGATAGACACCCAGCGCATCGTACATCGCCGTCATCCCATCCGGTTTTCGACCGCGAATCCGCTCAATCAGCCGAGCGAAGTCGTTCTGGCCGTACCGGGCCACGCGCACTTCGGTGTCGAAATCCACCAGCGTGACGTCGACCGCCTCGGGCAACGCGTTCAGAAACTTCACCGCCGCCGTCCGCGACAGTGCGATGTCCTCGTCCATGCTGCCGCTCGTGTCGAACAGCAGACCCAGGTGCAATTCGGGCGACGAGGTCGATTGCCCGCCGCGCGAAAAGAGCTTCAGCTCCTGCCGCCTGCCGTCCTCGTAGATCTCGAACTCGGTCTCGACCAGATCCGCGACTGTCGCGCCGCGCTTGTCAACGACGGCGACGCCCAGACTCACCAGATCGACATTCGATCTGAAGACCTGTGCGCCCGGGCGCCCGGACGCCGCCACGACGAGCAGACCGACAGCCGCCACCGCGAGCCTCACGCCCATCCCCCCACTGTCCCGATCGTGCCCATGCGACATCTTATACCGGGTGCGCTCCTCCCCCCGGCACGTCCCCGACGTATAATTGACATAATTCTCGTGAAGACCAGCCACGCACCCGTTCGGCAGGACCCGGCCACATGAAGTGCCTGTCCGTCTGCCACAGCGAGCTGGTGATCAGGACACTCGCTCAGGTTCTGCCGCCGCAGTTCGACGTGGATTTTCTCGTCGACAGCCGCCCGTTGGCGCGACGGCTCCACGAGGCCGGCGTCTCCATCACCGCCGGGGATCTGCGCAAGACCGACCCCTATCTCAAAGCGGATCTTTCCCCACACACCTGCGTCATCGTCGAAGACAACGGCCGGCAGAGTCTCAAGAAGGTGCTGCAAGCGATCACCAGCGCGGGTGGCACGCTGATCTACGTGCTGGCGACGCCGATGGGCGCCGCCAACGGGAGCGCGGCGAGACGCGAAGAGCAGCTCCGGGCCCAGTTTCCCGAGCTGGGATTCCTGTCGCTCGCCGAACTGATCGGCGGACCGCTCATCACCGAAATCGGTCGTTCGCTGACCCGCGCCCGGGTGCAGCAATACCAGCGCTACTTCAATGACGCCGACCGCATCCTGATCCTGCTCCACAACGATCCCGACCCCGACGCGATGGCCTCAGCGCTGGCGCTGCGTAACGTGTTTCGGCGCACCAAGACGACGGCCATCATCGGGGCGCTTCAGGGCGTGACTCGCCCCGAGAATCAGCGGATGGTCAATCTGCTCGACATTCAGGTCGAGACGCTGACGGAAGAATCGGTCAAGGAATTCGAGCGCATCGCGATGGTGGACGTGCAGCCCCACTACTTCGGCGGCCTGTTCGACAGAGTCGACCTCGTCGTCGACCACCATCCGCCGCAAGCCGGATACGGCGCGTTTTTCAAGGACATCCGGCCCGACTACGGCTCGACCAGCACGATTCTGACCGAGCACCTGCGTGCGGTCGACGTGAACATCTCGGAGCGCACCGCGACGGCCATGCTGTACGCCATCAAGTCGGACACGTTGTTCTTCAACCGCCACGCCAACCGCGTCGACCTCGAGGCGTTCTCCTATCTCTACCCGCTGGCCGATGCCGCAATGATCCGGAAGATGGAGGGCGCGGAAATCACGGTCGAACGGCTGGAGTACGTCACCCAGGCCCAGCAGACCGGGATCGCGGGCGAGCAGATCTTCTCGGCGTTCCTGGGGACGATTGCCCGCGAGGACTTCATCCCGTACGTCGCGGACTTCTTCTTGCAGCTCGAGGACGTCAAGTGGACCGTGATCTCCGGCGTCGTCAACGACTCGCTCGTCGTGTGTGTGAGGAATCTCGGCTACACCAGAAACGCGGGTGAGCTGGTGCGGAAACTCTTCGGGGATATCGGCAATGCGGGCGGCCATCGGGCGATGGCGAAGGCCGTCGTCCCGCTGCAGGCCTTCGTCGAACGCTTCGGTCAGCTGACGTCCGAGCAGATCAACGTCACGATCAGGGAACACGCCCTTCAGTTTCTCCGCGACCACACGTCGGCTGACAAGAAGAAATAGGCTACGGGGTGACGTCGGCCGCGCCCACCGCCGGCTCTACGAACTGCCGGTAGGCGTCGGCGTACCCCATATCGACCAGTTCGGTCAGCTGCACCATTCGATCGGATCGACCGTCATACGCTCCGCCGAAATCGAGCGGCCCAACCGGATTGTGATCCGGCCTGATGACATGCAGGTTTCTGAACTGTTCTATCCGCGCCGTCGACGCATCTCTCAACGTCGCGGTATCGCTCGACAGCAGCCACTGGCCGAGCCTGCCGCGTCCGTCAACGCGCGGATCGGTGAGGGCATGCGGCTCGCCCGGCGCCGGCGTCGCCGACACGACGATCACCTGCTCGGCGCCAGCCGCGACCACCTCTTCGAGGAGCCTCATCGTCGCATCCGGGCGATCGCACAGCCGGTGCGTCTCGCCGCACCAGTAGCTCTCGGCCGCGAACGTCACCGGCCAGGGCGGCGTGACGACGGGAAGCGACAGCGCCGCGGCCAGGACATCGACCACGTGGTCCCGGTCTGCGCCGGCCAGATCCAGCGTCTCGTTCGCCCGGTCGGCCCAACCCGCCGTCCGGCGGCGGCGACCGAAGAAGGACGCTCGATACGGCTCAGCCAGCACGGCCGCAATCAGATCGCGCCTCGCATCGACATCGTGCACAATCGCGATGACTTCGCGGAATCCCGGCTGGCCGACGTTGTCCGAGAGCAGTTCCGAATACCGGCGCGACAGCTGCGCCGGGTCTGGCTGCGGCACCTTTGCGCCACCCGAAATCAGACGCCACAGGGCCAGGCGCCAATGGTCAATGGCCTCGCGCGCACTCACAGGCGCGCCAAACGCGCGCCACCAGAAGCGGCCCTGCTCGCGGTGGCGCCCGCGCAGACGGCCGCGGGCCGCAGCCACGGCCACCACCGTCATGCCGATGACGGCCAGCACGAGGACGATCTGGGCCAGCCACGACGGCAGACGATTCGGCAGGAAGGCCTCGTGAACCATCCACGCATATCCGTCAGCCAGCGCGTTGCTGGCGCTCGACTGCACCAGGCGCAGCAGAAACGCGATCGGGTAGATCACGAGTCCCAGCGCCAGCAGGCCGAGAGGAACGGCGAGCACGCCGGCCACCGCGCCACACAGCCACCCAAGCACACGCAGGACGCGCCGCCATGGATAGAGTCGCCGCACGCCAGCCTGGCGCCAGAATCCACCGGCTTTCCACAGCGGTTCGGCGCCATCAATCGCCGCGAAGTACGCGCCAACGATGCCGACGCCGTGGCCCGCGACCAGATCAATCCGGACGCCCGCCTCGCCGAGGGCTTTGAGCACGCCGGCGTGGTACGCACCTGCGGTCCCAGTGCCCGTCAGCACCAGCGCGGTCCTGATTTTCGATGAGTAGGGCTCGCGCCCGGCCATCAAGCCTCGTCGTGAACGGTGGTGAGTTTAATGACGTCGAAGCGACGGACGCCGGTTGGCGTGTCCACGACGGCCTCGTCGCCTGCCTGCTTGCCCACTAACGCCTTGCCAATCGGCGAACTGGTGGAGACCAGCCCTTTGGTCGCATCGGCGTCTTCCGGCATCACGAGCTGGTAGGTCACCGTCCCATCGTTGCCGTCCTCGCGCAGGACGATGGTCGACCCGAAGGCGGCGCGGTCGCGCGGCAGACGATCGAAGTTCATCAGCGAGATTTCGGCCATCCGTTTTCGCAGCATGCCCATCCGCGCCTGGACGAACGTCTGGCGCTCCTTGGCGGCCTGGTACTCTGCGTTCTCGCTGAGATCTCCCAGCTCGCGGGCCCGCTGGATCTCTTTAGGGAGTTCGGTCCGCAGTTCCCGATCAAGATCCAATGCCTGATCTTCGAGACGCTTCAGAATCCGAGACTTCATGCCGTCTTCTCGATGTGACCGATCGCTGGTACTTCCCGACATGGGGGCTCCCGTCCGCCATCGGGCCTGCCCTGATGGCGCTCCGGCACAATTGGGCCCGTAAAGACGCGCCTAATCATCGAGTCTAGCATATCTGCTATCCTCATCCCGGGCCCGGGAGCGGCCAATCCTCACGTGACATCGATTCAAAGCCGCCAACATCCGTTCGTCCGACGCTGCCGCGAGCTTGCCAGGGGACACGACCCCGAGAACGGCGAGGTTCTGCTTGACGGTGTGCACCTGGTGATGGAGGCGCTCTCTGCTGGACTGAGTGGTCTCACGGTGGCGGTTCGTTCAGACGCCCGGGATCAGTCAGACGTCACACTGCTCTTGGACCAATTGATCACGGCAGGCGCAGTCATTCTGGACGCGAGCGCCGAGGCCATCGACGCCGCGAGTCCCGTGCGGACGCCGTCTGGCATCGTCGCCGTCGCGACGTTCACGCTCAAGCCACTGGGAGAGGTCTTCCGGCGGACGCCGTCGCTGGTCGTTGCGGCCATCGACGTTCAGGACCCGGGAAACGTCGGCGCCATCGTGCGGTCCGCCGAAGCCGCAGGCGCGTCCGGTGTTGTCGTCGCGGGACAATCGGCCGATCCGCTCGGATGGAAGGCCATCCGCGGATCAATGGGCAGCGTGTTCCGGATTCCGGTGGCGCGCGCCACGACGATCGATGCAGTGCTGGACGCGGCGCGGATGCGGGGATTGCAGATCGTCGCCACGACGCCGTTTGGAGGTCGAGATCTCTTCGACATGGACTTGACCCGGCCCACGCTGGTGCTGGTCGGAGGTGAGGGCCGCGGGCTGCCACCGCCGCTGGTGGAAGCGGCCGATGCCCGGATGCGGATCCCAATGGACCCACCCGTCGAGTCGCTGAACGTGGCGGTTACCGCGGGCGTCATCCTGTTCGAGGCACGCCGACAGCGGCTGGCTGCGAGGAGAATGTGACCACCGACGACTTATTCGAGGGCGAGCATCCAAAGTCGCAAGCGGGCCGTGCCCCGCTGGCGGAGCGGATGCGCCCCCGCTCGTTCGAGGAGTACGTCGGGCAGGACGGCTTGCTCGGCCCCGGCCGACCGTTGCGCGAGGCCATCGAGCGCGACCTGCTGCAGTCGGTCATTTTGTGGGGTCCGCCTGGCACGGGCAAGACCAGCCTCGCGAGACTGGTGGCCGAATCGACGCAGGCGCATTTTATCGCGTTCTCGGCCGTACTCGCCGGCATCAAGGAAATCAAGGAGGTGATGGCCGAGGCCGAGCGGGCGCGTCACGCCAGAGGCCGCCGCACGATCCTGTTCGTCGACGAGATCCACCGCTTCAACAAGGCGCAACAGGATGCGTTCCTGCCGCGCGTCGAAGGCGGTGACATCGTGCTGATCGGCGCGACGACCGAGAATCCGTCGTTCGAAG
>Ga0315273_10002687_pt1:5000-21111 | contig 21111 bp, 11 predicted proteins | sample YL17G02_0_MG_FD_205753 | JGI IMG/M metagenome (GOLD analysis project Ga0315273, IMG submission 205753) | Sediment microbial communities from Yellowstone Lake, YNP, Wyoming, USA - YL17G02_0 | ecosystem: Environmental > Aquatic > Freshwater > Lake > Sediment | place: USA: Wyoming... | reverse complement strand
GCCGGCGGAGTTATGCTCGAGGCCTCTTTGGCGGGCTCGGTATCGCGGCCGCTTGGTGATGTCTCGCTCGCGCTCTCGGATCTCCGGCTCTCGGGTCAGGCGCTCGGCAACGGCACGCTGCGGCTGCGCACCGACAGAGATCGGGCGGCGATCGAAGCCACGCTGGCGGAAACACTCCATGTGTCGGGCGAGGCGGAGGTCGGTCTTCCGTACAGGTTCCATGCGCGCGCGAAGTGCCGTGGTTTCGATGTGGCGCGACTCGTCCCGACGGCGCCCGGTGTGGCGATCCGCATGGACGGCGATGCGGAGCTCGGCGGTGACGTTCGGCAACCCCTCGAGCAGGGGGGCGCGCGCATCGCCGCGATCACGATCGAGCGTGGCGCCCACAAGCTCGAGAACCCCGCGCCGATCGTGATCCGCGTCGCCAACGGCAGGGTGGATGTTTCGGATGCGGAGCTCGTTGGAGCCGGTCAGCACGTCGTCGCCAGTGGCCGATGGACGCCTGAGGAAGCCGACGTTCATGCCTCGGCGAGCGGCGATCTCGAGCTCCTCGAATCGCTGAGCGCGACCGTTGCATCCGCACGCGGCCGGATCGGGGCCGAGGTCCGCGCGTCTCGCCGCGGCGAGGAGCCTTGGCGATATCGGGGGCGAGCGAAGCTAGACGGCGGAGCCCTCGATCTCGCCTTCCTCGTCGGCGTGACCGATCTCGTCGGCGAGGTCGATTTCGAGGAGCGGAAGCTCGAGCTCCGCGAGCTCACCGGTAAGCTCGGCGGCGGCGAGTTCCTCGTCGCCGGCACCTTCGGCCTCGACAGCGGCTGGGATCTCGGCTGGGCGATTCACGACGCCAGCCTCGGCGTGCCGAGTTGGCTCGATTACCGCGCGAGCGGTAACGGACGCCTCCTCGGGGCGATTGCCGCACCAGAGCTCGGCGGCGAGATCGAGATCGCGCAGGCGATCTACGATCGGCGGATCGAGTGGGCGGAATTCCTCCCGTGGTTTCGCAAGCAGGCGAGCCCAGGCCGCGCCGGCACCGCCCTGCCCGTCGGCTTGGACCTTCACCTGGTCGCCGATGGGGGCCTCTTCGTCGACAACAATCTCGCCAAGGCGGAGATGCGCTCGGATGTGCGAGTACACGGTGGCCGTGAGACGCCTTTGACCTGGGACGGCTCCATCGAGGTGCTGAGTGGCGAGTTCGTGTTCCGCCGCCGCCGCTTCACGATCACGTCCGGAAACGTGCGGTTCCAGGATGAGCGGCCGACGAACCCGGATCTCGAGTTCAGCGGCGAGACCCGCGTCGACACGCGCGACGCAGGATACGCGATCCAGGTTCGCGTCAGCGGCACGGCCGATGACCCGCGAATTCAATTCACCGCCGACGATCCGACGCTCACCGAAAACGACGTGCTCGCGCTCGTTACGTTCGGACGCACAGTCTCGCAGCTGCAAAGTCAAGGGGCGGGAATCGACCTGAGCGACGTGTTAGCGCTGACGACCGGGCCGCAAGCGGGGAAGGTCGAAGAGCGCATCCATACGCTCTTCCCGGTCGACCGGATCGAGGTCGAGCCCTCGTCTTCGCGGGGCGGCGGCACCTCTTCGCGGGGCGGCGGCACCAACGAGCCTAGGTTGAGGGTCGCCAAGGACCTGACCGAGCGTCTGAGCGCGGTCGTCGGAACCGGTCTCGGCAGCGAGCGTGGTCAAGACGTCGGCCTCGAGTACCAGGTGACGCGTCGCTTCTCTCTCCAGGGGGTCTGGGAGTCGCAGACGCAAGACCGAGCAGGGGCGTTCGGCGGAAACCTGAAGTTCCATGTGCCCTTCCGCACGCTGCCGAGGTTCTCGCTGTTGCCGCGGTGCCCTCTGTCCCACCCGGGAGAGCCGTGAGGCTCACGAAATGCTGGGTCGTAGCCCTGCTAGTGGCGAGTCTGGCCAAGGCCGAAGTGGCGCCGGAAGCGCTCGGATCGGTCGTCGGCGCCATCGACTTCGAAGCACCCGGCCGCATCGATCGCAGCGACTATCTGCGCGAGCTGCCGCTGCAGGCGGGGCAGCCGCTCTCCCGCGAGGCCCTCGACGAGAGCGTTCGGTGGCTCCGAGCGAAGAAGATATTCGCGTCGGTGGAGGTCGATGCCACCGCCCACGACGGCAGGGCAGACGTGACGTTCCATCTCGAGCCGCTGCCGTTCGTGGTCGCCGTCGGCGCCTCGGGCGAGCACGCCGTGGACGAAGAGACGCTGCTGCGGAGCGCGCGCATCCGCGAAGACGAGCCACTCTCCTCGGATAAGATCGAGGCGGCCAAGAGGCGCGTCGCCGACCTCTACGCGGAACGTGGCTACCGGCAGACGAAGGTCGAGATCGATCAGCAGGTCGTGCGTCCGGGACAGATTGACGTGACCGTGCGAGTGGAAGAAGGCACGGCCGTGAGAGTGGGCGAAATCGTGCTCGACGGGCTCCCCTCCGATCTCGACGGTGAAGCGCGTCGAGCGCTCTCGCTGCAACCGGGAGACGTCGCCGCCACCGATATCCTGTCCACCGGCCGCAAGGCGCTCCTCCGCTTTCTGCGCATCCGGGGCTTCTACGAGGCCGAGGTGGCGGCCTCCGAATCGACCAGCGAATCGCTCTGCTCGCTCCACTATCAGATCCACCTCGGCCCGCAGTTTGTGATCGAGGTCACCGGCAACCACTCGATCTCGACGGCGGAGCTTCTGGCGCTGACCGATCTCGCCAACCGTCCGATCGTCACCAGCGGGACGTGGCGACTCATGGCGCTGCGCATGCAGGAGTACTACCGGGAGAATGGATTCGACTTTGCCGAGATTCGCGTCGAAACGTTCGGGGATGATCCTCGACGCGTCCAGTTCGAAGTCCGCGAGGGGGAGCGCGTCTACGTGCGAGAGATCCTCTTTCGCGGAAATCATGCGCTTTCCGATCACGAGCTCCTGCGGGAGATGCATACGGAAAGAAAATCGTGGCGGCGCTTTCCCGGTACGGTTGGCGGCATTTTTCGTCGCGACGTTCTCGCCGACGACGTCGAGCAAATCCGCAAGCGCTATCGGAACCACGGATACCTGCAGGCGGAGGCGACGGACGTCCAGACCGAGCTCTCGGCGGACCATCGCTGGGTCACGGTGACGATTACGATCTCCGAGGGCCGGCAGACGCGGGTCGGGTCGGTCGATGTGGCCGGCGGCGACGCGGCACTCGGCGAGCGGCACGTGGATCTGGCGCTCGAAGCCGGAAAACCATTTCGGCCCGACGCGCTCGAAACCGATCGGCGAGCGCTTCGGACCCGCCTCGCCGTAAGCGGATTCGTAGACGCCAAGGTAACGTCCAACGTCACTCCCGCCGGCGTGCGAGGCGATGAAGACGTCGTCGAGGTGCAGTATCGGATCGAGCCGGGGGAGCAGGTTCGCATCGGCCGCATTCTCGTCCAGGGAAACTACTACACCCATGATTCGGTGGTCCGTCGTACGCTGCCCTTCGCACCGGGTGACCCACTCGATCCCGCGAAGTTGGCGGCCGCCCAGACCGACATCTACCGCCTCGGCCTGTTTCGCAGCGTCGTCGTTCGTTCCCTCGGGCAGAGCGGCACGGTCCGCGACGTGGCGGTGGAGGTCGGAGAGCGGCCGGGCGGTGAGTTTCTGTACGGCTTCGGGTACGACTCCCAAGCCGGTCTCCGCAACTTCATGCAGGTCGGCCACAAGAACCTGTGGGGAACGGGGGACCAGGTTTCGCTCCGTGGCGACGTCAATCTCGACTCGAGCAATTTCATGCCGGACGAGTACATCGTGTCGCTGGAAGGGAAGCAGCCGCACTTTCTCGGCAGCCCCTACGATCTCAAGGCGAACGTCGCCGGCCTGCAGAGCGAGCGCTCGATCGACGACTTCTCGATCCGCAAGATCAGCGTCTTCGCCGGTTTCGACCGCGAGTTCCTTCCCGGCCTTCGGGGTAGCCTCATGCACGAATTCGAGGACAGCGACACCTTCGACGTGGCTCCCGACGTGGTGCTCACCGGCCAGGACGTCGGACGACTGCGGACGGTGACTCTCAACCCGATCCTCCTCTACGACGGCCGCGACGACGCCTTCGCACCGAAGCGGGGCGTCTTCGAGTCGCTACGACTCCGCTACGGCTCACCTCCATTCGGGTCGCAGGTCCACTTCTTCAAGCTCATCGGCCAGCATTCGCAGTACGTTCCGCTGGGGGAGAAGTTCCTGTGGATCTACGGCGGGCGATTCGGATTCGCGGAACCGATCGGGTTCACCCACACGATCAATCTCGGCGAGCGCTTCTTCCTCGGCGGGCGAACCAGCGTGCGTGGCTACAAAGAGAACAGCATCGGGCCTCGCGGCAGCGACGGGAATCCAACCGGCGGCGACCTGCTCGTGAACGCCAACACCGAGCTCCGCTTCCCGCTCTTCCTGGGCCTAGGCGGAGCCGTGTTCGCCGACGGCGGCGGGCTCTATCTCCTTCACGGTGATGCGGCTTCGAACGACCACTTCCGCGTCGGCGTCGGCCCCGGGCTCCGCTACCAGACGCCGATCGGCTCGATCGGCCTCGACTATGGCTTCAAGATCGCCCGGCGTCGCGGCGAATCCATCGGCGAGGTGGACTTCACCATCGGCAACATCTTCTGAGAATGAGAGCGCGTTCGCCGCGCACACCGCGCACGGGATTCCTGGATTTCTTCCAGTGTTGTGATTGCGGCGTAGCGAGGGTGGCAGGTTTCGCAGCGGTCCGTCAGTGGCTAACCGAGATCGGACCATCGGAAGATCCGCCGAGCGGCTGCAAGCCGCCGCTCACGAAACGCGTACAAGGCGGCGGGGCGATGCGCCCCGCGGCGATAGCGGTGGAGCGGCTTGATCAACCCGGTCTCCAGGATCTTCCTTCGAAAGTTCCGTCGGTCGAGCGGTCGCCCGGGAATCACCTCGTAGACACGCTGCAGCTCACCGAGCGTGAATGCGCGAGGAAGCAGCCCGTACGCGACGTTCGTGTAGGCGATCTTCGCTCGTAAGCGCTCCAGGGCCACTGCCGCGATCCGGTTGTGGTCGTAGGCGAGCACGGGCAGACGCTTGACGTTGAACCAGCCGGCTTCGGCGTATTTCGTACCTGCGCGCGGCGCGGCGGCCGACGCGGGCAGAAGAGCGAAGTAGGTCGTCGAGACGACGTGCCTCGCGGGATTGCGATCGGGATCGCCGAACGTGAAGAGCTGCTCGAGGTAAACGTCGTGGATGGGTGTCTTCTCGAAAAGCTCCCGCCGCGCCGCCTCGTCGAGGGCCTCGCCGAGCACCACGAGCCCGCCGGGGAAGGCCCATCGACCGCGAAATGGCCCGTGTTTGATCTTCACGAGCAACGCCTCGAGGGCACGCCCGTCGACGCGGAAGATCACCACGTCAACGGCTGCCCAGGGGTGGCGCTGCCGCATCCTCGCTCGGCTCATCCGAGCTCGAGCATGCGACGGATGGCTCGTTCGGCGCGTGCGCGGACGTCTTCCTCGATGAGAATCGGGTGGCGCAGGCTTCGCAGCGCCTCGGCGGTTTCCTCGAGGGTGATCATCTTCATATACTGGCAGAGCTTGCAGGCCTTGTAGAACTTCTTCTCGGGCAGCTCGAGGAGCAGCCGATCGGAGAGGCCACACTCGGTGACGATCAGGAACTCGTGGGCCTTGCTCTTCTTCGCATAGTCGATCATCCCGCTGGTGGAGAGCACGGCATCCGCGAGCGCCAGGACGTCTGCTCGGCACTCCGGGTGCGCGATCACCTGCACGTGCGGCATCGCTTCGCGGACTCGCTGAATGTGCTCGGGCCGGATCTGGTGGTGGACGTAACAGTTGCCGTTCCAGGCAACGATGTTCTTCTTGGTCTGCGATTGTACGTATGCAGCCAGATTCTCGTCGGGCGTGAACAGAATGTTCTGATTCGGCAGCGCCTCGACGATCCTCACCGCGTTCGACGACGTGCAGCAAACGTCGGACTCCGCTTTCACCTCGGCCGTCGTGTTGACGTAGGAGACGACGGCGAGATCCGGATAGAGCTTGCGGAGCTCCTCGCGGCGCTCCGCGAGGGCGTCGCCCGTGATCGAGTCGGCGAGGCTGCAGCCCGCGGCGAGGTTTGGCAGCAACACCGTCTTTTGCGGGTTCAGGATCTTGGCCGTCTCCGCCATGAAATGGACGCCGCAAAAGACGATCACATCGGCATCCACCGTCGCGGCCTTGCGCGCGAGCTCGAGGCTATCACCGATGAAGTCGGCGACCTCGAAGATCTCGGGGCGCTGGTAGTTGTGAGCCAGCACGACGGCCTTTCGAATCCCCTTGAGCTCGCGGATCTCGGCAGCTAGGGCGGCGATCTCGGCGCACCGAGCGCGGTCGTATCCTTCGTCGCCGAGGCGTTGGAACTGGGTCCAAAGGTCGCTTGCCATCGTCGGTTCCGCAGCGGTTGTGTCCATCGTACACATACTAGCCACGTCGAGAGGTCAGTCAAGGCGGCGCTTGATCGGCAACGCCTGTCTGATAGCTTGCGGCGCGATCTCGAAGGCGGAGCGTCCACGGATGAACGAGGTTAGGCAGCGGGAATCGTCGCTCTCGAGCGTGGCAGACGCCTCGCTCCGCGGCGAGCGGTTGTCGCGGGAGACCGCGCTGTCGCTGTTGCGGACGCCGGACGAGGATTTTCGGACGCTGCTCTGGCAGGCATTCCGCATTCGCGAGGCGAGCTTCGGGCGGCGCGTGAAGGTTTGCATCCTCCAGAACGCGCGAAGCGGTCTTTGTCCGGAAGACTGCCATTATTGCTCGCAATCCTCGGTTTCCGCCGCCGAGATTCCGCGTTACCGTCTGCTCTCGGAGCAAACGTTGGTCGAAGGCGCGCGCCACGCCGCGGCGAGCGGCGCGCGACGCTACTGCATGGTGACGAGTGGCCGCGGCCCGAGTGAGCCCGACATCGGTCGCCTCGCCGGTGCGGCGCGTCGCATCAAGCAGGAGTTTCCCGACATCGAGATCTGCGTGAGCCTCGGCTTGATGAGCGAGGAGCAGGCGCGCGAGCTGAAAGCGTCGGGCGTCGGCTGGGTCAACCACAACTTGAATACCAGCGAGCGCTTCCATTCGGAGATCTGCACGACGCACACATTCGCGGACCGCGTGCGTACGGTGAAGAACGTCAAGGCCGCGGGACTTTCGACGTGCTGCGGCGGCATCATCGGCATGGGCGAGGGCGACGAGGACGTCGTCGATCTGGCGCTTTCGCTTCGCGAGCTCGAAGTCGACTCGCTGCCCGTCAACTTTCTCCATGCGATCGACGGCACGCCGCTCGAGGGGGTGAGCTTTCTCGATCCGATACGCGCGCTGAAGGCGCTCTGCTTATTTCGCTTCACGAATCCGAAGGCCGAGATCCGTGCCGCCGGCGGGCGCGAGCGGAACCTCCGGGAGTGGCAGGCGCTCGCACTCTACCCGGCGAACTCGATCTTCGTGCAGGGCTATCTGACCACGCCGGGCCAGAATCCCGACGAGGCCCGCCGCATGATCGAGGAGATGGGTTTCGAAGTGGAAGCCGGCGTCGAGGTAGGGGAGGGGGGCGGGATCCGTAGCCCGTAGCCTCTTTCAGCCCTGTCCGGCCACCGTCATCTTGGCGATCTTGACGGTTGGCGCCGAAACACTCGAACGGAAGGCGAGGTCGCTGCCGATGGCTTCGATTCCGGCGAACATCTCGAGGAGGTTCCCGGCGATCGTCACCTCCTCGACGGGGAAGGTGAGCTTGCCGTTTTCGATCCACAAACCGGCGGCCCCTCGCGAGTAGTCGCCGGTGACGGAGTTGACGCCCGGGCCGATGAGCTCGGTCACGTAGAATCCGTTTGCGACCGAGCCGATGACCTCTTCAGGCGGATGGGAGCCGGGCTCGAGGTAGAGATTGGTCGAACCCGCCATGGGCGGCTCGCCGAGCGAACGCACGGCGCTGGCGGTCGAGCGCTGCCCGAGCTTCCGCGAGGAGTACGTGTCGAGAAGAAAAGTCTTCAAGACACCGCCGTCCACGACGACGTTTCTCCGACTGGTGAGCCCTTCGGCGTCGAACCGCCGCGAGGCGAGTCCTCCCACCCGCAGCGGATCGTCGACGATGCGCAGCGTTTTGGGACCGATGACCGCTCCGAGCCGGTCGCGCAGGAAGGACATGCCGCGATAGACGGCCGAACCGGAGACCGCCGATGCGAGATGGCCGACGAGTGACGCTGCCGTCTCCGGATCGAAGACGACCGGCACCGCGCAAGTCGCAACCGGCCTCGCACCAAGTCGTCGGAGCGTCCGATCGGCGGCCTTGCGGCCTACCTCACGAGGATCGTCCAGGTGGGCGCGCTTGCGGCCAGCGGTATACCAGTAGTCGCGCTGCATCGAGGCGCCGGCCACGGCGACGGGCACGACCGTGAGCGAGAAGGATGAGGAGCGTTGCTCGCCCTGGAAGCCGCGAGACGTTGCGTAGAACAGGCGCCGCGCCCCCGTGGAGAACTCGGCACCCTCGGAGTTGCTGAGACGAGGGTCGAAGGCGAGCGCGGCTTCTTCTGCATCTCGCGCAATCGCGATGGCTTGCTCGGCGGTGAAGCTCTCGGCGGTGAGATCGAGCAGATCGAGGTCGAGGGGCAGGGGGGGCTCTCCGTCCAAGTCGGGAAGACCGCTGAAGGGGTCCGGCGTCGTCGCCCGCGCGAGGCCGACGCAATCGTCGACGAGCGCTGCGAGGGATGCCGCGCTGAGATCCGCTGTCGACGTTACCGCGCTCGATCGGCCGGCGAAGAGACGCAGCGCGAGCCGCCGCTCGCGCGATCGCTTCAGCTTCTCGGTTTTGCCGAGGCGCACGCTGACGTCGAGGCGGTCACCCTCGACCGCCACTACCTCGGCCTCGAGCCCGTCGAGGTTACGCGCCCGCCGTAAGGTCAGGTCGATCGCCTCGTCGAGATCCATATCAGGCGCGGGTCCCTCCGACGGTCAGGCCGTCGATGCGAAGGGTAGGCAAGCCGACGCCGACGGGAACCTGCTGGCCGTCCTTTCCACACGTGCCGATGCCTTCATCGAGCCGCAGATCGCCGCCGACCCGCGTGACTCGCTTGAGCGCTTCGGGCCCGCTACCGATCAATGTCGCTCCCTTCACGGGTCGAGTCACTCGTCCGCCTTCGATGAGATATGCCTCCGCAGCGGAGAAGACGAACTTGCCGCTCGTGATGTCCACCTGCCCGCCGCCGAAGTACGCGGCGTAAAGACCTCGATCGACCGAGCGAACGATGTCCTCGGGGGCATCGTCTCCGGCCAGGAGAAACGTGTTCGTCATACGGGGCATCGGAATGTGGGCGAAGCTCTCGCGACGGCCGTTGCCGGTGAGCGGCATGCCGAGAAGGCGAGCGTTCATCCGGTCCTGCAAGTAGCCTCGCAGGATGCCGTTCTCGATCAAAACCGTCCGCGAGGTCGGTGTGCCCTCGTCGTCGAAGTTGAGGGAGCCGCGACGATTCGGGATCGTCCCGTCATCCACGACCGTGCAGAGCTCGGATGCGACACGCTCGTTCAGACGGCCGCTGAACGCCGATACGCCTTTGCGGTTGAAGTCCGCCTCGAGGCCGTGTCCCACCGCCTCGTGAAGCAGGATGCCGGGCCAGCCCGGGGCCAACACCACAGTCTGGCTGCCGGCGGGGGCATCGATGGCGTCGAGGTTGACGATCGCTTGCCGCGCCGCCTCGCGAGTGAACTGAACGAATCGCGGCAGGCTCCATCGCGGATCGAGCTGGGTGAGAAACTCGAAGCCGGTCCGGCCGCCGCCGCCGAAGCTTCCCTGCTGGCGCGTGGATCCGTCGTCCGCGATTGCGGTGACGTGCAGGCGCACGAGCGGCTGCACGTCACTCGTAATGATACCGTCAGCCGTCATGAGGAACACCAGCTTTTGCTCGCACGATAGCGTGGCGAGGACGTTGCGAATGCGTGTGTCGAAGCGTCGCGCTTCGACGTCGATCGCGTTCAGCAACTCGATCCTGTCGCGAAGATCCGTCTCGATCGGCGGATGTTCGAGGCGGTAGAGCTCGTGGCGGGGAGATGCCGTCGCGACCGCGGCGGGTGTATGGACGCCGCTGTCGGCGGCGATCGCTCGGGCCGTCGTCGCCGCGATGCGCAGCCGCTCGAGCGTCAGCTCGTCGGAATAGGCATAGCCGGTTCGATCCTCGGCGACCACCCGGACGCCGACTCCTTGCGACACGCTGCGAGTCGCCTTCTTCACCAGCGATTCCTCCATTTGCAGGCTTTCGCTCGTGGTGAACTCGAAGTAGAGGTCGGCGTGATCGGCGCGACGGCCGATGGCATGTCCGAGCACGTGCTCGAGTTCCCCTTCGGTTAGGCCGTAGCGCTCGAGGAAAAAGCGGCGTGGCTCGGGGGTTCCAGGCATGTTGGCAGGGAAGGTAGCAGATCGGCTCACCGGCACAACGATCCCGAGCCGAGCCTTCCGTTTAGCGTAGACAAGCTCTTCAGCCGCTGCGATAATCCGCGGTCCGAACTCTCCTCACATGGGGCAAGCGGGAAACAATCGAGCGATGCTGCCGGCGCTGCTGCAGGCAATCGCACGACCGGCACCGATCGTGATCTTGCCACACGACAATCCCGACCCGGATGCTCTGGCAAGCGCGGCGACCCTCGCGTATCTCTTCCGACAGCTCGCCAAACGCGACTCGTCGATCGCTCTCGGCGGAATCGTCGGCAGAGCCGAGAACCGCGCGATGTTGACCTACCTCAACATCAATCTCGTCGGCGTCTCGTCGATCGCGTTCGGGCCGGAAACGATCGTCGCGCTAGTCGATACCCAACCGGGCCGCGCGAACAATTCGTTACCCGAAGGCGTGACACCGACGATCGTCATCGATCATCACCCAGCGTATTCTGACTATCGCGGCGTGTCGTTTTCCGACCTACGAACCGACTACGGGGCGACGTCGACGATCCTCGCCGAGTATCTGCGCGAATCGCACGCCCCGATCGAGGGGAAGATCGCCACCGCGCTCTTCTACGGCATCACCGCCGAGACACAGGACCTCGGGCGCGAAGCGACGGCCGCAGACGTGGCCGCCTGCCAATTCCTGTACCCGCACACGAACAAGCGGCGCTTGGCGAAGATCGAGAATGCCCGCGTTCCCAGGGAGTATTTCAAGGGCTTTCGAGACGCCATCGAGGAGGCCAAGGTCTACGACAAGATCGTCATCTCCGTGCTCCACGAAGTGCAGTACCCCGACATGGTTGCGGAGGTTGCTGACTTTCTGCTTCGGCTCGACGGTGTCGAGTGGGCCGCAGCGATGGGCTTCTACAACAAGTGGTTGCACGTCTCCCTGCGCACGACCAATCGCGATATGAATGCGGGGGACCTGTTGCAGAAGGTGCTCGGGGCAAAATCCGCAGGTGGGCACGACATGATTGCGGGAGGGCGAATTCGCGTTGACGAAGGGGGTGTGGCGATGGAGAAGACGGCGGTACGGATCAAGGACCGACTGCTCAAATCCTTGGGTGTCGACACCTCGAATCCGAAGCCGCTCGTTGCCTGATCGCCCCCATCAATTCCATCCTTGACCGGGAATCCTGACATCTCCCTGTATCGCTCTTCCGATAGGACGAATCCTCCAAAACGGAAGTCGTAAGAACTGGGTCCGCCGGGGGGCGAGAAGTCCGGAACGACCGAGGACTACTTCACGATCGCCAATCCATCGAGTCCGGTCGATAGAGATCGCCGCGAAGGAAATTGAGAGGGGGCCGCAACTCGACCCCCTTTTTTTGTCGGCGGCGAGGTGGCAGAACGGGCCGATCGCGAGGGGGGTCCGTGGCACGACTGTCCGCATCGGAGTTTCGGGAGCTGATCGAGGAGCTAGTCCGGGTCGATGGGATCGCTAAGCTCCAGGAAAAGCTGCTGCGATCGCGCGTGCTGGTCTCGCGCCGGCGGCTCGGTAGCACCGAGGCGCTCTCGCGGCAACTCTACCAGCTGACTCTCGGGCTCGATCGTGAGGGGCTCGCCAGTCAGGTCGTGATTGCGCTCTGGGAGGAGCTGCTACGAGCGAAGCTCTCCGAGGAGGCCGCCAAGCAGCTCGAGGAGATCGCCGAAGCGATCAACGGCTGCCTAGCCGCAGGCAACGTGATCGATCCCGCCAAGGAGCCCGGCCTGCGCGCGGCGCTCGCCGAGTATCGAGCGGCCCTCCGTACCCACGTGGGCGATGGTGCCGCGCGGCTCACCATGTTGACGCGTGCGTTCCCGGCGGTCGCGGCCATCATCCGAGAGCAGGTGCAAGGTGGGTGATCTGCCCTACGCCTTTCGTTTTCTTGTCGATCCCGGGCTTTGGTGTTAGATGAGGTTGCTGGTGAGTCGGGTATCACGAGGCTTCGCACGGAGGAACCCACGATGGCTGGAAACACTGGTGCAACGCTTCTTCGGGTAAATCTATCGACTGGAAAGATCAGTAAGGAGCCGATCCCGAGCTCCATGCAGGAGCTTTTCGTCGGCGGTAGAGGCCTCGGGAGCAAGCTCCTCTTTGATGCCATCAAGGATCCGAAAATAGATGCGTACGACCCGGCGAATCCGTTGATCTTCGCGACCGGGCCGCTCACCGGAACGTATGCGCCGACCGGCGGCCGCTACATGGTGATCACGAAATCGCCGCTGACCGGAGCCATCGCTTGCTCGAACTCCGGAGGATTCTGGGGGCCCGCGCTCCGCTTCGCGGGCTATGAATACCTCCTGGTGGAAGGCCGAGCGAAGGAGCCGGTCTATCTCTATATCCTCGACGATCACATCGAGATCCGTCCCGCCAAGCATCTCTGGGGGAAGATCGTCGACGACGTCGAAAACATGATCCGTGAGGAGACGCATCCCGACGTGAAGGTCGCTTCGATCGGACCCGCGGGCGAGCAAAGGTCGCGCATCGCCTGCGTGATGAACGACAAGGGCCGCGCGGCTGGCCGCTCCGGCGTGGGCGGGGTGATGGGTGCGAAGAACCTGAAGGCCATCGCCTGCTGGGGAACGAAGGGCGTCCGCGTGCCAGACGTGAAGAGCTTCATCCAGGCTGCCGGCAACGCGGTCCGCGCCGTCGGAGGATCGCCGGTGGCGGGCGGCCTCACCATGCTCGGTACGGCGGGGACGGTCGAGTACATGAACATGGCCGGGTGCCTGCCGACGAACAATTTCCAGGCAGGCACCTTCGCCGGCGCATCGAAGGTGAGCGGCGAGCGCGTGAAAAAGGATTTCATGACCCGCAACCGCGGATGTCATTCCTGCGTGATCAACTGCGGGCGTGTCACCAAGATCACGGGCCACGGCAGATTCGACGGCAGAGGGGAAGGCCCCGAGTACGAGACGATCTTCGGCCTCGGTACGTCGTGCGGCGTCGACAATCTCGCCGCCGTCATCAAAGCGAACTATCTCTGCAACGAGATCGGCGTCGATACGATCGAAGCGGGCTGCACGATCGCGACCGCGATGGAGCTCTTCGAGAAGGGTTATCTGCCTGAGAAGGACGTCGGACAACCGCTCCGCTTCGGCGATGCCGATGCGGTCATCGACATGGTGCACCTCATGGGCAGCGGCGAAGGCTTCGGCAAGATGCTCCAGGAGGGTGGTTACCGGATCGCCGAGAAATATGGGCATCCGGAGCTCTTCATCGGATCCAAGAAACAGGCGTTTGCGGCCTACGATCCGCGCGGGGCGGTCGGCATGGGCCTCGGCTACGCAACTTCGAATCGCGGCGCATGTCATCTGCGTGGCTACTCGATCTCAGTCGAGCACTTCGGCAACCCGGTGAAGCTGGATCCGTTCGTCACGGATCAGAAAGCATTCTGGATGAAGATGCTGCAGGACAACACCGCCGTGGTCGACGCCGCCGGCATCTGTCTCTTCTCGAGCATGGCGATGCCGCCGGACATGATCGCCGACATGCTGAACAGCGTGCTCGGGACCAAGTTCGACGTACCGAGCATGCTGCTCGTCGGCGAGCGCATCTGGAATCTCGAGCGCTTGTTCAACAACGCGGCCGGCCTCACCCGGAAGGACGATTCGCTTCCGCCGCGGATGTTGAAGGAGCCGCTCGTCGAGGGCCCGAGCAAGGGCCACGTCGTGCCGCTCGAGGTGATGCTTGAGGAGTACTACCGCGAGCGCGGATGGGGCACGGACGGACGTCCGACCGCAGAGCGACTGAAAATGCTGAGTCTCGGTGCGTGACCGTGAGCGCCGAGGGACGTATGCGGAGCGCTCGGGTGGCTCAAGTCGCGCAATCTTTTTCCGACGCGGATATTGACAGTCGCGCACCGCAAGGCTTATAAGGTTGATCCCTCGCAAGGGGGACGCAGGTCTTTGAAAACTAGGCAGTAGCGCACGCTCTCTCGATAGAGGGAGCGACCCTTGAGATCACCTTTGAGTGATTTCGAGACTGACGGTCAGGTAATTCGAGTCGGATCACCCACTTCGATCTCCGCTTCGGTTCGCGGGGATCGGCAAGTTTAAGTGGAGAGTTTGATCCTGGCTCAGAACGAACGCTGGCGGCGTGCCTAACACATGCAAGTCGCGCGAGAAAGTGGGGGCAACTCCACGAGTAAAGCGGCGCACGGGTGAGTAATACGTAGGTAACCTACCTTCGAGACCGGGACAACCTTCCGAAAGGATGGCTAATACGGGATAAGACCACGAAGCTTCGGCTTTGGGGTTAAAGGTGGCCTCTGCTCGCAAGCTACCACTCGAAGATGGGCCTGCGCACCATTAGCTAGTTGGCGAGGTAACGGCTCACCAAGGCTAAGATGGTTAGCTGATCTGAGAGGATGATCAGCCACACTGGGACTGAGACACGGCCCAGACTCCTACGGGAGGCAGCAGTGGGGAATCTTGGACAATGGGGGAAACCCTGATCCAGCGACGCCGCGTGGGTGATGAAGGCCTTCGGGTCGTAAAGCCCTGTCGGGGGGGAAGAAACTCCTGCCGGTGAACAATCGGTAGGATTGACGGTACCCCCTAAGGAAGCACCGGCTAACTCCGTGCCAGCAGCCGCGGTAAGACGGAGGGTGCAAGCGTTGTTCGGAATTACTGGGCGTAAAGGGCGCGTAGGCGGTCTGCTAAGTTCGGTGTGAAAGCCCCTGGCTCAACTGGGGAACTGCACCGAAAACTGACAGACTAGAGTACCGGAGAGGAGGGTGGAATTCCTGGTGTAGCGGTGAAATGCGTAGATATCAGGAGGAACACCGGTGGCGAAGGCGGCCCTCTGGACGGATACTGACGCTGAGGCGCGAAAGCGTGGGGATCAAACAGGATTAGATACCCTGGTAGTCCACGCTGTAAACGATGGGAACTAGGTGTGAGAGGTTAAATCCTCTCGTGCCGCCGCTAACGCATTAAGTTCCCCGCCTGGGGATTACGGCCGCAAGGTTAAAACTCAAAGGAATTGACGGGGGCCCGCACAAGCGGTGGAGCATGTGGTTCAATTCGACGCAACGCGAAGAACCTTACCTGGGCTAGACAACGGTGGACCGCCCCAGAGATGGGGCTTTCCCTTCGGGGACTGCCGGTTCAGGTGCTGCATGGCTGTCGTCAGCTCGTGTCGTGAGATGTTGGGTTAAGTCCCGCAACGAGCGCAACCCCTGTCCTTAGTTGCCCCCGGGTCATGCCGTGGCACTCTAAGGAGACTGCCGGCGTTAAGCCGGAGGAAGGTGGGGATGACGTCAAGTCCTCATGGCCCTTATGTCCAGGGCTACACACGTGCTACAATGGACGGTACAAAGGGATGCGAGCTCGCGAGAGTAAGCGGACCCCAAAAAACCGTTCTCAGTTCGGATTGCAGTCTGCAACTCGACTGCATGAAGCTGGAATCGCTAGTAATCGCGGATCAGCACGCCGCGGTGAATACGTTCCCGGGCCTTGTACACACCGCCCGTCACACCATGGAAGCCAGTTGTACCGGAAGCCGGTGCACCAACCCGCAAGGGAGGTAGCCGTTCATGGTATGGCTGGTGACTGGGGTGAAGTCGTAACAAGGTAGCCGTAGGGGAACCTGCGGCTGGATCACCTCCTTTCTAAGGAATCCTCGAGCTTCGGCTCGTACGGATTGCTGATGCTCGGGTGCGGTGGAACCCGGGCTCAGAAATGTTTTTCCGACT
>Ga0315273_10002686_pt1 | contig 21112 bp, 16 predicted proteins | sample YL17G02_0_MG_FD_205753 | JGI IMG/M metagenome (GOLD analysis project Ga0315273, IMG submission 205753) | Sediment microbial communities from Yellowstone Lake, YNP, Wyoming, USA - YL17G02_0 | ecosystem: Environmental > Aquatic > Freshwater > Lake > Sediment | place: USA: Wyoming | collected... | reverse complement strand
GTCAACTCACCTCCTACCGGGCCCGCTACCTTGGCATCGTCTTTCAGCAATTCCACTTGATGGCGCATTTGAGCGCACTGGAAAACGTCATGCTGCCCTTGCGCATTGCTGGCCTGCACGACGTCGGACCACGGGCTACCGAGGCCCTAAACGACGTCGGCTTGGGCCACCGTCTGAGCCACCGGCCACAGCAGCTCAGCGGCGGCGAATGCCAACGAGTTGCCATCGCCAGGGCGATCGTCGGCGAACCGGCACTGATCCTCGCTGACGAGCCCAGCGGCAATCTCGACTCTAAGACCGGAGAACAGGTCATGACGCTGCTGTTTGATCTGGTGCGGCAACGGCACTCGACCTTGGTCTTAGTCACCCACAACGAACACCTGGCCAGCTGGTGCGACCGTCGCCTATTGCTCAATGGGGGCCGCCTTGTCGATGCCTAGGGGACCTGCAAAAAATCGGCTGTACCATGTGCCGCTATGGTTGCGCCTGGCTTGGCGCGAAGTCATAAACAACAAAATGTTTTCGGTCGCCTTTACCCTGAGTTTAAGCCTAGGTCTCAGCGGTTTTCTCATCCTCGATGCGTTTAAAACCTCGCTCACCGCCCATCTTGACGAACGCTCACGCTCGATGCTGGGCGCCGACTTGCGCCTTGCCGCCGAGCGGCCGCTGACTCCAGTTGAAGAGCAGACCCTCAAAGACCAACTACCCTCAGGCAGCCGCGAACGCCGGGAACTCGGTCTGCTGTCGATGATCGAATCACAAGGCCACTCGCGGCTTGCCGATATTAAGGCGGTGGACGGCGACTACCCTTTTTACGGCTCCGTCGGTTTGCGCCTGGCCGGCAACGTCGGCCCAGGCGCAGGGGCAAGCCTGCAGGGTCGGCCAAGCGCCTGGGTCTATCCCGAGCTGCTCACTCAGCTTAGTGCCAAGGTCGGCGATCCTTTGCGCATTGGAGACGTAGACTTCACTATCGTCGATGTGGTCTTGCACGACCCCTCGTCGGCAAGCATGGGCTTTAGCCTCGCGCCAAGGGTCTTCGTTGGCATCCCGCAGCTAGAGCGCACTGCGCTGATTGCCAAGGGTAGCCGCATATTTCGCAGCTGGCTCATCAAGCTTCCAGATTCCGACGACGATGCCGACAAAGTCAGCCGCACACTAACCGCGGCACTGCCGGCAAGCGACCTCCGCATCAAGCCCCACCGCGGTGCCAGTGCAGAGATCTACCGGGCATTATTGCATCTAAGCGACTTCCTCGGGCTAGTCACATTGGAGGCACTGTTTTTAGCCGGTGTTGGTGGGGCCTACCTGTGCCGCAGCCTGCTTGAGCGCCGTAGCAAAGATATTGCCATCCTGCTCAGCCTAGGTATGGATCTGCGCGCGGTGCGACGAGTTTATGCCGCACAGCTGGCGCTCCTAGCAACAGCAGCGACGGCCGTGACGACGGCACTAGCGACGCTGTTGCTACCGCTCGTTCCTGCGGCCCTTGGCGCCTTAATGCCGGAGCATGTGGCGCCGCATCTGCGCCTCAGCAGTGTCGCTTTGGTGCTGCTGATGGGTGTCGGCGGCAGTTTATTAACCTGCCTGCCGATGCTGGCGCGACTCAGCTCTATTCAGCCTGCCGGACTCTTTCAGGAAGGCCACAACCCGACTTTAACCATCGGTGCAAAACAGGCTTTATGGTGGTTACCGGTACTGGCGTTATTTTGGGTTCTGGCGATGGTGACGGCACGGGGAATCAGCCTGGGCAGCTTGTTTACCGGAATTTTTTTCGCCGCGGCCCTCGTCTTGGCCGGCGCGGCATTGCTCCTGATGTTGGCTCTAGACCGTCTGACCTCGCCAAGCGTTCGCCTAGTCTGGTGGCTAGCGGCCCTCAGCCTCGCCCGCCACCGCATGGCGACGATGGCCAGTTTCGTCGCGTTAGGGCTTGGAGCCTTACTGATCAACCTGATCCCGCAAATCCGTGGCGTCATCGAACATGAATTAGCGCATCCGAGTGCGGCCGCATTGCCGAGTCTTTTCCTCTTTGACATCCAAGATGAGCAGCTATCGCCCTTGCAGCAGCGTCTGCATGCACAACAGACCAAACTAGCATTTTTCTCGCCGCTGATCCGCGCTCGCCTGATCAGCATCAACGGCCTATCCGTCGAGGACGACACCAGCCAGAGTTCAGCCAAGGGCCTGCTAAAAGCCTTTAGTGACGACACCAAACAGGAGCTAAGGCGCGGCTACAACCTGTCTTTTCGCCCAGCACTTGCGGCTTCCCAGGAGCTAGTCAGCGGCACTCCAGTGACACCACAGTATCGCCCGGAGTCAGGGAATTTAGCTCAGATTTCACTTGAAGAAAAATTCGCCGGACGCCTTGGTTTAGGCCTGGGTGACGTCTTGCGTTTTGACGTCCAAGGTGTCCCGACTGAGGGTGTCGTCGTCAATACGCGCCGGGTCCACTGGACCAGCTTCGAGCCGAACTTCTTCATCGAGTTTCAACCGGGCTTGATCGACGATGCACCCAAGACCTGGGTTGCCTCGATTCCGAGCCTGCCTCAAGCGACAAAGGAAAAGATACAAGCAGATTTAGTCAGCGAATTTTCTAATATATCGATCATCGACGTCTCAGCTACCATTGAACGCCTGCTCGGAATCCTTGCGCAAATGCAGCGAGCCCTAGCCTTTATGGCGACCTTATCGCTTGCCTCTGGCTTCACGGTCGTTTTTGCCATCGCCCGCTACCAGTCCCTGAAGCGCCTGCCTGACATCACCTTGCTCAAGGCCCTGGGCACCGACTTCAGTACGTTGCGCTGGACTGCCGTGGCGGAATTCGGTCTCCTCGGGGCTAGCGCGAGTGGCCTCGGTGCGGCTATCAGCACCCTTGCGGCGATAGCCTTAGCCCACCTGTTATTTGATCAAATGTGGAGCTTCACCTGGCAGGTGCCGCTGCTGTCGACCGCGGCCCTGACGTTGACCACGACGCTCATCGGCTTGGCATCGGTCTGGCGCAGCTTGGGAGTCAGCGCGGCAAAGATCCTTCAGGAGGCGCCACAGTAAATATGATGCCCAGCATATATGCCGATTATTTTTTGACGCTTCCTGGTAAACATCTCAAATGTCGGTATTCATTTGTTATGACGGTGTCGCACCCAAGCCATTTAACTAAGAAGCGCCGCCCTCGCTAGACGCACATCATGAGTAAACTAATGGATCTTCAAACCACTACGCCCCCACAGCCCTCCGCCACAGCGGTGGCCCTGGCGTTTATCTTAAAGCAGCTGAAAAAGACCCAGGAGGCGACTACCGAATTAATAGAAAATGACGCAGCCTCGGCGCAGCTCAAAGCTGTCCACGACCTCAGAGTCGGCGCGCGGCGCCTACGCGTCGCCGTCGGCGCGTTTCGCTCAATGCTGCCAAAAAAGTTACGCCATAAACTCAATCGCCGCTTCCATCAGTTGCAAAATGCCGCCGCTAGAGTGCGCGACCTCGACGTCTGGCGTCTAGAACTCGAGCGTTTGCAACGCGGCCGCCGTTACCAACCAGCGGCGGCCTTTGCCCTGGCCAAGGCCGCTAGCGAACGGCAAATTTTGAGCCAAAGGTTAAAGAAAAAATGCCGCGACCGCCACCAACAGGGCCTCTGGCGCTGGGCACGAAAGCGCATAGATAGCGAACTTGGCGCAGCCAAAAACGCTGCACCCCAAAGTCGCGAGGCATTCACGAGCATCGCCAGGGAACGGCTAGACAAACGCTTAAAGGAGTTTGAGCAGGCATTTCGCCAAGCCGAGACGGATGCACCTGAAGACCTGCATCAGGCCCGGATTGCCGCCAAAAAAGTGCGCTACACGGTGGAGATATTCCGCTCGGCCTATGCCGCGGATGCAGCCACTAATGCCGTAAAGTCGCTTAAGGCGCTGCAAGATAGCCTAGGCAGCTTATGCGACTGCATCGTCTTTGCCGACCTCAGCAAACGGCTGGCCGAGGACCCTGATGCCGATGCTCAAACAAGGGCCAGCCTGGACCTATTAGAGCACCACTATCAACGCCGAGTCAGCCAAAAGACCATCAATTTTAGACTATACTGGCAGCACCAGGGCAAAGATGGCCCGCTACAGACCCTCGCCACCCTGGCGTCCTGGACTAGCCCGCATGAGACGGTTTTTAGAAGCTAGCAGCTTCACGCAGCGGATTGGCTTCCACCTTGATGACGGTGATGCCTGGCGCTTGTTCTTTGACCGCATCGATAGCGCGGACGATGGCCTCATGGCCATTCTCGCCATCGGCGTGCGCCGTAGCTTCAAGCAGTCTTTTATCTTCACCCTGGTAACGCAGACGAACTACCCAACGAGTCATGCACACTCCAAATTTAAAGCAAAAAATTATACAATCAGCAGTCACACGCCCGGACTAAACACAATGCGTATGGACTGTTATCTATGCTGCAACTCGTAAATCAAAGACTTCTTTTTATTGTCCCGCCACCAAGGAAAGCGACGGCGGTGACCTTCGTCATTAATGTCGTAGGACTAAGGTTATACGCGAAGGCATGCACATTGACAACAGATGATTGAAAGCTAAGGAGATAAACCATCTGCAGGCACCCCCACCCTCTTTGATTGCATCCCCCCTCGGGCTGCGGCAATTGCCTGATAAATCAAGTTAAAGATTGATACCCGAGGCTGAGCAAATGTACGCCAAAGCCAGGACCTGCTATGCTCCGGTTGAAATCAAACACACATGGAGGCTTGCTGATGCTGCATACCAGCACCAAATATTCACTATACGCATGGCTCTGGTTGAGCGCTGGGTTCGCCTCGACCTCTGCGCGCGGCGACAGCACCGGCACCCCACTGCCGGGAGAATTAAGCCGGTCCACCGCCAAGGCAGGGCACGGCATGGTGGTTTTCGGCCAGCAGTCGGTGTATTTTTACCATTTGCCAATGTGGCACGGCGTTCACGCTTGGCAGATCGTCCTCGAAGTAGAACTCGACGCGACTGGTGCCGCACTCTACGCCGGCGAACGTAGCGCCGCGAGCAGGCTTACCACCTTTGAACCACAGGCTTTCGCCTTGGCCACCCTAGCGCCTGGTACAAGCCTACACGGAACGCTCTATCATGGTCATTTTGAGCAAGGGGGCACTCCCCTACCTCGCGGCCACAGCACCATAGTCAGTGCTACAGTCAGACGCCTCATCGTCGTGAACCCCTTAAATCCAGGCAGCTCCGCCCACACGGCACCACTCTACCGGGTCTTTGGCCAAGGCCAAGATTGGTATGCAACCCATATCGCAGCAGGAGCCCCAGCCTTCGACCAAGTCGCTGCAATCGCTGCAGCTCCGCAGTCAATTCCGGCCGAACAATTGAGAGCCGGTATAGGTATCAGTTTGCCAGGCGTAGAAACCTCAGCCCAGGCGCGTCCCCAGCTTGGCAGACACACCAGGGCCGTATTAGGAGATGGCCGGGAGATGATTTTTACCGTAGAAAAGGAGTCCTATTTCAGCGAGGACGATTTAGGCAGCAATTACTTTTAATTTAGCAGAGTCGATGTCGACTAGCTCAGCGACGCCTGGCCGCTTGCCCTTAGAGCGCCTCAACCCGACGGTAAAGACTCGCTTGAATCGCGCTCAAATAATCGATATTATTGACCATTAGTAATTTACAAGGCGCCACAAACTGCCATTGTCTACATAGCTTGTCCGCGATAGAGCGCCCTAGGCCAAGACCACCAATCTAAAGGGTCCAAACTCATGCCCATGCCCTACACCATCTTCGTCGTCGACGATCAAGAGTCCATCTGCCAAGCAGTGCATTCCGTGCTGACCGACGAAGCCTACCGCATCCTGACCTTTTCCAGCGCCGAGGAATTGCAAGGTGGCCTACAACATGAGCAACCCGATTTAATCCTGCTCGATATCTGGCTGCCCGGCATCGATGGCGTCGAAGCACTGGGTAGTTTGAAGCAGCAATACCCAAATTTACCGGTGATCTTAATGAGCGGCCACGCCGGTATCGACATCGCAGTTAAGGCGATGAAGGCAGGAGCCGCAGATTTCCTGGAAAAGCCCTTAAACCTCGACATTCTCCTAGAAAAAGTCGCAACGCATCTAGCGGTAAGCGACCGCAGCACGCAAGATCCCAGCAGTGCTGCCCGCGCTCAGGTGACGAAATTTGCGCGAGGCGGTGCCGCCTACCTCGAGCAATCGCAGGAGCCGCAGCGCACAGTGCGGAAAAATGCCGTACTCAACGGCGTTGGTCTACTCAGTGGGCGTCCCACCGGCGTGATCATCAGTCCTGCTGCGGTCGATACCGGCATCATTTTCCGCACCCTCGATGGCGTTGCAATTCCGGCGCACATCACTGCTCTAGAAAACTACGATCGCTTGGGGCAAGGCCGCACCTTCACTGCCAACTCGACCGTCCTGGCTAAATCCGGCCGCCGCATCCGCACCGTTGAACACCTACTCGCCGCATTAAATATGATGGGCATCACCAATGCCTCAATTAAAGTTGACGAGGAAATCCCCAACATCGATGGCTCAGCTGCCGACTTCTGCCGCATCATCGCTGCCGCTGGAATCGAGGAGCAGGCCAATATGCGCCTTGACGTGGTCATCCGCGAGAAGATGCTGATCGGTTCACAGGTGCTCAGCGAGAAGCATCTTTTTGTTGAGCCCTTCGATGGCTTTGAGGTCATCATGCGCGTCGACTTTCCGGCACCCATCCTCGAACAAAGCTACCTCTTCGCACCAGCCAAACAAGATTTCGAAACCGAAATTGCGCCAGCTCGTACCTTCAATACGTTTGAAAATATCGACCATGCACAGCAGCAAGGAATGGTTGGGTCAGGATTTCTAAATTCGCATATCATCATCCATGACGGCAAAGTCATCAACACCAAGCTCAACTTCCCAGACGAATTTGTTCGCCATAAGATTCTCGATTTACTAGGAGACTTGTACCTGATCGGCTACGGCTTGCGCGGCCGGGTTGTTGGCAACATGTCATCGCATGGTTTTAATCAGGCGCTGGCCCTGAAGATCTACGAAGCCTTGCCGGCGTGATCCGCCAGGCGAAACAAACAACCGAACTTGCCGTGCACGCCTAGTTCGGGCATGATCAAGGCGTCTTAGATGCGCACCACAGCTAGCTAAAGCAGCGATACTTGACGACGAGTATCATGCTCAATTGCCACAGAGGATGGATAACGGATGAAATCATTGACCAGGACCCTACCATTTGCCCTCGGCCTCTGCCTGCTCTCATCTTCTGCCATGGCTAAGACCTTTAAGGTTGACGCCGGCCATTCCACCGTTGGTTTTTCCATCAAGCATTTGGTGATCAGCAACGTCAAAGGTCGCTTTAACGACTTCGGTGGTACCTTTGCCCTAGACGATAAATCCCACGCACTAACCAGTGCTGAAGGCGAAATCCAGATCAAGTCCATCGATACCGCACAAGCAAAGCGCGACGAACATCTGCGCAGTCCAGACTTTTTCGGCGTTGATGACAAGAATCCAGCGAGCCCAAACAACACCATCAAGTTCAAGCTGAATAAATACACCGGCGATGGCAAAAAGGGTGTCGCAACCGGCGATATTACGATCCACGGTGTCACCAAGCCGATTTCTTTAACGGTTGAAATCGGCGGCGTGGCTAAGGATCCCCAAGGTGGTGAACGCGCCGCATTCACCGCTGAAGGCAAGATCAACCGCAAGGACTTTGGCCTGACCTGGAATAAGGCGCTGGAAGCCGGTGGCGTCGTCATCGGCGAAGACGTTGCCCTGCATATTGATGTAGAAGGCCTCGTTCCTTGATCAAGCGAGTTGACGAGACCAGGCCGGCCGCCCAAGGCCGGCCTTGGGCGAAGGTCGCTGATTGATCCGGGAACCGGCAGTCTATGGCTTCATCAGGTATCGCCGTCGGGCGGTGAGTTTTCCTACGGTCCCAGCGCAAAGACTCCGGGCCTTAAGCATGAAAAAACCGCATCACCTCGGTTGAAAAGCGCTCCATCTCCTCCGCTTGCGGGCTAATCTGCAGCAGCATGAGGTCAACCCCCGCATCGGCAAAGGCGCCGAGGCGCTCGGCAAGCTGGGCCGGAGTGCCGACTTAGCGAACTCAACTTGGGACATTTCGTCCGATTCCCTAAAGGCCGTCAGCTAAGCAAAGGGATTATCTTGCCATAACACTGCCCCCTGACGATCCCGCGATTTCACAGTGCAATTACGAGCTAGTAGTAGCACTTATCGTACCTTGCGGAGCATTAAAATTGTCTTTCAGGAGCTGTGTCCTTCTTGCATACACGAGCCTTCTTAAAGTAGACGCCAGGTTCACATCGACCGAATGGACCGCAATCGAGATCATTGGCACATATGCATTGTCTAGTAACTCCACAATTAGGAACGTTCGCGGGCTTTTCTTTTGATTCTATTTGTCTCCAGAAGGGGCTTTTAAATAGCCCTCCTGGGTCTAGGTCCTGCCTCAGCTTCGCGAAAGTCTCCCACTCAGGATATTGTTTTGAGCCAAGGTCTGCAAAATATGGTTGACTATTTTTCGCCCAATGTGGCCTTCCATCGAATTTACTTAAAGTCATTTGAACAATCTCGTCGTAAACTTCGCTAGAAGGCTCCAAATCTGGCGTATTTGTAACTGGAATATGAATTTCAAAAACAACGGAATCTCGACCGGAAGCTTGACCTATGGCTGATTTTGAAGCTTTCGAAAAGCGCATGTAAAGCCCAAGTACCGGAAAACAAGCCCTCTTAATTGCAATCATTGCTTTGACGTCGGTAATCCATTCCTGCACGCGATCTAAAGCGAACCCAATTTCAACTGACCGTGACTTCACACCGTAATCCCAAGGGCACTTCGCGGGTTCGCACGTGCCCGCAATCATTTTATGGAGAAGGCCGACTGGTGATTTTGCATCAGATTCCCTGACTTTGAAAGTTCCGCCGAAGGTTTTCGCTCGTAGATTTTCCGCAGTACACTGGGCAAACTGACTTGAGTTTAAAACTCCAATAGGCACGTCGCCCAACCAGGAGATATCAGGGGCCGACGACCAAGCAGAGTTAGCCGAATTTCCTGCAGTATTCATCGGAACTTTGTCAAAATGATCAATCACAAAGATTTGTTGAGATGGAAACCACATCACCCGCGCGTAGTCATGTGCACGAACCAGCTTTTCAACATCCACTTCAAGATTTGCATCCGTCATCTTTGACAAGCCGTACTTGACCTTTGTAAGCGGAACGACTCGCAATGTCATTTCGTAGACCACACCAAATAGGCCTAAATGGATCCGAGCGGTGTCGAGATCCTTACCGCCAAGGATTCGAATCTCGCCGTTGCTATCGATTAACTTAATCTCTTCGACCCAGTCAGCGACGGCGCTAGGTATCCGTAAGGAGCTACTATGAGATCCCGTAGCGACGCTCCCTGCAATAGAGACACCGGAGTAATCAGGTGAAACAGGAAAAGTGAGGCCAAGTGGTTCAAGCTGTTCCTGGAGTTCGCTGACTAATAGTCCAGGCTGTACGATCGCTGTTAGCTTGGTACGATCGACAGCTACTAGTTTATCAAATGCTTGCATGTCTAAAATTATTCCACCTTTGTCTGGGCAGATTACTTGGCTATAGGATCTTGGAGATGAGAGCGAGATGACGCGAATATTTTGATTCCTATCTCGAGCGCTAACCACATGTTTTTTTAGATCATCAATGGTCCTAATCGTGGTCACCTCTGATGGTTTACAGGTAATGCTTCCCACGTAATTTGGAAAGTCTTTGGTCTCCAGAGTCCGCAAGTCACTGGCGCTATCAGTGCTTTTTGCTCGACATGATAAGTTCATGGTTAGGAGCACTAAGGTCCAAAGGACTCTTGTCATAAATTTACCTAGTGTTGGGATTTTCAGTGAAACTGAAATATGATACATCGCGATCTTTACTAGTTTATCAGGAGATCATAGCGAATTGCAATTGAGGGGAATTCTGGATGGTTGGCATTTTATTTCTAAACTACGACAACCTAAGTATATAAACTGATTAATTGGATATCTATATTGAACTCCTATTTTTCAAGGTAGGACTTCGACTCGATTTGAGCCAATGAACCTAAATTGAGTGTGGCATGACGTTGGGTGAGATTAAACGGCTTGCGTGAGGCTTCATAGGTATTTTGAGCGAAGTTTCTATACATCCCATGAGCAGTGCTATGATCTTTGATTGACAATAGAACTTTTTTGAGACTTGCCTTTGGTCATCGACTGGATTCTAGATGCTTTGCATTTTAATTTTTTAAAGGATATTTTGAAATGAAGTATTTAGCTCTATTTTCATTGTTTATGGCTACAATAGGCTGCAAAACGACGACGGATAACTCCGCACTTGAGGCAGCATCTGAGAGCTGTGGCCCAAATATGCGTTATTCGACTGCGGATAATAAATGTATCAACATTCCCTTAAAGCACTGTCGTGGGACCCTAAGTCAAGACCACTACAAAAAATTACTTCAACTATCAGATCTTACAACCTTTAAGGACTATACCGATGCACCTCGGCGAACGCGACGTATTGCCGAAATTTTTTCCGAAGCTCGAGATCGCCGTGGGATCTTTGCTTCGATGTATGTCAGCATTACTGACGAGTCCTTTCGTTCGACAATGGAAGGTGTGTACCAAAATAAAGAGCTAGCCGGAAAAATGGTTTACAATTTTGCTAAGCGCTATTTGGGTCCATTGCATGCATATCTTCTCGGCAATCAAACTGAGCCAAAGTGGCAAGAGTACTTTCGCGTGGCCCAGTCTTGCAGTAGTTCCCCGCTCTATGTTCTCGGTACAGGTGTCAACACTCATCTTACCTACGATCTGCCGTATACTTTAATCGACATTGGAGCGGATGCTTCGTTTGAAAGTGACTTTATGAAATTCGGTGATGTGCTAGTGAAAAAAACTGAGCAAAGCACCGATTTGCTGCGAGCTCAGCAGGGTGTTGACGCTTTTGGATTTTTCAATGGTTTCGCCATAGGGGAAGCACTCGACAAAGTAGCAGGAGAACAGTATACCGCTCGATTCATTTTCCAACAGGTTCGTGGCAATGCCTGGACAGACTTTGAACGTAAGCTGCGTCACGGGAATTCATTTCAAGGACAGTCTGCTGAGCAACGTTGGTCACGCAGGCAGCAGGTTTTGAAGTTACTCCCTTAGTCATCTAACGAGCATGAGCTCAGAGGTTTCATGATTGGACGCGACTTCTGTGTGTATCACTAAACTCACATGGCTAATTGGTATTACGGAGACGAAGTCCCTTTGAGAAACTTTGTGACGGCATTCATGACTGGTCGTGACATGAAAATCGCTGAATGATAATAAGGTCGGACCTTGGCCGTACTAGCAGACCGAGGTGAATCTATGCCCCGAGAAGCCCTGCGCAGCATCCTTAAGGTCAACAACCAACGCTTTGGGCAAGCCCTCGCGTCGCTGGTTAGCATAGGACGCGTCGTACCCACCGCAGATGGACTGACGATCGCAAGATCCTAATCCGGCACATTGGTCTTGAAGAATCGCATTGTCTTCCTACTCTTAGGTGTAACCTTGTGGTCGCCACGTGATGCACAAGCCACTGAGCTATTACCTCGCCTGACTGTTGAGCACATCGATCATCCCCTTGTAGTCCCATCAATTGTTGATGATATCAACCGAGTGGACCCCAATATTGCGCACCTGAATCAGTTGGTCCCGGCGCAAAGGCTCCGAGCCTTAAGCATGAAAAAACTGCATCACCTGGGTTGAAAAGCGCTCCATCTCCTCTGCTTGCGGGCTAAACTGCAGCAGCATGAGGTCAACCCCCGCATCGGCGAAGGCGCCGAGGCGGTCGGCAAGCTGGGCCGGAGTGCCGACTAGGCCGGTGCGCAGACCGCGGTTGGAGACTGAGTATTCCTCCAAGCTAAGCTGAGTTTCAAGCTGGGTGCCAGCAAGCCACTGCGAAAAATTAGCGTAGCCACTCGCCGATGCGCGAACATCGGTTATGCGACTGAGTTCGGCTTGGGCCGCTGCCTCCGTAGGCCGGCAGATGACAAACCCAGACAGTCCAAAATGCAGTGGTGCGGCATCAGGAGCTAAGCGGGCGCGGCGCTGTCGCATGTCGCGAATCTTCGCACCGAGTACCTTTGGTGTATCACCGTGCATGACATAAGCGTCGCAGTTTGCAGCTATCATGTCCTTTGCCGCTTCCGACTCGCCCCCAGCATAAATTGGCGGTTGTTTATTTGGTTTAGGGGAGCAGATCGCCGCATCGAATTGATAGAAGTCGCCGGTGTGCGTGAAACGCGGCTCTGACCACAGGCCCTTGACCACTTGAATCCATTCGCTTGTGCGTCGGTAGCGGTCGTGGTGTTCGTCAAAAGGTAGCCCATACTGCTTGGCTTCGAGCTGCCACCATGATGAGACCACGTTGAGCGCGAGCCGTCCCGTGGCGATCTGTTCGATATTGGCGGCAGCTTTGGCGAACAGTCCGGGGTGGTGAAAGTTTGGCCGTACCGCGGTCATCAAGACGAGTCGCTCGGTGACCGCAGCAAGTGCCGCTGCGGTACTCCATGCATCTAAAGCTGGCGCATCGATTCCCTTGATATCGTTGAGATTGAGCTCGGCGATCAAGGTTAAGTCATAGCCAAGCTGCTCGCTGCGTTGCACCAATCGCTTAGCATAGTCCCAGCTTGCAAGCATACCTTCGTCTTCGACGTTGCGTAACCAGCCGCCAAAGACTGGGAGCCAATAGCCAAAGCTCAGCGTTGCAGTCATGCTACCCTCGCTTCAGCTGCAGCAATCATCGCATCGACCAGGCTCTCGGTCGGATCAAAACCGAGGACCAAGACTGGGTCAGCGACGAAGTTCGACAGAGCATTGATGTCATAGAAGTAGATCTGACCATCGCGGCCACTGCGCAGAAACTCGACGCCACCGACATCGATGCCTGCGGCCTGCACTAGTCGCTCCACTGTCTGGATCACTGCAGGTGGCGGGGTGTAGGCCTGGACCGCCATGCTGTTTTTGCGGGCCTCGGTCGGACAGGCATCGCTGACGAGCGCGGTGCCGCTGCTGGTGCGACAGATATCGGCCGGACATAAATCGAAACCCGCGTCGGCGTCTAGCCCGATGCGGATCCCGTACAAATACGCGCCCTGCAGCGTTTCCACCCGGTAAATCGCCTGATCTTCTGGAGGGTGGAATTCCTGCAGTAGCCACACGCCGCCTGGTCCTGAGGGAATGTAGCCGGCGGCAATGCTGTCGCGCAAGGCAGCTTCACTGTCAAAGCGCAGAATTCCGGCTCCACTCCCGCCGATGTTTGGTTTGACCACATAGGGTGCGGTCAAGGTGGCTGCCGCTAACGCTAGTTGCTCAAGCGAGTGCACCACCATCGTGCGCGGGGTGCTCACGCCGAGCTGATGCATTAAGGCGATCTGACGGGCCTTGCTGATCTCAAATTCCCATGACCTAAGGCCATTGAATACCCGCACGCCTAGTCCTTCCCACGATGCCAAGGCAGCGCTGGTGTAGGTCATCAGGTGGCTGCGACCGCGCTGCCAAGCGGAAGGACTCAAACGATTGATGATGAGGTGCGGCGCTTGGCCGTTAAACAGCGAATCCGGACCTAGAAGATTAAGCCGGTGATGATCGGCGTGCCACATCTGGTAGGGTACGGCGCGGCGTTCGAGTGCCCGAAAAAGAGGCTTAAACCAATGAGGATGCTCATAAAAAACAGCAATCTGTGGGGCTTTGTTCATCGTGCACCGCCTTACATAAATAGACTCCGCTGTGGTGGGGGTGAAAAGTCTTTTACTGCGAAACTGGCAGTTCGTCCAGTGCCGATATTCATCGCTGAGCTACATCCTCTCGCTGGCCGATCACTTGCAAGGGGAGTCAAAAGTGGCCCCCTGCGCTAGGCGCCCCATATTGGAGTATAAGCCTAGAAGACGATACGCCGTGGCGGATCACTTTTGAATTCAATGGCGGTCGTTTCCACGATGTGAAAATTGAAAACTATCATTAGAAGGAATAAAGCTATGCCAGTCGGCAATCCAAAACCGATGCATCCCGGGAGGGTCCTGGCCGAGATCTACATGGCCGAACTCAATCTCAACCAGACCCAATTGGCCGAAAAGCTAGGATGCGCGCACCGTAAGATTAATGAGATCGTCAATGGCAAGCGAGGCATCACTGCCGATTTTGCCATCGAGCTAGAAAGAGTCATAGGCACTACGGCTGATATGTGGGTATCGATGCAAGGCGCCTGGGATCTGCATCAGGCTAGACTGAGATCCAAGGTTGCTTGAGATGTGCTCATCACTTGGTGGGTAGCTAACAGTAGTTTCGAGGGACGTGCTATCAGGCAGCCAACTGGTTTAGTCCCGGCAAGACGCAGGGACAAGGAAAGATAGATCGCTACCAACGTAACGCAGTGCCGGTCAAAAGCATCTGGCTTTACCCGCTCGTAGCAGACTTCAGGCGTGGACTCTGCGCTTAGGGCCCGTCAGGAGGTGAGTAGGCCAGGGGAATCTCACCCCTAGCCAGCTCTGTCATACCGCTCTTTGGCTGGAACGGACGCCTGCCGCAGGATAAACAGCCGCCACCGCGACGGGACGTAAAGTCCGCGCGGCAGCGCATACTGCTTAACCGCATGAAATTACATAAATTTAATTAAAAATTAAAGTTTAGGCCGCAAAATTCCGAAAAAAGTAAATACAGCCCCACTGGTATCTGCGGAGCGACATGGGCTAGGGCTTGGGAGACGCGAGGGGCATTTCTAGTGGCCGCTAGGTCGAATAAAAAGGGTGATTAGCATGAACACGATCTCGACTAAAATCCTTTCAGTCTGGTGTGCCTCCAGCTCGCTTATCGTAGCCATGGTAACCAGCAGCTGCACATCAGGTGCTAACTTTACTTCAGGAAATGCGGCAACTAAAATCACTACCCCTGGAGCAAGTGCTGGTACAGATACTCCTACGGCTGTAGAACCAGCGAAGACTGAGGAAAAGTCGAAGACTGAAGAAAAGTCGAAGACTGAAGAAAAGTCGAATACTGAGGAAAAGTCGAAGATAACCGCCCCTCAGGGTGTAGTGCTTAGTACGACAACCACCGATCTTGAGAATGCTAAGTCGATAAAGGTTACCGCAACCTTCGACACCCCGGTTACCGGCCTCACAGCTGATAAAATCAAGGTAGAAAATGCCACTATCTCCGACTTTAACGGCGCTGGCGGCGTGTATACATTCACCGTGACGCCAATCACTCCAGGGAAATTCACGGTTTCAATTCCACCCGACGTTGCCATTGATAGCAATGGTAAAGGCAATACGGCGTCCACACCACTAACTCGCACCGATACTGCCGTCGAAGTTCGTTCAACTTTGGCCTTGGCCACTTCTTCAACAGCAAACTCTGTGTGGACGGTTAGCTCTAATGGTACCGGCGCAAAGATTGTGCTGGACGCAGCCAATAGCTACCCGATGACCACCTTTACCGGGGCCGGCAGCGGTGGGCACCGAACCTTTGTCTCGCCTTATGGGCTGTTTATAGGAACCACCCAAGGCGGAGCTGGAGGGGGCAAGGTAACTTTTGTTTCCAATCAAGCGGCCACCGGTTCAGCGGCAGTTTTGGCCGTGGACCTAAGCCTAGCAACGCCAGCTATCGGCAGCGCCTCACGGATCTGCCTGACACAATTTACGGTCGCCGGTGTCGAGTACTTAGGCGCGGCCTATACTGGAAGTGACGGCCACCGCCGCTTTTATAAGGCACCCATCGACGCTACCAAGGCCGGTTATGTCGATACCACCAAGGGCACCTCATTGGATGCCGGTATCGGCAGCGGCGAATGGGGCTATAGCTGCTATACTGACCGGACTCGCAACTACTTTTGGTCAATGAAGAACGCCCGACTTGGCAATATTACCGGCATCAATCTGGCGACCGGTGCCGCCTTACCCATCACCTCTGCGCCGAACAATGGTTTCACCATGACCGGACCAGGTAGTGTCGCCTTTAATCTTGCAGGTGCAACTCAATCCTATTCGTTAGCAGGTGCCACCGACGGCAGTCTGTTGAGTGGATCAGCGGGATCTGTTTACACTATGGCCCATGAACCAATTTCTGGCAGCGTCTTCGCCACCACCGCTAGCACCCTTTATGCAATGAGCGCCAAATGCTTTACTTCCATCGCAAACTGCAGTGGCGCTGGCCAATCCTCCTCAACTCTATCAACGGCCTATAGGTACCAAGCTGGGTATATCGGTCCGATGAGTTCGCTAAATGACGGGCGGATTTTAGGGCTAGAACGAGGCAGCACCACCTCCAGCGTCTATCTCATGTCGCTAGTGAATCCCAAGGATATCACTCAGGGCTTAACCATCACCAAGATTAAAGACGTGCCGGGCGACACCTATATGTACTCGGATTTTACTGGCTCGATGGACGTGGCTAAGGGCTCAATACAAACCATCGATTTAACCCAAGCAGCAAATTTTTTGCCTGGAATTTCCCTAAAGGCAGCGACCCTGGCCTGGAGTGCGGTGACAGGAACGCCGACAACCTGGACCGGACTTACACTCAGCGTAGCTTGTTACAAGAAGGGTGGCACTGCGACTCTAGCCGCACTGACTCCAGTCGCCGTTGCCGGGACTGAGATGGATATCTCCAAGATTCCCAGTTGCAGCGGTATCTTTGATCAAGTGCAGATTTCGGTGCAGCCGGTAGCTGCCAAAACCTTGGTGTTCAGCAAGACGGTCGATTTCAAATTCTACGGTAAGCAATAACGAATACCAATCGGCGCGACTGGCGTCGAAGGAGATTTCATGCTTTCAGATAGACGTCGTCTCAGCATCATCACCATCGCAATTCTTAGCGTAGTCTCTGTCGGCATCGGACTAAGCACTCACGGTTGCGGCGTTACGCCGCCTCGCAAGACTACGATGGCCGTAGGGGCGACGATCACCTTGATGCCTGAGGCGATTAAGTCCGTTACTGACCCGAGTCTCTCGCAGAACTATAGGAATGTTCGTGTCGTCGTCAGACAAGCCGACAAGGTCCTTTCGCCGGCCGACAAGGCCGAAGTGTGGATCTACGAATCCGCGGAGGCCACGGCACCACTTTACAAGTTTTCGATGGTGGAGCTCGTCGATGCATACAAGTCGACTGGCTGCTCATCAAAACTGGTGACCCACCTAAATACCCCCATCAAAGGCGATGGACTCTTTTGTAATGGTGCGCTCAAATTATCACGCATGCATTTATTTATATTGAAAACGCCGGATCACGCGGACAGGGCAGTGACGTCGATCATACACGAATACGACGATGCCGGCGATGAGGTCGCCTCCATCCTCATTCCCTTTAGTTAGAACCGACTCATGCACGACCAAGGATAGGGTCGCACCGCAGTTATTGAGCCGCGACTTCGGCGCGTGGGGTCCATGGTGGCAGGCTTGCCTGTTCTTTAGCCACGATTTTTTGAAAGGCAGCCCGTTCATCAGCAGCGATAGCGCGGGTCGGTGGGAATGCGACCGCCTGCGGATTGATCACTTGTGCGCCATCATAAAATTCATAATGCAGATGCGGCCCGGTCGCGAGGCCAGTAGCGCCTACAAAGGCGATGATGTCGCCCATTTTGACTCGTTGCCCAACCTTTAAATTATGAGAAAATCGCGAAAGATGTTTATAACGGGTTTGGTAACGATGGCCATGACTAATGACTACGGTTTTGCCGGCTCCACCCTGGAAGCTCGCCGCCAACACGATACCTGCGCCCGCTGCCAGCACTGGTGTGCCGTGCGGGGCCCCGTAATCCACACCCAAATGCGGCCGGCTCACCTTGAGGACGGGATGAAACCGATGCCGGGCGAAGGCCGAGGTGACGTGGGTCTGATACAACGGGCTGTGCAAAAATTGCCGCTCCAGACTAGAACCATCAGTAGCGAAGTAGCGTGTGGACGTAGCGCTAACAAAACGCACAGCTTGGAAAATCACACCGCCCTGTTCTACCTCAGCCGCCAAAATGGCGCGAGGCCGCTTAGGTCCAGGCACTCGCTCATCAAGCGTTAGACGCCAGCGGTCGCCTGGCTGCAGATCACGACTAAAATCCAGCTGCCACGCAAAAATATCGGCTAGCTGTTTTTGTTCCTCAGCGCCAAGGCCCGCCGCTTTAGCAGAGCTCCAGATATCGCTGTGCACCGTACCAGCATACGCCGTGATTGCGGGCCGAACTTGCTGCGTCGCCGCGCCGACCCGCTCCTTTGCGCTCGCGACCCCGTCACTCGGCGTCGGCCACATAAAGGCAAGTGCACACCATTCAAGAACGGCTGCAAAACTTAGTATAAGGTAGAGTCCGACTCGCATCGAGAGCCTTGAACGCGGGTGGATGTATTAGGTGCAGACGACAGCATGGGAATCGAGCAGGCGCACCAATGCGAGGTGGTTTTTAGCATAAATTAGCCTCCTGCACAAGACCAGATAGCCCAGCAAATTTATTTGCCTTTCGGCGACAAGGTCGCCCTTGCGGTTGCCGTATTGTCGGAGTCGTGGTCCAATCAGGCAATGCAAGGCAAGATGAACATCAGCGAATATTGCGAGCGCCTGGATCCAGGAACCTGGGCTGAGCCGGCCAACTTCCTCAGCAATGCCGGCTTTTTGCTGGCAGCAGCCTGGAGTTATCGCCAGGCCCGAAGGCAAGGTCTAGACCAAGATGCTTCAGTCATTTGGTTGGTGCTGTGGTTGGCCGCAATCGGCCTAGGCTCGGGACTATTCCACAGCCTTGCAACTCCATGGTCAAAAGTCTGCGACGTCGTCCCCATCGCCGTCTTCGTGGCCTCCTTTTACGGTCTTTGGTTGCGGCAGGTGCTTGGATTCACCCGCCGACTCTTAGCTGTGGCGTACCTAGTGCTGGGCATGATGACGGCGCTAAGCCTGGCAATGTTTCACGCGCCCATTTTTGCTGGATCGCAGGGCTACTTCGGCGTGCTGCTACTCCTCCCGGTCCTCGGTATCTGGCAATGGCGACATTGCAAATCCAAACCTAGATTACTCTATGCATCGATTGCCTTTACCTTCGCTCTAGCATGCCGCACCATAGATCAGCCACTTTGCCCTTGGCTGCCGTCAGGTACACACTGGCTTTGGCACCTATTAAATGCTTATGTCTGCCTGTGCGCCTTGCAGTCCATGTTGGAAGACAAGCGTGTATAAACTCCGCCCTTACCAACAAGAGGCCGTCACAGCGACCTTGCGCTACTTCCAAAGGCAGCGCGAGCCATGCCTAATCGTTCTCCCAACCGGAGCCGGCAAGAGTCTGGTTATCGCCGAGCTGGCCCGAGTCGCCAAGGGGCGAGTCTTGGTCCTTGCTCACGTTAAGGAGCTGGTAGAGCAAAACCACGCTAAATATTGCAGCTATAACCTTACTGCTGGGATCTACTCGGCGGGTTTAGCCAGAAAGGACAAGGACGCTAAAGTCATTTTCGGCAGCATCCAATCGGTCGCTCGGGCCGACGCCGCCTTTTTTGGCAACTTTTCACTTCTGATTGTCGACGAGTGCCACCGCGTATCGTTAGAGGCAAAGACGCAGTATGCCCTCGTCACCTCCAGGCTGCGGACCAGCAATCCAGCGCTTTGCATCCTCGGTCTCACAGCAACACCTTATCGCCTCGGTTTCGGCTGGATCTACCAATACAACCACCGCGGCATCCTGCGCACCAGCGAAGAACGGTTCTTTAAGAAATGCATTTATGACCTTTCGCTAGGATATATGATCCGCAACAAATACCTGACCCCGCCGATAAAAATCGATGCGCCGGTAGCCGGCTATGATTTCTCCAGCCTAAAAATCGATGGCCGCAGCTTACTCTATGCCATGAAGGATATCGAAGCAGCGCTGAAAGACCAAGAACGCGTGACCCCAGGAATCGTCGCTAATATCGTCGCCATGGCTGCAGCACGTGCTGGTGTCATGATCTTCACATCCTCGGTGCGTCATGCTACAGAAATCCTTAGCCACCTGCCTCCTGACTCCGCCGCTATGGTTGTCGGTGACACCCCGCTCGCGGAGCGCGACCAGATCATTGCGCGTTTCAAAGCCCGCGAATTGAAATTCCTGGTCAACGTTGCGGTTTTGACGACCGGATTTGATGCACCACATGTCGATCTAATCGCTATCCTTCGCCCTACCGAGTCGGTCAGCCTCTATCAACAGATCATCGGTCGCGGCCTTCGCCTAAGCCCAGGCAAAGACGACTGCTTGATTCTCGACTATACCGGAGTCGGTCACGACTTGTTTCGCCCAGAAATTGACGATCATAGGCCTTCGCCGCAGTCAGTGCCTGCCCAGGTGGTCTGCCCTAGTTGCGGCCATACTAATGACTTCTGGGGCATCAAGGACGACACAGGTGAGATCATCGAACACTTCGGGCGTAAATGCCGCGGCGCCAGCGAATCACCAAGTAGCCTCGCTGTTATCCCCTGCAACTTCCGCTTTCGCTTCAAACGATGCGATCAATGTGGCGAAGAAAACGACACTGCCGCACGCGAGTGCGCCGGTTGCCACCACCTGCTCGTCGACAACGACAAAAAACTACGCGAAGCTTTAAGCTTAAAGGACGCACACGTGATGCGCCCGGACTCGATGACCTTTGAGCGCAAGTATGACAAAAAGGGCCATGAGCGCCTTGAAATCAAATACTACGATTGCGATGGCCAATCCCTATCGGAAACCTTCTATCTCAACAACACCGCTGAGGCTCGCGCCTTTTACTACAACTTCATGCGCATGCACCTACGCCTGCCAGAACGCAGAATACAGGTAGCGAGTGCTGCCGATGCGCTGGGTGCTCAGCACCTATTTCGCACGCCGATGTTTATCATCGCCCGCAAAAAGACCTATTACTGGCAGATTCGTGAAAAGATCTTTGAGTAGGACTCACCGCGAGTCGGCCCTAAGTAACGTGCATCACTAACCGTCCAATCCTGGGCTGCCGTTCTCCTATTTATGGTCATTTATACCATTCGTAGGTTCCTGCTTCGTCGCCGGGCTACGCCGACCTGGTTTCCCAGATCCAGCGGAACTCCCTGCTCCACAGGCTTTAATTCCGGCAGAACTTG
>Ga0315273_10002685_pt1 | contig 21115 bp, 22 predicted proteins | sample YL17G02_0_MG_FD_205753 | JGI IMG/M metagenome (GOLD analysis project Ga0315273, IMG submission 205753) | Sediment microbial communities from Yellowstone Lake, YNP, Wyoming, USA - YL17G02_0 | ecosystem: Environmental > Aquatic > Freshwater > Lake > Sediment | place: USA: Wyoming | collected... | reverse complement strand
AGATATCAGCAACGCAACCATCTTTTACGGTAACGGTTATGGGAGATGTAAGTTGCCTTGTTGGAGACCATTCAAGGACAAGTCTTCCCTGCGCTGTTCCTTCGACAGGCGCCAGGTAGACCTCACCTGCGGGGAGGTTGCTGAAAGATCCAGGTCTGGTCAGGATTCCCGTGTCTGACAGAACCTTTCTTCCCTTTGCAGAGAAAGAGATACAGGTGCCATTCGGCGTTTTTGCCTCAATATGTTCAGCCGTTTTTAGTAATTTAGCTATACTGTTTGTCATTTTTGCCAATGCCTTCCAGTCAACATTCATAGACCCTTCAAGCATCGAGATATCAAAGATAGGCATGCTTGCATATCTGCAACCGCAAATCCTTGTCAGAAAATCCCGGAACCTGGTATGGCTTGTAGAAAAATTCGAGAGGGCGATAACGCAGTCAACAGCATTTTTGTTATATCGTCTGATGATATTTTCAGCCCTTTTTATATCTTTTTCTTTTGCAGTTTTGTTCAGAATTGGGATAAAGATCCCATCTTTCTTCAGCGCCGCGACTGCTTTTTCTCCGAATGCAAGCTCCCAGAGTTCCTGAGGGGGCTCTGAACCGTGACTGCCTGTTGCAGGATATTCAAAGGATATTATTGATTTACAGAAACTCTTGCCTGTCTCAGCAGCAAGCATAGAGAGGCATCTGAGCTTTGATCTTCTCTCCCTGTCTGATTCATGAATATCTTCCCTGTCTGTCACCTTGTCATTAAAGAGAAGAACACGCTCGTGTTTTTTTACACTGAGGTTGACCCTGAATATATCCCTTAGAGTACAGGTTATCAAGGTGATTTTATTTGAATAAAAATTCCATCTGTTTGAGATGTGCGCCGGGGAAACTGATCGGATAGTTGCAGTCAAAGCAGGCAGTACAGTAATTATGAGAATCAGGGACAATCTTCCTGAGACCTTCCAGACTGAGATAAGCAAGGGAATCAGCAGTCACATATTTCCTGATCTCATCAATGAGATGGGTGGAGGCAATCAGTTCACTTCTTGTGGGGGTATCTATGCCGTAAAAGCAGGGGCCGATTGTCGGAGGAGAGCTTATCTTCAAATGTACCTCTTTTGCACCTCCTCCTTCCCGCAGCATTTTAACAATCTTTTTGCTTGTAGTACCTCTGACTATTGAGTCATCAACGACTATGATTCTTTTACCTTCGAGGATCTTTCGAACAGGGTTCAGTTTAATCTTCACACCAAAATGTCTGATGCTGTTTTTTGGTTCTATAAAAGTCCGTCCAACATAGTGGTTTCTTATAAGACCAAAATCGAACGGTATTTTACTCTCTTCTGAAAATCCGATTGCTGCCGGCACACCAGAGTCAGGCACAGGTATAACAAGGTCTGCATCTGTAGTCGACTCCCTTGCGAGTTGTCTCCCAAATTCTTTCCTCATCTCGTTTACATTCAGGCAACCGAAGATGTTGCTGTCAGGTCTCGAAAAATAGATGAATTCGAAGACGCAAAAAGCCTTCCTCTGGTTGTTGAATATCTTCAGCGATTCAAGCCCCTGCTCATTTATGATAAGCACTTCTCCAGGTTCTATGTCACGTATGTAGGTCGCATCTATTAAGTCAAAGGCACATGTCTCTGATGCTATGACATAAGCGCCGTCCTTCATGCCAAGGCTGAGTGGTCTGACACCGAAAGGATCCCGTATTGCGATCAGTTCTTTCTCTCTGAGAATTAACAGGCTGAATGAACCACTGATTTGGGTAATTGCATGGGCTACTCTTTCACAAAAGTCAGTTCCTTTGGAATGAGCAATGAGATGCACAATTACTTCACTGTCTGATGAAGACTGGAATATTGCCCCTTCGTCCTCCAGTGATGCCCTGAGGTCAGTAGCGCTGACAAGATTTCCGTTATGGGCTATGGCAAGTGTTCCGAGTGCGAAATTTGCAACTATAGGCTGAACATTCTTCAACACACTGGTACCGGCTGTCGAATATCTGTTATGGCCTATTGCCATATAGCCGGGGAGCCTTTTAAGTCTTTTTTCACTAAAAATATCGGCAACAAGGCCCATGGACTTTTCAAGGAAGAGTTGCCTTCCGTCAGAAGAGCATATGCCGGCGCCCTCCTGCCCTCTGTGCTGAAGTGCATAAAGTCCAAGATATGTAAGGTTTGCTGCTTCCGGGTGCCCGTATATCCCGAATACGCCGCACTCTTCGTGGATGTCGTGGAACATAAGTAAATTTATTTTAACATATATGTGTTTTTCAATTGACCTTATTTTCATTCTATGGTAGAAAAATAGATGAACGAAAAGCAGAAATTACTCTCTCATCTCCCTTCTGTTGATGAAATCCTGAAAAGTGGGCAGGGGATGGCATGGCTCAATACCTATCCGAGAAGGTATGTTATTCAAGGCATAAGAGAAGGGATCGACCGGAAAAGAAAAGATATTTTCGAGGGTCTCTCTGCCGATCTCTCTGCAGAAGTTATGATGGCAGATATAGAGAATATCATAGCAAGACTCTCCTCTTTCAGCCTGATACCCCTGATCAATGCAACAGGCGTGGTAATACATACAAACCTTGGCCGTTCGACCCTTTCTGAACGGGTACTTGAGAATATTATCCGGGTTTCCGGAAGCTTTTCGAATCTTGAATATGATATTGATAAGGGGAAAAGGGGAAAGAGGTACACCCATATTAAACGAATTCTCAGGGAAGTAACCGGGGCAGAGGATGCGCTTATTGTGAACAACAATGCAGCTGCTGTCCTGCTCTGTCTCAACACATTGTCAAAAGAAAAAGAGGTGATTGTTTCAAGAGGTGAACTCGTTGAGATCGGGGGGTCTTTCAGGATACCTGATGTTATGACATCAAGCGGGGCTATACTCCATGAGGTTGGGACAACAAACAAAACCCATCTCTTTGACTATGAAAAGGCTATAAATGAAAACACCTCACTAATTTTGAAGATACATAAATCAAATTACCGGATTAAGGGATTTACTGATGAGGTATCCATTGATGACCTCGTCAGACTCGGCAGAAAGCATTACATCCCTGTTATGTTCGACCTCGGAAGCGGGTGTCTTATAGATTTAAAGCCATTCGGTATCCACGATGAACCAGCAGTCAAAGAGATCGTAAAAACAGGGGTTGATCTGACGACCTTCAGCGGTGACAAGCTCCTCGGCGGTCCACAGGGAGGGGTAATTGTGGGAAACAGGGAGTATATAGAAAAGCTTCAGAAGAATCCCATGACAAGGGCCTTGAGGATAGACAAACTGACACTCGCCGGGTTTGAGGCAACGTTAATGGAGTATATTGATGAAGAAAAGGCAATTGAAAATATTCCGACACTCAGGATGCTCCTGCAAAAACCCGAAGAGATAAAGAAACGGGCAAATAAGATAGCGACCAGATTGAGGAGAGAAATAAAAGATGCCCGTATTAAGGTAATGCCTGACTCATCCAGGGCTGGTGGCGGTTCACTACCGGAGGAAGATCTTCCCACCTATGTTGTATCTGTAAAAGCTGCTGAACCATCTGTTAATGAACTTGAGGAAAGATTGAGAATGGGTAAGCCTCCGATTATCACGAGAATAAAAGAGGACTCCTTAATCATTGATGCAAGAACAGTAAGGGACAGAGATATCGAGATCCTTGTGAAGGGAGTGAAGGCGGCGATACTAAAAGATGCTGCTTCATGAGGAAGATTTTTTGTCTGCACATTTCCTTTACAGATAGACTTTAAGCTGTCGGGACATTTCTCAGATTCCTCAAAAAAACCAGACACTATCGGTGACAGTTAAGTTATCGTAGAATGGAAACCATGAGTCAACAAAAAAACAGGCAATGCCTCCTGCTCTTTTTGAAATATCCGGAGAGGGGAAAGGTAAAGTCCCGTCTTGCAAAAGATCTGAATAAAGATATAACAATCTTGCTTTATAAGAATTTTATTCTTGATCTTTTAGATACCCTGAAAAAGGGAAGATTTAGAGTAAAGATTTGTTTCTACCCTCCTGACTCAAAAGAAAAGGTGACAGACTGGCTTGGAAATAACTATGTATATATGCCCCAGAAAGGAAAAGATCTGGGAGAGAGAATGAAGAACGCCTTCATGACAGTTTATTCAGAAGGATTTTCAAAAGCAGTGCTGATCGGCAGTGATATACCGGATTTAAACAATGCAGTATTGGATGAAGCATGTGAATGCGATGATCACGACGCAGTCATTGGTCCGGCATCTGATGGAGGGTATTATCTGATCGGTTTTAAAAATAACACATTTCTGCCGGAAATATTTGAGGGGATACAATGGGGCAGAGGAACAGTATTTAAAAAAACAGTCGAAATTTTGAAAAGAAATAACCGCAAGGTCCATATATTGCCGGAATGGCAGGATATAGACAGGCTTGATGATCTGAGGGCATTATTTGATAGAAACAGAGATACAGAGTTCGCAAATTCAAGGACAATGGTTTTTCTGTCTGCAAATTCCGGGACTCTTTTTAAATAAGTGAGTTACTCATTTTCGATTATCCTGCCTGTATTAAATGAATCATCGATAATCAATCAAACCATTGAACATGTTTATCGCCTGGGGTATGGTTTTTATTTAGAGGTAATAGTCGTCGACGGAGATACGGAGGGAGGGACTGTTTACAGGATAAAAGATGAAAGGGTAATAAAGATTATATCTCCAAAAGGCCGTGGAAGACAGATGAATAAAGGGGCCTCTGTTGCAACAGGTGATATTTTATTATTTTTACACACCGATACAGAACTCCCTGAGAATGCCTTCAGAACAATCTCTGCCGTGATTGACAAGAAACAATATGTAGGTGGGGCTTTTGATTTAGGTATAAAGTCAGGCAGGTTGATCTTCAGACTGATCGAGAAACTGGTTTACATTCGTACACGCCTTACAGGCATACCTTATGGTGATCAGGCCATATTCATAAAAAAGGATATTTTTGCAGGGATGAACGGATATCAGGAAATTCCGATCATGGAAGATGTGGAATTGATGAGACGTATAAAAAAGTCAGGATATAAAATTTGCATCATTCCGCAGAGAGTCTCAACTTCTCCCCGCAGGTGGGAAAAAGAAGGGATTATTTATTGTACTTTACGCAATTGGGCATTGATCAGCCTTTATCTTTCAGGCTTTAAGCCGGAGAAACTGGCGAAATTCTATTATAGGGAGCAGGACGAATAATTAACCCGAAAAATCCCCCACCCCCGGCAAGAATTGAATCGGGGGAATTATCATTGCGAGGCTACCTTCCTGCGCGCTTGGATTTGTATCCCATTTCATGAAGCAGCACAATTATCGTTTCACGGTGGTCCCCCTGAATTTCGAGAACATCGTTCTTGAGAGAACCTCCAGTCCCGAGCCTTGCTTTTAATTGCCTGAGAAGCGCCTCCCTGTCTTTTGCTGATATCTGAAGACCTTCTATCAGGGTAACAGATTTCCCTCCGCGCCCCTTCCGCTCAAGACGAACATACACACCCTGCTGTGACGCATGAATTGTTTCCTTTGGAGCTTTCCGGGATGGATTATCATTGCGGGTAACGACCTTATCAGTGGAATAGACAAGTCTTGATTTGTCGGCAGTCATAAGTGATTTTAGCAGAATGTCCCGACACCGTTCTGTCTTTTTACTCCCTCGGAAATGCCCTCCTGTCCCAGACATAGACATCATACCCGTCAACTATTTTGCTGATCGGTGCAAAGCCGGAACGGTCCTGCAAAGGTTCTATCGCGGGTTTCGCTATGCAGATTGAATTGTGAGCCGCCTGTTTCTGCATATGCCCGGCAACGTCGATGACACGATCGCTCATCTCTTCCAGCGGCAATGATTCATCAAAATAGACATAGCCTGCGTTTATCCCGCACCTCACCTGAAAATCTCGCTTCATTGTTTTTACGTGTTTGTTGTAATCTTCAAGCCCATGAATGACATCCCGTGCAGCTTTTACCGCATCATCGACTGTTTTAAAGCAACACATCACGCCGTCAGGAGTCCATGTGGATTTTATTACACCGTTGAGCCTCAGTTTTTCCTCGACGGAATTCTTATATGATTTAAAATCATATTCGATAATCGCCTTATCTTCTCCTTCTTTCATGCCGGTCGAATCTACGACATCGATCGAAAGAAACGCAAGATCCCTTCCCATGGTATCAAGTTTCCTCTTTGTCTCTGCAAAAAGCCTCAAGAGTTCTTCCCGGTCTTTCTTGTCTACAGTTTGGAGCAGTTGCATTTTTTCTCTTAAGGGAGCGAGAATCTTCGAATCGTCTGATACTTTAAACTGTGCCTTCCACTTCTCGTAATCCTTCATAATTTTCACGTTCGCCGCTTTGTTCCTGAAATATTTTCTTAGTTTATTTGCATAATAAAACAGGACAGTAGAAACTGCGATCATAATCCAGCGGGTCAAGTCCTGACCAGCTATCTTTGTAGGGATATGGTTCTGAACAAACAGCCTCATCGACCTTTCGATATCCATTGATTTGCGGATATATTGAAATGACATGGCATTTTTCATATATGGTACAGCAAGGGGCAGAAGGAATATAACAATGAGAACGAGGCTGGATAAAGCCAGCAATCTCATGAGAAGCATTAATGCCTTATAGGGGATAGCCTGTAAAGATCTGATTTCTTTCGGTTGACTCATACCGTCAATATTTTTCACATAATAATACCAGAATTGCTACCGAACTACAACGGGCGAGAGCCATATTCACGCTATAGCGCTATATTATTCGGTATAGGGTCGGATCTATTTAGTTAGCACTTTTTGTTTTTCTCAGAAGTATCTTCAACGTCTTTTCTTTCAGAACAACTATTTCCCAAAAAACTCTATTATTTTCTTAAGCAGCGGGATATGAACTTTCACCTTGAGATAAAGATCGCCAGACTCTCCGCCATGCCTTCCATCCTTGCCCATGCCCTTTAATCTTATCTTCTGGCCTTCCCTTATCCCCGGTCGAATCTTGATCATTAGATCACGGGGATTGTTTGGTTTAGCATAATGATAGCTTACCTTGCCACCGGCTGAGGCAACCTCGGAAGGGATTTTGATTTCATCTTCAATGTCCGTGCCTCTTTCCAACAATTCCAAACCGTATTTTTTAGCTATATGATTCTGAAATGCCAGCGCCCCCTTAAGGAAAATTCTTGAAAAGAACGAAGGCCGATAGGCCGGGGCTTCACTTGTTTGATACCGGGAGGCCCTCAACATGTCCTGGTACGTCTTTGACGTAGGACCGAAAGAGAAAAAACCTTTTCCGGTAAACCCAGGGCCTTTGAACTGAAAGGTTCTGAATTGGTTCCCATAGAAAGAACTGTTGCTGAAGATATCCTCCGGCCTGTTAAAACCAAATACCCTGCTCAGCTCTGCAAAGACCTGATTAATGTCAGAATCCTTGAAGATATCCTGGTCAGTATAGGTTTGTCTGAATTTGTCTCTTGCAAAGAATCCGAAACTCTGTCTGCAGGAATCATACTCTCTCCTCTTTCCTTCGTTTGAGAGGACGGCATACGCCTCATTGATCTCTTTCATCATCTCTTCCCTGCCGGGGTTCTTGTCAGGATGATATTGAAAGGCTAACTTGCGATAGGTCTTTTTAATTTCCTCAAAAGACGCATTTTCATTGACCTCAAGTACTTTGTAGTAGTCTTTTTTTTCCATAACAGTTTAGTATACAAATGATTTTCATCCTTATCATTATTTTCCCCCGGCAACAATGGGGACAGCTACGCCCCCGGACAATTGTCGAAAGTGTTATTTTGGCACTTCTATGTCTTCATATCCCTTACCAGTTTGAGCCATTAATCGGATGCGTTCTGGCTTCATTCGAATGACAACATATGTAGGTTCAGAAGGCTCTTTAATATATTTTTTAAGAATTGGAACGGCTTCATACAGTTTCAACTTATCATCATTGTTGGTGCTAATGGTGCAGGCTCCTGCAATCCTGACGTGTTTTCCCTCCCTGTCGCTGAAACAGTATTCTGCATAAGGGACTTTCCTGAGTTGCATGATTTTCTCTGTACCATCCGTAGTAGCACACCATAGTTCATTGTCCATCCATACACAGCTTCCCATAGGTCGAACCCCTACCTTATTACCGTCACTTGTTGCAAGAAATCCCCATCCGACTTCTGTCATGAATTTTTTAACAAGTTCTATACTCATCTTTTCACTCCTTTCATTGACTAAAAATCTTACTGCATTATCACGATACTAAAAATACCAAGATATTATAACTTTCCTAAGTTCTTTTTATAATCAGCCACAAGGCAGCTTTCAATGGTCTGTATTATAGGTAGCATGTTAAAATGACTAAACACAGGGAAAGGTTTTTCATGGAAAACAACAAAGACATGGATGATATTCAAACAGAAGTCCTCAAACATACCGATGCGCATGGGGCTGAATACTATATTGAACACTTCGAGACTTCCTTAAAGGTATCGGAGATTGATGCTTCTGAAAAATACAAAGTAGCCTGTGAACCCTGTAATAAATATGGCAAGAACCTGGCATGTCCTCCATATAGCCCGGATCTTTTGGATTATATAAAAGATTGCAAAACATCTAAAGTGATTTGCTATAGAATTCCTCTCGAACAATTCCCTGAAATCATAACGGAAGAAAGATACCATGTTGCTTTTAGGAAAGTACGGGGACTACTCACAGATGAACTTCTGCGATATCGTAAGAAAGGTCATATTGTGGCTGGATCTGGAACCTGTCTTGCCTGTGAACAATGTGCAATTGAATTAGGGAAAAAGAAGTGCAGGCATCCCTCTAAAAAAATTTACAGCATTGAGTCTTTGGGGGTAAATGTAGTCTCTCTGACGGAGAAAGCTTTAGGCTTTAAGCTTGAATGGAGTGGGTGTGATAGTGCTGCAGATTTTGTGTCGGCAGTAGGGGCTGTTTTTTATAAGTAGCCTTACAACACTCCATGTCCCCCTCACAGGGGAAAGCCTCTGCTATCACGTGAAAGAGGTTTTGGGAGAACTTGGGTTGCTCTATTGCTGATAATATCGGTAAGCACGAGATTTGATGTAGGATATAACCCCTATGGGCAAAAAAGAAGCCTAATCTTCGTTATCAAACCCAGGACATTTCTCAGCAAGAATTTCGAATGACTTGGGAAGCGTATTTAATGGTAACTCTTTCAGTAGCTTACCAACTGGCGATATACATTTAACTTTATTGTTTTTAGTGCGGACAAGATTAAAACAATCAAGACACGTTTTTTTCTCCACGACTCTCCTTTTTCAATGATTTATTAAGTTTTTAGGCTTAATACAAAATTTATGTGTATTCATCTTATCGGTTTATAAGTAGTTAATAATGATTTTAGCCTAAAACACTATTAAAGTGTAGTATGTATCCCCCATTTCAATCAAAAAACCCCTACAGGGTCATGTACTTCACAGGATAATCAGGGTGATAGATAGCATTTTTTCGGATACGATCCAGGTGGTAATGGCAGGAATGGAGTTGCTGCCTTGTCCGTTGATGATTCATATAACCCAACAAAGATAATCGTTCAGACACAAGAAACTGTTAAAGACGCAATTGCTTGGTTTTCCCAATTCAGTAATGCAGTCGGCATTGGGATTGACACATTGACCAAATGGGCGACCGGGACAAGTGGTTGGAGACCTGCCGATCTTTGGTTGCGTACCAAATATCCTGATGCCGCTTCCAGCGTAGTTTCCCCAAACTCATTATAGGGCGGGGGCATGGCGGTCAAGAGTTGGTTCTTCTATGAATACCCGAAAGCCGTTATATCGGAAACCCATCCAAAAGTGCTTTACTTCGCTCTAAAGAATCAGAAATACGATTGGGTGAACTCCTCAAAGGAGATGGTGGACTTTCTGTCGGAAAAACTCGGCACTTTTTGTAAACCGCGTAATGACCATGAATTTGACAGTACCATATCTTGCTATGTAGTCCTTGAATATCTACGAGGAAGCTGGAAGAATGATCTACACGCAAAGTCTGATGACAGATGCGGCGCATATGTAGAACCCTTTGGAAATTCCATATATGCATGGCTTTAATAAGACAATGCAGCGGATGTATTACAGCCGCCGCTGATTTCTCCGTTAGGCGTGAAATAAATGACCAATATCAAACCGATAATTTGGCGTTAATTGTATAATATGAAAAATAGAATTGAAGGCATAACATGAAAGTTCCGCACCCAATTCAATATCAGGGAAGCAAGAGAAATCTTGCATCAACTATTCTTCGATACTTTCCAAATAGATTCTCTCGCCTTGTAGAGCCGTTTGCCGGTTCAGCCGCTATTTCAATTGCGTGCGCTGCAAGAGGAAAAGCTAATTCTTATTGGATCAACGACTTGAACAAGCCTCTTTCTTAATTGCTCGGCCTCATTATTAATCGTCCTGCTGAAATAGCAGATTTCTACGAAAAAATATGGAATCAGCAACATTATGATTCCATAGAACATTATTACCGCGTTAGAGAGGATTTCAACAGAACAAGAGATCCAAGGTTATTTATTTACTCGCGCGTTGCGTAAAGGGGTCAGTCCGTTACAATTCTGACGGACTGTTCAATCAAAGTCCAGACAAGAGACGTTACGGAACTCAGCCCGAAACGATGAGAGAAAATATTTTTGGTGTTTCTGCCCTCCTTAAAGGAAAATCTGTAATATCCTCGCTTGAATACAAAGACGTTCTGTCAAACGTCAATGAGGATGACGTGGTTTATATGGACCCTCCTTATCAGGGAGTATGTGGTGACAGGGATTCACGTTACTTCGCAGGAATATCTTATGACGAGTATATCTCAGCCTTAGCAGAGTTAAATGAACGTCAAATTCGTTATGCAGTTAGCTATGATGGTCGTACAGGTAACAAGACCTTTGGTAAACTCCTGCCTGATAGTCTTTTACTTACCCTCATTGAATTGGAAGCTGGGCGTTCCTCGCAGGCTACGTTACTCGGTCGTGACGCTATTACTGTTGAATCTTTATATTTATCGCCGCGCTTGGCCATAGAAGTTGAAGCGTCACCCTATTTTCACAGAAAGCTTGAGACTGAACAACTTGTTTTAATGGAGGCAGAAAGACATTATGTCGCAAAAATATCCTAAAGAATTTCTTGACCTCTGCAAATCTGTTACTGCTAAACGTCCTAAAACAGTTATTGATCACATCTTGAAGCACGGACAAATCACGACAGAAGAATTAAAGGAAAAATACGGATATAATCATCCGCCGAGAGCCGTTCGAGATGTCCGCGAGCATGGCATTCCGCTTGAGACCTTTCGGCTAACTGGTTCTGATGGAAGGAAAATTGCGGCATATCGCTTTGGAGATCTGAGCAAGAAAAGATTCAAAAAGCTGTCCGGGCGTACGGGTCTTTCCAAGAAAATTAAAGAATATCTCATTGATAAATATAGCTCTCAATGCTTTATCTATCTTGAAGACATGGATGAAAGCGAACTTCAAATAGACCATCGCGTTCCCTATGAAGTAGGCGGCGATGGTGAAAGTATCGAGTTAAATCCAGATGATTTCATGTTGCTCTCCGGTTCGGCAAATCGTGCAAAGTCATGGTCATGCGAACATTGCGAAAATTGGCAATCCCTTAAGAAGAAAGAAATTTGCCTTTCTTGCTACTGGGCACACCCCGAAGATTATGCACACGTCGCCATGCGACAGGTTCGGCGCGTTGATTTGATTTGGCAGAACAGTAACAGTTTAGTCCTTTCGTCACCCAATATCTCAGCTTGAATTGCAATACAGAGCGGCTTGAGCTGTCGCAGTATCAGAAGTGAGGAGTGTTTGCAGGAATTTTCTTGGATGCCGTCCTTGGCGCATGGCGGTAAGCACAAGACTGGGCAAGATGCTGTGTGTCCTTAATCCGCTTGAAGATCGTGTTCCGAACATAATTTTACGAAAGATCACCATAAAACGGATTGACTGTTCCGCCTGATTATTTGTTGGCTGAACTCCCGGATGACGAAGAAAGGTGAACAGATTCTTTTGCTCTTTTCCGATAAGGGAAGTTCTTAAGGTTTCAGCAGGATTGTAACTGAGCCTGCCGGTACAAAACTTTTGGAGTTCTGAAAGGAATTGTTTTTCAATAAGAGGCGCTTGATTCCATTGCAGGTTGCCGGAGAGAAGTTCCTGCCCTACCGAACAGGCATTTGAGAAAAAAGCAGCTATATTATCACAAAATGCCTCAGCCTTTTTGTCACGTGCTGCGTCCTCTATGAGCAGAAGCTCCCGGTTGATTTCCTTAGCTTTGGTTATGAGATGCCCCAAACACGACTGCCGTGTTTTCGCATTAACGCCGTTATAGGCAGCATAACGATCTGCAACCAGAACCCCGCTGAAATCTGAACCGAGGATGGATTGTGCCACTTTTGTTGACCGGTGCCGGTCGATCTGGAAGAATGCAAGATCGGTATTGCCCGCATACCATACAAAATGGCCTATGCCGTCACTTCGCCATGAAGTTTCATCGGCATGAATAACAGCAGAAGCCCTGATCTTCGCGCGCAAATCTTCATAAATCGCCGCCCCTTTCACCACTGCCTGCCGGTCAAACCCCACAGCAGAGGCAGGAACAAATTGCAGCCCGAACAAATCCCTGAAAACCTCCTGAACCTTTCTATATGTCATGCCTATCCGATATCGCAAATAGATAGCAGCAGACTTCGCAACCGGTCCGATAGGAGCATTGAGAAGCTCATCCTCTGCCGCCTGAACAACAGGCCGGTTGCAATGACTGCAAAATGCCTCACGATGCAGATATCGGGTAACAAAAGGGCGGGGCTGAAGGACAATATCTTCCTGGAGATGTTCACTGACGCCCTCAATGGGTTTGAGATTGCGGGATTGACAGTGAGGACAAATTATCGGTGCAGATACTTCTATCGTTCGGTCAACATACTTAGGCTTGTCTCTAAACCATCCCGGATGTCCAACCGGAGCGCCACGCTTCTTCTTCCCACCATCTGAGGCATTCTCTGCATCCCTGCTGTTTTCATCATTATCTTTTTTCCTGTTTGTCTTAAATTGCCTCTGATGCAAAGCAATATACTTCGCCTTCAATTCCGCATTTTCCTTCTCCAGTGCCCGGATTCGTTTCAGTGCAGTATTCAACTCGGCGTCCATTGTATCGATAATCCTCAGATGTTCCTGATACGTTTCATCTGCACGCCGGTACTCACCCAAAACCCACTTCGTTGACAGCCAATCCAAATGAGGACAGTTATGCTCATAGGGACAGGTAAAGTCATGCGGTGGATAAGATGGGCGAGGCGTACTCCTTATTCACTCTCCAGGTTAAGAATCTCCCAGTTGACCCTGGAGAGTTTTTGCATAAGCAGCCACATTTTATTGTACCGCCTGTTCATTTCCTGCGCTTTCTTTGCAATGCCTTTTCGCACATAGAGGGATACGGTTTTACCCTTTACCTTGGTCGTAAGTCCGTAGCCGGTCATGGCAGGAGATTTCGCAATCGTACCGATAAGGAAAGAATCGAGTCGTGCCGTGATATCTTCCTTAAGCATAGCTTGACGCTTCTTAAGAATGTCTTTTCTTTGCATCTTAGCCTCCTTATATGAGTATTTATACTCTTATTATCTTAACAATAAATCGCCCATAAGTCAACACTTTTGTGGATGTCTGGTAGATATTAGATAAAAAAAGTTAAAAAAGGACTAAACTGTTACCGGCATATGGGGTCGGCATATGGGGTCAGGTCTTGTTTCTTGCATTTTAATCCATTGTTATGTTATAAAACAACATGGCAAGGCCTCTCAGGATAGAATATGACGGAGCAGTTTATCATGTAACTTCACGAGGAAATGCAAGGAAGCCCATCTACAAAGAAGACGAAGACAGAAGGGTATTTCTTGAAGTACTTCATAGAGTAAATACCCGATATAACTGGCTATGTCATGCCTATTGCCTTATGAATAATCATTATCACCTGATCATAGAGACACCTGATGGAAATCTTTCTCATGGAATGAGGCAGCTAAATGGAGTCTATACCCAGCTATTCAACAAGAGGCATAATAGGGTTGGTCATATATTTAAGGGCAGATACAAGGCGATATTAATCCAGAAGGAAAGCCATCTGCTTGAAGCAAGCAGATATGTGGTGTTGAACCCTGTAAGGGCAAAGGCTGTAAAAGATCCCGATGAATGGAAATGGAGCAGCTACCGTGGCACAGCAGGAAAAGAGAACCCGCATCCTTGTTTAACAAAGGACTGGATATTAGGGCAATTTGGATCAAAGAGGAGACAGTCGGAGAAAAAATACAGAGAATTTGTCATGGCTGGTATAGGTAAAGAAAAAATCTGGAAAGATGTAAAGGGACAGAGTATTCTTGGAGAAGATGAATTTATTGAAAGATTTTTAAATCATGTAAAAGGATATGAAGAAGTAAAGGAGATACCGAAAAGCCAGAGATATATTGGAAGACCCGGACTTGCGGAACTGCTGAAAGGTGCAAAAAGAAGAAAAGAGATAAGCAAGAAGGCAAAAGAGGCTGTAGAGAAATATGGATACAGCCAGAAAGAGATTGCTGACTATCTGGGGATACATTACTCAACGGTAAGCAGGATGGTGAATAAGGGAATATGAGATTATACAAGAAACAAGACCTGACCCTAATATCCTCGCTAATATCCTCTACGTGGATCACTACAGTCTACATAGAAAGAAACGCATCTCGCTATCTTTTATTCTGATGATTACCACACGTAACCCGCACACCATTAAGTAGCTATGCAAGAGGGAACAGGCAATGTCACACCTACATACAAGATAAGCAATTATTAATACTTGGGGGCAGGTCACCCTCTCTTTGAACAACTCTCCTTCATCGGGGAGAGGGGATATTTTCTCGTTAGTGACCACGAAGTTTACGCACCGCAATTTTTGACGTTTCCCGCGCTACTCTGTCGCTATCTTTGTCTGCAAGGGCCTCAAGGTGAGGGATAGCCTGCGGATCACCTATGGATTCAAGGGCTTTTATCGTGCTCAGTCGAATGGCGAGGCTGGGAGACTGGAGGAGAGGGATAAGATGCGGAATTGCTTTTACAGTTCCAATTTTCCCCAGTGACTGGACAGATGCCTCCCGCACAAGGGGTTCATCACCATGAATGGCTGTGATGAGCGGATCGATGACATTGCTGTGCCCGCTGAAATTCCCAAGAGCTATTGCTGTATACGATTTAATGGCAGGACATTCATATGCTCTTGATCGACTGGTAAAGATTGTCAAGAGAAGGTCAACTGTTTTGGGATTCCGGATTTCTCCCATGAACTGAATCGCCCTGCTTTGCACTGCCCAGTGTTCTTTTCGGTCACCGGCAACGACCATCAGAAAATCGACTGTCTCCTCATCCCTAAAACCGTTTAGTTTTTCTATCACGGCTAACCGCACTTCCCAGTCCGCATTTTTAAACTTTGCCTTTATCTCTTCGAGTGATGGCGCTGCAAAACAATAGCATGGCACTGCGAGAAGCAGCATGATAATAAGCGGGTATTTGAAAGCCGTAATAATTCTCCGATAACAATCCATCGTGAACACTCTCCTTGTGAGAACCTATTTTTTATATTTTATAGCAACTATCATGTGTCCTGCGCAATCTTTTCACCCCGAACAATTTGCAGAGGCAACGGGGAGTGAGATATCTTTTGTCCATACGTATATATATAAGGAGTGGAAAGAATATGATATTTCTGCGTCCTTTCGCGTCAGGAGAGACTACTATGATACACATATCTGTGGTAAAAAGAGCCCATATGCTGAAGAACTATAATGCGATAAGAAGGGAAAGGGCATTCTGTTGTAACCATTTTGTGTTTTAATTTCAATACGTTTCCGCTTCGCAGGGAGAAGCGTGTACTATCCATGGGACTTGGTCTCTTTTTTGCTTTTAGACCTTACAGCTTTGACAAATATGTCTGGGAGTGATATAAGTTTGGGTAATAAATTTCTGTTCATTGACTTTTTGACATTGATATCCTTTTTTGCTACGCTCTGGCATAAGAGGTGCAGATACCTGTCTGAATCATTGCATCCAAGCTTATAAGTTGATACCTTGATGAAAGGAGGTGGTAGAAGGGGTTTGGCAGTTTCGCATTTAAATTATTTCTAAGGAGGAAGAAAAGTATGAAGAAAATTCTTTTGATATCACTTATGATTGTTTTTGTTTTTGCATCAACAACGCTTTATGCTGCGGAGAAATATGATCTGGGTATGGGAAATATAGCGCTCAAAGTTGATTACATCAACTTTACCGATGATGCCTTCGACCAGATCGACTTGAAAAACGGAGTTTATGTAGGACTCGAAGGATATTATGCAATTTATCCTAATCTCTATCTCGGACTTGAAGCCGGCTGGGCAGGCTCAAAGAATGATGATACCATCGATACCGATGCATTCGGGGAAGTCGATGTTGATCTTAAAGTAACCTACATCCCCGTGGAATTGAATCTAAAATACGCAATTCCACTGTCTCCAGACTGGGTTGTGGATTTCGGAGGCGGTATATCATACAATTACTTTAAGATTAAGGCAGAGGGTATTGATGAGGATGCAGACGACTGGTTATTTGGAGGGCAGGTTTTTGCTGATATCACTTACAAGATTAATAAAGAGTGGTTCATCGGAATCAATGGCAAGTACCAGTTTACTGATGACCTTGAATTCGACAATATTGATACAAAAACCAATGCTAATAACTGGAGAGTCGGTGCACACGTAGGTTTAATGTTCTAAATTTCTCTTTAACGCTTGGGCGTTATCATCCCGTTTATCAAGCTTTACGGGATAGCTGATTGTCAAAAGTTTTTTCACGTCTTCTCCCTTGGTGGGCCAGGAAGAGAGATACAGAGATCTCTCACTTGCTGACCCTCCTCCCATCAGGGGAGAGGACTAAATCGCATCGCGGTACAAGCAGATGGTGGACAAAGCAAATGCCGCCTTTCTAAATATATTTCTATATGGTGCATCCACGAGGCTGGCTGGAGAGGCGCTGATACATAAAAATATGAGGATTGGGAAAAAGAAATACCTATCTGTTTAAAAAGTATAAACCACAATTTTATTTATCAGTCTTAGTTCGGTTCAACATTCCGAAGTGAAATTGTCGACTAACGAAGGAAATCCGATGTGTTGACTTGATGAAGAATTGGTTAAAACTTTCGATCCCCTGAAAACGAGGAGTAGTAGGTGAAAGGCATCCCTCTCAATAACTTCCTGTTATCCGCACTGCCTCTTTTTAGCCACAGGTGCAATGTTTCTTCTCGAAATAAATGGTCGACAGGAATCTGACAGATCAAGGTTATGTGTAATTATAAACAGAAATCTGGTTGCAATATCACGGGGATTCGGTAGCAGTGGTATACTGTTAAATTGTACAGATCCTGATAACGAGATTTCTTATATGAATTATTGTCAAAAAACTACTATTAACCTCAAATATTTTCTTGCTGGTATTATTATTTTTGTTGTCCCATATTTCTGCTTTGCTGAACCATCTCTTGAAGAAATCAAAAAAGATTATGAACAAAAAGACTTAGAAGGACGTTTGGTGGCAATACAAAAACTGGAGGGAAGAATAGATGAAGAAACCGTTGATTTTCTGATGGCTGTTGCGGGAAACGGCTGGGAAAACTGGCAGGTCAAGGTTATGTCTATTCAACTCCTGGGAAAAGCCAAAAATCCTAAAGCAGTTGATCTTCTTCTCGAAATCTTTACTAGTCGTTCACTCCATTACAGATGTCCTGCCATCAAAACATATGCTGCAATTGCACTGGGAAATTTCAGAGAAGATGCAAGGATCAAGGATATTCTAATCAGGGGCGCCCAAAGCGATGAACCTCAAGTGAGGGAAGCAAGTGTTCAGTCTTTGGGGAAAGTGGGAGATGAGTGGACTGTCCCACATTTAATACTACTTCTAAATGACCATAGTATCGCAATCAGGTTAAATGCCGTATATGCACTCGAAAGACTCGCAGATCACCGGGTTGTTCCTTTTCTAAAAATCCTTTCAGAAAAAGACAATGATGAAATCGTAAAGAACGCTGCAAAAAATGCCTTAATAAATCTTCAGAATAAATAAGCCAGAGTGTTTAAGCACTATTTGACTGCTGACTGAAGCAGACACATTTGAAACCGGATATAATCATGCTGAGTATGCCCCGGAATCAATAATTCATAAGACTATTTACTATTCTGAAATTATCTTTTTTTGAATTTATATCCAATAAGCAATCTCTTGACAAACCTCTTGAGTAAGAGTATATATTATGTTTAGAATATGATATTAAATAAATAAAAAAACATATGACATGCAGACAGGAGGTGAAGTGTGAGATATCTAATAGTTATTTTGTTGTTATTACCGACTTTAGCTTTGGCAGCTGAAAAAGAAAAATATTCTTTAAAATGTGAGCTTATTTCAGGAGGACACTGCAAAAAGACCTGTTCGGAAAGTGATGTAAAAGTCAAGCAGGTTGAGGCAATGGGGGGCGAGAGAAAGGGAACAATTGCTGATGTGGATTGTAAAGAGCAGGGGAAAGATTATCTCTGTTGCGTTGAAAAGGATAAGCTTATGAAATGATCGGTAAAGGCTTATCACCGTATTGATTATCCTCGGTATCACCATAGCTCTCGGAGCTACAATATCTGCCTCCTCCGGAGGTGATGGATTCTTCTTGGGGATAAATAACTAATTTAGAAAATTGCTTTCTGAGAATTTCTGAACTCACTGATACTTTCTATAATCTTGCATAAAACGTCACTTGTTTATGGTCAACAGTACATACAATGAAACATCTGCGATGTGTATGCCTCCCATCAAGTACCTGATGAAATCTTTATACATGAATCTTTATACGCAAACCCCTGTCTGAAGAAGTTACGATACGATACATTTCGTTTTCCAGATACATTTCGTTTCCTTGACAATTGTGCAATTTGTGCTAATCTTTAAATATCCAATAAATAATACGCAGCGGCAAAATGTTATATATCAAAAGGAGGTTAATATTCGTAGACGATCTTTGTGGTATTTGCGATATTCTTGCTACATTAAGGGGGTGAAAACGAGAAAATATTTTTTCTGGTTATGGTAAGGTTGTAAAAGCAATAAAATCATGAAGGAGGTGTAAAGATGCAAGCAACACCAGCAAAGAGGATGCTCATAGTCGTAATTGCTGTACTCTCCATGAGCGTGATGTTTGGATGTGCAGGCAGGGAGTTCACGCCCAAAAATCCCTATACGTACTGGTACTATCACAAGGAATTGCCAGAGGCAGATCGGGCCGTAGAAGCAGCGCGTCAAGCCGGCAAGGATAAGAAATGCCCTGTGGAATTCAAAGCCGCCGAAGATTTAAAGAACAAGGCCTATGAATTATATGCGGCATGCAGGACTGAGGAGGCAATCGCTATGGCCAGGGAGGCAACTGCGAAAGCAAATGCACTTTGTCCGCCCCCTCCAACATGCGAGTTGACAGCGTCTCCGAAAGAGGTTGAGAAGGGCAAGTGCATAACCCTCAAACTGACCACATCTGGGAAGGTACAATCTGCTGTTCTGGACGGGACACAGATAGTACCGGAGGGTGGAAAGACATGTGCGTGTCCCGATTCGACAACCTCATACACTGCAAAGGTTTCCGGCTCGGGAGGATCGAGCACTTGTAGTGTTACCGTCACCGTAACGCCACCGCCGCCACCGCCGCCATGTCCATGTCCAACACCACCACCGCCTCCTGCAGCAAAAGTCATCGACCGTCTGACAATCCATGTCAACTTTGATTTTGACAAATCGGACATAAGAAAAGCCGATATGGCAGAGTTGAAGAGGGCCAGTGACTTTGTCAGGAAATACTCTGGCTCCAAGGTGAAACTTGAAGGGCATACTGACAGCAGGGGGACCGAAGAATACAATCAGAAACTTTCAGAAACAAGGGCGGAAGCCGTAAGGCAGTATCTCATTAAAGACGGCGCTTCTGAAAAAGCAAAGATTTCGACCACGGGTTATGGCGAGTTAAAACCCATTGCGCCAAACACAACAAAAGATGGGAAAGATAATCCTGAAGGAAGGGCCGAAAACCGGAGAGTAGAAGTTCTTATAATGTCTGAATAGGTTCATATGAGGGAGAACAAATGCTTGTTCTCCCTCACTTTGTAAAAATAGTAGATGGAGGATTGCCATGTTCAAGGAATTCAAGGAATTTGCAATGAAAGGGAATATGGTCGACATGGCTGTCGGAAGAGGTCTATTTTTATTGATTTTCATTTGAACGTCTCACATCTAATGAAAGTAGCCGCTGTGTTTATTTGATGAAGAAATCAGCAAAAATTCAGAACCCCCAAAAACATTTGTTAGTAGGTGTTACAAACAACCTGACGACACGACATTGTTCCGCTTCACAACATTCCTCCAAGAAACGTTGATTTCTCCTCGGATTCAATACCCTGCCATTTTTACCGGTGCTTCATTGAAATCGAAAGAAACACCGCTATGCTGTCTCCATTCGTTTGCTTGAAGAGGAATTGAACATACCTTGTGTCCGGACACTTTTGTTTACTCCTGTGAGAACATCGCACCGACCGGCTGAAAAGCGTGCAGCGCCTTCTATGTGTTAGAAACAGTTCAGACAATATCTGGCATGACTGTAGTATCAAGTCTTATCTTTCACCCAACATTTTTATTACGACAAACTATCAACGAAACTCAAGGTTCAATTTATAAAATTGTACCTGCTGGGTAAAATATTCTGGTTCTTTCTTCAGCCCTGTTATGCACCTGTGATCTAACTCAAGAGGTTTTTGTTAAAATACTCAGATGTCTGAAAGGAAACTTATCATTGAGGGCGCCAGGCAGAATAACCTGAAGAACATTAATCTCAGTCTGCCCCATAATAAAGTTATCGCTATAACAGGTGTTTCGGGTTCAGGAAAATCCTCTCTGGCCTTTGATACGGTCTTTGCCGAGGGCCAATGGAGATTCATAGAGTCTCTTTCTACATATGCAAGATTATTCCTCGAAAAACTCGACAGGCCGGAT
>Ga0315273_10002684_pt1 | contig 21116 bp, 15 predicted proteins | sample YL17G02_0_MG_FD_205753 | JGI IMG/M metagenome (GOLD analysis project Ga0315273, IMG submission 205753) | Sediment microbial communities from Yellowstone Lake, YNP, Wyoming, USA - YL17G02_0 | ecosystem: Environmental > Aquatic > Freshwater > Lake > Sediment | place: USA: Wyoming | collected... | reverse complement strand
TCTCCCCCGTCTTTTCCCTGTTCGCCGAGTGTAATTTCCAGATACCCGATACGATTACGAACCGAATACTGGACCTCCATCCGGCCTTCGCTCTGCTTGTCGGGAGTGCTCTCCATGACGAAAATCTTTTCTCCCTCACCCTTGCTGATAATCACCGTACCAAAGGAGGAACTCAGAATCACCTTGATTTCCTTTTCAGTGGTTCTGCCGATTTCGCGGACGTTCTGCTCCCCCTGTGATCCCGGTTCCGGGTGAACGGGAGGGGCGGCCAGAACGGTGGTGATGGCCAGGGCGATATGGAGAGTTGCCAGTCGCATATGAGTGAGGTACACTTTCCACTCTCTTATACGGAAGAGAGGCGGACCGGGTTGCGCCCGTTCGCCATCAATAATGACGGATTTTGTGTCGCAGTTGCTTGTAGAGGAGTTCACGGGCCCTGAAAATATGAGCTTTTACGGTCCCGATTGGGAGTTTCAGAGCCGCCGCAATTTCTTCGTAACTTTGTTCGTCACTGTGGCGCAACATGATTACCCGGCGGTACTTCTCCGGGAGCCGGTCGATGGCCTGGCGCAGGAGAAGGGCTCGCTGGTCGCTGATGAGCTCCTTATCCGCTTCGTATGAGTCGTCCGGCAATTCGAAGACATAGTCGCTGTCTTTTGACTCGATCGGTTTGTCGATCGAATACATCTGGAGCTTCCGCTTGCGTATGAAATCGATGCAGTTATTGGTAGCGATCTTGTAAAGCCATGTGGAAAAGGCAAATTCTTCGTTGAAGTTCTTCAGCGAGGAAAAAGCCTTGATAAAAGCCTCCTGGGTAAGATCTTCCACCTGTTCCCGGTCGTGCACCATACGATGGACGAAATTGAAGATGGCGTCGTGGTACTTGTGCATCAACTTCGCATACGCACTGTCGTCCCCGGCAAGGGCACCCTTGATGAGCCGGGAATCTTCTACGCGGGAGCGCTGCCGTCTCTGTTCCTTGAGGTCCACAGCGGGGGGAGAGACCTTACGCGGACGAGATGTTGTGGTTTTTGGACGAGGCATCGGAAATGTGCGAAAAGGTACAGAAAAGCGGGCTCAGGCGCAAGGTTGATTAGTCCCCACAAAATGTGTACGTTGTATAATGTTTCTGACATTCGAAGGATTGGATTTCAGCGGAAAAACCACGCAGGCGCGTAAGCTGGCCGACCGCTTGAGCCACCAACAGACGGTGGTGACTCTGCGCGAACCGGGCGGCACAAAAATCTCTGAACGTTTGCGTGAAATTCTGCTGGATAGGAAACATCTCGAACTCTGCGATGCGACCGAGCTCTTCCTGTTTTCGGCCAGCCGGGCACAGCTTGTGACTGAAGTCATTCGTCCTGCCCTCGGACGCGGCGATATCGTCATCTGCGACCGGTATTATGATTCTACAACGGCATACCAGGGATACGGACGCGGCCTGAACCTGGAGGCGATCCGTCAGATCAATACCCTGGCGAGCGGCGGGACGGATCCTGACCTGACGATAGTGGTCGATATCCCGGTCGATGAGATCGAACGCCGCCGGCAGGAGGCCGGGCAATCGTTCGACCGGATGGAGTCATCCGGGCGTGCCTTCTATGAACGCGTCCGTGCCGGCTTCCGCTCGCTCGCAGAACATCTCCCTGATCGGATTGTCTGCGTGGACGGCACCCGGTCGATTGACGACGTGCATGAAGAGATCTGGACACTGTTGATCAACAGAGAGTGTATACAACAATAGTCAGTGTATGTGGAGAAACGTATGTCAGCAAAGCGTGGGCGGCTAGTTCAACGATATGCGATAGCGGTGGTGTGCCTGGTGATGGCACTGTGCGTCTTCGGCGGTCTTGTCCTTGCGCCGGAGAACGATCTCTTTCTGAAGATCAATAAGAGCATCGATGTCTTCGGACGCGTCTACAAAGAAGTTGCCACGAGCTATGTCGACGAGATCGATCCCGAAAAGTTCATGCAGGCGGGCGTCGAAGGTATGCTCGGTACGCTTGATCCATATACCGTGTATATCGACAAAGAAAACGGTGACGAAGTGGAACTCCTGACCAGCGGGAAGTACGGAGGCGTCGGGGTGACGATCGGCTTGCGCGATGGTACTGTTCGTGTTATTTCGGTGATGGATGGTTACTCCGCGCAGCGGCTGGGTATTCTCCCCGGAGACCGGTTTCTGGAAATCGACGGCACCAAGGTGACGGGAAAAAACCCCGACGAGATTCGCAACCTGACACGCGGCGACCCGGGCACCGAAGTGAAGGTGGTAGTGGAACGCGAAGGTGAAGCCAAACCGCTCGAATATGTGCTGATCCGGGAAGAGATTCAGATAAAGAATGTGACCTACGCAGGAATGCTGGATGATGGTGTCGGCTATATCCGGTTGGAACGGTTTTCCCGCCGTGCCGGGGACGAAGTGCGCCAGGCAATCAAGGAAATGAAATTGAACGGTGATCTGAAAGGGTTTGTGCTGGACCTCAGAGGGAATCCCGGCGGGCTTCTGGACGCCGCGGTGGACGTGGTAAGCAAATTCATTCCCCGTGGCAGCCTGGTCGTCAGCACCAAAGGGCGCCGGCCCGAAGCGGAAAAAAAGTACTTTTCCTCCGAAGAGCCTGTTGCGCCGTCCGTGCCTCTCGTGCTCCTGACCGACCGGAACAGCGCGAGCGCAAGTGAAATCGTGGCTGGAAGTTTGCAGGACCTGGATCGTGCGTTGATCGTGGGAACCCGGACGTTCGGCAAAGGGCTTGTCCAGACGATCGTCCCGCTCAATTACGGGGCGCAGCTGAAGATCACCACGGCCCGTTACTATATCCCGAGCGGCAGGAGTATTCAGGAAATCGACTACATCCATCGTGACAAAAACGGCGTGTTTACGATCACCCCGGATAGCCTCCGGAAAGAATACAAGACAGCGCACGGACGAAAAGTGTTTGAACGTGGAGGCATCGCTCCGGATTCCGCGGTGGAGCCCCTGGATCTTGGATCCATGGTGCGCGAACTCCACCGGAAGTCCATGTTTTTCCGTTTTGCCAACCGGTATGTTGCCGGACACAAAACCGACACGAGCGGCATCGTGACCGATGAGGTCTTCGCGGCTTTCCGCACATTCCTGGAAACGGAAAAATTCGACTTCCAGGAAGAAACCGAGAAGAAAGTCGGGGACCTGCGGCAAGCTGCCGAAAAATCACACTACAGTAAAGAAGTAATGGCCGATTTCGACCGGCTTGCCGCAGCACTGGTCCAGGAGAAGACCCGCGGATTCGACCGGTATGCGGATCATATTCGCAACGAGCTAGCAGTTGAACTGGGTGCGCGGCTCCGGAATGAACGCGGGCGCATCGAGGCGTCGTTTAAGAGCGACACGCAGCTCCGGGCAGCACGGGGACTCTTGAAAGATCAAAAGCAGTACCGAGCGCGCATCGGGGCATAAGGAGTACCATCGATGGATATCCTTCATGTGGCACTCCTGTTGCTCGGCGGTTGTGCTGCAGGCTTCCTTGCGGGTCTTTTTGGCGTGGGTGGCGGAATCATTCTTGTGCCCATCCTGCTCTACTTCTTCCAGAGTATCCAGGTGTCTTCGCTAGTCTCCACGCACCTTGCCTTCGGAACAAGCCTGCTCATCGTGGTGTTTGCCTCTTTCTCCTCCGCACTTCAGTACTCGCGGAATGGGCATGTGGTGTGGCGGGCGGTGATCCTCATGGGTGCGGCGAGCGTTGCCGGGAGTGCGGGAGGAGCGATGCTCGCGGGAGTTCTGGCCGGCAAAACACTGCGTCAGATTTTCGCCCTGGTGGTAATGTTCTCTGCGCTGCGGCTCTTTGCCGAGATGCGCAAACCAAAAAAGGAAGAAATGCCTCCGCTGTTTACACCCGCGTTACTTTTCACAGGCCTTGTTGTCGGATTGGTGTCCTCGCTGGCTGGCGTCGGCGGCGGGGTGCTGTCCATTCCGATCATGCATTCGGTGCTGAGGTTCCCGCTCAAAAAGGCGCTGGGGACGTCCAGCGCCACCATCGTCATCACGGCGCTGGCGGCAGGTGCGGGGTACGCGATCGAAGGATGGGGAAAGCCGCTGGTGCCGGCTGGAACGCTGGGCTACGTGGACTGGCTCCATGCTCTGCCGCTGATTGCAGGCTGCGTTCCGCTTGCTGCTGTCGGCGCACAGGTGGCAAACAAGACAAGCGTGACGGTGCTCAAGAAGATCTTCGCGCTGTTCCTCTTTGTCCTTGCCTTCCGGATGCTGCTCTTCTAGAAGGCCGGTCGAAAACCCTACTCCCAGCCCAGCCCCTTTTCAACCAACCGTATCACGCGGTCCAGGTCCTCACGGTTGTTCACAAAATCCAGATTGTCCGACTCCACCACCAGCAGCTTCCCCTTTGTGTACCGCTGAATCCATGCTTCGTAGTGGCGGTTCAGCTGTTCCAGGTATTCGCGTTTGATGGACTGTTCGAAATCCCGGCCACGCTGGGCAATCTGCCGCATGAGAGTGTCCACATTGGCGCGCAGATAAATGAGCAGATCCGGCGGATGAAGATATTCTGTCATGACATCGTACAGTGCGACGTAATTCCGGTAGTCCCGCTCCTCCATGTTCCCGATCTCAAACAGATTCCGCGCGAATATTTCAGCATCCTCGTAAATCACGCGGTCCAGAACCACCGAACGCCCCCCCTCGGTGATGGACTTGTGCGAGCGGAAACGGTTGGAGAGAAAGTAGACCTGAAGCTGAAAGGACCAGCGGCGCATGTCGGTGTAGAAATCACTCAGATACGGATTATCTTCCACCGACTCAAACATCGGTATCCACCCCCTTTCACTACTGAGGAGCCGGGTAAGGGACGATTTGCCTGATCCGATGTTGCCGGCGACGGCAACGAACACGTTGGAACGGGATGTCATGGGCGTCCTGTTTGAATAAGCGACACGAGGAGTTCGAGGCCGTCCACAGCACGGGGGCCGGGACGGGAGACAAGGTCAGCATTCACGAGAAAGACGCGTCCCTTTTGAACGGCATTGAGACGTGCCCATTCGGGGAAAAGCGTCGTTACACGTTCAAGGACGGGAAGTGCATCGGAGAGTATCAGCAGGACATCCGGGTCTTCGGCAGTCATCGCTTCGCGGCTGTAGGCCGGATAGGTCATACCGGTGTGCGCAGCCAGGTTCGACGCGCCGGCGCAGGTGAGAAGGTCGTGAAGAAACGTGCCCGCGCCAACCGCTATCAGGGGCTGGAGTGAAACAAACATGAGTACGCGCTGCCTCCGGGCGGATATCCGCTCGAGAATACGCTGTCTCTGCCCTGTCAGATGTCGCACAAGAGAGTCGGCTTGATCCGTGTGTCCGGTGAGCGTGCCGAGGAGATGCAGCGAGTGTGCGATATCGTCAAGTGTGCGCGGGTTGGTGACTACCACCGGGGCGTGCAGATCGACAAGTCGAAGAAAATCCTCACGGAGATTTCCCTCCATGCTGACGAGAATGAGATCAGGTTTCAGACTGACAATCGTCTCGATACTGGGTGTGATCATCCCCCCCACGTGCTGCCTGCGGGTTGCCTCCGGAGGAAAGTTGCAGTAATCGGTGACACCCACTACCTGTTCTCCCGCCCCGATGGCGAACAACGACTCCGTAATGCTCGGCGCGAGAGAAACGATACGGCGGGCTGACGCCGGGAGCGTGACGGTACGCTGGAGGTCGTCGGTGACGGTGAGCTGGGCGGCCGACGGCACGAGGCCCGGCAGAAGAAGTACCGCAACAACAATGAGACGCCAGGGGAAGGGCATGGGAGAGACGGTTGTGGAAGTGATGTCAAACGAAAGATAATGGGGGGCGGGGTGAGAAGCAAGGAGCGATATCCGCGTCAATATTCTCGAGAATTCCTTGACAATGCGTCCCAATCCTCCGTACCATTACATCACTCATCATGGACAAATTCGTCATCAACGGCGGAAAACCGCTCAACGGAACCGTGAGGATCAGCGGGGCAAAAAACTCCACGCTGGCACTCATGCCCGCAGCGTTGCTCTCCAGCGGTGTCTTCCACCTCAGCAACACTCCCCTTCTCCGCGACGTCAACACCATGGCCGCACTCTTGCGCACGATGGGGATGGACGTGGAACTGAAAGAGCATGTCCTTACTCTTGACACAAGGGGTGTTGACCGGTACGAGGCACCGTACGAGCACGTCAAGAAGATGCGCGCCTCGATATATGTGCTCGGACCCCTGCTTGCCCGCTATGGCAGGGCCAAGGTGTCGCTCCCGGGAGGCTGTGCCTGGGGGCCACGCCCCGTGAACCTGCACATCGAAGCGATCCGCAAGCTCGGCGCCGACGTGGAGCTGAAGGAAGGGTATATCGTTGCGAAAGCAGACCGCCTGACCGGAGCACGTATCCACTTTGACATTTCAAGCGTCGGCGCGACCGGCAATACACTGATGGCTGCCGTGCTGGCTCGCGGTACCACGGTGATCGAGAATGCGGCTATCGAACCGGAGATCACCCAGCTTGCGGAATTTCTGATTGCCATGGGGGCACACATCAACGGCGCAGGGACCAATAGACTGGAGATCGAAGGCGTGCATGCTCTTCATGCAACCGACATCGAAACCATTCCGGATCGCATCGAAGCGGGGACATTCCTGGTTGCGGGAGCACTGGGGCGCGGCACGGTTACACTCACCGGCGTACAACCCGCACATCTCGCCGCCGTCACGGCAAAGCTGGAAGATGCAGGGGCACACCTCACGATCGGTCCCGATACGGTGACCCTGACGGCACCGCAGGAACTGCGTCCCGTGGATGTCACCGCACGTATCTACCCCGGGTTTCCAACCGACATGCAGGCACAGTGGACTGCATTGATGGCCGTGGCGAACGGAACGTCGGTGGTGACCGATTCCATCTACTTCGATCGATTCAAGCACATCCCGGAAATGATCCGGCTCGGCGCCGACATCGAGGTGAAAGACAATGCCGCGGTTGTTCGCGGCACCCGTCATCTGACCGGCGCCAAAGTGATGTCGACCGACCTGCGCGCCTCCGCATCCCTCATTCTGGCGGGCCTGGTGGCCGAGGGGGTGACCGAAGTCCTGCGCGTCTATCATCTCGACCGGGGTTACGAGGGTATTGAGAAAAAAATCAGCGCACTCGGTGCCGATATCGAACGTGTCACCGGCGAAGAGTTCTGACGGCCGTTCCGTGTTCTCCCCCGTCCGCATTGCCGCCGCCCTGTACGTTCTGCTCGCAGTAGCGTGCACGCAGATCCCACTCGTGCGCACGCCTGGTTTCGAATTTGCCTTTGTGTGCGCGGCGGCGGGTTCGCTGATCGCCGGAATGCTCACCATGTCCATTCTGAAGCCGGCGTATCTCGCGAAGCACGTGCCCGCTGAAGAAAAACAGGGTTCTCTGCGCCAACAGGTCCGGCGGGCAATGACCCTCAACCTGCTCCTGCTCGGCGTCCCGCTCGTGACCATCTTCATCAGCGGACTCTTTGTGCCTCTCTGCGATCCGCTCGAAGGCGTGGCATTTTTCCTCCTGCTGCCGGTGATCAGCGTGTTCTTCTCGGTTTCGCTGGCCGTCTTTTGCGCCGTCCACTACCGATTCAGTAAAACCGTGTTCCTGTCCGTGATGGCCGTGAGCGGCATCTATGCAGCGGCCCTCGGATACTTCACGCCCGCAATATTCTCGTACAATTTTTTCTACGGCTATTTTCCCGGTCTTTCCTATGATGAACTCTTACCGCTGAATATGACGCTGGTGCTCTTCCGGGCCCTGACACTGCTGGCCGGCGGGGTGCTGCTCTGGCTGGCAGGACTCCTTGTCCGGTACGCGCGTGAAGGGGACACCACCGGACAAAGAGGAGTGCATCTGCTCCGGGCTCTGGTGTCGCGACGCCACCTCCCTGTCACGCTGATAATAGTCCTCGTGACAGCGACCGTGGCGATATTCCGGTGCGAACTGGGATTTGAGTCCACCGGCCCCTTTATCCAGAAAACGCTTGGTGGCCGCTACGAAACCGAGCACTTCGTGATCCATTACGATGCGGGGAGTGAACCCGACGTTCGTCTCCTCGCTGCCGCGCATGAATTTCACCTCCGGTCTGTTCTTGAAACATTCGCACTCCTGCACACCGAGCGTATCCGTTCCTACGTCTATGCTTCCGCCGACAGCAAACGCCGGCTGATGGGCGCAGGGACCACGGAGATCACAAAACCATGGAACCGGGAAGTGCACATCACGCGACAATCGGTCAACGGGACACTGCGGCATGAGCTGGTACATGTCGTTGCGGCGCCGTTCGGCGCTCCTGTTCTCCAGGTGAGCCTCAGCACTGGCCTGGTTGAAGGACTCGCCATGGCCCTTGATGGGCGATGGGGATACCGCACACTGCATCAATATGCGGCGGCGATGCGTGCAGGGGGCATCGCCCCGGATATCCAATCCATAATGATGATGAGCGGCTTCGCCTCGTCATCCTCCTCCGTGAGCTATGTTCTTGCCGGATCCTTCTGCCGCTTCCTGATCGACTCATACGGCATACGCCCGCTCCTGATGGTGTATGGATTGGGGAACTATGAAGAAGCCTACCGTCAACCGCTGTCACACCTGGTCGATTCATGGAACCGCTTCCTTGATAGCGTTGCAGTCGGGGAGAGCGAGCGCGCATCGGTTGACGTGCTCTTCCGCCAGCCCTCCATTTTCGGCAAAACGTGTCCGCGGCTGGTGGCAAAACGCCTACGCGAGGCCCGCCGGCTTGTCGCACGCCGGCAGTATGAGGAAGCGGCCGAACGCTACACGGCAATCCTGACGGCGGCGGGGGGGTATGACGCGCTCGCCGGGGTGCTGCTTTGCCGTTTGCGGACGGGTGCCTATCATGCGGTCACGTCCCTGTATGATTCCATCGTCACGCGGGACAAGGTTCCGCTCAGGTATCTCCCCCTCGCGCTCACGGCGGGGGATGCAGCGTGGGCGGCCGGGGACACTGCGCGCGCGCGCCATCTTTTTGACCTGGTTCACCGGTACGACATCGCACCCTCTCTGAGCGAAGCCGCGGCGGTCCGCCTTTGGGCGCTTGACATTCCCGGGCGTGCACCGGAGTTTGCGCGGTACTTCCTTACCGATGCTGACGACTCTACTCGCGTTCAACGTCTCGCCGCGATTCCCCGCACAGACGACGGGAAGCTGCAGGACTTTCTCGCGGGGAGAGTGTCCCTCCGGCTCCGCCGGTTCCAGGATGCCCTTTCGGCAATGGTCAGTGCCGGTCCCATACGCCGCAATGTTGCACTGGAGACGGCCCGGAACTTGACAATCGGTGAATCACTGGAAGGCCTGGGCCGGTATCAGGAGGCCAAGGGCTGGTACCGGTCATCGTTGAATGCCAACACGCGCGATGCTGCTGTGGCCGACGTCGCCGATCGTGTCGCCTGGTGCGACTGGTGTTCCCACAACCTTCTTCGCTAGAAGAGTATCTATGCCCCGGCCTCTCTATAGGCGGATCCTGATCAGCAGGATGAAGTTCATCGGTGACGTCGTGCTGACGACTCCCGTGATCCGATCCGTCCGTGCAGCGTTCCCCGATGCTTATATCGCCTACCTGGGCGATGCGCAGGCGGTGACGCTTCTCGAGCAGAATCCCCTCCTCAACGAGGTCATTCCCTTTGACTTCGCACGGCCCACGATCGTGGAGCAGCCGCGGGTGGCGTGGCTGTTGCGTGCACGGAAGTTTGATCTGGCTGTTGATCTTTTTGGCAACCCCCGGAGTGCACTCCTGACGTATCTCTCCGGGGCGCGGGTGAGGGTTGGGCTTGAACGTAAGGGCCGGGGGCGCCTCTACACGATCCGTGTACAAGACGACGCGCGGCGCAAGACCGCTGTGGAGTTCCATAACCAATTCCTGAACGCCGCGGGGATTATGCCAACAGCTTTTCAACCGGAGATCTTTCTGAGCGAATCGGAACGTCAGGATGCCGCACACCGTCTGGCCGGAGGGGCGAAAACCGTGGTGGGATTCCATCCGGGAGCCACATGGCCCGCAAAACGCTGGTTTCCGGAACGGTTCGCAGAACTGATGCTGACCCTCCGCAAACGGATGGGCGCGCGCGTGATCCTGACCGCCGGTCCACGCGATGGCGCAGTGATCAATGCCGTGCTGGAACGGGCCGGGTCGGGCGTGACGGTGTTCTCGGGGTTGCCGCTGCGGTCGCTTGCGGCCCTTGTCTCACAATGCAGCGCGTTCGTCTCAAACGATGCCGGACCGATGCATATTGCCGCGGCAGTGGGCACCCCGACCATCGGACTCTTTGGTCCGGGGGAAGAGGACATCTGGTTCCCCTACGCCCGCGCATCCGGGCACACGGCACTCCGCATGCCGGTTTCCTGCCACCCGTGTCATCTTGACCTCTGCAACCGGCCGGGGAACGACTACATGGAATGTATGAAACTGCTTACGGTCGGGGACGTGCTGGCGGCCGTGGAGCACGCGCTGATCCCCCGGAGTTATTGATTTTGTCGCTGTTTTTGTCGTACTTTTCATGCTGGCCAGTTTCTACCATCCCAGGAGATCTCATGAAGACCACGATTGTTGATGCAATTGCACGGGAAATTCTTGACTCACGCGGCAATCCCACCATTGAAGTGGATGTTGAACTCGAAAGCGGTATCGTCGGTCGCGCTGCTGTACCCAGCGGGGCATCGACGGGCGAACATGAAGCCGTCGAACTGCGAGACGGTGACAAGACGCGGTACAACGGGAAGGGCGTGCTGAACGCTGTGGAGCACGTGAATAATACCCTCGCCGGCGAGATCACCGGCCTAGATGCGTTGGATCAGGTGGGCATCGACACGATGATGATAAAGCTGGATGGCACACCCAACAAGGCGCACCTCGGCGCCAATGCCATCCTTGGCGTCTCCCTTGCCGCCGCAAAAGCGGCTGCGCTTGCACTGGACATACCGCTCTATAAGTACATCGGCGGCACAAACGCAAAAACATTGCCGGTACCGATGATGAACATCCTGAACGGCGGCAAGCATGCGGACAACAATGTTGACCTGCAGGAATTCATGATTGTCCCCGCCAACGCGAAGACATTCGCCGAATCATTGCGTATGGGGGCCGAGGTCTTCCACAGCCTGAAGTCGGTCCTCACCAAGAAAGGCTACAATACCGCGGTGGGTGATGAAGGCGGGTTCGCACCACACCTAAAATCCAATGAAGAAGCTGTCGAGGTCATCCTCGAAGCGATCACCAAGGCCAACTACACACCGGGGAAAGACGTCTACCTGGCCCTTGACCCGGCATCAAGTGAATTCTTCGAAGACGGAAAGTACGTGTTCAAGAAATCCGACAAATCCGTCAAGACCTCCGAACAGATGGTGAAGTATTATGAGACATGGGTGAAGCAATATCCCATCATCTCGATCGAAGACGGCATGGCCGAGAACGACTGGAGCGGCTGGAAGCTGATGACCGACACTCTCGGTGGCAGGATCCAGATTGTCGGCGACGACGTGTTCGTCACCAACACCACCTTCCTCAAGAAGGGGATCGATATGGGTGTCGCCAATTCGATTCTCATCAAAGTCAACCAGATTGGCACGCTCACCGAGACGCTCGATGCAATCGAGATGGCTAAACGTGCGGGATACACCTGCGTGATCAGCCATCGCTCCGGGGAGACCGAAGACGCGACGATTGCGGACATCGCCGTGGCAACCAATGCCGGACAGATCAAAACCGGCTCGGCCAGCAGAACCGACCGCATAGCCAAATACAACCAGTTGATCCGGATCGAAGAAGAGCTCGGTGACACGGGCATCTATCCGGGTCTGAACGCTTTCACCAGGAAGTAACCCCCATGGCACAGGTCATCAAATTCGGTACCGACGGATGGCGCGCGGTTATCGCCGACGACTTCACCTTCGCCAATTTGGAGCGTGTTGCTCTGGCAACGGCCCGCTATTTTACAAAACACAAAAAAATCCGGAACGGCATCGTCATCGGCTATGATGCCCGCTTTATGTCGCGCGAGTTTGCCGAAAAGTCCGCCGAGGTGATCGCCAATGCCGGCATCACGGTGAAGCTGGCGGACAGCATTGCTACCACACCAATGATTTCCCTGCTGACGAAGCTGGAGAACGCGGCAGGCGGTGTCGTGATCACGGCCAGCCACAATCCCCCGAAGTACAACGGCTTCAAGATCAAGGGGGACTTCGGCGGTCCGGCCCACCCGGAGATGATTGCAAAGGTCGAGAAGGACCTGGCCCGTGTGATGAAGCTCAAGAGCATACCCTCAGGTGCGCGTACATTCCGGCAGCTGGTGGACCGGAAGAAGATTGTGCTGATCGACATGCGGAAGCGGTATCTGGACGACCTGGCGACGAAAATCGATTTGCCGGCGATCAGGAATGCGGGTATACGCATCCTGTATGATGCGATGTTTGGCGCTGCGCAATCGACGATCCGTACCCTGTTGCCCGATGTGACCCTGATGCACGAAACGTTTAACCCGTCATTCGAAGGGGTGAACCCCGAACCGCTGGCCCAGAATCTCGGCGAACTGATGCGGCGCGTGAAAACCGAACGGTTCGACATTGGCATTGCAACGGACGGCGATGCCGATCGGATCGGCGCGGTGGATGAACAGGGGAACTTTGTGGACTCGCACAGGATCTTCTCCCTGCTGCTGAAGTATCTGGTGGAGCAGAAGGGCAAAACCGGCGAAGTGGTGAAGTCGTTCTCCGTGACGCACATGGTGGACCAGCAGTGCGCAAAATACGGGTTGACCATGCACGAAACCTCCATCGGCTTCAAGCATATATGCCGGCTGATGACGGAACGGGATGTCCTGATCGGTGGCGAAGAGAGCGGCGGGTTGGGCGTGAAAGGACACCTGCCGGAACGCGATGGTATCTTTCTGGGCCTGATGCTGGCTGAAATGATGGCCGTACGGCGTACACCGTTGAGTGCGCTCGTCCAGGAACTGATGGACGAATTCGGCCGGCACGAATTCAAGCGATTCGACCTTCATACGACCGAGAAGGAAAAAATCGCCATCATGAAGAAGTATCAGCGCAACGTGCGTGCCATCGGCGGGTTCCCCGTGACAGGCCGCAAAGACACCGACGGCAATAAATTCTTTGTGGAACACGGCTGGGTGCTGGTGCGCGCCTCGGGAACCGAACCGCTGATCCGGTTCTACGCCGAAGCGGACAGTATGGCCACTGTCGATGCCCTGCTCGCGGCGGCCACGGGACGCGGATAGTCGGCAGGGGGCAACACATCTTGTAAGGGACGTCTCATGTCATCGATGATGTATTACACGATCATGCCGGACGGCACGGTGAAGCAGCTAAATCCGTTCACCGGCACGGAAGTCTGGGCGGTCGCCGGCCGGCGCAGCAAACCGATTGCCAACGATGTCCCCCAGAGTGCCCCCCCCCTGGAAGTCCATACCCCGGAGGACTACTGCAGCTTCTGTCCCCCGCGCTACTATGAAACGGCGCCGGAAAAATCCCGTCTGATCTGTACCAACGGGAGCTGGGAGCGTATTGATCTGCTCCCGCCGGACCGGTATTTTGAGACCACGGCGGAGTTCCGCCGGACGGGCAACATGTTCGAGATTGTCACCCTCGATTACTGGCGGAAGAACTACGCCTACAAAATGCCCGCTTCGCGCGCCAGGTGGCGCGAAGATTACCTCGCAACCCCGGCCGGACTGAAACATATCACGGATATCGTGTATTACAAACTCCGCAGGGAAGGGAAAACCGACGAGCAGATTGAAAAGACCCCGCTCGCGGAAAAACTCGCCGTCGCGGACGCCTTTTTCGGCGGCGGACATGAGATGGTCATCGCAAAACGGCATTTCAAGGACGGGGCGACGCAGGCCAGCGAGCTCTATTCGTCGGGGGAAATGACCGAGGAAGAGCATTACTGGTACTTCAAGCTCACGGTGGACTCGATCCGGGACATCACCATCAACAACCGGTACGTGCGCTATATCAGCGTCTTCCAGAACTGGCTTCGTTCCGCGGGCGCGTCATTCGATCATCTGCACAAACAACTCGTGTCGCTGGACGAGTGGGGAGCATCCATCCAGGGGCAGATCAAGATGTTGCGGGACGACGCCAATGTCTACAACGAATTCGGCGTCAACTTCGCCGCGCATCATAATCTGGTGTTTGCCGAGAATGATTTCGCGATTGCCTACGCCGGTATCGGTCACCGGTATCCCACCATTGAGATCTATTCCCGTTCACAGGCGGGACGGCCCTACGAGCACACCGACGAAGAGATCCGCGGGATGAGCAACCTTGTGCACGCCATTCATGCGGCCATGGGAAGTCAGATTTCCTGCAACGAGGAGTGGTACTATACACCGATTGATGCCGTCTATAAGATGCCCTGGCATGTGCTCATCAAGTGGCGCGTGACCGTACCGGCCGGTTTCGAAGGGGGGACGAGCATTTTTATCAATCCGATGACGCCAATCGAACTACGCGACAAAATGGTGCCGCGGCTCTACAAGCTGCGCGACGAAGGGAAGATCGGCTGGCTGCGAATTGCCGAAGAGTGCCGTGTGGACCCCAACCCCCTGAAGTATTATATCAAGTAATCCCGCGCCTCCGGGGAGCGGCACTTGTGCGCCGCCCCCTCCCTGCGTCGCCACCAATGCCATCATGGTTTCCGCCGTCAACATATCGCTCCAGTTTGGTGACCGGCACCTGTTGCAGGGCGTCACCTTCTTCCTCGGCCCGCACGACCGGGTTGCACTGGTGGGAGCAAACGGGACCGGAAAGTCAACCCTGTTGCGTATTCTCCTCGGAACATCCACTCCCGACAGCGGCGCCATCACACGGGCCAAGTATGTTACCGCAGGCTATCTGCCGCAGGAGGGGACCGCACTGTCGGGTCGGACCCTGTATGCCGAAGTCGAGTCGGTTTTCAGCGATATCCTGGAGACACGCGCGGCGCTGGAGGAAGTGCATGCGGCAATGGCGGCCGCGCCATCGGGAAGCGATGTCTCCCGGGAACTCCTGGAAATCTACGGCGAACTGCAACACAAGCTGGAAGCGTCGGATAGCTTCCGCATTCCCTCGGCGATCGAAAAAGTGCTTACCGGACTCGGGTTTGCACCGACGGATGTTACACGGCTCACCGAAGAGTTCAGCGGCGGATGGCAGATGCGTATCGCCCTGGCCAAACTCCTCCTTATGCAGCCGTCACTCCTCCTGCTGGACGAGCCCACGAATCACCTGGATCTGGATTCCCTGCAGTGGCTGGAAGAGTATCTGCAGAGCTACCGCGGAGCCGTGATGATCGTGTCACACGACCGCCGGTTTCTTGACACGATGACCGCCCGGACATTCGAACTCAGCGGCGGTTCGTTGATCGAGTACGCCGGCAATTTCAGCTTCTCGCAGCAAGCCCGTGAGGAACGCCGCATCCGCCTGCAGGCAGCGTACCGGAATCAGCAAGACCATATCAAGCAAACCGAACGCTTTATCGAACGGTTTCGCTACAAGGCAACCAAAGCCCGCCAGGTCCAGAGTCGCATCAAAGCGCTGGAAAAGCTGGACCGTGTGGACCTGGAGGAAGACGAAGACGAAATATCCTTTTCATTCGCGCCGGCCCCTCCATCCGGCAAAGTCATGCTTGAACTGCGCAATATCAGCAAGCACTACGGTCCCCTCCAGGTTTTTGAAAGGGTACACTTCACGGTGGACCGCGGCGACCGGATCGCGTTCGTCGGGGTGAACGGTGCGGGAAAATCCACCCTCGCACGTATCATCGCCGGTGTGGAACCGTTCGACGCCGGGGAACGGGTGCCCGGCCACAATGTGGTCGTATCCTATTTTGCACAACACCAGGCCGAGGAACTGACCCCGTCCTTCGACGTCCTGCAGACCGTGGAAACCGTTGCCGCCGGAGATGTTCGTACGCGGCTGCGCACCCTGCTCGGGTGCTTCCTCTTCTCTGGCGATGACGTCTTCAAGAAAGTCGGTGTCCTCTCCGGAGGAGAAAAAAGCCGCCTCGCACTCGCCAAGATGCTGCTGTTACCGGCGAACCTGGTCGTGCTGGATGAGCCGACAAACCATCTGGATATGCGTTCAAAGAGCGTGCTCCAGGAGGCTCTCATCTCGTTCGGGGGAAGTCTCGTGGTGGTGTCACATGACCGCGATTTTCTGGATCCCCTGGTAAATAAGGTTGTCGAATTTAAAGCCGGAAGAATCAGGACTTTTCTCGGTACGGTGAGCGACTATCTTGCGGCGCGTGCACGCGAGGACGCGGCTGCAGTGTCACCAGGCACCACGACACGCCCGTCCAGTGCCACCGGCGAACGCGAACGGAAACGGCGGGAGGCGGAAACCCGGCAGGAGCGGTACGAAAAAACCAAACCGCTGCAGGATCGACTCGCGGTGTTGGAAATATCCATCGCGAAACAGGAAACACGCAAGAAAGCGCTCGAAGACCAGATGATCGATCCCGAGGCCTATAGAGGCGCTGATCGCATACGCGAAATCAATGCAGCGTACCGGGAGGCCGGACAGGCGCTCGACGGGCTCTACTGGGAATGGTCGCATCTGACGGATGAATTAGCAGCAGTAGAGGCGCCCTACGACGCGGAAAGAGAGCGGCAATGATTCGCGGTGAAGAACTGGAACTCCGGGTCGAGAATTTCGGGTCCGAGGGAAAAAGCGTTGCGCGCGTCGACAATTTCGTCGTGTTTGTGCGCGGAGGTATTCCGGGTGACACCGTGCGGGGGCGGCTGGTTCGGGTGAGTAAGAAATTTGCCGAAGCAGAAATCGTCGGCATTGTCATCCCCTCCCCGTTGCGCGTCACGCCCCGGTGCAGCTTCTTCGGCGTTTGCGGCGGCTGTACATGGCAGCACCTGTCCTATGAGGGGCAGCGTGACTTCAAGCGCCAGCAAGTGCTGGATGCCCTCGAACGGATCGGCCTCTTCAACGGTATCCCGGTGTTGCCCACAATCGGGGCAGAGGATGTCTTCTACTACCGGAACAAAATGGAATTCTCATTCGGTACCCGGTGGCTGACCCGGGAAGAAGTGGAGCATTCCCGGCAATCCGGTTCGGAAAACGACGCTCCCGATCGTTTTGCCCTCGGCTTGCATATCCCGCAGCGGTTTGACCGCGTCCTGGACATCGATGAATGCCATCTGCAATCACCGGCCAGTACGGCGATAGTGAACACGGTGCGGGCATTCTGTCGCGAACGGAATCTCAGCATCTACTCAACCATCACGCACACGGGGTTCCTGCGGAACCTGGTTATCCGGGAGGGAAAGCAGACCGGGGAACTGATGGTGAACCTGGTCACGTCCGAAGAACACGACCCGACTCTCCGCGCACTCTGTGACGCTCTGCTGCTGCATGTCCCGGAAATTACCACAATCGTCAACAATATCACGACACGCAAATCCCAGGTGGCCGTCGGCGATCGCGAGATCGTCTACTCGGGTCCCGGGTTCATCACCGAACGGATCGGCAGGCGGAAATACCGCATCTCCGCGAACTCCTTCTTCCAGACCAACACCGTGCAGGCCGAACGGCTGTACGACACCGTTCGCCGGATGGCGGCGCTGCGTCCCGGGGATGTCGTGTTTGATCTATATTCCGGGACCGGTACCATTGCCCTCCATGTGGCCGATGATGCCGCTGCCGTGGTGGGTATCGAATCGGTCGCTTCGGCGGTGGAGGATGCACGGAAAAATGCCGCAGAGAATGGGGTGAGCAACTGCACATTTATGCTGGGTGACCTGAAGGACCGGATGGTCGGAGAAACGGCGTGGCTCCGTGACGTTCCCGTTCCCGACGTCATACTTGTCGATCCGCCTCGCGCGGGGATACACCCGAAAGTGGTGGAAAAAATCCTGGAGATGCGCCCCCGCCGGATCGTGTATGTCAGCTGCAATCCGGCAACGCAGGCGCGGGATGCTAAGCTCCTGTGTGATGGCGGCGTCTACGGCATCGATGAAGCGCAACCGGTGGACATGTTTCCGCACACCACGCATGTGGAAAACGTTCTGCGCCTCTCGGCGGCCGGCAGCGCCTAACCGTGAACCCGATCACTCAGTCGGGCTGGAATCATTCGAACAAACTTCCGCAGTTTGCCCGGCACCGCCTGAGCGTTCTCCTTGTGGTCATGGTTGCCGCCCTGCCTCTGCCGGCCTCCGCCACCGACGATATCCCTCCCAAAGTCATCCGGGCAGTCCACACCAGTACGCCGCCGGTTATCGACGGCTACCTCTCAGACAGCTGCTGGCAAAAGGCTCCGCCCGCAACCGACTTCGTGCAGTTTGATCCGGTGGAAGGCGCAAAACCGACAGAGCGGACGGTGGTACGGCTCTTATACGATGACGACGCCCTCTATATCGGCGTGTTGTGCGCGGACTCGAAGCCATCGTTGATCGTGCGGCAACTGAGCCGCCGTGATCGCACGACGGAAGCCGACCGGTTCAGCGTGATGATCGATTCCTATGATGACCGGCAAACCGCCTTCGTGTTCGTCGCGAACGTGTCCGGCGTGCAGGGAGATGGTATTCTGTCACAGAGCGGAAGTGTGTACGACAATACGTGGGACGCCGTCTGGACGGTGAAGACGCGCATCGTGCGGGAGGGTTGGATTGCGGAGTTCGCCATTCCCTGGAATGCGTTACGATTTGCAGAGGGATCATATGAGTGGGGCATCAACTTCCGGCGGTACATAAGCAGGAAAAAGGAACTCGTGGAATGGGTGATGGTTCCGCGCAGCGAACGATTTCCCATCCCGCTCTGGGGAAAGGTGGGCGGCATCCGCACCATCACGCCGCCGATGCATCTGGATGTTGCCCCGTACGTTTCTGTTGTCCGTACCTCCACCACCGGTGACTTCGGACAGGGAGTGCCAACTGCCACGGAGTTCCAGGCGGGAGTGGATATCAAGTACGGTCTTGCCAGAAACTTCACACTCGATGCCACCATCAACCCGGACTTCGGTCAGGTGGAAGTGGATCAAGCCGTGTTGAATCTCACGGTCTTTGAGACGCGCTTCCCTGAAAAGCGTCCATTTTTCCTGGAAGCCGCACAGATGTTCACCTTTGGATCAAGTGCGAACAATCTGCCGCTCACGCTCTTTTTTTCGCGGAGAATCGGCCGCCGCCCGGGCGGAAGCGATGCCGTCGTGCCCGGGCCCACCGGAACAGTCCTGGAGAATCCGCAGGTCACCACGATTCTGGGTGCGGCCAAAGTGACGGGACGGACGATCGACGGATTGTCCGTCGCCGCGTTAAGTGCGCTCACCGATGAAGAGCACGCCGTCATAGAGTATAGCGGGGGAGATTCCACAATCCTGACGGAGCCGGCCGCCGGATACCATGTGGTACGGGTCAAGCAGGAGTGGGAAGATGGATCGTGGCTTGGTGCCATGGCAACCCTTGCCGCGCGAAGCGGGATGACACCGGCGTGGTCGGGCGGAATCGACTGGAATGCGCGGGTGGACAACGGCCGTTCTACCATCGACGGATATCTTGCCGGGACGCATGCACCGGCGGCCGCCGCAACACAGGACGGTATGGCGGGCCGGGTCCTGCTTTCACGCATCAGTGCGGAACACTGGTTTCCCACCCTGTCGTATGACTTCTTTACCCCCCGCTACGCACCCAACGATCTCGGGTTCTTTGCCCAGCCGCACGACCACGGCGGTTTTGTGCAGCTTCTGTACCGCGAAAACAATGCGGAAAACATGTTTTTGCGTTACTTTATGGCGCTGAATCCCGAGCTCCGCTGGAACTGGGACGGCTTCCTCACGACGGCGGTGGTGCGCGGGGAGTTTGCAGGAGAGTTCCGGAATTTCTGGCACGGCGAGCTTATGTATGCCCGATCATTCCCTGCCTTCGACGACGAAGAACGGGGTATCATCGGTCTCTACCGACGGCCCGGCGCCCATCAGATTATGACGCGCCTGCTCAGCGACGACCGGCATGCAGTCTATGCAAGCCTCCTGGCGGGAGTCGAGTGGGACGATCGAGAGAAGCGATCGTTGTTCGCCGGAGCCGATCTCACCCTCCGCCCCACACCCTGGATGGAGTTGAACCCCGCCGTGGTCTATCAGCATACCTGCAGCGAGGAGGCATGGGTGTATCCCTATGGAAACATCCTGGATGTCACCGTGTCCCCCTCCCCCTTCAGCGTCTTCGGCGATCGCAATGTGGAGGCACTCGATCTCTCCCTGCGCGGCATTGTGACGTTCAGCCGCACCCTCTCGGTGCAGTTCTATACGCAGGTACTCTATGCACGGGGACAATACTCCGGGTTCCGCCGCCTCATGAGTCCGGAACAACTCCTCCCCTATGCCTATGAGAGCTTCAGCGGATTCATCAATCCGGACTTCAACACCATTACGCTTCGCGCGAACGTGCTGCTGCGCTGGGAATATCTGCCCGGAAGTACCCTCTACCTCGTCTGGACACAGATGAGGGATGGAGATACGGGTGTGTACGGATCGGAGTTCGGGCGGCGTCTGGGGGACGTCTGGTCTATGCCCCGGGAAGATGCGGTGATGCTTAAGGGGGTGTACTGGTTGGGATTGTAGAATTCAAAAAAAAACATGAAATCCGGAAGCTTCAGGAGAGGTACTTCACAAAGAAATCCACAATGCGCGGGATATAGGTTTCCCCTCCCACTTCCTCCATATTATCATGCCGTGCCCCCTTGACGAGCCAGAGTTCTTTAGGCTCGTTCGCATTCCTGAACACACGCTCCGTGTAGATGTGCCGGATCAGCGTATCTGCCGTTCCGTGCAGAAAGAAGATCGGGATGTGCACGCTTGCCACTGCATTGAGCGGCGAAACAGCCGATGCCCTGAAGTGTGCAAGCTGTTCGGACCGTTTGATGACGATGTTGCGGAGGTAGTGCCAGGGGAGTTTGATCATACGCTTCTGGTATTCGTCGAACACCGTACGCAATGTGGCGAATCCACTCTCTGCAACCACCGTGCGCACGCGTGTGTCAAGAGCCGCAACCTGTATTGCCACAGCTGCGCCCATGGAAGTGCCCATCAGGCCGATGTTGCCGATGTGCAGATCTTGACGGGCAAGGAGGTAGTTGATGACGGTCGTGGTATCG
>Ga0315273_10002683_pt1 | contig 21117 bp, 17 predicted proteins | sample YL17G02_0_MG_FD_205753 | JGI IMG/M metagenome (GOLD analysis project Ga0315273, IMG submission 205753) | Sediment microbial communities from Yellowstone Lake, YNP, Wyoming, USA - YL17G02_0 | ecosystem: Environmental > Aquatic > Freshwater > Lake > Sediment | place: USA: Wyoming | collected... | reverse complement strand
CGGCCAGGTGGTCGGACTGACGGGGACCTCCTCCGGTGGGACACACGCCTTCCTGTGGGATTCGGCGACGGGGATGAGGGACCTGGGGACCCTCGGCACCGGCGCCACGTCGGTCGCCGAACATATCAACGATCTCGGCCAGGTGGTCGGTTACGCGGAGACGGGTGGTTACGTGAATCATGCCTTCCTGTGGGACTCGGCGACGGGGATGAAGGATTTGGGGGCCTTCGGCCTTTATTATTCGCACGCCTATGGGATCAATGATGCCGGCCAGATCATCGGATGGGCGGCGAGCGCCACCGATCACGGCCCTTATCTCTGGTTCCTTTACGATGGCACCACCGTGCGGGACTTGCGGGACCTCGTTCCAGCCGGAGTTCGCTCGATGGTTGGGCCGCCTAACGACATCAACAATGTGGGGCAAATGGTGGGCGGATCTCCCGCCTACCTCATGACTCTCGTTCCCGAGCCGGGCACGTTGATGATGCTCGGCGCCTCGCTGGCCGCCTTCGGTCTGGGCCGCCTGCGCCGGCGCAGGCGCTGACGTTCAGCCATCGCGCTTGGCGTGCCGCCGTGCAAGTCGGGCGGCACCTCTCCACACAAGCCGCCGTGGAAAACCCCCCGCCGATCTGGTATAAGCGCCGGCGTCACAGGCGCGGCCGGAGTCGATGAACGGCGAGTTCTTGTGCGAAAGGGGTGTTTGTGAGAACCTTCTCCGTCTTGTCCGCATCGCTTATCGTCATGGGCGTGGTCGCGCTCGCGCCGTCGCTCGCCGTGGCGCAGGAGTGGACGCGGTTCCGCGGCCCCAACGGCACGGGCCAGAGCGACGCCACCACCATCCCCGTCAAGTGGACCGAGAAGGACTACAACTGGAAGGTGGCGCTGCCCGGCGGCGGGCACTCCTCGCCCGTCATCTGGGGCGACAAGGTCTTCGTCACGAGCGGCGACACGGGCGCCCCGAAGACCCTCCTCTCGTGCCTCAAGGCGTCGGACGGCAGCACGCTGTGGACGCGCGAGTTCCCGTCGAAGCACCACGCGATGAACGGCCTCAACAGCTACGCCACGCCCAGCCCCGCGGTCGATAAGGACCGCGTGTACCTCGTCTGGGTGACGCCCGAGCGGTTCAACGTGGCGGCGCTCGACCATGACGGCAAGGAAGCGTGGCGGCGCGACCTCGGCCCGTTCGTCAGCCAGCACGGCCACGGGGCCTCGCCGATTGTCTTCGAGGACGCGGTGGTTCTGGCGAACGACCAGGACGGCCGCAGTTTCCTCGTTGCCCTCGATGCCGCCACAGGCAAGACGCGGTGGCTGACGGAGCGGAAGTCGACCAAGGCGGCGTACTCCACGCCGTGCGTCTTCCAGCGCGAGGGCGGGCCGCCGGAGCTCATCTTCACGAGCTGGTCGAACGGCGTGACGAGCGTCGACCCGAAGACGGGCAAGGTGAACTGGGAAGTGGCCGACGCGTTCCCGAAGCGCGTGGTGGCGTCGCCGCTGGTGGCCGCGGGCCTCATCTTCGGCGGCTGCGGCGAGGGCGGGGCGGGGCAGCACATCATCGCCATCCGGCCCGACGCGAAGAGCCCCGAGGTGGCCGCCAAGGAGGCGTACAAGGTCACCCGCGGCGTGCCGTATGTGCCGACGGCCGTGGCCAAGGGCGACCTGGTGTTCCTGTGGGGCGAATCGAGCACAGTCATCTGCATCCGTGCCGCCACGGGCGAAGAGGTCTGGCGCGAGAAGGTCGGCGGCCAGTTCTACGGGTCGCCCGTGTGCGTGAGTGGCAAGCTGTACTGCATCTCGACCAAGGGCGAGGTCGTGGTCCTTGCCGCCGCCGACAAGTACGAACTCCTCGCCCGCAACGGCCTCGGCGAACCGAGCCAGGCCACGCCGGCCGTCTCCGGCGGACGGATGTACCTGCGCACCTACTCGCATCTCATCTCGGTCGGCGGGACGCGCTAACGTAGGCCGGGGCGAAGCCCCGGCGTCGGCGACTGGGTTGAGGTCTGACGAGCCCCATTTGGCAGTGCGACGCCACTTTGCGCGGCGGGTCTCCTGACCCGCCGCGAACGTGCTCCAATCAGCCGGCAAGACGCGTTTTCGGCGCGGTGGGTCAGGAGACCCACCGCGCACGAGGCTATGTGGCGTTGTGGTATCAGGAAGGCCGCTTACCGCCTCACGTCCAGCGTAAGTCCGTCATACGCCAGCCGTATGCCGCCGGGGACTTCGGGGAACCGGGGCAGGGCGGCCTCGGTGGGGGCGTGGTCGAGGTCGTGAGTCATGTGGATGAGATACGCCTGGCGCGGGGCGAGCCGGCGGATGACCTCGACCGCCTCGGCCACCGTGAAGTGCGTCGGGTGCGGGCGGTGGCGCAGGCCGTCGATGAAGAGCACGTCCAGCCCGCGCAGCCTCTCCATCGATTCCGGCGGGAGGCCGCAGCAGTCCGGGCACCACGCCAGGGCGGTGCCGTCGGGGGCGTCGATGCGCAGGCCCGTCGCCGGGTACGTGCCGTGCAGGAGCGTGACGGGCGTGACGCGGTGGCCGCCGAGGTCAAACGGTTCGGTCAGGGCGTGCCACTCCACCAGCGGAATGCCGAAGAGGCCGTAGCCGGCGTCGGTCAGGGCGTACTCGAAGATCCGGTAGAGCGCGTCGAGCGTGGCGGGAGAGGCGTAGACGGGAACGGCCCGGCGCGACAGCTCGGCGTACCGCCTGAGCTCGTCGAACCCCATCACGTGGTCGGCGTGGGCGTGGCTGAACGCGACGGCGTCGACGCGATCGATCCGGTGAGCGAGCGCCTGGGCGTGCAGGTCGGGCGTGGTGTCGATGAGAAGCGTCTTCTCGCCCAGCCGCACGGCGGCGCTGGTGCGCAGGCGGCGGTTGCGGGGATCGGTGGAGGTGCAGACGGCACATCGGCAGCCGATCATCGGCACGCCGTGACTCGTTCCGGACCCCAGGACGGTGATGCGCACGGGGGTTCCTTGCGTCCTGTCGCATTTGAGCGCGGCGGGTCAGGAGACCCGCCGCGCGGAGCGTTGGGCCGGCGCTGCGGCTACTCGGGCACGGCCAGGTCGGCGGGCAGGTTCTCCGTGTGCCTGCATTTCGGGTAGCCTGAGCAGCCGAGGAACGGGCCGCGGCGGCCGGAGCGGATGAGCATCTTCGCGCCGCAGTCCGGGCAGTCGCGGTCGGTCGCCACGGCGCTCGAGCGGCGGCGCGGCGCCCGCTTGGGCTTGGCGGCGCCTTCGCCGGCCTCGCCTTCGGCCGCTTCGCCCTCGGCCTTCTTCTTGCCGCCGATAGACTTGGCGTTGCGGCACTTGGGATACGCCGAGCATGCCATGAAGGGTCCGCGCCGGCTGTTCTTGATGACCATGTCGGCGCCGCACTTCTCGCACTTCTCGCCGGTGAGCTGGGGCCGGATGGGGTTGCCGTCCTTGTCGCAGGGCAGGGTGCTGCGGCACTTCGGGTAGTTCTCGCAGCCGAGGAACGCCTCGTTGCGGCGGCTGTAGCGCATGATCATCGTGCCGCCGCACTTGTCGCACTTGTGCTCGGTGGGTTTGGGCTGCGGGCGCTCCTCGCCTTCGAGGGGGCGGGTGTAGGTGCACTCGGGGTACTTCGAGCACCCGAGGAACGGCCCGCGCTTCGACCAGCGTTTCACCAGCGGCGCCTGGCACTGCGGGCAAGGCCCCGCGTCCTCGACCGCCTGATGCTTGGTGCTTTCCATTTCCTCTCCCGCCTGTTTGAGGGCCTCGGAGAACGGTTCCCAGAACTCGCGGATAACCTGGAGCCACTTGATCTTCGCTTCCTCGACGTCGTCAAGCTCCTCTTCCATGTGGCTCGTGAACGCGTAGTCCATGACCTTCTTGAAGTGCTGGACGAGTTTCCCGGTCACCACCTCGCCGAGGTCGGTGGCGTAAAGGCACCGCTTGCCCTCCTTCTGCACGAGCGGCGCGTGGCAGCTCCGGCAGGCCTTGCCGTCGCCGTTGCGCGGCATCGGCTTGCCGTTGACGTCGCAGGGCACGGTGTACTGGCACTTGGGGTGATTCTTGCACCTGAGGAAAACGTTCGGCTGCTGCTTGACGTAGCCGCGGTCCTGGATCGTCGAGACGATCGAGGCGTAGGTGCTCGGCCGGCCGATGCCGAGGCCCTCGAGTTTCTTGACGAGCGTGGCCTCGGTGTACCGCGGCGGCGGCTGCGTGAAGTGCTGGGCCTCCTCGAGTTCCTTGAGGTCCAGCGGATCGTTGGCCGCCAGGGCCGGCAGCACCTGCTCGCCCTCGCCGAGCCTCAGGCCGGTGACCTTCGTGTGGCCGTCGTACACGAGGACGCGCCCGCGGGCCTTGAAGAGGCCGCGTACGGCGCCGGCGGCGCCCTCGATGTTGGCCTCGGTTACGTCCCACTGGGCGGGGCGCATCTGGCTGGCCACGAATCGCCGCCAGATCAGCTCGTACAGGCGCGCCGCATCGCGGTCGAGATACTGGGCAACCGACTCGGGCGTCCGCGTGACGTCGGTCGGGCGGATCGCCTCGTGCGCCTCCTGGGCCCGGCCGCGCGACCGGTAGTACATCGGCTGGTCGGGAACATACTGCGGGCCGAACGTCTGCCCGATCAGCTCGCGCACGGCCGCAATCGCCGGCGGGGCGATGTGGTACGAGTCGGTTCGCATGTAGGTGATGAGGGCGACGGAGCCCTCCGGCCCGAGCTCGACGCCCTGGTACAGTTCCTGGGCGATGCTCATCGTCCGCTTGGCCCCGAAGCCGAGCTGGGCCGAGGCCGTCTGCTGAAGCTGGCTCGTGATGAAGGGCGGGGGGGCCTTGTCCTCGACGCGCCGGGTGCTCGTGTCGAGGACGCGGTACGCCGCCTGCCTGAGTTTCGCGCCGACGGCGCGGGCCGCCTCGCCGGTGGCCGGGCGGAACTTCACGCCGTTCACCTCCGCGAGGATCGCTTGGAAGGTCTTCGAGTCGCCGCGGCGGCTGAGGATGGCGCCAATGGTCCAGTATTCCTCCGGCACAAAGGCGCGGATCTCCTGCTCGCGTTCCACCACCAGGCGCACGGCCACACTCTGGACGCGACCGGCCGAGAGGCCCTTGGCCACCTTCTTCCAGAGGAGCGGGCTCAACTTGTAGCCGACCAGGCGGTCGAGGATCCGCCGCGCCTCCTGGGCCGCCACCTTGTTCATGTCAATCGTGCCGGGCTGCGCGAACGCCGCCTGGATGGCCGCCTTGGTGATCTCGTTGAACGTGACGCGGGGGGTCGTGGCGGGGTCGAGGTCCAGGGCCTCGCACAGGTGCCACGCGATGGCCTCGCCCTCGCGGTCCAAGTCGGTCGCCATGTAGACGGTCTCGGCGCCGGCGGCCAGCTTCTTCAGGCCGTCGAGGACCTTCTTCTTGCCCGGCAGAATGGTATAGGTGGGCCGAAAGTCTTCCTCGATCTCCACGCCGAGTTTCTTCTGGGGAAGGTCGCGCACGTGGCCCATGCAGGCCGTGACGCGATAGTCCTGGCCCAGGTAGCGCTCAATCGTCTTGGCCTTGGCCGGGCTCTCGACGATAACGACGTTCTTAGCCAAAGGCGATGCTCCTCAGTTTGCCGCCCCTTTGCAGGAGGCCCTGATACTGTCGGCAGGCGGCCGTGTCAAGGACTAACGAAAGTTCCAGGTTCCAAGTTCCAGGTTCCAGGTTCCAGGTTCCAAGTTCCAGGTTCCAAGCTCAAGTTCCAGATTCCAGTTGAACGGAAACGACACAGCCGCCCCGGGTGCGGAAACGTTCCTGATCCAGTTTCTGTTCCCTTTCATCTTGCGGGCGAATGAGAACCTGTTAACCTGAAGTTTGCGGTGCCTTTGCCTTACAGCCTGGAACTTGAAACTTGGAACCGTCCTTTCCTTAAACCTGGAACCTGGAACTTCTGCCGCGGAGGCCCCATGAATTTCGAAGAACTCCTCATACGCAACCGCTCCTACCGCCGCTTCGATGTCTCCAAGCCGGTCAGCCACGAGACCCTGCGGTACCTCGTGGACATTGCCCGGCGCACGCCGAGCGCCGGCAATCGCCAGCCGCTCAAGTATATTCTACTCAGCCAGGCAAGGGCCTGTGGGGAGTTATTCCCGCATCTTCGCTGGGCGGCGGCCTTGAAAGACTGGGGCGGGCCCGCCGAACGCGAGCGCCCGACGGCCTACGTCATTGTCCTTCTGGACAAGGAACTCCAGGCGAGCGCGGGCTGCGATCACGGCATCGCCTGCCAGTCGATGCTCCTGGCGGCGGCCGAGCGCGGCCTCGGCGGGTGCATGCTCGGCGCGATCGACCGCGACGCCATCCGCAAGACCCTCGCCATCCCGGAGCGCTACGAGATCCTCCTGGTGGTCGCCCTCGGCGTGCCGGCCGAGACGTGCGTCCTCGAAGACGCCAAGCCCGGCGGCGACGTCACCTACTACCGCGACGCCCAGGGCGTCCACCACGTCCCCAAGCGGCCGCTGGACGAGGTCATCCTGAGTCTTTGACGATACAGGTAGGTTGGCCGTTGGCGTCCACGCTGTCTGCGCGCCGAAGCTCAGGGTGGAGCCGCAAGAGCCTGTATGGCAATCGGAAGCACCTTGAGAATCAGGCGCAGAGCAGGTTCCCGAGGCAGGTCAAGGCTTCTGAAGGCATACTCGGCTGGCACATAGACCTGGTTTCCGGCGACATCAAGCCACGGGTACTCACAGTTGGCCGGCTGCCGGCCGGCATCATCGGCGGCAGGCGCAAGCAGTTCAATCTCGCGAGCCATGCTGCGCACCCTCTGGAACAGATGCGGTGGCATGCTTCGCCCCTTCTGCCTTCGGTAGTATTCGTCTATGACTCGGGGCAAGTGCTTGGCGACTACGGTGTGGATCCGCAGCCTGCCGGGCGTGAACGTGCCAACGTCAAGGAGGTGCGCCTTGACCAGCTTCTCACACGCCATCTGTAGAAACTGGAGCCTATGACACTTCGGGACGGCATCAACAGGTTGTCGGGAGAGCAGGTCGAGGGTCTCAAGGTCGGCCCGTGCCTGAACGGCAAACCCTCGGCGCCAGTGGTCCTGGAGCGACATGGTGATCATCCGATCAGTTTGGCGCCAAGCCTCCATCCGTGCGGCAGGGCGAGCTTGCCCTGGAGTACCAACGCGAACTCGCGCGGCGAAACGTCCACGACGATGCTGGCAAAATGCATGTCACTGGCCGGGTCAGGACCGAACCCGATGGGTTCGATGCCCTGTTCCACAGTGTTTTCATTGACCTCCAGAAGCTTGATCGGCTCGCCTCCGTCGTCCTCATTCGGGCTTAGCAGGCGGTAAACAGACTTGATTCCAGGCTCGGCGCTCATGTGCGCTTGGGCGAGATCCATCGCCACATTGTCTTTGGAGGCAATCATGACCACGTCTCCTCTCTGTGCCACGAACTCCCGGCGACCTGCCACATGGATTGTACCGGAGGGGCCTGCAAATTTCGAGCCCGAATCAGTCGTTCCTTGCCTGGCAAGGTTCCGGAGTTTCCGAGACCTTCGCCAGTTCCACGCAGACGAGCCTACTTCAGCACCGCGATCGTCACCCCGCGGCCGCCCTCGGTCTTCTCGCCGTAGTGGTGGGAGGCGATGAGGGGGTGGGCGGCCAGGACCTTGTGGACGGCGTCGCGGATGGCGCCGGTGCCGAAACCGTGGATGATCCGCACGCTCGCCAGGTCCGCCAGGCACGCCTCGTTCAGGTACGTGTCGAGCTTCCGCAGCGCTTCCTCGACCCGCAGGCCGCGCAGGTTGAGTTCGGGCGCGACGGAGGCCGGCCGCGCGACGATCGTGCGGCCCTGGGTCGGCGCCGGCTCGGCGCTCTCGGGCCCGGCTTCCGCGGGGAGGATCGACGACGCATCGACCTGGATCGAGATGCCCCCCGCGTCCACCGTCACCTTGCCGCGCCGCTCGTCGATCTCGCTGACGGCGCCGTGGCGGTTCATCGTCTCCACCCACACCTTGTCGCCGATGGCGAGGGCCTTGAGGGGAATGGGCGGCCGGGGCCGGGGCGAAAGCTGGGCGGCCTTCTTCTTGAAGCTCTCGCGTTTGACCTCGACCTGGCGGCGGAGTTCCTTGGTGGCCGAGGCATCGGCGCCGGCCTTGCGGGCATCGGCAAGCGTGCGTTCCATCTCGCGCCGCGTGTTCTCGACGAGGCCGCGGGCCTCCTCGGCCGCCCGCCGCAGGGCCGCCTTGCGGTCGGTCTTGAATCGCTCCATCTGCTCGGCGATCTGCTTCCGCGCCTCCTCGGCCTCGGCCCGTTCCCGCCGCGCGGTCTCGGCGTCGGCCTCGGCCTTCTTGAGGGCGAGCGTCAGCCGCGTGAGGAGGCCCTCCATCTCGATCGACTTCGAGTCGACGAGTTGCTCGGCCGTGCCGAGCACCTCCTCCGGCAGCCCCAGCCGCCGGGCGATCCGCAGGGCGTGGCTCGCCCCCGGTTGGCCGATCACGAGTTGGTACGTGGGCGTCAGCGTCTCGGGATCGAACTGGACGGCGGCATTCTCCATGCCCTCGTGCTCATGCACGAAACCCTTGACCTGGCTGAGGTGCGTGGTAACGACCGTCAGCGCCTCGCGGGCGTGCAGGGCCTTGATGATGGCGCAGGCCAGGGCGCCGCCCTCGATCGGGTCGGTGCCGGCGCCGATCTCGTCGAGCAGGACCAGCGTGCGGTCGTCGGCCACCGCCAGGATGTCGCGGATGTGCTGGATGTGGCCGGAGAAGGTCGAGAGGTTGGCCTCGATGCTCTGCTCGTCGCCGATGTCCACGAGGACCTGATGCAGGGGCACGAAGGTCGAGCCCTCGGCCGCGGGCACCAGGAGGCCCGCCTGGGCCATCAGGCAAACCAGGCCGAGGGTCTTGAGGCTGACGGTCTTTCCGCCCGCGTTCGCGCCGGTGATGGCGATGGTGCGCATGGGTCCGCCGATCTCGAAGTCCAGCGGCACAACCTTGCGGCCGGCCGGCGCGAGGGCGTCTTCGAGGATCGGGTGCCGCGCCTTGACGAGCCGCAGAACGCCGTCCGAGCCGAAGACCGGCCGCGTCATGCGGTGCAGGACGGCGTACTTGGCGCCGGCGCGGACGAGGTCGAACTGCACGAGGGCGGTCAGCGTCTGGCGGAGGCCCCACAGGTGCTCGCGCACGCGCCGCGTCAGCTCGCGCAGGATGCGCTGGACCTCGCGCTCCTCGTCGGCCGCCAGGCCCCGAAGCTCGTTCCCCATCACCACCACGAACTGCGGCTCGAGGAAGACCGTGTGGCCCGTGTCGGACCGGTCGTGGATGATGCCGGGGATGCGGCCGGACTCCGTGGCCAGCACGGGGATGACGTTGCGGCCGTTGCGCTGCGCGATGAAGTTGTCGGCCAGGTACTTCTGCACGTCGGCGTTCTGGATGAGCGCTTCGAGCCGGGCCTGGATGCGGGCCTGAAGGTTCTCGAGCGCGCGGCGAAGGCGGCGCAGCTCGGGGCTGGCGTCGTCGGCCACCGTGCCGTCCGGCTCGATGGTCCGGTCGATGTCGGCCAGGAGGTCGGCGTTCGGCACCAGGTCGAAGGAGAGCTTGGTGAGCATGGGGGCGGTGTCGCGCATCCGCTTGAAGACCTTTTGGAGATCGTCGGCGTTGCGGAGGATGGCGGCCACGGTCTGGAGCTCGGCGGGCGCGAGGGCCGAGTCCTGGACGGCGGCCCGGTCGAAGATCTCGGCCGGGTCCTCGAACCGCTCGACGAGGAAGTCGTGCCCGGCGTCGAGGATGGCGGCGCCTTCGGCTATCCGATCGGACCGCGTGCGGATGAGTTCGAGATCCGTCGCAGGCACGACGGCCCTCGCCGCCGCGGCGCCGAGCGAGAGCATCGCCCCGGCGGCTATGCGGTCGAGCACCTTGCCGAATTCGAGACGTTCGAGCGTATGGGCGTCCATCGAAATCCTTCGCCTTGCCGTGTTCCAGGAGTTCGCGCCTGAATCACACGCGCCCATTTAGCCGTCCGCCGCGGCGGACGCGTTTTCGGCGCGCCAACAACACGCGCCCAGCAAGCTGGGCGGCTAACCAGGGGCGCTTCTTGGCGCGGCGCTTGGCCGTCGCCATCGTTTAGCCGTCGCCGGTACGGCGACGAACAACCATCGCGGCCGTGCCGGCCGCGGCTAAACGATGCCGGAGTACCCCGGCGGCGGCACGTCGGGCAACTCGCGGCGCAGGCGTTCGTTGAGGTCCTCGCCGCCGACCGTCTGCAGGGGCAAGTCGACCCGCGTGTGGTCGAGCGCGCTAAGGCACAGGCCCTCGAGAATCTCGTACCCGTGGTAGCTGATCTCGACGTTGCACGGGTGGACCTTGGCCGGGTCGTCGAGCCAGTCGGCCAGGTCCGCCAGGTACAGCGGCTGGAGGCGAGTCCTCTCCTGCACGCCCCACGGCTCGCCCGCCTCGGCGAGGACCTGGCCGCCCGATGAACGCGTGAGGGCGCTCCACCGGCCGTCGGTGTCGGCCCACGCGTATCCGTGCGTGCCGTGCACGGTCAGCCGGTCGTCGACCCAGAAGTGGTTCTTATCCATGTGCGAAGGGGCGAGGTACCCGCACTCCAGGTACGCCCGCACGCCGTTCTCGAACAGGATTTCGCCCAGGATGTAGTCGGCCGACGGGTGCGAATCGGTCAGCCGCTGCTTGCCGTGCGCGTGCCCGACGACCCACCGGGCCCGCGACCCGCCGTTGACCCATAGCGTGTAATCCATGTAATGCGTGCCGAGCTGGGCCAGCCACGGCTGGCACGTGGCGTGGATGAGGGTCGGCTCGCCGATCTCGCCCGCGTCGACGATCGCCTTGAGCTTCTGCATGCTCGTCAGGTATTTCTGCTGGTGGCTCACGGTCGCCTTGACCTTGTGCGAAGCGCAGAGGTCGCGGATGGCCCGCGCCTCCTTCAGCGACGTGGCCATCGGCTTCTCGAAGGCGATCGCGCGAACGCCGTGGCGGATGCCCAGCTCGACCATCGGCAGCCGCACGTTCGGCTGGGTGACGAAGCAGAAGACGTCGGGCCGGGTGGCCGCGAGCATCGCGTCGGCATCCGGCCACGTGCGGGCGATGCCGTACTTGTCGGCCACGCGCTTCAGCTTTTCGGCGTCCAGGTCGCACAGGCCCACCAGCTCGAACCGGTCGGGCAGGGCCAGGAACCCCTCGATGTGGGTCACCCCGCGATGGCCGGCGCCGACCTGGGCGACGCGATATCCTGGCATGGGCTGCTCCTTGTTGACCTCGGGCGGCGTGCTATAATACGCCCCCGACGTTGCGGAACAACGTCATTTTTCACGAGACTCGCCGAGCCAGAGGCAAGGAGACCTGGATGAAACCGCTGAGCATTCAACTGTACACCGTGCGTGAAGCCGCCGCGAAGGACTTTCCGGGCGTTCTCAAGAAGATCGCCGCCGTCGGCTACAAGGGCGTGGAATTCGCCGGGCTCCATGACTTCAAGCCCGCCGAGATTCGCAAAGTGCTCGACGACGCGGGCCTCGTGGCTTCGTCGTCGCACACGGCCCTGCCCACGAAGGACAACCTCCAGGAGCTGGTCGACACCGCGGGCACGCTGGGCTACAAGTTCATCATCACGGGCAAGGGGCCGGACGATTTCAAGACGCTCGATGGCATCAAGGCGGCGGCCGGGCAGTTCCAGGCGGGGGCCGCGCTGCTGAAGGGCACGGGCCTCGCCCTGGGGTACCACAACCACTGGTGGGAGATGGACCGGGTGGAGGGGCGCCTGGGCCTCGAGTGGTTCCTGGAGCTCGCCCCCGATGTATTCTCGCAGGTGGATGTGTACTGGGCGACGAACTTCGGGGCCGTCGATGCCGCCAAGTTCGTCCGCGTTCACAAGAAGCGCGTCCCGATCCTGCACCTCAAAGACGGCTGCCTGACGCCGCGCCATCCGCACACCGCCGTCGGCAAGGGGCGCCTGAAGATGGGCCCGATCGTCAGGGCGGCCGACGCGAAGGTCCTCCAGTGGCTCGTCGTGGAGCTCGACGAGTGCGCCACCGACATGATGCAGGCCGTCGAGGATAGCTACACGTACCTGACGAGCCAGGGCCTGGCCGCGGGCAACAAGTAGCCGTCGCCACCGTTTAGCCGCGGCCGGTACGGCCGCGATAGTTGTGCGTCGCCGTACCGGCGACGGCTAAACGATGAAGCCGCCGCCCAAGGGCACAGGATATCCCATGCGCAAAGTCTGCGTCCTTCTCGCCCTGGCGGCCGGCCTCTGGGCGGCGGGCTGTTTCTGCGTGGCGCACGAGCCGGCGGCCGGCCCGCCGCCGTCGGAAACGGTCGCCGTCACGATCCTCCACGTCAACGACGTGCACGGCCGCACCGAGCCGTACATGCTCAAGGGCCGCAGCGTGGGCGGGTACGCCCGCCTCGCCACCCTGGTCGACGAAGAGCGTGCCGCCGGCAAGGCCGCCCGCGTCTTTCTCATCCACGCCGGCGACGAGCTCAGCCGCGCCGACGACCTGACGCGGGCCACCCTCGGCGCCGCCAACATGGCCATCATGAATCACCTCAAGTTCGACGCCTTCCTGCCCGGCAACGGCGACCACTACGACGGGCCGGACGTCCTGGTGGCCATGGTCCGCCGCGCGAAGTTCCCCGTCCTCTGCGCGAACGTCACGGCGGCCGCCACGGGCGAGGCCATCGGCAAGCCGTACATCATCGAGCAGGCGGGGCCCGTCCGCGTGGCCTTCCTGGGCCTGGGCCTCGTGAAGGCCGACGTCGAGTCGTCCCATCTATACGTCATGGACTATCCGTTCACGGTGGCCGAGAAGCTGGTGCCCGAGCTCCGCAAGCAGGCCGACGTGGTGGTGGTCGTGTCGCACCTGGGGGCGCCGAGCGACGTGGACCTCGCCAAGCTGGTGCCCGGCATCGACGTCATCATCGGCGCCCACACGCACACCGTGATGCCCGAGGGCCTTCTCGTGAAGGACCCCGACGACCGCGAGGTGCTTGTCGCCCAGGCGGGCGAGCAGCTCCGCTTTCTCGGCAAGATCGGCCTGACGCTCGGCCGCTTCGGCAACGCGTGGCGCCTGGTCTCGAAGTCCGCCACGCTCATCCCCATCGACGCTGGCGTCAAGCTCGACCCCACCGTCACCGCCCTCATCGCGCGGCTTGCCGCCGAGGCCCCGAAGCCGAAGGAGCCGCGCCTCGCCGAGCCTGCCGAGGTGCCATGAACCCCTCGGGCCGCAACGCGTTTCTGACCGAGCCCGACGAGAAACTCCTCGCCGAGTGCACCGTCGAGACGTACCGCTCCGGCGGCCCCGGCGGCCAGCACCGCAACAAGACCGACTCGGCCGTCCGCCTGACCCATCGGCCCACGGGCGTGGTTGCGACCGCCACCGAGCGCCGCAGCCAGCACGAGAACCGCCACCGGGCGATCGTGCGCCTCCGCCAGGCGATCGCCATCGAGGTCCGCCAACCGGTGACGCCCGGCGCGGCGCCCTCGGGCCTGCTGCGCCAGGTGCTCGGCGACCCCGCGTGGCCGCGGGTCAGCCAGCGGTCCGACGCCTACCTCGTGGCCGCCGCCGAGATCCTCGATCATGTGGCGGCGCACGAGGGCAAGATCAGCGAGGCCGCCGAGCGCCTCGGCGTGGCCACGGCCGCGCTCGTCAAGTTCCTCCGGCTCGACCGCGGCCTGTGGCAGATGGCCAACCGCATCCGGCAGCGCTTCGGCCACAAGGCGCTTCGATGAGTATCGTTTAGCGGGGAGCCGAAGGCGACCGCGCGTTGCATATTGCTTGACTTGAATGCCCGAAGGCTTACGCTGATGTCACGCAAGTACCGTCTCGGTGCTACGTTCAACAGGCCCACACGGGAGGATGATGCCATGAAGCAACTCGCCTTGATGTCTCTGGCCGTGGCGATGGTCGCCGCGCTTGCGCTCGCCGCCGGCTGCGAGCCGAAGAAGGGGAGTCAGCCGCCGAGGATCATCAAGGAGGCGGTGGTCCCCCCCGGCACGTCGCCGGCCCCGGCGATGGCGCCGGCGGCCAAGGGCGCGACCAGCGAACTGGTTCCGCCGACGGCCGCCGCGAGTTCGCTCCTGGCCGATAGGAACTTCGTGATGGACTGGCTCGTCCTCGGCCCCTTTGAGTTCAAGGCCACCGACTTCGGCGGCGACCAGCAGCAGGCCGCCGCGGACAAGGAGTTCATGCCGAACGAGGGCGCCCTCGATGGCACGGAGCCCGCCTCGGCGGGGACGAGCTGGAAGGCCCTCCACTTCACGGGCGACGCCAACGTCGGCCAGGTCAACCTCGACAAGCTCTACAAGGCGATCGACCATGCCAACGCCTACGCCGTCGCGTGGCTCGACTGCCCCCAGGAGATCAAGGACGCCAAGCTCTGCGTCGGCAGCGACGATTACCTGAAGGTCTGGATCAACGGAAAACTTGTCCATACGTATAAGACCGAGCGCCGCGCGAGCACCGTCGACCAGGACGTGGTCCCCGGCATCGCCCTGAAGAAGGGCCTGAACCGCATCGTGGTCAAGTGCGTCGACGTGGTGTTCGACTGGGATTTCTACTTCCGCCTGACCGACTCGAAGGGCAAGCCGATGACGGTGAAGGCGAAGGGCTGAGGCGCGTCTAGAAGCTGTTTCAGAAGCGCCCATCAGCGCTGCATAGCGCGGCGGGCAGTCTTGCCCGCCGCGAGAATGCAGGCACGTACGCGCGGTGGGCAAGACTGCCCACCGCGCTATCGCCGGTTCTGAAACAGTTTCTAAACGCGTGTGCGTACCGTCACCTGACCGCCGACCTGATCGCCAGGCACGTCTCCAGCAGCCGCTCGGCGTCTTTGAGCGCGAGCGAGTTCGGCCCGTCGGAGAGCGCCTTGTCGGGGTCGGGATGCACCTCCAGGAAGAGGCCGTCGGCCCCGGCGGCGACGGCCGCGCGGGCCAGGAGGGCGGCCATCTCCCTGCTGCCGCCGGTGGCGCTGCCGAGTCCGCCGGGCTGCTGGGCGCTGTGTGTGGCATCGAAGACCACCGGGCGCCCAAGCGACGCGAGCACCGGCAGGCCCGTCATGTCTGAGACCAGCCGGTTGTAGCCGAACGACGTGCCGCGCTCGGTCACCAGGATGTTTTTCGCCCCGGCCTGGGCCGCCTTGTCGACCACGTTCTTCATGTCCCACGGGGCGAGGAACTGGCCCTTCTTGAGGTTGACGGCCTTGCCGCACCGCGCCGCCGCCTGCACCAGGTCCGTTTGCCGGGAGAGGAACGCCGGAACCTGGAGGCAATCGAGGATGTCGCCGGCCGTCTCGGCTTCCTCGACACTGTGGACGTCCGACATCACGGGCACGTCGAGATCTTCGCGCAGGCGGGCCAGGATCCTCAGGCCGTCTTCCCACCCCGGCCCGCGGTACGACTTGCCGCTCGTGCGGTTCGCCTTGTCGTACGACGCCTTGAAGACGTACGGGACGCCGAGGCGTTCCGTCACCTTCTTGAGGTGCCGGGCGACCCGCCGGCACAGGGCCTCGGACTCGATGACGCAGGGGCCCGCGATGAGAAAGAGGAACCTGCTGCTCAGCAACAGGTCGCCGACTCTAGCCGTACGCTCGGCCATAGGCTCCTCCGTTCAGAATGACGAATGACGAAGCTCGAATGACGAGTGAAACGGCAATGACGAACCACAAATCGCAAGGACGCCCACGCCGCTTCCATTCGTCATTGTCTTTTCGTCATTCATTTGTCATTCGGATTTCGTCATTCGTCCATTGGGCAGTAACAACTGAACCGCCTTCGGCATCACCGTGTACGTGACAGGCGTTGTGCTGATCGCGTCGCCATCCACCTGGACGGGCAGCGTCCGTTCCCGGCAGGCGACCTCGATGCGGCGGCCTCGGCCGAAGGCGACCAGCGGGTGACCGAGATGCCTGCCGAGCCGCGTGCGGATGAAATGCCGCAGCATCTGCCAGCGCTCCCGCGTCCGGTAGCAGACGACGTCGAGGAGCCCGTCGTCGCCGATCGCCAGCGGCGCCATCCGCAGGCTGTCGCCGTAGAGCGGCGTGTTGGCGACCAGCAGAACGCCCGCATCGTCGGTCAGCAGCCGCCCATCGACCGTCACGGCCATCGGCGGGAATCCGTACTTCCACCACATCCGGACGATGGGCAGGTAGTATGCGCTGCGAGAGATCGGCCCCGTGCGCTTCCTCTGGACCTCCTCGGTGACCGCCGCGTCGAACCCCACGCCCGAGAACATCAGGAACGGGTGGCCGTTGGCGAGGCCGACGTCAAGCCCCACGCGCTGCCCGTTCTGGATGGTGCCGAGGGTCTCGCGCAGCATGCCCGTGAGCCGGAAGGTGCGGCCGAGGACGTTCTCCGTCCCCGACGGGACGATGCAGGCGGGCACCGGCCGGTGCAGGAGGCCCGAGAGCACCTCGCGGTGGGTGCCGTCGCCGCCGATGCTGACTACGCACCGGGCGTCGTCGGGGGTCTCGTGCGCCAGGTCCCGCGCATGGCCCGGCCCCCGGGTCGTCAGCGTCTCGACCGTGAAGCCCCGCAAGGTGGCGTGGCGCGCGAGCTCCGCCACGAACCGCGGGTCATGCCCACGGCCGGAGATCGGGTTGACGATGATGCGTACCAGGCCCAACGTCATGCGGTTATCCGCCCCACTGGCCCCAAGAGGCGTTGATTATAAGCTGCCGCACGCGAGGCAACCAGACGAAAACGCGCCAGCCTCGGAAAGAGGAATAAAAACGCCCGCATCCGGCGTGGTGTTATTGGGGCGAGTCGCGTGCTTACGCTATAGACCGGCGGAAGCTGTTTCAGAACCGGCGATAGCGCGGTGGGCAGTCTTGCCCACCGCGCGTACGCGCCCGCATTCTCGCGGCGGGCAAGACTGCCCGCCGCGCTGTGCAGCGCTGATGGACGCTTGTGAAACAGCTTCTAAAATGATTCCGCTTGCACGAGGGGGGTGGTACAATCAGGTACAAGACGCTTCCTCTAAAGGAGTCCACGAATGAACACGCGATGGATGGGCTGGGCATGGGCGGCGATGGGCCTCCTGTTTCTGGCGTCGGCGGTCCAGGCCGCCGAGTCGGACTCGCAAGGGCAGATGCGGATCGAGTTGCGGGGCGATTCCTCCGGCGGCGACAAGCCGGGGCTCCGCCTGTGGATCAACGGTAAGGAGGTCTCCGGCAACGAGATCACGATAGGCGAGGGCGGCAAGCTGCGCCTTGAGATGGACCGGGCCGCGGCCGAAAACCGCCCCCCGCGCGAGGGCGAGAAGCCCGGCCCGCAGCCGTTCCTCGGCATCAGGATCACGCCGCTCACCGACGAGGCCCGCCAAGCCGCCAAAGTCGAGCAGGGGGCGCTCGTCGCCGAAGTGATGCCCGGCAGCCCTGCCGAGAGGGCGGGCATCAAGGTTGACGACGTGATCACGGCCGTCAACGGGCGCGCTGTCGAAGGTCCGCGGCAGCTCCTCGACGAAATCCGCGAACTCAAACCCGGCGACAAGCCCAAGGTGGCCTGGTCGCGCAAGGGCAGCCGCATGGAGGCGAGCGTCGCCCTCGGCGCCTACGCTGAGAAGGGCGGCGGCCAGGAATCCACGAAGGCCGAGAAGCCCAAGCCCCAGCGCACGGGCGAGGCGTTCCTCGGCCTCTGGGCGGTGCCGCTCATGAAGGAAAACGAGGAATTCGCCGCCGGCACGGACCATGGAGTTCTTATCAACAGCCTGGCGGTCGACGGCCCGGCCGCCAAGGCCGGGCTCAAGGCGGGCGACGTGATCGCCGGCATGGACGGCAAGGACGTGAACGACCCGGGCGAGCTCGTGGAGCGCATCCGGGCACACAAGCCGGGCGACGCCGTCCGCATCGCCTACTTCCGGGCGGGCAAACGTAGCGACGCGACCGTGACGCTCGAGGAGCGGCCGGGCGAGTTGGAGCGCAAGGAAGGTCCCCCGGGTATCCAGATACCCGGCGCGGGTTGGGGCGACCTCGGCGAACTCCGCAAGTACCTCGACCAACTGGCCCCCCAGATGCGCGAGTGGATGCAGAAGTTCCGCGAGGAGAATCCGAACCTGCGGCCGGGTACGCCTGTGCCCATGCCCGAGGGGCCTCGCATGGGTCCGAAGGCCGAGCCCTATGACATGGGCAAGGACATGGGCCGCATCATGGAGCGTCTCGATCGCCTCGAAAAACGCTTGAACGACTTCGACCAGCGGCTCAAGAAGCTGGAAAAATGATGGCGCAGGGATGAGCAGGAAGCTCGGGCGCGGCGGGTCTCCGGATTCGCCGCGCTTGTTATTGCGCACGATAGTGCGAACGGTGGCCAGGCCCCACGCAGCCGATGGGTTAGCTGAGTCCGACAATTCCTTGGCGGAATCGCCGCGCCGGCGTAGAATACCCCCGTCCGCGAAGGGCGCGTGGCGCGAAGGCTCTCCCGGGGCGCCATCCGCGAGGAGGTGAGTTCCATGAGAAGGGCTGTGGGGCCGATCGTCGTTCTGTCGCTGATCATCGGCGCCGTGTGGATTGCCGTGGCGTCTGTGCGTGGCGAAGAGGCCGAGGAGCAGAAGCCCGTGCTGGCGAAACCCCTCAAGGAAGCCCCGCCCGCCGAGTCCGCCGCGCCGCCCGCGAAGGCCGCACCTCCGGCAAAGAAGCCCGCGCCCCCGCCGTCGAAACCCGCGCCCGCGAAGGCCGCCCTCCCCGGCGAGAAGGAGCCGATCGTCATCCCTCCCGAGCCGTTGCCCGACGTCGAGATTCCGCCGATTCCGGAGGTGAAGGACGATCCGTTCAAGCCCGGTCCCCGGCCGGTCCGCCCGAGGCCGGCCGACGTGATCGAGGAAGGCAAACGCCTTTTCAGCCGCGAGGGCCGCTTGGAGATGGACCAGATCGGCCGCTCGAAGTTTGTGTTCGACTCCGGCGACAAGCCCATGTGGCTCCTCGAGAGCACCTGGCGCGAGTACCTCGAAAAGGTGACCGACCAGGGCAAGAAGAAGGCCCACTGGCGCGTGTCGGGCATCGTGACGATCTATGGCGGCCGCAACTACCTCCTTCTGACCAAGGTTGTGCAGATGGGCGGCCCGGAGGAGGGTCTCTAACTCGCCCGCGTCTGGAGCGAGAGGTGCCTGATGGAATTCCTCGCCCCTTGGTCGCTGGCGGGCCTGGCGTTGGTGCCGGCGATCTTCCTGTGGGGCCTGCTGGCGCCGCGCGGGCGGCCGGTGGTGGTCGGGTCGCTGATGCTGTGGCGCCGGGCGCTCGGCGGCGGCCCGGCCGGGAAACCTTCCGCCCGCGTCCGCCTGCGCGACCCGCTCCTCTGGCTCGATGCCGCCGCCATCCTGCTGATCGTCCTCGCCTGCGCCCAGCCTTCCGCAAGGACGACCTCGCCCACCGATGCCGTCGCCACCGTGGTCATTGACCGCACGGCGAGCATGGCCCAGGAGACGCCCGGGGGCAAAGGTGAGCGCTCGCGCGCGGCGCAGGCCCTGGCGACGCCGGTGCTCAGGGCCGCCGGCGGTGCCCCGCTGCACGTGATCTTTGTTCCGGACGAGTCCGGCGGCGCCTCGAGTGAGACGCTCCCCGCATCGGACCTGCTGGGGCGCGGCGGCGCCTGGTCGCCGGTTCTGGCGCAGGGCGACGTCTGGCGCGTCGCTCTGGCCGAGGCGGCAAAGCGAAGCGGTCTGCCCGTCCTGGTGATAACCGGCGTCGGCCCGACCGCCGAACTGCCCGCCGGCATCTTCGTCCTCGCCCCCGGCGGCACGTCGGCCAACGTGGGCCTCGCGCGCGTGGCGGCCCGGATCGAGGGCAACCGCTGGTGGCTTCTCGTTTCCGCCAGGGCCGACGCCGGCGCCCCATGCCCGTGCACGCTCGTCGTTGACGGCGACGGCAAGACGCTCGCCGCCAAGCCGGACTTCCTTGCCGCCGGGCCTTCGCCCGCCGCCGGGCCGCGGGCCGCAGGCGGGGTGACCGCCGAGGCCATCCTGCCCATGTCCGGCCCGCCTCCCCGGCGTCTGACGGCCGAACTCTTGGCCGGCGCCGACGGTAAGCTCTCGCCGCCGCGCGACAGTTTCCCGCCGGACGATAAGGCGTACCTCGCCTTGGAGGCCGAGCGGAAAGTCAGGATTCTCCTCGTGGGCAAGCCCGACCTCGCCCTCCGCCGCGCCCTGGCCGCCCGCGAGGATACCACTGTAGTTGAAGCTCCGCCCGAGGGCCGTAGCCCTGCGTCGGGCACGGGCTCGCCGGACGCCGGCCTGCCCCTCGGCGACACGGACCTCGTGATCGCTTGCGCGGCGGCCGTCCCCGCCGAGTGGAAAGGCCCGTCCGCCTGCGTCCTCCCGCCGGATGCCATCGGCCCGGTCCGCCCGGCTCAAGGGCAGGGGGCGGCGGAATGGAAAGTCGCCGCAGAGAACCCCCTGGCGGGGGCGCTTTACCTTGAGCCGCCGCGGATGGGCGGCGTGCGTCAGTACACGCTGGCGCCCCCCGGCCAACTTCTTCTTGGCACAGGCACTGTTCCGCTCATGGCGACATGGGAGACGGGAAAGGTGCGGCACTTGGCCGTGCTTTTCGGCTTCGACGAGCAGACCACCGACTGGCCCCGCCGGGCGGGGTTCCCCGTGTTCTGGTCGCGGGCCGTGGACTGGCTCGTTCCGAAAGACGCCCGGCCCGCCCGCCTCACGACCTACCTGCCGTTCCAGGTCATGCCCGGCCGGAACCTCGTGGCCCCCGCCAAGATTGGCTTCCACGAGGACAAGGCCGGCGTGTTTGCCGTGAGCTTCATCGGCACGCCGGAAGCCTTCCAGTCCGGCCCCGGCCGCGACGATTCCGCCGGCGCGATCCAGGCGCTCCGTCAGTCCATCGAGGCCCACCGCCGTGCCACCCTCGCCCCGCTCTGGCCCTACCTGGCCATCGCCGCCCTGGCCGCCCTCGTGGCCCGTGCCTGGGTGGCGAAGTAAGTCGGGAGAGGCGAAGGAATCTCCAGGTTCCAGGTTGAGAAGGATGTTCCAGGTTTCAGGTTCCAGGTTCCAAGTTCCAGGTTTGAGGTTCCAGGTTGAAAGGCAACGGCAACGGCGGGCTCACGCAAAGACGCCAAGCACGACCTTCTCTTGAAAGAAAAGAGTCCTTGCCTTCCTTTGCGTCTTTGCGTGAGCCGCCGTTTTTTCCTTCTTGATTGCACGTAAGTGTTTTCCCAAAAACGCGACTT
>Ga0315273_10002682_pt1 | contig 21118 bp, 16 predicted proteins | sample YL17G02_0_MG_FD_205753 | JGI IMG/M metagenome (GOLD analysis project Ga0315273, IMG submission 205753) | Sediment microbial communities from Yellowstone Lake, YNP, Wyoming, USA - YL17G02_0 | ecosystem: Environmental > Aquatic > Freshwater > Lake > Sediment | place: USA: Wyoming | collected... | reverse complement strand
TCCATCGCAAATTAACGGATTGTCGGAATATCCCTTCCGACATTGAGAGGACGGCTGGTCCCGGTATTCGCAGCTACCTCCTTAAGTTAAAGTACTCTAGCCTAGCTTAAGCAGATATTATATCAGCAGTTTCAAGTGCTTGAAGCTTGCAAGGTCGGACCTTTAAAGGTGATGAGTTTTGTTGTTCCAGACACCTTGTAAGACCGGGTCTTTAAAGGTGGATCGTTTTATTCCAGCTATTCACCCACCAGCCGTGATTTGGAGTGTATTTACAAATCGTTAAACCTGCATGGTCAGAATGCATATGATATTTAAAGCTCCAATAAATTTCCGGCGTAAGTAAATCGCCAAAAACCATCAAGGTTACTATCATCTTAATAATCCCCGCATGAGAAACGCATAGAACCGTCTCCTTTTCCGGTTTATTCGAGAAGTTTTCGATAATTTCTTTACCACGCAAATTTAGTTCTTCAAAAGTTTCTTCGTCGGAATATTTCCAGTTTCCTTTGTGATAATTATCTTTTATCAACTTTCTTATTTTCCTAACATCCGGGTCATCAAAGGATTCGCCCATAATCTCTTTAGGGCTCCTTGCTTCGAAAAGGATATCCCAAACTTCGAAAGGCTTTCTAATACTACGGGAAATTATTTCAGCCGTTTCTTTAGCCCTCTTAAAAGGGCTCGAATAGAAACTATCGATTGGTAAGCTTATAATCTCTTTCGCCAAAGATTCAACCTGCTTTTTGCCTTTTTCGGAAAGCCCATCTTCGTCTTTTTGAAACATATCGGCCGCACAGGAGACCGACTCTCCGTGTCTGACCAAATAGACAATCATTTTATTAATTATACTTTAGAAAGATTATCACAAGCCATTCTCAAATGAATTATATATGATATAATGATATATCATACTTTACTTCTTTTTCATTAACTCTTATTGAATTCTTACCTATAAAAACACTGACAAGTAATCTACGATATTTACGGGGAGACTTCCTTCCAGCGCGTGCGCTTGAGGTTGAAGGATTGGGGCATTTTGAAAATAAGTTCGGGAGCATATTCAAACTTTTCGGCCGGTGTTTGGCTGTTGTCGGCTAAATCTTTATCTAACTGTACCTGATTATAAGCCGAAACCATTCCCCTTATATATAAGGTATTTGTATCGGTCTCACTGATAAAGTTGCCGTTGGCAACAAAAATACCTGTCAGCTCCGGCGAGTTTACATTTGGATGCCATACTCCGGAATTAACTGTGATATTGCCTGAAACTATAGCCATAAAGAAACCCCGACCATTAGTAAGATCTATAATCCCGTCAATATTGAGGTTGCCGTCGACAAAAAGAACGACTTTATCTGTCATAAGAGTTGGCTCCCCTTCCATAATCAAGTCCCCACTTCTAAAATACCACTTGTAGCCATCAGGAGAAGGGGCTCCTTGGTTCTTTAAATAATTTGGTGTAATCAATGAATCAGCAATATTGTTTCTTACCGTATCACCCGGGACAAGTCTATTAAAATAATTAAAGTCATAACTTTGCGCCGCACTATAACCTGCCCGGGCCAACCAGTTGGTCGTTGATGCCGTACCTAAGCCGGCTCCTGCCTGAAAATCATATGTTCCAGTAAAAGTTGGTACTCCCGGATATCCCCCAAGTAAGGCTACACTAAAAACTGGTTCACAAAGCGGAAGGGAACAGGTAGGAGGTATTGGAGAGATAACATCCCCGTTCGTAATAACGTCACCATTAATCACCTGCCACCAAGCTAACGGATTGGTCACAGTAACCGGATCGACGGGATTAGCTCCCCCGCAGGCCGCAACACCGTTCATAATAACCGTTGCCCGCACCTCTGTGTCTCCAGGGGTTACCCCGGTCACAACTGTTTGGTAAGGAACCGTATTATCCGAAGCAGGGGCTAAAGTGGCAATCGCCGGATTATCCATGACAAAATCAACGCGGTCAATCGTTCCATTGACAGGTGTCACATTAACGGTAACCGTCTGCGTTCCCCCGACCGGAATATTGACCGGATTAGGGACAAACCCGTCAACCGTACAAGACGGTGGATTACACGTCGCATCGAACAAGCACTGGCCGGTTCCCGCACAACCGCCGGGGTTGCACGTTCTCGTTTCATACCTCTCATCTGCTGCACATGGCCCCAAACCACATCCTTGATTTGTCCAGCCGGAACAGGTACATCCACCTCCGCTGGGCGTAGGCGTAGGTGTATTCCCCCCAGTCCAATAGCAATTGGGGGCAGATTCTGGCGGTGGCGAACAACTCAAACCGCCGCAAGGGTCAGCTCGGCATAGTCCTGCTACAACTTTACAGGGTTTAAAATATGTTTCTGTACACACATTCATGCATCTGCAGGCGGCTGTATTAGACCCATCGGTACAGGTGGTAATATTACATGTTCCCCCAAAACATTGGCCATCGTATGAACCCCCTAAAGGACACTCAATCCAGGATATAAACGTATTGCACCCCCTTGGAAGGCCTGTACAGGTTTGTGCGTTGGCTGTTTTAACAAAGGTCGATCCAATTTTCTTAAAAAAGTTGGCAGAAGTACTTTTTATTATTTCAAATGCATCAAAGCTCTTTTTTCCTAGATCTATTTCAATTTCTGAAAAACTATCAATAATTTCACTACTACTTTTGTTTATACTGGAGATAGCATATAAACCGTCAATAATATAGTAATTTACCAAATTACTCGTTTTTATGTTTCCGGACTCCCCTAGGGCAAGAATTTTATCATTAATATACAATTTCAAAGTGTATACATTATCAGGCTCGCTATAGTCCGAACCATAACTTCTAGCCTCTGTAGTAAAACCCTCGACCTTTGACATTAACTTGAAAAAACTCTGAGGTTCCTTTGTCAGTAATATCTTAATTTTGTTAGGGTGATAGACCTGATTTTCGTCTAGCCCTCTTACTCCATCCTGTTGATAGATGTTCAATATTCCTTTCTCGTTCAACCATTCAAATAGCTTCTGTTCATTTTTTATACCAAGCTTAATATCGCCATAATCCGAGGCTGTTTCAAAAGTAATACCCCCCTGCGAAGAAGTGGTCGTGTTAATTTGTGTTAATTTTGCTCTGGAGAAAAAATAATAAGAAAGAAGTACCAAAAAGGCAGCTAAGATAACTCCAAAAACAATGAAGATGTATTTCTTCATCACCTACCATTTTACGTATAAATAATACTAAATATCAAGAAGGATTACTTAAACCCCGGGGAATTGCCAATTAAGGGGACACTATATATCCTCTCATAATTTAAGCGGTAATTTTGAAAAATGCGTTCTCGCGCCTGCAGTTTATTCCAATTATCCGAGGTATTATACCCCAGTTTTTGTACGGATGAAGGAGTACTCATATGTGCTAAATACAACCAAAACGCATAATAAGGCGCTGACTTTACGACAAAGCTCTCGGGATCATACCATTTTAGACCAAGGCTTATCTTGAAAATAAGTGCATTTCTGGCTTTGTCATAGATAATCCCACTCACACCTGACTCTCCCCAGCCATTATCAAATATATATATCATTTTCGTTTTTATCGGATCAATTATAATTTGCTCATTTGGATAAATCTTCCCTTCCGTGGTAATTGCCCAAAGCCTATGGCTACCATCTCCGCCCGAATTTACCATAGTTATATAATCATTAAACGACGTACTTTGTCTTAGGCTCCAGTATTTGTCATCCTGATCATGCTGCCAAGCTGAGTAGTGACCAAACCATAAATCTGCAACTATCTGTGCCTGTGGATCTATTCCCGTCTCGTTAGCGAAATCTTGATTAATCTTAAGTCTGTCATAGGGCAATAGTTCACTCTCTCTTCCTCTGTTAATAACTGATGAGTCTAGCGCGAACGTTATATTTACGGGAATGTTTTGTGGGGGTAAGTCTGATTCAGCTCCCCCAATCAAGACTGGCCCCCGAAGATTATTGGCTATTTCCAGCTTGACAGGACATTCAGCCAGAAGTCTTTCTGCAAAAACGGCATCTGTGGGGAGTAACTGCTCCGCCAGTTTTACCATATTATCCCCCGCAAACCAAACCGCTTCTCCGTTAACAATTACTTCCGCTGTTTGAGAATTAAATTTAACTCTGTCCTCTGTGTTATACACAGCTGGCAATGTCCCAAAAATTTCACCTGTTTTACTGTCTATTAATAGTGTCAGTAAAGTCCCTAGTTTTTCGGTTCGGTCTACCCCCACTACTACGACATTTATACAGGTTAAATTGTCCGCAAGACCGTTTAAAGAGATTGCAGAAAGGGCTTGAAAACGGACCTCTTTTGTTACACCGTCTCCATATGAAACAATTCCCTTGTCAGCCTTAATCCAACTATCTTCGTGTGGGATGACTGCCGGATTAAATAGTTTTTCCGGAAGGTTAGGTACACAGAGCCTTATCTCGCTATTACTATGAGTAAATACCTGACTTAACCTTCCTTGCCCATCAATAATCGGAGCTAGGCCGTTTTTATTTAGCAGGCCTTGAATAAAACTGGAATTACTTAAATCCTCTTTTGTCCCTAATCCTCCAAATCCTACCGCTCCACCAAAAACTGCTAAAATCTGATCAGTCTCCGACGTGCCCTGAAATAAACCATTGGTCGGAGTAGGAAGAAAAGGGGTCGGCACTATTTCTGTAGATCGAGGCTGGGTGGATTCAGACAGAACAGAATCCGATTTTCCAAATATGCCCCGGCAAGATGATAAAAATAATCCCGCCACGACAAACCCCCGACCGATTTGAACTATCGGATGATATTCGGGAGTACGTTTAATCCCTACTCGATCTGATTTGGACGTCGTCATTTCGCGATAATTATACTCCGCTATATCATTATCCTCAAACTACAGGGCTAATCTTCAACCTCTTGCGGGAAAAATCTACACACTTTATACTTAAAATATGGAAGACCTCCCTACCCCACTTCAGAATCCATCCGAGATAAAAACCGGTCAAGATGTTAATGTTGTTCCTGGTAAGCCATTTAAATTTAAAAGAGCTCTAAAAAAAATTGGGGTCATTATTCTAATTATTATTATCTCTATAGCCGGTTACCAACTAAAGGGCCCACTCGGGCGCTTATTTACTAAAAACCCCGAAACTGAAAAAGTTGCCATCCAGCCCACCCCTACCGTAATCACGCCCACCCCCAACCAAGAGAACTCTATTAATTTTTATAAAATCGAACGGTTAAAGCGCCATCTTAACCTTTTGAATGAACAACGGGGATTTTTAAATAGAGCTGTTTTTGAAATAACGATTAGCGGAATTTTTATGGAAGGTTGGGAAAATATTACGGAAAACGATTTCCTTCGCTTCGTCTATAATATTAAAATAAGAAACGATTCTTCCGGCGAGCTAATCTTTCGCTTTACCGAAGATCAAATCCGCGGTTCGTCGGTTACACTTCTTTCTCCAGAAGGTCCATCTTTTATAAGACTAACCGATTTACAACCCGGCGATATTGTAACAATAAGGGAAACCGTTGACCTACTAGATAATACCCAAGATTCAAGGGTAAAAGTTGAAGTAGAGCGACCCTAAAGACTAAATACAAATAGCACCTTTCTACGCAATAATCCCGCTAAGCAATGTCGACAATAAATTATGTTTCCTTTTGGGCAAGACCAAGGCTAACGAACCATATCCAAAGGATAGTGGGAATAACATAGGTATAGTCGAACATGAAATTAATGGTGATAGCAATAAATATTGCTTTATATAAAACCTCCCCACTCCCTCTCCAAATACCCTCCGTAACCCGAAATAACCAATATAAGAAGATTAAACCGAACATGCCTAGTCCAGCGATAAATTCCAAAATAATATTATGAGCATACGTTGACAAATTAGGAAAACCAACCCAAGCATTATTCGTAAAAATAGAAGAGATTTGGTAAAAATTTCCCATCCCAACTCCTAGCGGATATTTAAAAAAACCCATAATTGCTTGTATGTAGTAGGGTCTTTCCAAAAGGGTCGGTTTTAATAATCCCGCAAAGATAAAAATGCTTATCACTATTAAAATCAACCCTTTTATAATAATTCCTCCCTTTTTACCAATATTCCTTTTTGTAAGAATCACTGCCCCCGCAACTAGAGCAACATAAGCTGACCGTGAAAGAGAAATAATTAATAAAATTACTCCCAATAATATTATTGGGGCGTACCAAGGCCGAAATTTGGAAATAGATAGATTAACGAAGATAACTAATATTACCACCCACAAATCACCAATGTGGAAGTGGTTAAAAGCGCGGTTATAGAAAAATGGACTCCAGCGTACATATGGGCTATCGGCAAACACAAGGCCTAGGAAGAAATATATTGCAAAAACTATACCTATTCCTATCAGAAGCCTAGTAATTTTATCTTTATACGAGCCTCTTAGATTATAACTGACTAGCCAAAAAAGGCAGCCCGTAAAAAGAAGTTTGAAATAGGTAATAGTGTTGGTTTTATCGACACTCCAAAGTAAATTTAGTATTAATAAAAGGAGTATGCCAACAAATAAATGAAAGCCTTTTGGAAATATCAGTCTATGGTTTACTTTCCAGGTTAAGGTAATTAGGAAGCATCCGTAAACGGTCGCGGTGATAAAAAGATAATCTTTATAAATTCCTAAGCCTCCCCAAAAAAGTAATAATCCGAATAAATATAAACAAAAGTATATAAGTAACATCCGGTGGACAAGTTTCATAATGTTAAAAGACACTTTCCAACAACTTTCAATCACTACCAAAATTTCCCCCAATGGATTTTAAGATCAGCTGAAATTTTTGGGCAGTAACTAATAACAAGAATGTTGGAATAGAAAATAGATATCGTCTCCATAATCTTTTCGGTTCTTTGACTAGCCGAAAAAGCCACTCAAAACCGATGTTTTGAATCCAAGTAGGTGCCATGCTTTTTACTCCCGTAATAAAATCGAAGGCTGCCCCCACAGGAACAATAACGAGCGGCTTCTTATACACTTCCTTTAAAAATTTATAAGAGAAAACGTCTTGTTTCGGACTACCCAAGCCAACAAATAATACATCCGGCTTAACTTTATCCAGTTCATCTGCTAATAAGGGTGGTTTATTAGAAAATCCGACAACTTGAATTCCTGGATATTTTTTTTCCAATACTTTCTTTAGTATTTTTAGGACCCCATTCTTATGACCTAATAGAAATATCTTATATTCGTTTTTGCTCGCCAAATCACAAATTTCCAACATTAACCTGGGTCCGTAAACACGTTGGGCTAAATATTTCCCATATAAAAAGTTAATCGATTTAGTTAACCAAAAACTGTCCGGAACAACATAATCAAAATTGTCCATAACCTTCCTAATATTTTTATCGAAATATGCTTTAACTAACATATGAGTGGTTGATGGGCTAACAAGAAGTATTTTCTTTTTCTTTATCGACCCCCTTACTTCGTTCAAAATAAATTCATAGTCACAAGCGGTAATCTTAGTACGTAATATTTTATATTTACCAATAAAAACCATAAGAGATTATTACGAAATCGGTTATTCTTTTTGCGCCTGCCCCAAACTAATGAACCATAACCAGCACATTGTTGGAATAAAGTAAGTATAATCAAACATAAAATTAGTACTTATCACAACAAAAATTGCCTGAAAAACAAGATTTTTATTTTTCGATTGAAAAAAGACATCAAAAATAACGAAGATAAACCAGATTAAAAAAACTAAGCCAAGGATGCCTACCGCAGAAATCATCTCTAGGATAATGTTGTGGGTATATAACGAAAATCGGGATAATCCGAACAGGTGTGTTTTTGGATTATTTGATATTCCACTAAAATTACCCAATCCTACTCCAAACGGATATATTTTCAATCCCGCAATCGCTTGAATAAAATAAGGCCTTGATAGAAAAGTGCTCTTTGAAATTGAGTTAACAACAAATAATCCCGTAAGGATTGAGGCAATAATAATTTTTGTACGGCCACTGATCCGAATTTTTCCTTTTAATATCAAAAATATTATTCCTACCGCAAGGGCAACAATCCCCCCACGAGACATCGAGGAAAATAAAAAATAGGCAGTTGCCGGTATCATCAACCAATAAAAAGGTTGCTTGGGTGTTTTTGTAAGCCGAAAAATAGTTATGAGTCCGATAATTGCCCAATAATCTCCTATATGAAAATGGAACTGTCCGGTTTTGGATGGAGTCAAAAAAAGACTTAGGCCGCGAGAAATAGGCCAATGATAAAAATTATTCAAAACAAATAGAATTCCGAATCCTATTCCTAGAATGACTATAAGATTTAGAATCCAGCCAGTAATATCCTTTCTTACGTTATAGGAAATCAGCCAAAAGCTCCAGCCAGCAACAAAAAGCATCCCCTGTCTAAAACTAGGAATAAATACCCGGCTCCACGATAATGACAGTGTGAGAATTAGAATAAATATCGAAAATAAAACGAAGTGCTTAGGTATTTTCAGATTACGTCCCTCTACCAATAAAAAGACAATGATAATCAGTCCAAAAATAGCTGAGATTGTATTAACATAATTCTCATTAAATAAGCCCAGCCCTCCAATAAATAAAATGATGACAGTGAAGGTTTGGACAAATAATTGTAATGTCGAATCCCGATGTTTTAGGATAAACGAGAGCCGACCTGCAAATTTATTGGATAAAATAATCGGATTAAAATTGAATTTACGCATTAATCTCAACGCCACAATAAGTCTGTCTTATCTACGATTTATATTTTGACCGAGTATCCAACGCAAGATAAGCATAAATGTATCAAGTATTATATTTAAATCTAATAATATAGAACTTTTTTTTACATAATCTACATCTAATTTCATCCACTGGTCGAAAGAAAGTTTATGGCTACCTTTCACTATCCACGTAGAAGTCATTCCGGGCAATGCCGAGAATCGCGCCTTGTATTTTATCGGTACTTTTCGGGCTTCGTTTACGGGCAACGGCCTTGGGCCGACTAAGCTCATCTCGCCACGCAACACATTAATAAGTTGTGGCACTTCATCAAATCCCGTATGGGCAAGAAATTTTCCAAACCTGGTAAGTCGTGGGTCATCGTATATCTTAAAAACCGGACCGTCCGCTTCATTGCAATGTGTAAGTTCCTGTTTCTGGGCTTCCGCACCGCTTACCATCGTCCGAAATTTATAAATGACGAAAGTGACCATATTTTTCCCCAACCTTCTTTGTTTAAAAAATATTGAACCTTTCGACGTAACCTTAATTATCAACGAAACAATAATGATGATTGGAAATAGTAGAATAAGCAGCACAAGAGAGAGTGTTATATCAGTAAATCTTTTAATATTCATTCAAATAGTTTAACATCGGGAAAAATATTCGAACAAGTAACAATCTTGGAATTATTTAATATTATTTTCTGTTTAAACAGGATAAAATGTATACATGTTAAAAAAATTAAAATTCGCAATCATAATAATTATTGTATTTGGCGCGTCAGAGCTCCTTTTTCGTATTAATAGCAATAAAGTAAATATTCTATCGGCATATTATATCTCTCAAGCCCAGAGGTCGATTGATAAAAACGAATTTCAAGATAGTCTAAATTATTTAAGTAGAGCAGCAAAATATAATATTAAAAATATTTCAAAAAACTACGCAGGACTAATTCCGGCCGATTACAATCCAACCTTGTCGCTATCAAACAATAAAGACCTTGAAAAACCATTCTCTGATTATATAAGCAAAATTAACCCTTGGAAGATCCTAATATCAAAAAAAAATAATCTCTCAAAAGTCTTTTATGATCTGGGAGTTGTCAGTTATCAGGACGGTATGAATTCGGATAAAATTATTATCGAACTTCTCCAAACAAGCATCTTTCTAAATCCGGAATTATCCTATCCGCACCTGGAATTGGCCAATTATTATTTAATACAAAAAGATAAGGAAAATGCGCAAAAGGGGTTGGATTATTGCCTTAAATTTATTTATGCAAAAAAACATTGCGCGGAATATTTTAGCAACAATTTTCCCGATAACCCACCATTCAAATTCGGATTTTTGGAAGAAGAATCCACTAAATACTACTCTTCAAAATAACCTTCGAAATAACGGCCACTTTCTTTTCCCAACTATTAGTTATCGCCATTTTCCTCTGTTCTCTCGCATAACTAGTCGGCCAGGGCTCTTTAAGAAGGTCTTTTATGTGCCCCTGCCATTCAGCTGCGTTCTTTCCAATTTTGACAAAATTACCGAAAGCCTCCTGCGTCAACTCCAAAATTGGCGTACTAACCACGGGCTTTCCCATATAAAAGTACTCAAATATCTTCATGGGATAACAGTAGCGGTTAAAGTCAATATTTGTATTATAGGGGATAATCGCAACATCAAAACTGTTGATGATATTAAATACTTCCTCCCTGTTATGAGCTATAGAGATCGCCACATTTCGAAACATACGTATATTGTTAAGATGTTTTGCTGTTTGAAATATTTTATCTTCATATGGATATTCTTGCACGGGGCCACATAAAACAAAGTTCCATTTCGGATTATCTTTTATAAGTTTCAATAACAATTTGAAATCCAAGCGATAATTTATCCCCCCCACTAAACCGACCGTTGGTCCCCTTTTTGCTAATTTCATCTTCGTTATAACCTTCCTCTCCGGTATAAAAAATCCTTGTGCTTTAAGATTTACCATTTTGTTTTTATTCTTTTTATTTAGAAAGTACAAAATATTTGAGTTAACCGTAAAAATATTTACATTTTCGATTAATTGTTTTTCTTTTTTTCTTATCAATACCCTCTTTGCCCTATCAAGACTGGAATGATAATCAACACAATCGTATATGCTTATGAGTTTCTTGGGTTTAAGGTGAGCAAAGTCGTAATACTCTGGATCGAAAATCCACAAGATTTTATCTTCTTTTCTGTGTTGATGAATAAAGAGGTAAAAACTTAGACGACGATTAAGGTTCTCAATTAACGCAAATCTTCTAAAAGGAATATAATATTTCGGTTGATAGAAAAGGATATTTTTTATTCTGGGGAAATCACGCTTATGTCCTTTCCTTAGGAAAAATTGGCTACCGGCTTGATCGTAGAAAATAATTTTGTTGCGTTTATTTAAGATTAAGGCCGTTTGACGAATATAATCCGCGGTCCAATTGAAAGGGGTTGAAAGTGGGAAAATGACTAATTTATTAATTAGCATTAACATTTTTTCGATAGCTAATTTTTAAGGCCAAATCCTCGAATATTTGTGGAATAAGTATTTTTTGCTTACCAGGGCTAACTCGATATTTCTGAATTATGTAGCCATATTCGGGGTTATACAATTCTAAATATCCATAATCTTTTATTTCCAAATTTATGCTCTTATTATATTGAATTCCGTTATTGCGATTAAGCAAATAGGCCAACAAATATTTATCGTTTTCTAATAGATAAACGTCGATTTTTTCCTGATCATAATGTGTGTTGGCCTTGTTCACTGAATCGTTCATCGATGGAAGAAAATTTTGAAGATTCTTTATGTATCTTCTTTCTTTGGGGCCAAGATATATGTTTGCGTTATCCTCACTTGTATTTATTCTAAAAGGCTGGCTCCAATAGATAATCCCCATTTTATTAAAAATACTTAACCAGGTATATATACGCATCGATTTCGGAGTATTTTCGGAAAAACTAAATTTTTTGAAACCAAATTCGCTAATTATAATTGTTTTTTCCCAATCATCGTATTTTTTTTCGAACAAGGCGAATTCTTTTTCCAGGGAAAAAACGTCCGTTTTAATTGGACTATACCAGTGCAATGAAATTAGCTCGGAATTTTGCAATTGTTTTTGTTCCCAACTAGTTGTAATCGGATGGTGGAAAGTATCATTTCTAGTAATGTAACCACTCATAAAATTTTGCCACTCCAGCGGCGTTGATGCTTCATTACTTATTTCCCAAATATCGACATAGGGCGCATAGCGCGCAATTATATAGTCCAGATATTTTGTTATAACCTCTTTTGATTCTTTATCGGCAAATTTATCGATATTTTGATACGGAGGATAGAATCCAAAGATTGTTAAAATAATTTTATAATCCCTTTTTATAAGCTCCTTAATCATAAAGTCCAAATATTTTGCATCATTTACATTGATTGAAAAATCTTTAGGTGCCAAGTCTCGCAATAAAACGGGGCCGCAATTATCTATTCCAATGCGATATGTATTCATATTGGCCTCTATTTTGTATAAATCTAAATGGGACGGGAACGTGAGATATCTAAAACTTTCTTCCTTTATTTCCGGCTGATATTTTTCTGCGTTACCCATCTGATTAAGCGGATTGCCGTCATAATTTCTATCGACAATACATTCTTGTATTCCTATTGGAAGAAACACCTTATTATTTTCGGTTAACATGGTATCTCCCTTAATCGTTAAGTCGCCACTAATTTTGCCCGGCGCGGTAGCTAACACTCCAGATTTGTTAATTCTGTAATAAGGAGTATCAATCGTTATTTTCCATTTCCACTCCGAGTTTCTGTTATTTACGAATTTTACTTTCCAAGTATTGAAATCGTAATAGAATCCTTTGACTAATATTTTCTCATTTTCGTTATTGGTAAACATTGCATTAATTTCGATGTCGGTAAAATAATTTCTGTACAAATTCTGGTCATGGTTGATAACTATTTCGTAATCATTGTTATCAACTTGATCCTGGCGAAAGTCAAATTTGAATATATTGCGGATGTTATTGAATAGATAGTAATATTTTCGGCCCCGTTCTTTCAGGATATCCAAAAATTTTGCTTTTTTGTACCGATAATCAATTTTCGGTGCGTCTATCGAAAAATTCTCGATAAAATCGAAATTAGCTTTTATGATTGATTTTGGCGGTTGATCGTTAATTTCTATTGATTGAATTATGAAATTATCCTTATTTAAAAAATATAGACGGCCATCTTTTTGATAAACTTCTTGTGGAGAGATGGTCTGTTCCGACTTATAAACCCAGAGGAACTCCTTTTTATTAAGATCTAAACAGTAAATAATTGCCTTACTGCCAGAATCAATTGTTACGACGACAATTTTATCTTTGAATACCAATAATTTTGAAACGGGAGCTAGCAGTTTAAACTGCCTAACCATCTCTTTGGTTGTACTGTCAATCAATATCAAATCATTAGTATTTGTACTGACAACGAAATAATTATCCCTAATTAGCAATTCCCTAACGCCAGGCGGAATATCGGTTTTCCATTTCTCTTCTCCGCCTTGCCAACTTATCACCTTTAATTTACTGCCAATTTTTGATAAATCCTCATCTTCCAATAGAATGATATCCGAAGATGAATCAACGCTGTGCACTCGGGCATTAGACCCAGTTTTATAGCTCCATAATACTCTTCCGCTTTTATTGTCGATCTTATTAATAAGATCCTTATCAAAATACAAAAAGTGTTCTTTATCCTTCCTGTCCTTATAAATTTGCGGTAAACTATCGGCAGTTTTACCCTTTATCGACCATATTGTCGAATAATTCGATCTATCAACGGCAATATATTCATTTGGAGAACGCGCAATCAATAAAATCTCTTCAAAAAAAGTTATAGGAATTTTGTTCGGAACATACTTTGATAGATTGAAAATTTCATCTCCGTTCTTTTTTGCGATAATCGTAAATTCTTTCTGTTGATAATTTTTTATATATAGATAATCTTCGTCTTGAGTAATAAAACCAAAGTGGATGGGATTTATTAAAATTGGAACCGCCAAATCCGGACCCTTATATTTTTTTCTCCAGTTTATCGTTCCCCGGTCTTTATCAAGAGCGTATAACCACCCTGCCCTGTCGGCAAAAAAAACCGATCGGTCATTTTCGTCGGCAATAACTCCGCTATCTGGAACAATTTGGTCGGGAATTGCGAAACACCAGAGAGGATATCCATTTTTACCATCAAGTTTATAGATATGAGCATCAAAACTTGATACATAAACGTTTCCGTTTAGTGTATTAATTTCGTATGGAGAATAATTTTGTCCCTTAAATATCCATTTTTCTTCTGCATTGTTTTTATCTAGGGCATACGTGGTATTTTGCTGATCGCTAAAGACTATATAATTATCATCAAAGTAAATATTATTTCCGGCTTGATAGACGGATTTTGAGCCGATATTTTTTTCTACGTAATATTGCCAATCGACCGCTTTTTTCCCATATTTACTAAACTTATTTGCGAGTAGTAAAAGTACAAAAGCGGCCGTAATAAAAAATAATTTCTTTTTCACAATGTTTCAAATTGCATACTATTTGCCAGTGATGAATATAACATAAAAAATGAGAATATTTCCGGATGTGATGTAAAAGCTGGATGAAATTGAGCTGCTACTAAAAAGACTATAGATGCTATGGTAAATGAGGTCATAGATTTACGGAGCGTGATTTTATCTTTTAGTGCAAAATAGATAAATAATACAATACTTATTAGGCCAAAAATTCCCGTTTCCGTATATAATTGTATAAATATGTTATGTGCTGGGGTTACATCGAAAGCAAAGTTCGAATCTGCCGTTTTATAATTAATCGCTAAATAATATGGTGCTAGATTAATACCCACCCCTAATATACTTTTTTGGGATAAGAGTAATGTATATCGATTTATTTCATTTCTATACGAAAGGCCCCCCCTATCATTAAATACATCTCTAATCGTATCAGCTCTATTGAATAAATATGGGGCACTAGCAATAATGGCTATTGTAATGGCAATTTTTATACTTTTTAGTTGCCAAAGTTTACTAAACAATTTAACAAGAGTTTCTTTATTGTTCAAAAAGTAATAGATAACGGCAAAAAATGTTACGAGATAAATACTCCTACTCCCAGTAAAGACAAGGGCCAAGAGGGAAATTAGGCTTATTAATAAATACAAATATCCTCTTCGTATCTTTTTTGATTCGATATTTTTTAAAGCATAAGAAAAAACAATACAAAAATTTATCAGCAAAAAGATGGCCGCAATATTTGGTTCATTAAAGGTTCCATTTGCTCTAATTATGTCCCTTGTCTCTGATGAACGAGTAGCAATTTCCATACCGGGTAGTGTTTTTTCGATAAATAGACCAAGATTCCCCCTCCTTATTTGTTCGACAATAATTACTCCTGCCTGAAAAAAAGTATTAGCGGCAATGCATTGATAAATTTTATCCGCATGCTTTTTGATATCGATTAATGGAATTGCGCAATATATTAGGAGAAACTTAACAAGTATAATGCTTGACAGGACGATTAAGTATCCAAATTCATGACTTAAACTTCGAAGCGATACCACAAAAATTAGCATGATAAAACTAGCAATTGCCCAATAGTAATTTTTGGATAATTTGATAGTCTCCCCAGAACTAGATAATTTATTTGAAATATAATTTTGAAAGATAAGTAATAAAAAAATGTCTGATACGTAAATTGGGAAAAAGTAAACGACATCAAAAATCGAATACCCTTGAATTTCCCTAGTGTTTAATAGGGTTATTTCAACTAAATTTCTTCCCAAAACAAAAGGTAGTAGCATTAGAAACATAATAAAAATCGCTAATCTATAATTTTGCAATTTAATAATAAGTATGGTTAAATACAGACAAATAAAAATTAGTAAAACCGTATTTGATTTAACAAAAAGTAAAGAAAGCAGAAATATTATTCCTGAAAATAAATATAAATTGTCCGATATGAAATCTTTTTCGAAAAGCCGCATCTTGTCCAATATTATACACAAAATTCGAATATTTGATTTATTAATATTTACCGCAATTTTAATTGTTTTAGCTTCTCTTATTTATAGTCGTATTCAGAGAAAATCTCGCTGGATTAATATCAGGCTTTCCGTCCAGAATTATGATTGGTGGTATCAAAGTCTTCCTCCCTCTTATTGGTATGCTTCTAGCTTAAAGGCGGGAGATTTTGCGAATGATTCTCTAGGAAGTAAAACCGCCGAAGTTGTTAATGTCGATAACTATGATTTCGGAAATATCAATCGAACTATCTATTTCGATATGAAAGTAAAGGCCGTATTTGATAAAAGGCGCCAACAATATCTTTATGAATTCAAACCATTGGTTATCGGATCTGCCGTTTCATTCAATTTTCCTGGAGAAAAAGTTGTTGGTTTGGTGATAAAGCTTGAAGACATAGAAATTCCTTACTTCTATAAAACCATAACAATCCAAAAGAGAGTAATTCCTCAATTGGCGGACAAGATCAAGATTGGCGATAAATCATATGATGCTAATAATAATTTAGTCGCTGAAGTAATTAATATAAAAAAGGAGTACAGTTCGAATTATGAATTTTCCGATATTAGAGGACAGATAATAAAAGTCTATAATAAAGCTTTTCGCGACGCAGAAATTACCCTCAAAATTAAAGCTTTCCGTGCATTAGATAGAGACTATTTTGTCATTCCTGCTCCAATTAAAATTGGTTCCCAGGTCCGTGTCGAATTCCCCGAATATTCACTGGAAGAATTTGTTATTACTCAAATTCTTAACTAACCCCAATTCTTATCAATTTATTCAAATTTCTTAACTTCCTCTTTATTAAATTGCCATAGTAAGCAACATTACATGGTAAAAGCTTACATGGCCTTTGGCACTTTGAAATACTATCCCTGATGATCGTTGCCTCGGGGCTGTTCCAAATTTTTTGGGGGTCACCCAAAATTATATTCCCTATAGCTCTCATTTCGTAACATAACTTCATATTGCCGGAGGTATCTAACATTAAGTTATTTAAACCTACATAGCATCGTTGATTCTTTTGAAATCTTGCCGGGTCAATTAGATAATTTCTAAAATTGTCTAAATCCCTATATGAATTTAAAATAAAATCTCCGCCTAATTTTTTTTCACTTTTTAAACCGTCTATTGCCCAATTTATTATCTTTTTGTCCCGCGGCCATAAGGAATTCGTTTTCCACCAATTACTTCGATAAACGCTGGCGAAATTGGGCATTAAGACCTGGAAATTTATCCCCCTTACCCCAACTTTTCTGGCTATCTTTATAATCTCCCGTAATCTAGATATATTGTTTCGGGATATTACACAGTTAATAAAGACTTCAGGTTTCTTTTCACCTTTTGAGTCTTGGATAAAACGGATTGCATTAATTACTCTATTAAATGATCCTTTTTGACCCCTAATATAATCGTGCGCCTTTTCCTCTCCGTCCAAGGAAAAAAAGATGGTTGATAAGCCACTTTCGCAAATTGCCCTAGCATACTTTTTGTCAATAATATATCCATTACTATTAATTCCGGTCTTAATACCTTTCTTTCTTGCGTAGTTTATTATTTTAATTACCTCCCGATTTAAAAAAGGTTCTCCGCCCGCAAAGCTAAGGTTAAAAATACCCAGCCAACTGAATAATTTATCGATGATCCTTTTCCCGGTTTTATAATCAAGGGGTTTTTGTTTTTTCTCGATGCGCCAAATATCACACATTCTACATTGTAAACAACAATTTTCGGTAACCAATAAATGTACTTCCGTGGGCTGATCTGCTGGATAGGGGAAATGTTTGTGTAATAACCAAAATATTTCTGACAGAGCCTCCCTAAGGCTTTCTTTTATCTGTTTGCGCATATCTGTATGTATTTATTTAGGTATTTTTCATTTTCTGCAACGGTATGATTTCTTTCAAAATATTCTTTTTGTGCAATACTAATCTTATTTCTTAACCTCTTGTTTTCCAATAAGGTAATTGTCGCTTTTGCGAAAGCCCTTTCTGTTTCCGCTAGTAAATATTCCTTGCGGTTTTTAATTTTTAATCCTTCTACCCCTAATTTGGTTGAAACAATCGGAATTCCATTCTGCAATGCGGTTAGTGATTTAATTCTGACTCCGGAACCCGTTCTGAAAGGTAAGACAAATATTTTACTTGCTCCCAAATAGGTATCCAGTTTTTTTTGGTAACCATGGAAAACAATGTTATGGTTATTTTTAAGATATAACAACTTGGTATTTAGCTTTCCGACAATATGGAATTTAATATTTGGCCTCTGTTGATTAATTAGAGGAAGTATTTTCGACGTAAACCATTTTACGGCCACCTCGTTTGGGGGCCAATCCAAATATCCAACAAACAAAATATCATATACTTTATTATATAAATTTCTACTTCTTTGGATCGGATATACCAAGGGTTGTGTTGTAACAGACGAATAGAATTTTTTTAAATACTTTGTTTCTTCATCCGATATCGAAAAGATGTGATCATATCTGGGATAGTTAACTAATCCGTACAATAAGTTTAACCAACCCTCAATTAAAAAATATGCTTTTCTTATAATCTTCCTTGTTTCCTTAAGCCGTGTTTTAAATAATAAATGATTAATATTATGATTTTCTAAAACACATATCGGTTTTTTCTTCAATTTCAAAATAAGCCAATATTTATTGGGGAGAAACTGACTTGAATTAATGTGATCAACATGAATTATATCCGGCCTCCAATTAACAATCGCTTTCTTGATAAATTCGATCGCCTGCTTATTCCGATATTGATATACGAAATGGGGCCGTAGTTGTAAATAGTTCCATATCAGTTTCGGATAATTTTTTTTAATACTTTCTTCTATCATGTTCGTTTGAAATATCTTAACTTTTATATCCATCTTTTTGAAAAGTTTAAGGTGCTCTTTTTTTGCCAAGCGCTCTGAAACAAATATTGCATATATGTCGAATTTTTTAGATAGGCATGAAATTGTATTGAAAGTTTTTATTCTCCCCCCACCGTCAAGTGGTAGAGGAAAACATTGGCTAAGAAATAACAACTTTTTTCTCTTTTTAAGTATGTGTTGTTTCCCCATAAGCTATTGGTGTGATTCTAATAATCTATCAACTTGTTGTTTAATTTTCATTTCGAATATTTTCTCATTAAAATTTCTTGCTTGCCTGATGCAATAATAACTACTAAAATATCTTGATTCAAATTTCGTTATTGCCCTATTTAGGGCGGAGATATTGTACTTATGGAAAAATACTCCTGTTTTTCCGTCAATAACCGTTTCCTTTACTCCCCCGCTTTTATAGGCAATCACGGGAATTCCATAACTCATTGCCTCAACCGGAACCATCCCAAAATCTTCCTCTATTGAACAATAAACAAGGGCTTTCGCTCTCCTTAAGATACTTGGGATCTTGTTATCCGATTGATAACCCATAAATCGAATATTTTTCCCCGCCATCTTCCTTAAATGTCTACCTACCTTTCCCTCGCCAACAATAACTAATTGTTTTTTATTCTTATTAAATGTTCTAACACATAGATACACACCCTTTTGCTTTACAAGTCGCGAAAGAAAAAGATAATATCTTCTTTTGGTTATATCAATCTCCTGATCATTAATCACTTCAGTCTTAACCGGCGGATAAATAACTACGGCTTTTCTCTTATAGAATTTCCATATTCTTTCTTGAACATTTTTAGAATTGGCAATAATAAGCGGTATCTTGTTTACATACCGATAATCTAATTTTCTAATAAAAGAAAATAAGGGGGATAAAAATTGTCTTACGGGAGGCTTATTAATAAATTGCATTTCGTTATATACCCCGTATAAATAACGAGGGGGTGTATGAATATAGCTTATATGCTCATTTTTTACCCGAACCCAGTTGGAACTAAAAGAGTGAGATGAAGATATGACCAAGTCGTATTTATCCAAATTAATTGTCCTCCAATACAGTAAGATAAGCGGCTTATAATATTCCGGAAAGTCCAAGACAAACTTATATCGACTTAATCCTGAATAATATATCCGTCCTTTCGTAATTTTATGTAATTTCTTAATGTTTTCTTTATTGATTAAAGAGATGTATATATCAGCGTGGGGGTAGATTTGTATTAATTTCACAAACACTCTTTCAGCTCCGCCGGGACGAATGAAGGTATCATGTACAATAGCAATTTTATTCATTACATAGATAAATATTCATATTAAGCCATTTATATTTTGGGATTTGATATACAATCCTCGGATTAGGACAAATTACTGATATCTTTTCGGTTAAATTTCCCTTGGATCCATACATTATGAGAAGATAATATTTATCTTTAGATAAATAATCGTAATTATCTACCGTAACTTTTTGATACTCGGGCAACTTTTTACGTCCGTCGTATCCATACCAATAATAATCAAAGGTGGCATAATCAAAAAAATATTTAGTGGGAATGGTTGGCTCGTATGAAGCACTGTAAAAAAGAATCTTTGGGTTGTTATTAATTATGTCCGAATTGTTAGTAAACCATTCGACGTATTCCTTGCCCATCTCCTCGAATTGATAAAATTTCTTTAGATTGTTGTTATTAATCTTTATTGATAACGCAATATAAAAGTAGATAATTATTATTACAACTAACCTAAGCCCGAGATGGTTTTTTTCCCATATACTTTTTAGGGTTATCGAAAATAATATAATTATTGGCAAAGCAACAATAATAGATCGCTCCGCAAGTATTGATTGCTTAAGAAGTAAGGAGATAACTACCGGAAGAATAGTATTTGACAGTAAAACAATAGTCATCAAGATTAGGAAATTATTATATAAACTCTTATTATCTCGATAGAATCTTCTTATCCAATAAATAATTTGAATAATCACTAATAAAAATGTCGCAATATAGGTTGGTATTGTCTCGATAAAAGTTGTTGATAAATGACTATCTATTAATCCTAATTGGTGAGCCACTACTTTTCCGACACTATAAATTTCCAGGTCTTCCATCCATTTAATATTTCGAAGGGCGTAATGAAAATTATGAATAAACACCGGAGCAAATAACAACAAACTCAAAATTATTATCATTAAACCTTTTATTGGGGCTCTGTTTTTTTTAATCCATAATGTTATATTCTCCTTACTCATTATTTTTGATATGAATACTGCTGATAATATTCCCGCTAAGGTCCAAATATAGCCGTAGTGAGTAAACCAAGCGGCCAGGCTAAAGACAAAAAACCCCAAAAACCTCCACCAATCGCTTTTGCCTTCATAGAATAATTGATAGAAAAAGTAGATTGATAATAGTCCG
>Ga0315273_10002681_pt1 | contig 21123 bp, 21 predicted proteins | sample YL17G02_0_MG_FD_205753 | JGI IMG/M metagenome (GOLD analysis project Ga0315273, IMG submission 205753) | Sediment microbial communities from Yellowstone Lake, YNP, Wyoming, USA - YL17G02_0 | ecosystem: Environmental > Aquatic > Freshwater > Lake > Sediment | place: USA: Wyoming | collected... | reverse complement strand
CTACCGAGAGGACCCGGGCGCCATGACCGATGCTCCCCGAGGAACCGCCCCCCGAGCCGACGCTCGCCGGCCGCTCAGGCCCGCGTACCTGATCGTCGGCGACGACCTTCCCAAGATCGAGGAGGCGCTCAAGCGGCTCAAGCTCAGGATCGTGGAGGAGTCGGGGTCGGATATCAACATCTCCGAGTTCGAGGCGCCGGCCGACTCGGGACCGCAGGTGGTCAACGCGGCGAACACCATGGCGTTCCTCGGCGGTACCAGACTGGTCTTGGTCCATCACGCGGACGCGTGGCAGAAGGCCGACAAAGAGGCTATAGGCGCGTACCTCTCCTCGCCCGCCCCCGACGCCTGCCTGGCGCTGGTCGCGGAGAAGATAGGCGCGTCCGACCTGCTGCGTACGGCCATGGAGAAGCACGGCGACGTACTCGAGTACGTCGCTCCCAAGGAGAGTGAGCTCCCCGCCTGGCTGGTCCGCGAAGCGGGCCGCGTGGGCGTCGGGCTCGGCCTTCAGCAGGCGCGCCACCTCGTTGAGCGCTGCGGGGACAATCAGACGATCTTGCTGAAAGAAGTGGAGAAGCTCGACCTCTACGCCGCCGGCAGGCGGATAACCGACGACGACATCCGCCTGCTGACTACCGCGACGGTGGAAGCCAGCATCTTCGCCCTGCTCGACTCGCTCGCTCTTGGAAGAGGCGCGGCCGCGTTCTCGGCCGCCGACGAGCTACTCAGCGCGGGGGAGAGGCATGAGGTGCTCTTCAACCGGGTTCTCCGCCACTTCCAGTCCTTGAGCAGAGTGGCGGCGTTGCGCGACGCCGGCTTCAACCGAGACGCCATCCAGGGGGAGATGAAGCTCAAGGCGTTCCCAGCGCGGAAGCTATGGGAACAGGCGGGCCACCTCGGGGCAGAAGGGATAGCCCGACGGCTCACGGTGCTGGCCGACACGGATGCCCGGATGAAGGGCATGGGAAACCTGCCCGACGAAATGGAGCTGCAACTGTGCCTTGGCCGCCTGCTGGCCGCGTGAACGAGGCAAGCGCCTCGCGGCAGCTAGAGCTGGGAGAGCAGACGCGCCACCCTCGACTTCTTGCGCGCCGCGTTGTTGCCGTGGATGGCATTGCGGGCGGCGGCTTTGTCGATGGTGGAGGTCAGCTTCTTGGCTGTTTGAGCAGCGGTGTCGGGGTCGCCGGCAGTGATGGAGTCCTTGAGGCGCCGGAAGTGCGTCTTGATGGACGACTTGTAGCGCAGGTTCTCCAGACGCTGCCGCTGGGCGATACGCACCCGCTTGCGCTGCTGTTTGGTGTTAGCCAACCTCGATCCTCCCGTCTTCCCTTCAGAGTCGACGGAGTTTAGCATAGCCCTCGCACATGGGCAATGACACCAAGAGACGTCTGGCGACAGCGGCGGCCTTCCTCGTGCTGGCGACCGCCGGCTCCCGGGTGCTGGGTCTGGTCCGGGAGATCGTCATGGTCACCCACCTGGGACTGGGCCCCGAGATGGGCGCCTTCACGGTCGCCAACAAGGTACCCAGCCTGGTACGGACCCTACTCGCCGACACCGCTCTCTCCGCCGCCTTCATACCGGTGTTCTCCGGCTTGCTCGAGAGGGAACGGCGGCGGGAAGCCTGGCAGGTGGCGTATACCGTCACGGTGATCGCCACGGCGGTTCTGGCCGTTGTCACCGCCCTGGGGATGATCTTCGCGCCGACGGTGGTCAAGCTCGTCGCACCCGGCTTCAGCGGCGACCCCGCGATCGTCGACCTGACCGTCCACCTCATGCGGATCATGTTCCCGACCGTCGTGATCATGGGGATAGCGGGCATCTTCATGGGCATCCTGAACTCGTACAACCACTTCACCCTGCCGGCCCTGGCCCCGATCGTCTGGAACCTCATCATCATCGCGGTCGTGGTACTGTTCTCGGCCGGCTACGGGATCCAGGCTCTTGCTTGGGGCGTTCTCATTGGTACCGTATTCGAGTTGCTCATGCAGATCCCGGCGGTATGGAAGCGGCGTTGGCGGCCAGGCATGACGGCCGGGGTCTCGCCGGCAAAGGGCCACACCGTCCACGAGGTGCCCGGGCCCTCGCCCTGGCGCCTGGATATCCATAACCCCGAGGTGCGGCGGGTCGGCCTGCTCATCGGCCCCGTCATCCTCAGCCTGGGAGTCATCAACTTCAACGCCTTCATCGATACCATCGTCGCCACCTTGGTGAGCATCCCGGCTCCGGCCATCATCGACAAGGCGTTCCGGCTGTTCCAGCTACCCCAGGGCGTTTTCGCCATCGCCATCGGGACGGTGCTGTTCCCGGCATTCTCCCGCCACGCAGCCGCCCATCGGATGAGAGAGTTCCGCGAAGACCTGTCCACGGGGCTTCGCCAGATCTTCTTCACCACTCTGCCCTTCGCGGCCTTTTTCGCGGTGCTGGCCCTGCCGACCGTTCGCCTCATCTACGAGCACGGCAAGGTGACGTCCGGCGATGCGGAGCTGGTCGCCTCAGCGCTGACCTTCTTCAGCATCGGCATGGCCTTCGTGAGCGTCAACACGCTGCTCAACCGTGCCTTCTACAGCATCCAGAAGCCGTGGCTGCCCCTGATCGCCGGGGTGGTCAACCTCGCGCTCAACGCGGGCCTTGATCTTCTCCTCTACAAGCCCCTCGGCGTCGGCGGGATCACGCTGTCTACCTCACTGGTGAGCCTCTTCAACTTCTTCGCCCTGATGTTCTTGCTCGGCCCCCGCATAGGAGGCGTCGACGCGCGGCGCGTCGCCTGGTCCGCCGGCCGGTCCGTCATCGCCCTGATTCCTCTGGGCGTAGTGGCATACGCGGTGTGGTGGGCCCTGGACGGCGCTCTCGGGCGCGACCTGTGGGCGCAGATCATTTCGGTGGGGCTGGCCTACGTCGCGGGCGGCCTAGCGTATCTGCTCGCCGCCTGGGCCATGCGCATTCCGGAATTGCACGAGGTCCTCAATGTCATCCGCCGCCGCCGCGAACCGCGAAGCACGGACGATGTCATAGACCGGGAGCCGGAAGGATAGGCCGCGCGCGGGTGCTTGCCGGACGCGTAGGTAACCTGTACCATTACCAGTACAGATACACACCGAGGAGGATCGGTTTTGGACGCCATTCCCTACACCAGACTGCGCAGCAATCTCGCTCGCGAGATGGACCGCGTGTGCGAAGATCACTCGCCCATTATCGTCACCCGGAAGGCGTCGTCGTCCGTGGTGATGATCTCTCTCGACGATTACGAAGCTTTGGAGGAGACATCCTACCTGCTGCGCAGCCCCACAAGCGCGCGTCGCTTGCTGGAATCCATCGCTGAGTTGAAGGCTGGGCGAGGGACGGAGAAGGAACTAGCCGAGTGAGAATCGTCTTCTCCGAGCATGCTTGGGAAGACTACCTCTACTGGCAACAGACCGACCGCAAGATCCTACTGAGGGTCAACGTCCTGATCCGGGAGATCCAGCGGACTCCGTTCGAGGGACAGGGTAAGCCGGAGGCGCTCAAGCATGCCCTCTCAGGCTACTGGTCCCGGCGTATCAGCGACGAGCACCGGATCGTGTACCGCGTGGAAGGCGATGCCGTGCTCGTCGCCCAGTTGCGCCACCACTACTGAGTTTCGATGAAATACGACCTCGCCAATAGAACGGGCGCCGACTGTGGCGGGCGATAGCGGAGACGCGCACTCCGCGTAAGAGGTCACGCGCGAGCGGCCCGCGCTTCAGCAAACATCTCGTCCATCGGGATGGTCTTCACTCCTCCGGATGCCATCTCCGAGTTGCGACGAGTTGCCTCCTCGAGCCACAACCGCTCGACCTCCTCTTCAGGAAGGTCATCAAGACTTACCAGGAGATCGCGCGCCAGACAGGCGCGTGTCGCTGGATCGAGCTGAAGTGCTTCACGCCTGAGTTCGTCTATAGTCATCGCAGTCCGCCTCTCAATCATTGTGGCTGTGAACCCGTGATACCCTCCTGCCTATCAGGTCGTCACATGCAGCTTGAGGCCGAGAGAGCGAACCACCCTGTGGACGGTTCTGAACTCAGGGTTCCCGGTCGAAGACAACGCCTTGTAGAGGCTCTCCCTGCCAAGCCCGGTTCCTCGAGCGATTTCAGTCATCCCCTTGGCCCGGGCGATGTCGCCGAGCGCCGCGATGAGCAGAGCTGGGTCGTCCTCGTCGATAGCCGCGTCGAGATAGGCTGCGATGTCTTCGTCGGTCTCGAGATATCGGGCGATGTCCCAGGGGTGGGTATTGGCTTTCGCGTCTTCCATCGTGGGCCTCCTCAAACTGCCCGAGCGAGCGCCTTGGCCCGTTGTATGTCTGCCCGCTGGCTCGACTTGTCACCGCCTGCGAGCAGGATGACAAGCACGCACAGTGTATCCTATGCGATACGCAATGGCAATTCTGGGCCGTGGGCCTCTCATCATCAGTCTGAGATCCTTCCGATCGTGTTGCCCTCCACCTCCGGGTAGAGCTTGTCGATTTGCTGCTGAATCTCCAGCGTGCGGGCCAGCGCCGTCACGATCCGGCAGTAGGTTCGGATGTCGTCGAGTTCCAGACGACGTTCCCGTCGGTCCTTCAGCCACTTCTCGCACACCTGGTAGCCACCCACTTGATACGACCAGACCGCTTCCGGCACAGGCGCGAAGCGCCGAATGCGCGTCCGTCTGAATCTCGTTGTTGGGCATCCCGGCTACGGGCCGACCAGCGTTCCCAGTCTCTGCAGGACGGCCGTGATGCACTCCACCGGGACCTTGCACGCAAACTCCGCGCCTCGTGATCGCCAGTCGAGGCTCCTGGCCTGATCCGACAGCACGACGCCTTCGACGGCAAGACCCGCGGGAAGGGAAACCTCGAACGGATAGCCCTTCACCTGACTGGTGATGGGGCACATGACGGCGAGCCCGACCTTGCCGTTGTACGAGCCGGGTGAGAGAACCAGTGCGGGTCTGCGCCCGGCTTGCTCATGCCCCACGCTTGGGTTCATCGTGATCCAGATGACGTCGCCTCGCTCGGGCGCCCAAGGCATCCTACCAAGCCTCCAGGCCCTGGGCCGGACCGGTATTGACCTCGTGATGCAGGTTGGACTCCGTGACACCGTCGAGCAATTCGTCGAGGCCAGGGGCCCAAGCAGGAGATGGTTGCAAGAGCAAGCCGCCCTCAACGAGTCGCATCTCAATAGGGGAATCGTCCTTGAGGCCGGCTTCCTGCGCGAACGTCTTGGGAATCCTGACGGCGAGACTGTTGCCCCACCGCTGGACCTTGGTCTTCATGGCAACCTCCTTGCAGCCGTATCTACAATGAGTCTACCACCCTTGGAGGCTTGACGATGCCCGCCCGGCTGACGGCGTCCCTCACCGCTCGCTGAACCAGCGTCTCGTGAACATGCTGCCCCGTGCGCAGTAGGACCGTTCGGTCCGAAGGCCATAGCGGCGGGCCCGGTCGCCCCTTGCGCTAGAATACGTCGCCTATGGCACGCTTCGAAAACATCCGGAATTTCTCCATAATCGCCCACATCGACCACGGCAAGTCGACGCTGGCCGACCGCATCCTGCAGATCACCAACACGGTGGCCGAGAGGGAGATGCGGGAGCAGGTGCTCGACCGCATGGACCTGGAGCGGGAGCGGGGCATCACCATCAAGGCCCAGGCGGTGCGGATCTACTACCAAGCCGAGGACGGCCAGGAGTACGAGTTCAACCTCATCGACACTCCGGGGCACGTGGACTTCACCTACGAGGTGTCGCGCAGCCTGGCTGCCTGCGAGGGCGCCATCCTGGTGGTCGACGCCACCCAGGGCGTGGAGGCGCAGACTCTCGCCAATGCTCTCCTTGCCCTCGAGAACGACCTCGAGATCGTCCCCGTGCTCAATAAGATCGATCTGCCCGGGGCCGAGCCCGAGAAGCGGGCGGACGAGATCGTGAGCGTCATCGGCTGCGCCCGCTCCGACATCCTGCACGTCTCCGCCAAGACCGGAGAAGGGGTGCCGGCCGTGCTCGAGGCGGTGGTGAAACGCATTCCCGCCCCTCAGGGTGAAGCCGAGGGATCGCCTCGGGCGCTCATCTTCGACTCGGTGTACGACCAGTACCGGGGAGTGGTGGCCTTCGTGCGCGTCCGCGACGGCAGTTTCCGCAAGGACGACTCCCTACTCGCGATGGCCACCGGCCGCCGCAGCGACGTCGAAGAAGTGGGCATCTTCAGCCCCGACATGCTCAAGGCCGATGTGCTTCGGGCAGGCGAGGTCGGCTACATCATCCCTGGCATCAAGGAGGTGGCCGACCTGCGGGTAGGGGACACCCTGACCAGCGCGGCCCGGCCGGCGACGGAGGCGTTGCCTGGATACAGGGACATCACCCCGATGGTGTTTTGCGGGATCTTCCCCATCGACGGGGAGGACTATCCGAACCTGCGCGACGCGCTGGAGAAGCTCAAGCTCAACGACGCCTCCCTGTTCTACGAGCCCGAGACCTCGCAGGCCCTGGGCTTCGGCTTCCGCTGCGGCTTTCTCGGCCTGCTCCACATGGAGATCATCCGGGAGCGGTTGGAGCGCGAGTTCGGCCTGGACTTGCTGGCCACGACGCCCAACGTGCGCTACGAAGTCGAACTGCTGACCGGAGAGGTCCTCTCGATCAGCAATCCGGTGGAGTTCCCCGATGCCGGGTCGATCAAGGAAGTGCGCGAGCCGTACATCGACGCGAACATCCTCCTGCCTGCCGAATATGTAGGACCCGTAATGGAGTTGTGTAATGACAAGCGGGGCCGGTTCGTTCATATGGAGTACCTGACCACCGACCGGTTAAGGCTCGAATACGACCTACCTTTAGCCGAGATCGTCCTGGACTTCTTCGACCTGCTCAAGACCCGCAGCCGCGGCTACGCCAGTCTTGACTACGAGTTGAAGGATTACGAACCTGGGGATCTGGTTCGGCTTGACATCCGCATAGCCGGCGAGATCGTCGACGCGCTCAGCCTCATCGTACATGCCGACCGTGCATACACCGTCGGACGGGGCCTGGCGGAGCGGCTACGCAAGAAGATACCCAGGCAGATGTTCGAGGTGGCGATCCAGGCGGCAGTCGGTAGCCGCATCATCGCGAGGGAGAGCGTCGCTCCGCTGCGGAAGGACGTGTTGGCCAAGTGCTACGGCGGTGATATCAGCCGTAAGCGGAAGCTTCTCGAAAAGCAGAAGGCCGGCAAGAAGCGCATGAAGATGGTGGGCACCGTGGAGATCCCGCAAGAGGCGTTCCTGGCAGTGCTTGATCTGGGGGAAGGGAAGGACGGCAAGAAGTGACCGTCGAGTACATCGTGCTGGGGGTGATCCTGATCCTGATGGGCACCGGCCAGATCTATTTTCGCCATTTCGCCGGAGGAGACGACGCCGAGGCAGCGGGCCGCCGTCCGGCGTCACGCCGGGGAGTGCGCAGCGGCCGCGTGTGGGAGGGCTGGACGGCGATCCTCGGCCTTCTCGGAGTCGCGATGGGTATCGCCCTGGTGGTCTTGGGGGTGCTCGGCCGCTGATGGCCCAGCCCGCGCCCGTGGTGAAGCGCTGACCACCGTGCGCCACCTCTACGTCCATATTCCCTTCTGCCGTTCGCGCTGCGCCTACTGTGACTTCGCCTCCGAGCCGCTCCGTCCCCATCTGCGCGCGGGGAGGGTGGAGGCGTACTTGGACCGGCTGCGGACCGAACTGCGGGAGCGGACGGAGCTGCGCGAGCCCCTCGAGACCGTCTACCTGGGCGGTGGCACTCCCACTGTCCTGCCGGAAGACCTCCTGCTGCCTCTCGTCAGGCTTGTCGCGCGGCTTCAAGATGGCGCCGCCGATACGGAGTTCACGATCGAGGCCAACCCGGGCACCATCGACGGGCGATTGCTCCGGAAGCTCGCCGAGGCTGGGGTCACGCGCGTGTCGCTGGGCGTACAGTCCTTCGCGCCCGGGCTGCGGGCCGCCCTCGGCCGCCGCACCGAGCAGGGCGAGATCGAAGATGCGCTGCGCGACGTGCGCGCCGTCGTGGCCGGGGGGGCCGGTTGCCGGCTGAAGGAATGGAACGTCGATCTCGTCTTCGGCATTCCCGGTCAGGTGTGGGCCGAGGCGGCAGCCGACATCGACGCCGCGGTTGCAGCCGGGCCGACGCACATCTCCCTCTACGACTTGACCTACACGCCCGCCTTTGCCGCCCGGGTCGCGAGAACGGCTGGCGCCGGCGCCCAGAGGGCCGCCGGCGCCTTTGCCGAGGAGTACCTGTCTTCCGCCGCCGCCCGGCTCGAAGCCGCCGGGTACCGGCGCTACGAAGTCTCCAACTTCGCGCTGCCGGGGCACGAGTGCCGGCACAACCAGGCATACTGGCGCGGTGAGGACTACGTGGGGGTGGGGGCGGCAGCGGTCTCGACGGTCGGGAGCGAGCGGCGCACGAACCCGTCCGCTGTGACCGACTATATCGCCGGTAAGCCGCCGTCTGTCGAGGCGCTTTCGCGGCAGACGCGAGCGTGGGAGAAGGCGATGCTCGGGCTGCGGACGGCTGAGGGTGTCGACGAATCGGAGGTGCTTCCCGTGCTCGATCAGGCCGCCCGCGACCGGCTTCTCTCCCAGGATTGCCTCCAGAGGCGCTGTGGTAGACTTTATTTGAATCCAGCTCTTTTGGATGTCAGCAACACGGTCATCTCGACTCTCCTGGCTCCGCCCGAAGAGTCATAGTCCACTCGCTTGCGGATGATGGCACTCACAGAACGACAACAGATGATCCTGAACGCCGTCACCGAGCGCTACATCGGCACGGGCGCCCCCGTCTCCTCAAAGGAGCTCGTAGGCGTCGCGGGTCTTGTCGTGTCCTCGTCGACGGTGCGCAACGAGTTCGCCCTGCTGGAGGAGAAGGGGTACCTCACGCACCCACACACCTCGGCCGGCCGGATGCCGACCGACCTTGGTTACCGGGAGTTCGTGGACTATCTCATGAGTGGGCCGCAGTCGCGGTCTCTCGGCCGGCTGGCCGCGGCTCCTGGCGCTCCCGCCTCGCTTCAGCCCGAGGACCTCACCGGCGAGATCGACACCGCCCTCCGGCAGGCCACCGACGCCATGTCCCGAGCGACGAACCTGCTCGCCCTCGCTCTGGCGCCCAGGGTCAGCGGCGCCCGCCTCTGTCACGTCGAGCTCCTGACATTGCATTCGACAGAGCTCATGTACGTGTTCATCGTCTCGACAGGTGGCGTGATGAAGGGGGTCGTCGACTGGCCCCGGCCCGTCGACCCCGGCCTGGTCGAGTGGGCCCGGATCTACCTCAACGAGACGCTCAATGAGCACACTCTGACCGCCCGGCTCATCCGGCGGACGCTGGACAACCCGGAACTCAGTCCTCGGGAGGCCGCGTTCCTCAAAGCCCTGGCTCCGGCGTTCGAGCGGCTGGTGGACGAGCAGTATCAGGAGGAGTTGTTCGTCGGAGGTACATCTCGTCTTCTTGCCGAGTCTCAGCTGAAGGACATCTCGTCGCTCCGCGACCTTCTCTCGCTGCTGGAGGAACGGTTCCTGCTCCTTCGGGTCATGCGGGCCGTCCTGGGTACCGGCGCCGTCGTGGTCCGCATCGGGAGCGAGCACGAGGCCATGGCTCTTCAACCGTTCTCGATCGTCGCCGCCAGCTACGGGCTGCCCCAGAGGCGCCTGGGTACGGTCAGCCTGGTCGGTCCCACCCGCATGGACTATGAGAAGGCCATCGCCACTGTGCGCGAGACCGCACAGTCTCTGTCGGAGCTGGTAGGGGAGCGGTACGAATGACCCGGCGACGGATAGCGTTGCCGCCCGTAGCGCAACGGGTGATCCCCGCCGTATGAAGCGCGACTACTACGAGGTCCTCGGCGTCCCTCGTGACGCCGATCTTCAACAGATAAAGAAGGCCTATCGCAAGTTGGCTCGCCAGCACCATCCCGACGTTGCCGTCGGCGACCCGGACGGCGAGGAGAAGTTCAAGGAAGCCACCGAAGCGTACGAGGTACTCTGCGATCCCCAGAAACGCGGCGCGTACGACACGTACGGGCACGACGGCCTCCGCCGCGGCGCCGGCGGCGCCGGCGGCTTCGACTTCGACGGCTTCCCGGGCTTCGGCGATCTGTTCGAGAACCTCTTCGGCGGCGCCTTCGGGGGCGGTCCCTTCGGGGCGGCCCAGCAACGCGGGCCCGCTCGCGGAGACGATCTTGCTATCGAGGTGGAGCTGACGCTCGAGGAAGCCGCGTTCGGCGTGGAGAAGGAGATCGCGTTCACGGCGCAAGGAGCGTGCCCGACCTGCGAGGGCGCGGGCACCACCGATGCCTCCTCTGTAAAGACCTGCCCCGAGTGCGCCGGTCGCGGCCAGGTACGCACCGTCCGCCGCACCATGCTTGGGCAGTTCATCCAGGCCGGGGTATGCCCGCGGTGCTCTGGAGCTGGGCAGATGATCGAGAAGCCCTGCGTCGAGTGCCGGGGCGCGGGCCGCCGGCTGGCCGAGCGCAAAGTGACGGTGCAGATACCGGCCGGCATCGATGAGGGCCAGCGCATCCGGGTGTCGGGCAAGGGAGGGGCTGGAGAGCGGGGCGCCCGTCCGGGCGACCTCTACGTGCGCATCCGCGTCGCGCCGCACGAGTTATTCGAGCGGCACGGCGACGACATCTTGACCGCGGTCGATCTGACCATGGTACAGGCGGCGCTCGGAACTACCCTGGCCGTACCCACGCTGGACGGGGAGGAAGAGGTCGAATTCGCCCCGGGCACGCAGCCAGGCGATGTGAAGGTCCTGCGCAACAAGGGGGTCCAGCGACTGAACGGCCACGGGCGTGGCGACCAGGCGATCACGGTGCGGGTGATCGTACCCCGGGATCTCGACGAGAAGCATCGCCGGTTGCTCGGAGATTTCGACGACGCAGTGGGGGCCGAACACTACGCCGAGCATCCCGAGGGAGTGCTCCACAAACTGCGCAGCTTCTTCGCCGGCTGATGGCTGGACTCCGCTCCGGAACTCCGGGCGGGGGCGGGGAGGACCGCTCCGTCCGTGTCGCTGTTCCGGAAACGCTGGCGGACGAGGCTGGGGCGATACTCATGGACGTCCTCGGCTCTTTTGAGGAGGAGCGGCTGGAACAGGAGGGACGGGAGAGGGTCACACTCGTCTTCTACCCTCCAGCCGATGGCCCCTCTATCCGCGAAGAGTTGCTTCCGCTTCTGCCGGCGGTGTTCGCCGCACCCGGGGCGCTGGAGGTGGAGACCGAAAGCGTACCTCGCGACTGGGTGGAAGGTTGGCGCGAGCACTTCCGGCCGATACTCATCGGGGCGGTCCGCATCCGGCCGCCCTGGGAGCCGCCTCTCAAGGCGCCGGCGCCTGTCTCCGCGGCGCTCGGGCGCAGCGTGGCGCCTTACGAGCCTCCCGCCGTCGACGTTGTCATCAACCCCGGCCTCGGCTTCGGCACAGGTTTGCATCCCACCACCCGGGGCACCCTACTGCTGCTCCAGGCGGGAACGCGCGCGGCGGCAGGCTCGCCGGCGGATCCCCCGGCCGCCTCCGCAGCACGCTCTTCAGCAGGTCCCCCGACCGGCTGCATGGTAGGCCGGGGCCCGCTCGTCGACATGGGCACCGGCTCGGGTATCCTCGCCATTGCCGCCGCGAAACTGGGTTGGGCGCCGGTCGTAGCCGTAGACAACGATCCCGCAGCTTTGGTGTCGGCTCGGGAGAACGTCGCGTCGAATGGTGTGCAAAGCCAGGTCGAGATCCGTGAGGCGGATATCGACGGTATCGACGAGAGATGGTTCCGGGATGCGACCATCCTTGCCAACATGACCCTCGAGCCGGTCTCGCTCCTCGTGCGACGCCTGGCCGGCCAGGTCGCCCGCCCCCGCCGCCTGGTCGTTTCGGGCCTCCTCGCCGGAAGCCAGGAAGAGCAGATCATTCTTACCGCGCGCGAATCCGGCTTCACGGCCGGACTCCGGCTGTACGAGGAGGAATGGGTCAGCCTCGAACTGCTGCCCGACCGCCCCGAGGGGTAGGAGGCATCGTGGCCCGGCACCGCAAAGTTCATAGCCGCTCCGACCGGCGCCGGGCGACCCTCGTTAGGGCCGGTCTGATCCCGCCCGGCGATCCCACCGGCCGATCCTCGGCCATCGCGGGGATCATCGTTCGTCGAGGAAAGAGCCTGGAGGTGGAGCCTCTCTTCCGGCCCGGTCCGCCTCTGCCCGTCGAGCGCGCCCCGGTCAAGCCACAACCCGGGGATCTCGTGCTGTTCACGTTCTCGTACGGGCTCAAAGCACAGATCATCTGTCCCCTCGGCAAGAGCGGCGTGCTGAAAGACGTGATGGAGGCTCTGCTCGCCGACAGCGGCATCCGCCGCGGCTTCAGCCAGCCGGTCCTGGCGGAGGCGGCCACGGTAGCTCCGCTCCACAAGGTATCCGACGCGGACCGGGTCGATCTGCGCAACCTGTACACCTTCACGGTAGATCCGGCGATGGCCCAGGATTTCGACGATGCGCTCTCCTTCGCAAGGCAGACCGGCGGGGTCACCACCGTCTATGTCCACATCGCCGACGTCTCATATTTCGTCGCCGAGGGCACTGCCCTCGACCGGGAGGCGCTCCGCAGGGGAAATTCGGTGTACGTGGCGACGGGAGCGGAGCCGATGCTCCCGATGCTGCTCTCTGCGGGTGTTTGCTCGCTCCGCCCGGACGAGGAGCGGAAGACGGTGACCGTCGAGATGGACGTCGACGACGCAGGCCGGGTGCTGCGCACCCGGTTCTATCGCTCGCTCATCCGCAGCGACGCACGCCTCGACTACGAGCAGGTGGAACGGATGTTCCGTGGCATCGAGCCGGCCGGCTCCGACCTGGCCGTGCCCCTCGGATGGGGCCGGGAGCTCTCGCAGACCCTCCGCCGCATCAGACAGGAGCGGGGCAGCCTGAGGGTGGAGTCGACGGAGCCGGAGTTCGAATGGGACGAGGGCGGACAGGTAGTGTCGGCCGACCCCGGGGAGGAGTTGGAGAGCCACTGGTTCATCGAGAGCTTCATGGTGCTGGCCAACGAGCGGGTGGCGTCGTTCCTGGAAAGAGAGCAGGTCCCCACCGTCTACCGGGTGCACGACCTTCCCGACCCTTTCCGTGTGGACCGTCTGCTCGAGATACTCTCCAGCCTAGGACTCCCGACCCCGCGCTTCGATCCCATGCTGGCCACGTCCGAGGACGTGCGCCGGGTAACCCGGGAGACCGCCGAGTGGATCGACACCCACGCGGCCGCCGGCCTGGGGAGGGCGGCGCTCACGCAGCAGGTCCTCCGGGCGCAAGCCCGGGCCGTCTACGACACGGTGAACATCGGTCACTTCGGACTGGCGTCGCCCACCTACTGCCACTTCACGTCGCCCATCCGCCGGTATCCAGACCTTCTGGTGCACCGCGCCTTGCTCGGCCGCCTGGGGCTGGGGCCTGAGCCGAGCGCCGCCTTCCTGTCCGAATGGGCGGAGCAGTGCTCTAAGACCGAGCGCGCAGCGGCCAAGATCGAACTGAAGGCCGATGACATCGTCCTTGCGCATCTCCTCAAGCGGCGCCTTGCCGAGGAGGGCCGGGAGAGCGTCTTTGACGGCCAGGTGCTGAGCCTGACGCAACGGGGGATGTTCGTGCTCTTCGATCGCCTGTTCCAGGGTTATCTGTCGGTGGGCGAGCTTCCTCGGGACCAGTACATGCTGAACGAGTTGGAGACCACTCTGGAAGGAAGAAGGTCTGGAGCGACCTACAAGGTCGCCGATGCTGTGAACGTGAAAGCGCTGGCGGTAGATGAGGCTCGAGGCAGGATCGATCTGACCTTGGCGGAGGATGAAGCTGAGGTCCCACGATCTCGGGCGCGCCGAAGGCGCTGAACTCTCACCCACCCCCAGGTGGGTGAGAGCGTGCCGCAACAGCGAGCCCGGGGACCGATTGAGAAGGCTGATCTCTTCTGCGTCAGTACGTCTCTTTGGGCCCGAAGATCGGCATGATCTTACTGTACAAGTAGAAGAGTATGAACGGGAATACGAAGACGCCTAGCGCGCCGACCAGTCCCTCCTTCAGAGTGTCCAGGCTTCGGGGGATCATCGGCAGGGCGTAGTGCATATACCCTGCAAAGGTGAGAGAGAACGCCTGCCCGCCGATAACGACGTTCCACCGCATCATGAACACGCCGAACAGCACGAGCACTGCCCCAATGGTGGCTCTTCTGATGCTCAGGCGTGGAAGGAGGAATAAGATCAAGGGAATGAGGTTGCCGATACCATACTGAAGAATAAATATATCGACGAAATCCTTGCCGTAGATGACGCTCCTCAAGACGTCCCAAGACTTGACGGCTGTGTATCCCCGGAAGATGAGGTCAAGGAGCTCGAGACTGATAGCAAACACCAGAAAGAAGAGCAGGTACCTGGACGTTGTCTTGATGACGTCGATCTCTGCACCCTTGATGTCCTCGAGTTGCTCCCGCGAATACGTTCGCGACTGGTTCCTACGGGCGCGGAACTTCCTGATCTTCATGGTGACAATGTAGGTCAGCATGCACAGGGCGATACCCGAGACAATAGCGGACATGATAAAGATGACCGGCATGAGCGGTGTCATCCAGAGGGCGTTCGCCTTGACCGATCCGAAGATGAAGCCCGCATAGCCGTGCAGGAACAAGGCGACGGGAATGCCCGCGGCCGCGAGGATCTTTATCGCCTTGCCGTCCTTGCGTTGGGCATCCTCGCCGATATCGTACGAACCCAGGGTTAGGTAACGATATGTGCCAGAGGACCATCTGTCCTTGAAGGTCTTGTGGGGCTTGCTCCGGAGGAGCAGAGCCTGCTCGACCCAATGCTTGCGATAGAGAAACCATAGTTCCGATGCGACGATCGCGAAGTAGGCGGAAAAGACGATGCCGAATGCGGCGATCGCAGAAGTGAAGTGAGGTGTCATCAGCACCTCGATACCTCTGAAAGGTTGCTGAAGATGAAGGACGAGCGGCAGCATCGCCGCGGGCAGTAGAGCAAAGGACAATACCAGGGCAAAGCGGGCGATGCCCTTTAGTTGCTGGATTCCGAAGACATGATAGAGGGACGACAGGACAAAGGCCCCTGCGACAAGGCCGGTCATGAAAGGGTACATGACGATCTGAATGGCCCAGTAGATGAATTCGTTGGGGAAGACGAAGAGTTCCTTCACGGTCCAGACCGCTCCGTGAACCATGTCAGCGTACCTCCTGATCAAGCCCGAGATAGAACACCTGGGGCTTGGTCCCGTATTCGCTTTTCAGAACGGCGATACGCTCGGTGGTTATCACCTTTGCGACCGGATCGTTTGGATCGTTCAGATTGCCTATCTGCCGCGCGCCGAATGGGCATGCCTGCACGCAGGCGGGGCTCAAACCCTTGGCCAGGCGGTGATAGCAGAAATTGCATTTTTCCGCCGTGCGATACTTCGGATGGAAGAACCTGGCACCGTAAGGACAGGCCATGATGCAGTAGCCGCAGCCGATGCACCACGTCCTGTCGACGAGGACGACGCCGTCGGGGGCCTTGTAGGTGGCGCCGACCGGGCAGACCTGGACGCACGGTGGAAGATTGCACTGATTGCAGAGCTTCGGAACAAAATAGGCCTTGGCGATATCTTCGGGCTTGATGTCCTGATATTCGCCTGGACCTATCTTGATCTTGGGAGTGATGAAGCCGTCTCGGGCGCCCTCTGGAGAATCGGCGTGAAAGCCGCCATCCTTGGTCAGCACGTACCGCTCTACCCAGGTGCGCGTGGCCTCGGTCTCGTAAGGGACCTCGTTCTCCAGTTTGCAGGCCTTCACGCAAAACCCGCAGCCCACGCACTTATAGGTGTCGACAAGAAACACCCAGTGGAGCGGCCCGGTGGCGGCGTCATCAACTAGAGCCTGCGCGCGCGCGGGGCTCAGGATCTCTAGGGCCGCCAGCGGTATCAAAGCTCCGGCTGCGACTATCGCCGTCTTCTTCAGGAAATCTCGTCTCGAAATCGATCCAGGCTCTCGTCTCGAAAATGATTCAGGCCCTGTCGAGCTCATTTCAGGCCCCCGGGATCGTCGGTTTGTGTGGGTTGTGGCACGTGACACACTCAACATTCGGGTTGTGCGCCACCGGGTCGATGCCCTTGATTGCCGACCTTGGGTTCGAAGGATATTGGAGCTCGGAGTGGCATCTCAGGCAGAGCTCCCGGGACTTGTCGATGACAAGCTTCGGCGGGTCGGGCGGATGTCCCACCCCGGGGCCATGGCAGTTTTCACACTGGATGATGGCATGCGGCGAGGTGCTTATGAGGTCGACCTCGGTCGTATGGCAGTTCGCGCAGTATTCCCTGCCCTGATACTTGACCGTGACTTGCTTCCAGTCCTCGATGTTGCCCTCTCGATACCATCCGTAGGTGTAGCCCGGCACATGGATGCCGAAATCACCCGGCACGTATAACTGCCGGACTACCAGGACAATGATGATAACGCCGATGACAACCAGCAATGGTCTCAAGAGATGGTTGTTCAGGACCCGATTCTTCATGCACTGCACCTCATCTAGAGAGGAAGAGAACAGCAAGACGGTCCCGTCGACCGCCACACGGAAGACAACCCGCGACAGACTCGGCGGGCGCCCATGACATCCCACCCCCCACACCGATCGTCGATACTCCGAGGAGAGAGTAGACCGCCTCGCCTCGGCGCGCAAGTCCGGTCTGCTGGTCTTGTCCGCATCGCAGGGGGTGGTCCGAAGCAAGGAGGTCCGGCAATCCGGCTTGATCGGGGTATGTGCGCTCGTTCGGGGTCTCTGGGCGAAGCGCGTGACACGTAGCCCGGGTGCCATGCCGGATCGCATTCACGGCGGCGGCTCGTGTTCGGTTTGTAGGCAGTCTCCTCCCGCGAAGTAGCGCCCTGGTCCTGGGCCGAGACTCGCCGGCCGGGGTTCCACGCCGGGCGGTCCGGACGGGCATGCTTGGTATACTCCCCGCCCATGAAGCCCACCGGTGTCAAGCTCATCGCTCAGAACAAGAAGGCCTACCACGATTACCACGTCGAGGAGACACTGGAGGCCGGCATCGCCCTGACCGGGACAGAGGTGAAGTCCCTCCGCGCCGGCCGGGTGAACCTGCGCGATTCGTACGCGGCCGTCGAGAGCGGCGAGCTCTATCTCGTCGGCGTGCACATCAGCCCGTACGAGCAGGGGAACATCTTCAACCACGACCCCCTTCGCAATCGTAAGCTGCTGGTCCACGCGCGCGAGATCCGCCGGCTCTACGGGAAGGTGAAAGTGGCGGGATACACCCTGGTGCCGACCAAGCTGTATTTCAAGGACGGCCGGGTCAAAGTGGAGATCGCCCTGGCGAAGGGCAAGACCACCTACGACAAGCGCGAGACCCTGGCCAAGAAAGAGGCCCAGCGGGATATGGAGAGGGCCTTCCATTCGCGTGGCCGGGACCGGGAGTGAGCGCCCGTCCGGGGTACCATCTGGGGTATACTATGGGTGCTCAGAGAGCGCGGCGTCAGGGTCGTGCTAGCTGGGTCTCGTGGGGGCGACATGGTTTCGACGGGGCTCATGTCTGAGTTTGGGTAGCGAGCCGAGATCCCGGCCGTTCTCGTTAAACAGGCTGGAAAACAACAATTGCCAAACCTGAATTGGCTCTGGCCGCTTAGTCTGAACAAGACTTAAGCGCCTGTCGTGCCTCCCGTGCCTGCCGGGGAGGGCCGCGGCATAAACCAGGCGGGCTTACCTCCGGCGAGGGCCGCCGGCGTCGGGGGAACATTAAGGTGGTTGGCCGGACGCACCCAGCTCCTACGGGGGCGCGAGGCGAGAAACATAGTAGGGGCTACGCTCGTAGACACCTGGGCCAGACGGGTTTCGGACGGGGGTTCAATTCCCCCCGCCTCCACCTGACCCGCTGCCCGGACCGGCGGGATTTGACGCCGACCCGAGGGGTGGGCCATCAGCGACGAACGCGTCAGCTACTACAGGGCAGAACCGGAAGCCGCCGCGGAGAAGCCTCGGCCGACAGGGGCACGGACCGACCGGGGACGGCGTTTCTGGATCCTCGTGGCTCTCGGCGTCGTGATCCTGGCGATGGTAGTCGCTTTGATCGGCATCAGCGTGGCCGAGGGGCGAGCGATGGATTCTTCTTCCACCGGCACCGCGATCATCTTTGTGTCCAACCTCGCGTGCGCATGACGAGGCTACGGGTTGGGTAGTCATGCCCCTAGCGAGATCCGAGGCGTTGTCCTAGAACGAGGTTCCGGCCGCTCAGCAATGACCCCGCGTCGCGGCGGAACTGAGATATACTTCGCGGCGAACAGGCAGCCCGGCCCTTTTCCTCTGGATAGGGATGTGGCGTAGCCGGGCTTCGATGACCGAGCAGCAGATGCGAAAGCTCTGCGGGACGCTGATAGTCCCGCGGAGCTTTTTCGTGTCTGGAGGCGCTGATGGTCGAAATCAGAGAGAGCAGGACGGGGGTCGAGCCCAGACCGGCGCCCCCGCCGGTAGCGCCGTCACCTGGGAGATCGGACACGCGCCGGCGGAAGACCGGCGTGGCCATCCTATCGGTGGTCTCCAATACCGCCCTCATCCTTATGAAGATAGCGGTGGGACTTCTCATCGGCTCGGTGGCCGTTATGTCGGAGGCCATCCACTCAGGCGTCGACTTGATCGCCGCCCTGATCGCCCTCTTCGCTGTGCGAAAGTCGAGCGAAGCCGCGGACGAGCGCCATCCCTACGGCCACGGCAAGTTCGAGAACATCTCCGGCACCATAGAGGCAGTCCTCATCTTCATCGCGGCGGCGTGGATCATCTATTCCGCGCTGCGCAAGCTGATGGATCCGCAGGAGATCGAGATGGCCGGCTGGGGGGTAGCGGTGATGTTGGTCTCGGCTATCGTCAACACCTTGGTCTCCCGGCGGCTCTTCAAGGTCGGCCGCGAGACCGACTCGGTCGCCCTCCAAGCGGATGGGTGGCATCTGCGGACTGACGTGTACACCTCGTTGGGCGTGATGTTCGGGCTCCTCATCATCTGGGTGGGTAGCCGCATATGGCCCAGCGCGAACCTGGGCTGGATCGACCCCGTGGTCGCCATCATCGTCGCTCTGATGATTATCAAGGCTGCCTATGATCTGACCCGGGAATCGGCCCGGGATCTACTCGACGTGAGCCTTCCGGATAAGGATGTCTACTGGATACCGGGCTTCGTGAAGGAGCGATGGCCGACCGTTCGCAGCTTTCACCGGCTACGGACGCGAAAGGCCGGCTCCACCCGATTCATCGACTTCCATCTGGCGGTGGACGACCACATGTCGGTGGGCGAAGCCCACGAGTTGGGCGACGAGATAGTCCTGGCCATCAAGGAGCGACTGCCTGATTCCCGGGTCTACATCCACGTTGAGCCATGCGCCTACCAGTGCCCGGAGTCCTGTGAAAGCGGCTGCTCGGTGCCTGCGGAAGCGCGGCACGAGGGAGAGGAGGCCCGATGAGCGGAGCCGATCATGACCGGCGCCCGGGACGCGGGCTGATCGAGGCGGCTCTGCAGGCCGGAGCGCCGGCGCTTGACGAGGCCGCGGGCAAGGAACTCTTCGCAGCATACGGCATCCCTGTCCCCCGCGGCTTCACGGCTCACTCCCCGGACGAGGCCGTGCAGGCCGCGGCCGAACTGGGCTACCCGGTGGTGATGAAGGGCTCGGCTGCCGGGGTGCAGCATAAGACCGATGCCGGCCTGGTGCTGCTGGGCGTGTCGGATGAAAGGGAGGTTCGCGAGGGCTATCGGACACTGGAAGCGAGGGCGGCAGCAGCTCGCGCTCCCCTCGATGGCGTCCTCGTCGAGCATATGGTGCAGGGCAAGCGTGAATTCGTCGTCGGGCTGATACGCGACCGTCTCTTCGGTCCCGTCGTCATGTTCGGTCTGGGCGGCATCTTCACAGAGGCGCTGCATGATGTGGCGTTCGCGGTCGCCCCGCTCTCGGATGAGGACGTGCAGGAGTTGCTGGACTCCATAGAGGCCAAGGTCCTCCTGGGGCCCTTCCGGGGAAGCCCTGCAGTCGACCGGCCGGCGCTGGCCGGCATCATCAAGGCTGTCGCGCGGATGGGAGAGGACCATCCCGAGATACAGGAGATCGACGTCAACCCGCTCTTGATCGACGGAGCCGTCCCGGTGGCCGTCGACGCGCTGATAGCCGTGGGCGACCCGGTGGTAGTCTCCACACGCCCGCCCGCCGACCTCTCCCGCCTTGACGCTCTGGTCGTCCCGCGGAGCGTCGCAGTGGTCGGCGCCTCCTCCGACACGAACAAATGGGGCGGTATGTTGGTGGCCAACCTCCGGCTGGGTGGTTTTCCCGGCCCCCTCTACCTGGTCAATCCCAAGGGCGGGACTATCCTTGGGCTTCCCGTCCACCAAAGCATCTCTGAACTGCCGGAGGTGCCGGATCTGGCGATAGTGGCCGTCAACGCGGCGCTTGTCGATGCCGTGGTGGACGAATGCGGCCGAAAGGGCGTGGGGGCGGTGGTCGTCGTCTCGGCAGGCTTCTCAGAGACGGGAGCACAAGGCCGGGCGCTCGAGGACCAAGTCGTCCGGACGGCTGAGAGCTACGGGATGGCCCTTGTCGGCCCCAACTGCATGGGGGTCATCTCCACGCACCACAAGCTGTACGCCACCGGGTTCACCCTGCTCCGGCCCGACCCGGGCGGGGCCAGCATGGTGTCGCAATCCGGCAATCTCGGGGCGCAGTTGCTCGTGGCCGCCGAGCGGCGCAAAGGTGGGGTAGGCAAGTTCGTCGGGGTAGGCAACGAGGCGATGATCGACGCGGTCGACTTCATCAACTACCTTCGCACAGACCCGCTCACGACCACCATCGTTGCCTACATGGAGGGCTTCGACGACGGCCGCAGACTGCTGGACGTAGTCCGGCAGACCTCGCCGGAGAAGCCGGTAGTGGTGCTGCGCGGGGGCATGACCGACTATGGGGCTAAGGCCGCGGCCTCGCATACGGGAGCGCTCACCTCGTCAAGCGCCGTCTTCAGCGCCGCGGCCCGCCAGTCGGGAATGATCGTCACCACCGATCCCGACGAGTTCATGGACCTCACTTTTGCTTTGGCCTACATGCCGCTCCCTCCGGGCAAGCGGGTGGCGGTCGCCACCATGGGAGGAGGGT
>Ga0315273_10002680_pt1 | contig 21125 bp, 17 predicted proteins | sample YL17G02_0_MG_FD_205753 | JGI IMG/M metagenome (GOLD analysis project Ga0315273, IMG submission 205753) | Sediment microbial communities from Yellowstone Lake, YNP, Wyoming, USA - YL17G02_0 | ecosystem: Environmental > Aquatic > Freshwater > Lake > Sediment | place: USA: Wyoming | collected... | reverse complement strand
CCTTCCTGAAGTCAACGCACCAAGGAGTCGCCTTGGAGCAACACAATTCATATAGAAATGCTTAGCTTTAAATTTTGGGATGGATGCGGGTTTCGTCATATGGTAACTCAGCGGAACCAAGACATTGCGAAGTCGGTTTCCAAAACAGGCAGCAGATGCCTGTCAGGAAAAATAAAGCACCAAGCATCTCGAAGTTTTCTTCAATGGCCTGGCGCACATTCAAACTTATGAAATGTGTATGTCGAAGGGTATCATCAAACACAAAACCTAAGGCTAACCCGATCATTCCGAGAAGGAAAAGGCCCGTAGCAACGTCACCGTTTCGTATTAACTGCAGAATAGATTTGCGCAGGATAAACAAAGGTGCGATAAGTAATGTCAGGGGTACCAGAAATATAGCTGCCCACATCAGCTTTAGTAGGATGCTTGCCTTGAACTTATTAGAGAAAAACCAGTCATATCGGTAACGTACACCAAACTCACCCATGTATTGGGGATTGAGCAACACATGAGCGTCCAGTTCTCTTGCCGCTGCCAACGCGCAAATAAAGCAGATCCACTTGAATACCAGACGGTCAAGACGGTTGTCGGAACGAAACAGTGCTACGACACAAAGCAGTGAGGCAGCGACCCAAAATACAACGCTGAGTAATTCAATCGGGCCGCCTTCGGCATGCAATCTTGTTGGATCAGAACTAATCGTGTACGCTATGCACAAAGGTATCAGCACCAATACCGAAAGCGCTCCGGCAAGCCTAAAATAACCAAACGGTCGCCCACATGTGTCACGAATCCAATGTATAAAGCGTGATGTCAACTTTCCCCCCATGCTTTTTTTATAAAATATTCTTCAACTTTATATCACATTCATATTATCTGATTGGTAAATATTACTCAAATCAATATGATTTGAATCTGAAGGTTAGTTGGTTTAGCCTTCAATCAGTCTATTGTTGAAGTGAGTATTGGCAAGGCAAGGGTACTTACACCTGATAAAGGCTATCCCAATATGCGGATTTGATGAAGGATTAAACAAAATTTCAGATCACTTGAAATTCTCTGATTGTAGGTGTCATCAACAATTTGCGCTCTTCGGATTCAACCGAGAGAACCAGCGCAGTACAGTTTGGAACAAACGCTATCTATGGATTTGTGCCTTATTCCATTTATTCCGGGAAGAAACAAATGCCGGTCTTCAAGGGACAGCTATTTATTTCGATTTGAAAGATTCTCTATACATAAATACCGGCGTATTTAGTCCCGGATGTACTCTTCAACGATTTTGCTTTTTGTCTGGTGCGCATAAGCAGGTGAAAGTAATGCAGGATGGGAAATGAAGACTGTTTGACCTTAACGAAGGAATCTGCATCCCTAATCTTTATCTATTGGAGAAATAGCTCTCCTGAAATCATGAAAGTTGATTTTTCTGTTTTTCTGTTGTGGAAATGGTCTCTTTTGTAATGTGATGTTTACGGGGATGCCTTTTTAAGGGCATGGAGTATCATACCTACATATTTGTTTATGGGGTTTGATCTCTGAAGATATGGTATGACCGGGCTCTTACGCATACCAATCTTTTTTGTCTCCCACAGCAGGTCTCTGTTTTCTGCGTCAGATGAAAGACCAGACTGAAATGCCTTAACAGCATCTGTTTTATTTCCCGATGCAAGGTAAGCCCTGCCGAGGTTAAGGTAAAAGGTTGGTAAAAAAATATCCTTCCCGAACGGTATTCTCTCATTCAATATTTCTATTGCCCTTGAACATGTGTCTACGCCGTATGCATAATTTTTATTGATGATGGCTTCAAGGCAACCATAATAGGAGAGGAGAAACGGGTCGTCCGGAAAATTTTTAAGGGCATGGGTCAATAGAGTAAGGGCGCCTTTATTGTTCTTCCTTTGAAGCAATGTTTTTACCTCATCAAGATAAGAAGAGGGGGTGCTCGTTGTTTTCGTGCTCACTTTCCTGAGCGTTTCAATAATCATTTCATGCTGGCTGAGAATCAATTCCCTCATTTTTTTCTCATAGTCCGGCGTGTTCAGAATATTCCGGCAGTCTATGTGTCTTGTCGATACTATCTTCCCCCCGAGGTAAACCCTTGTAGTTATTAGCTGTTCTTTAATATAGAGATCTTCTGTCAGGATTAAATACTTTTTTCCATTAATAACAATGGAGCTGGTTATCTCTTTTTGTAGGAGGGACTGGATTTTTATAGCATCCTGCTTTTTCATAATAGAATTAAATTTTAAACACGTTTTTAAAACCAATAAACATGTTGTATTGTTAAAGATTACCCTTATCAGAATAAATTTGCAATAACTGCCCATAGTTGAAATTTAAGTTCAGGGGTATTAAAATGCAGTAGTTTTGAAAAGGGGTTCAAAAGGGTGATATATGAAATGTCCTGACTGCGGTACTGAGTTGCATGGAAAAGACAGATGCAGTAAATGCGGAAAGAAGATAGAGCTACCTCAAAAAGATGTTGAGGTCGAGTACAAGGAGTTCACGTTATCTGAATTCCTCGAAATACGAAAGAGGGCTGATGTTTCAGGAAGCGATGCAGATACTTCAACTCCTCCTGAGGAGACCAAACAACAGAAAGCATTTCATGAAACTGCAGGGAAGATTGCTCTGCCTGCTAAAGCGTCAGAAATAAAAGCAGAACAGGCAAATACAGAAAAAAAGGACAAAAAGCTTTTTCCTGCTGTAATGATCTTTCTGCTTGTTGCGGTTTTTATTGCCGCTGCCTTTTTTCTCATAAAATTTCTGTTTCGGCCATAAGAAAGGGAGACAAAAACATGTATTCAATCTCCCAAACTGTTAAAATACGAAAAAATTCAAGAAGAGTGAAGCCATTAAAGAGTTCGAGGAATACCTGAAGCTGGCTCCAAATGCGCCGGATGCCCAAAATGTTAGACAGTTAGTGGAGAAACTAAAGCAGTCCAAATAAATTATGGTTCATCGTGCAAGTGAGTTGAACGCGTACACGCACTTCACAAAAACACTTAAAATGTTGTAAATTTGAATTAGCAATCTCTTTTAAACGGCGAGGTAAAAAATGGGAAAACGCTTTATTTGCTTACTCAGCTTTTTATTATTCATCTTTTCCTGTCAGACGGTCCCGATAACCGGGAGACAGCAGCTCAGTTTAATCCCTTCGGAGAACATACTCAGCATGAGCTTTAAGTCCTATAACGAATACCTGTCCAAAAATACCGTTATTACAGACACTGAAGATGCTCGAATGGTCAAGAGAGCAGGCCAGCGGATACAGAAGGCAGTCGGACAATATTTTTCCGATCATAACATGAGCAGCAATTTAAAGGGATACAATTGGGAATTCAATCTTATAGCAGACAAAAGCGCGAATGCATGGTGTATGCCTGGTGGCAAAGTTGCAGTATATACCGGCATTCTCCCTATAGCCAAAAATGAAACAGGGATAGCAGTTGTTATGGGACATGAGATTTCACATGCGATTGCAAAACATGGAGATGAACGTATGAGCCAGGGTCTCATCACACAAATGGGTGGAATGTTACTTACTGAAGCACTCTCACAGAAACCAAAAGAGACAGCCAATTTATTTCTGGGAGCTTATGGAATAGGGACACAAGTGGGTATCTTGCTGCCTTACAGCAGAGTCCACGAGTCTGAGGCAGACCGATTGGGGTTGATTTTCATGGCAATGGCCGGCTACGACCCCCATGAAGCTGTAGATTTCTGGCAGAGAATGTCTCAGGCAAAACAGGGGGCATCTCCTCCGGAATTCTTAAGTACGCACCCGGCAGATACAACCAGAATTAAGAACATAGAACGATTAATGCCTGAGGCAATGACTTATTATAGGAAACAATAATAAAAGTATTCCGCGAGCGATTTAGAGAGTGAATGGAGGAAGTTGCTAATAGAAATGCAAACTTAGTAACAACGTCCCCAAAGTTCGTCAAGTTCGTCCGTAGAGTGATGCGAGTCAGCTTTTCTGCTTCTTCTTTAAATCTAAATATAAAAACCTCTTCTTTGAGTCAAATCGCTCAACAGCATACCTGAGCATGGTTCTTGGCATGACTGCAGCGTATTTTCCCAGGAACGTCTCTTCTTTCTGCTGGTCTCTTTTCCCTATCTCCCGCAACATCCAGCCTACTGCCTTGTGTATAAGGTCATGCCTGTCGTGCAGGAGCAATTCAGCGATGCGAAAGGTATCATCAAACTGGTCTACCCTTATAAAGGCAAAAGAGGAGATTATCGCTATTCTCCTTTCCCAGAGGTTTTCAGATTGTGCCAGGCGGTACAGGATCGACCTGTCCCTTGTTAACAGATAATCTCCTATGATATTTGGGGCAGAGAGGTCAACCAGATCCCAGTTGTTTATATGGTTTGTATTTTTCAGATATAAATTAAAGATGTTTTGTTTTCCTGTTTCGTCTGCCCTCCTGTACCTTATAATGAGGATAAGCAGGGCAATCAGCCTGTATTCGTGTATCCTGCTCAAAAGGAGTTTTCTGATGTCTGTGAAAGAAAGGTCGGTATATTTCTTTGCAATCTTTCGCTGTTCCGGGACAGGTATGCCGAGAAAAACATCCCCTTCTCCGTATTGTCCCTTTCCTGTCTTAAAAAAACCTGAGAGTATCTTTGCCTTTTCAGGGTTCCTGAGCCTCTGTATATCTTCTCTTATGTTTTTTACCACTGATTTGTTGTCCCCCTTTACACATATGATATATAAGCTATATTATTTTAGAAAAGGAAAGGAGAAGAAAATGAAAAACTTTCTATTTATGATAGCAATAGCATATGCCATGATATTCATGCCTTCAGCCCTCTCTGCTGAGAATAAGGACATCATTCTTCCAAAACATCCTGCGAGTGTTAAAGTCGATCTGGTTACCGCGCTTGAACAGAGGAAGACGGTCAGAGAATACACTTCAGAGAAGATCTCGCTTGAAGATTTGTCCACTATCCTCTGGGCTGCTAACGGAGTAAACCGTGCTGACGGGAAACGCACTGCACCTTCTGCTCACGGTAAACAGTATATTGATATCTATGTTGTGACTGATACCGGCAGTTATCTGTATGATGCACCGGGTCATCAGTTGAAATTGATATTAAATGCAAATGTAAAAAGTAAAATGTCCGGACAGGGACATGTAACAAAAGCCTCACATATCCTGGTGCTGGTAACAGATATAGAAAAAATCCCCGGATTATACGTAGGGAAAGAAAGCAAGCTCAACTGGGCACACTCCACAGCAGGAAGCATTGCCCAGAATGTATATCTCATGTCAGCGGCAAAAGGCATCGGCACCTGTCTCGTAGCAGGGATTAAGGATGAAGATATCAAGAAGGCGCTTGGTCTTTCGAAAAATATGATACCGCTCTACGTCCTGCCGCTTGGATATGAGAAGAAATAAACGATATGTTGTCTTACCGGAGACCAGCGAAGAACTTAACCCTTAAAATGCATTTGGATAAAAAGACGGCAGGCACATATGCATCAAAACCTCTTGAACGCAGAATTTGCGTCTGTATAGTATCTGAACGTTAAGAATGAAAACGTGCACGTTATCCGGGTCATTAAAGCGCTCACAAAGGTGCTGCACAAGAGCTTTTGCTGCACATATGCCTGCCGTCAATTGCATTTTTGGGTTAAACATATCTGAGGAAATAAGGAGAAAACAATGGACAGGAGGAAGTTTCTCAAAACAGCGGCAGTAGCTGGATGCGGGCTGCTTATCGGGGAGGCATTACATCATGTCACCTCTCTCTCTGAAGCAGCAGAAAAGTACGATCTTGTTGTTGCACAGGGAGCAGGAAAATCACCGTCTGACATAACAAAAGCGGCGATCAATGCCATTGGAGGCATGAAGAGGTTTGTATCGCGGGGGGATATTGTGGTTGTTAAACCAAACATCGGGTGGGACAGGCTGCCTGAGCAGGCTGCCAACACAAATCCTGAAGTTGTTGCTGCGGTTGTAAAGCTCTGTTTTGAAGCAGGCGCGAAAAAGGTAAAGGTTTTCGACAGGACCTGCAATGACCCGCGCAGGTGTTACAAGCAGAGCGGGATTGCTGACGCTGTGTCATCCCTTGGCGCTGAGGTCAGTTTTATTGATGAACGAAGATTCAGGGATATTTCGATAAAAGGAGAGGTAATTAAATCCTGGCCGCTCTACAGGGATATTTTTGAAGCAGACAAGATCATCAATGTCCCGGTTGCAAAACACCATGGTCTTGCAAAACTCACCATGGCTATGAAGAACTGGATGGGTGTAATGGGCGGCCAGAGGGGGAGCATTCATCAGAAGATCGGTGAAAGCCTTGCCGACCTCTGTCTGGTAATCAAGCCGTCTCTCACAGTCCTTGACGCAGTCCGTATTCTTACTGCAAACGGACCGCAGGGTGGAGACCTGAAAGATGTTAAGAGGCTTGATACTGTGATTGCCGGTGTGGATCAGGTCGCTATAGATTCCTATGGCGCTACCCTGTTTGGCATGAAAGGTTCTGACCTTTCCTATGTTAAGGCCGGCAATGCAATGGGGATAGGCAGCATGGACATTTCACGGCTGAAGATAAACAGACTGAATGTCTAAGCAAGTCCTCCGAAAGATCTCACAGGGTCTTTTCCTGCTGCTCTTCCTTTTTCTCTTTATCCAGACAGAGTCAAAGGGATATGATACACTCGGTTATCCCGTCAGGCTCTTCCTTGACTTCGATCCCCTGATTTTCCTCACAACACTGTTCGCTTCAAGAGGCGGTCAGATACCTGCAGGATTCTTCCTCTCTCTTATCACGATCCTTATAACTATTTTCCTTGGAAGGGTATTCTGCGGCTGGATCTGTCCCCTTGGAACTCTCAATACCATTGTTGGTTCATTCAGAAGACGTCATTCCATTGCGCTGGATGCAAATTGGCACAAAGCAAAGTATTACGTCCTTGTCATGCTTCTTGTATCCTCTGTTTTCACACTTCAGATTGCAGGGATCATGGACCCCGTATCTCTCATTATCAGGTCGTTTTCCCTGAGTATCTATCCCTTAGTGGACAATGGGATCAGGGCCTTATTTGACACAATATATAATACAAACATATCAGGACTCGTTGACGTTTCAGAGTCAGTGTATGGACTTCTGAAAAAAAGCCTGCTTGCCTTTCGACCGCTTTTTTATCTCCAGGCTGTTTTCATCGGGCTTATATTCTTTTCGATCCTCGGCATGAACCTGATCGAAAAGAGATTCTGGTGCAAGTACCTATGCCCGCTCGGCGCCTTGCTTGGACTTTGTTCCCGGTACTCTGTACTGAAGAGAGAAACAAGCGAGGGATGCACTGGTTGTGGTATTTGTGCTAATGCCTGTCAGGGCGGGGCAATATCTGAGAATAACGATACCTGGAGGAATACGGAATGTCTTGCCTGTTTTTCCTGTGACGACATCTGTCCCCAGAACGCTGTCAGTTTCGGATTAGGGAGGCAGAAAAAACAGTCTATGGATCTTGGAAGGAGAGAAGTGATGGCCTCAATGTTGTCTGGCGTTCTTGCCGTACCCTTGCTCAGATCTACTCCTCTGTCAAAACCTGTTTATTCCAATCCTGATTTACTGAGACCACCGGGGGCACTCGATGAAAAAGAGTTTCTCAGAAGATGTGTGAAATGCGGTGAGTGCATGAAGGTCTGCATAACAAACGGCCTTCAGCCCACGCTCCTTGAAGCGGGTCTTGAAGGCATATGGTCTCCGCGTCTCATCCCGAGGATCGGCCACTGCGAGTACCGGTGCACCCTCTGCGGACAGGTCTGTCCTTCAGGTGCGATCAAGAGGTTGCCGCTTGAGGAAAAAATAAAAGTCATTATAGGCCTTGCCATGATCGACAAAGGAAGATGCCTTCCTTATGCGCATGCAATCCCCTGTATTGTTTGTGAAGAGATGTGCCCTACTTCCCCAAAGGCTATATGGTTCAAAGAGACTGTTGTGCGTGGGAGAGACGGAAAAGAATTGATTGTTCAGCAGCCCCAAATTGATCTCGATCTCTGCATCGGTTGCGGTATCTGCGAAGCGAAATGCCCGGTTGGAAACCGGGCAGCTGTTTATGTTACAAACATCGGCGAATCACGTTCTGCAGCTAATCAGTTGCTTCTCTGACATAGCAGCGATTCATCATGAAAAAACCTATTCTGTAACTATTATTTCTGCATAAGCAGGGTCACTGTCTGTCAAACCATTATTCACAATTAGTTTAACTCTGTACGTTCCGGCAACATCTGCTTCAAAAGAGGCTTGCGGATCTGATGATGAGCTGATTATTGCAAGGCTGCTGTTTGGTGAGGATAACAAAGTCCAGCTATAGTCAAGATTGGCGCCACCGGGATCTGAACTGAAAGTTCCGTCAAGATATACCGTTTTACCAACCTTAACGTTGAGGGTTCCATCAATCAGGGCTGCGGGCTTTTTGTTTTCTGAGGCACTTTCAGCGCCATGGGCTGAAACAATGAATCCTGAAAGCAGGCAAAAAAGGATAAGCATACAAAACATATTTTTCCTTTTCATTTCTTTCTCCTCAATTCATTTATCGTATTGTAACAAATTAACCACAGAGTACACACAGGAAGCAGTTCGGAGGTTATATGTGGTGGTTCGAACATTTTAATCTAATAAAGGGAGACTTAATAAGCTAACGTTTTTTTGCGATCCCCTAAGTAGTGTCTGTGTATTAACTCGCTATTTTTGCCGTATGTTTGTCATTCCGGCTTGCCCGGAATCTTTCCGATGGCTTCAGAGAAGGATTCCCGACGCGTTTCACTTGCGGGAATGACAGCCGTTAGATTTTTCCATTCATTTACAAACAGACACTAAGTAGTGTTGCCCACCCATGATGGGAGTAAGGTTAGCAAGGAAGGAGATAAATCTTCCTAATTATTCCCATCATGGGTGAGTTATAAAATACCAATTACCAGCTGTAAGCTGCGCCTAATCCATAAATCCACTGATTTTTTTCGCCACGGTCTTCAACTATCGGGCTGTCTGCGGCATCGCTTAAAAGAGGCCGCCATTGTACCCCTGCTGCAAGATGCCATGACTCGCTCAGATGAAGGACTACGGCGGTGTTAACCCTGGCTGTATAGAATGCAGCCTCTGCCTTATACTCATCAAGCCCTGTGCGGGCAGAATCCTCACTGTCAACCCCAAAATAGGTCTTCATATAATTATCACTGGCATAATTGATCCCGCCGCCGATCATCATGTCTACGGCCTTATGCACCATGAACCAGTAAGAGGCTGACACTGAAAAATTGTACCCATTGTATTCGCCACCAGCATCGGAAAGAAATTCAACGTTTGCAAGAAAACGCTGGCGGGGATTGTCCTTGTCAACGAGTTCAACGCCAATAAAGGCGCCTGCCTCGATGGTTCCGTCTATCTCTTTCATCTCCTTTACCACATCATCCTCTATATCATCATTACGGCCAAAACGGTAGTTGATTGCCGGACCAAGACGCAACCACGGGTGATTAATAATGTTAGCCTGAAGATCAGTAGCCAGAAGACGGAGATAATACTCACTCTTCGGAAGGGTGAGTTTGAAAAAAGGCGCTCCTCCAGCCATGTAATCATTAGACCCCTGGTAATCAGGAAACATACCTATTCCAACCCCAACAACATTCGGCACGTTTTCAATTTCGAACGGGCTTTGCTGTGCCTGAGATGAGGAAACTAACATCAACGAACATACAACCAAAAAAACAGCGAGAACAACTTTGTTGATAAAACTCATTTTGTTTTCTCCTTTCTTTTGTAAATGATATTTATAAAATATACCCTGGGGTCTCTGCCGCAGGGCTAACTCCTTTTCCTCCTCCTTTCATGCTCATTTCAAAGTCTTCATATTGAAAATATGGCAAATAAACCAATATATTATATAGCAAATTATATCAAAAATACAGAAATATGCCAAATCATTGCCTGGCTCTTCTCATGTCAGAGCGATACTCTTCATCCCGAATTAATGTCGGAAGATTCCTGTTCCAATTCACCTTCAGATATCCATGATTTTAAAAGGACATGTGAAACCGCCAGCACCACCGGGCCGATAAAGAGTCCGATGATACCGAAGGCAAGGAGGCCGCCGATGACACCGGCAAAAATCAACAGCAGCGGCAGGTCTGCACCTTTTTTTATCAGAACCGGACGAAGAAAATTGTCAAGAAGGATGACCGGGATCGACCATGCAATCAGAACACCTCCCCAGACGGGCTCGCCTTTCCAGAATAGCCAGATTATAGAAAGGATCAAGACCAGGGTGGGGCCGACTTGCGCTATGCAGAGTATTAACATCACTGCAGTCAGCATGGACGCAGCAGGAACGCCGGTGACCGCAAGGCCTATACCGCCCAAAACCGATTGGATAATTGCAGTGAGGACAACACCGAGTGCAACACCCCTGACTGCCTTTGACGCCAGCACTGCTGTCTCGTCCCCTTTCTGTCCTGCCAGGCGGCGTGCAAAACTCCTGACGCCTTCAGCAGCTGTCTCGCCTTTAGCATACAGAATCGCAGAGATGATCACGGTAAGAAGGAAGTGAAGAATTATCATGCCGATGCTGCCGGCCTTGGCAGCAAACCATTTCAAGGCATTCGTTGCATAAGGAGTCAAGCTCGCTGACAGTTCTTCCGGAGTGAGAGCTGCATATTGTTGCCAGTAGCCGGCAAGATTTTTCCCGAACAGAGGAATTTTTCCAACCCACTCAGGCATCGGTGGAATGGTGAACGTACCCAGTGACTTGACCCAGGCGGCTATTTCATCCGCACTGTCAATGATAGCAACTATTGAGAAAAATAATGGAATGACCAATACCAAAAGCAATATGACAGTCATCACTGCTACCGCAAGCCCGCGTCTGTGCCAGAGCCATGCCTGGAGTTTCAGCAGCAATGGCCACGTGGCCACAACGATAATGGTTGCCCAGATAAACGCGGTGAGGAAAGGTTTAAAGACCCAGAAACTGGCAGCTATAAGCGCACCTATGAACAGAACCGCCAGGGTTATGCGGGCAACATCCCCGGAAGCAGATACATTCTTATTCATCATCGGTTTTCTCCCTTCAATTTGTCTTGATATAATAATGATTTAAAAAAGTACAAGTGAGTAATCATGGTCTCAACGTCTGAATTACTTACTAAGGAGGTCTTAAATAAAGCCTCACAAGTTGTCATACCGCTTCCTTTCTTTGTCATTCTGAGCCCTTCGCATGTCATTCTGAGCAGAGCGAAGAATCTCGTCCTTTGGCTCAGGACAGTCTCCTTTGATTCAGAGAATAGCATAAAATCTTATTTTGATAAAGCAATTACAATGGCAAATGTAATATCGGGCGGTACTTATTGAATTACTGATGTATAATAAAAACATTCTACCCGAAGAAAGAGGTAATCGAGCCATGAAAAAGTTGGGAAATAAAAAACTCATTGCAGTTGTTGTAATCGCGTTTGCTGTAATGTACTTGTTATTGCTTATCCCCGAGCGCAAACCATCTTTATCATTTTCTGATTCCGGTTCTCAAACAAAACAACCCTTTGCATGGAATCAGGATTCCTACTGGCAGGCGCTGGAAGGAAAATACAGACAGCTGCAGCAGTCCGGCTGCAGGGATATCGAGCCCCGGATTGCAGCTGAACTTGTCGAAGCGGGAAGAGCACTCCTGAAGATAGCGCAAAAGAGCATCGGTCCTGATGCCCCTGAATTCGCAGACCTTGAGCGAAGGATGTTTGAAATTGGTCCGCTCGTAAGCGGATGCAATGTATTTATACCTGAATACATCCGCTTAGTAATTGATATGCGCGATGTTGTCAAAAGGCAGTCGGAGCGCTGGGATATGAATGCCGACGCATCAAGGATAACCCTCTACAGGCTTCTCTACGGCGGTCGAACCGCAATCGAGGAGATAATGCTGCAGTCGCCGCAAGACGCATTTCCTGTTTTGATCAAAGATATGGACGCACCGTCTCAGACACCTGCGGCTGATGTCCGGAATGTAAAAATACACAGCGGGGACATCCTCGTTTCACGGGGCGGCGCACCCACATCCGCGCTAATCTCACGCGGGAACGACTATCCCGGTAATTTCTCCCATATTGCATTCGTCTATGTAGATCCCGGAACACATGAGGCAAAGATTGTTGAATCGCATATCGAAGTAGGGGTCGTGGTGTCAACTGTTGAAGAGTATCTGAAGGACAAGAAATTGCGCGTAATGCTCCTGCGCCCCAGGCCGGATCTTCCTCAGATTATGAAAGACCCGATGCTCCCACACAAGGCAGCAGAATTCGCCTATAAACGCGCAAAAGAAGGACATATCCCTTATGATTTTGCAATGGATTACAAAGATCATTCAAAACTCTTCTGCTCAGAAGTGGCGTCAGCAGGATATGAGCAGTTCGGCATCCATCTGTGGGCCGGCATTTCTCGTATCTCTTCCCCGGGACTGAGAAAATGGCTGGCTGCTTTTGGTGTGCGCCATTTCGAAACACAGGAACCTTCTGATCTTGAGTATGACCCGCAGCTTGTGGTCGTAGCAGAGTGGCGCGATCAGACGACACTCAAAAAAGACCATTATGACAACGCGGTAACAGAAGTGATGCTTGAAGGCGCAGAAAAGGGAGATGAAATCTCTTATCAATGGTATCTGCTTCCCCTGGCGCGTATTGCTAAAGGATATAGTGTTGTCATGAATCTTTTCGGGAAACCAGGGCCTGTCCCGGAAGGCATGTCTGCAACGGCTGCATTGCGGACACAATATTATGATAAACGGCATGGAGCCATCAAAGAACGGCTTTCTCTCAAGGCCGAAGAGTTTAAAACGACACGGGGGTACGCGCCTCCATACTGGGAGCTCGTAAAGCTTGCCCGGATAGCGAAAGACGAAGTGGAAAAAGGCAAGTGATTACAATAAGGTCCTGTTTTGTCATTATCCGGCTCGACCGGATAATCCAGAACCTACTGAAAAGACTGGATTCCCTGATCAAGTCAGGGAATGACGGATTATTTATGCAGAGGATAATCTTATTTTTTCGCAGGCAGTATTGGTTCTATGATGGTGAACGGCAGTTTGAGGGTTCTTTCCATAATTCCGAGGAATGCAGAACCAACGGCAGAAGGAGATAAGAAGGTAACCTCAGGATCGGACAGATTCCCTGTGATCTTTACAGGGATCGAGACCAGACTGCCTCCCAATATTTTCCCCAAAACAGGAATTTTACCTACTATACGCTGAACCCTGTTCACCGGGACAACGAGAGCGTTAAGATCGACCATCTGGCCTTGAAGATCGACTTTTCCCTGAGCAAGTATGCCAAAGGAGAATGCATCAAGACCGCCTTCTTTCAGCTCCACGATATGCTCTTTTATAGTTCCACTCGCGGTAAAATCACGATACTTTATCATTGTCTTGTCAAGGTCAGGCAATTTCCCCTTGACGTTTTCGGTCTTGTTTACAAGATCCAGTGTTTTATCCAGCGACTTAGACTTGTAGATTGTCCCTTTTTTTGCATTGATAGTAAAAGAACCGTTCAGGGATTTCGCAATGGTATCGAGAGGCCCTTTTCCCTTGAGATCGGCTTTCATGGAAAATTTGCCTGTGATATCCGCTTTCTTGTCCGAAATACAGAGGATGGTTGGCTGCAGTTGAAGGTTATCAGCAGACAATGCAATATCTATCTCTGCGCCCGAGGGTGCAATAGTGACATCTCCCGTAGTTGAGATGCCGCAGAGGGCCGCCTGCCTGGCATGAACAGATACCGTATTCCCATCAAAATTGACATCAGCATAAAATGGCTCCCAGGTGAATTGCCGGTACTTAAAGAAACCGGATTGTATCCTCAGTGTTCCTTTCAGCAGGACACTGTCAGGCGATCCGGCCGTCTTCTTTTCATCTCTCTTTTTTGTTTTTTGGATAATATTTTCTACCGTCTCCCAGTTGATGCCATCGGCAGAAAGGTCCATATCCACTGAGACTGATGCCGGAGCAGTGTCTATGGTCCCTTTGAGCATAATTTTTTCCTTGCCAAGCAAGAGGTGCGCGGTATCCACTGAAATGCGTTTCTTCTCTGCCCTCAGAGAGATGTTTTGAACAACCAGTGGAACATCAAATTTCCAGGGAATCGAAAGGTTTTTCCCCTGGATGACTCCTTCAACCGCAGACTGCGCGGGGTCTTTGAGAAGAATATGCGTGCGGAAATCTCCCTGCAGTGAAGAATCAGAAAACATGTTCTGTGCAAATATAGTATTAAAAGTGCGAGAGGCTAACATTCCTTTGAAAATGATATCAATCGTTTTATTGGTGAGCATACCTTGGGCCGTAACGTCTGAGTTGCTGTCTTTAATCGCAATTTCATGCACCGACAGTTCATCCGGAGTCTTTGTAAGTTTGAGAGAAACCTCTGTCCCCTTGCCGAAGACAAGCTTGCCGTCAAAAGCTGTTTTTTTACCTTTTTCCCATAAGAGGCTTGAGGACGAAACAGAGAAAGGAGAACGTACTGCGAAGACCGGAGAAAGCTTAATCAGTCCGGATATCCATGCTGCAACTTTTGGCCCTATTTCTCCATGCACCGACATACCAATAGTGTTGATATCTGCTGGGAATTTACTGAAAGTGCCTGATATATTAAGAACACTGTCACTCATCTTCGTCCGGACGTTCTCCAGGCTCAGTTCGTCCCTGGTGATTATGAACTTCCCGCTTGTTTCCTCCGCCCTTCCGGGAAGGAAGGCAGCATTAAGTGTAAACTTATTTGTCTGGCCGTGTACTGTGAACAGCAAGTCTTTTGGCTGCCTGAGAGGTCCTTTCAGGTTCAGTGAGGATACAGCGATTATTCCAGTCATTGATGGAACATCTTTGAGAACAGGCTTTATCTTCTCAAACGATGTAATCCACGGATATATCTCATCTGTATTCACCGACATCTGTCCGTCGGTGATTTCAAAATCAGCCTTGTCATTGAGATTAAGCTTAGCCGTCAAATTAGTGAATGAAGAATTTCCAAGAATACCTCCTACCCCGGCAATCTTTATACTTTTCTCATCAAAGAAAAACTGTCCTCCTGTTATCATGAGAGGAAATGGAAGCGCTTCATAACGGGTAACAAGATTTATTTGTGAGATATCAGTAACAACGTGGATGGAATCCAGACGGTCACCGAGGATCAGTCTCCCCTCGACCGAGCCACGGGTATCGGATAGGCGAGCCATTTCCCGCAGGACAGCTTCATTTTTTATCAGATTCTTCTGTCTGAGCAATGAAGGCAACTCAGCCACATCTGCCTTCACCCACATATCAAGATGGAATGGAGCATCTTTCCCCTTCAGTCCGATTGTAATATTTCCTTCGCTGCCCTGGTGATTTTCAAGGGATGCCTTAATATTTTTACCCTCAAGGATTCCTTTTGAAATAACCACATCTCCTGTGACATTTTTAAAACGCAGATCCTTTGCCTGAACATAGATGTCTCCACTGAGCATCTTTCCGGAGATCCGCATACTCTCTAACCGCCCGAGATCATTCGGAGATTTTCCGCCAGCGTGAAAATGCAGAACAGGAATCCTCCCGCCCTGCACAATATTAAAAATATTTTTGATAACCGGAATGTCTCCTCCAATAGAAAGCGCTGAACTGCGCGTTGATTGCACATCAATTGATTTCCCTTCTAAATCGAGTTTCATAATGCCGGAAGTGCGGTCAAGAATATATTTTCCGGACATCTTCAAATCCGGATGGGCACTGCTGAGCTCACTGAGCCGCACTGAAATGCTCTTTGGCTCAATCTCAATGGCGCCTTTGAGGTTCATCTCCTTAATCGTTGTCTGGTGATTCCCTCTGTTGAGAACCAGACTGGGAACTGAGCTCTTTACTTCAGCCTTTATCTGCTGTAATCCCAGAGTCTGAAATTTTACAGAAAGGTCAGTATCAGAATTTCCAATATGCCTGGCCATCTCTGGAAAAAGTTGAGTGAAAAGATTATGAGGCTGAAAATGTTTTATTTGGAGAGTTCCCGAACTTTTTAAATCTTCAGCATGCAATGATGAATTGAACAAAAGATTATCCCACAGGGTTGATGTGCAGGTGAGGGAGAGGTTCAGAGATTTCCCTGAGGCAGTGATCCTTGATTGAATCGTATCGAACGAAAAAGCAACTCGATCTGCCTTTGTCAGATCAAGCTTTCCTTTCTGAACTGTCATTATCAGATCAGGTGCGAGAGATGTCAGATCATGCACAAATGATCTGATTTTCTCTTCGATTATTTCAAGGGAAGTTTTTTCCTTATCTTCAGAGAGAGCGACTATGAAATAGGGTGATTCAAGACTGAGTTTTGAAAACCGCACATCACCTCTGATAAGTGACCACACATCGGGATATACACCAAGAGATTGTATAAGACCATTTGCCTTATTGGGCACCGAGATACTCACCTGCTGGAAAACGATGTAGGGAAGCGGGAATAGATGAATCTCTGATTTCTTCAATGCCAGGCTCCCTCCGGTCTTTTCCATGAAATAGGCATTCACCTTCTTCTTCACGACTTCTGAATTGATGAGCTTAGGGACAGAAAAGTAGAGGACTATAAAAAACAGGACAACTGTTCCAATGGAACCTGTGAACAAAAGGAATATTTTATTGCGTGTTGCCATAAGAATATATAATATACCTTCGGGATATTTCTTCGGCAATTTATTTTGTGATATTGCTATAATTAAACAGAAAAACTCATTCAACAAAGTAACAGAAGAGGATTTTCGGAGACTATTGGACTGAATTCCAATTGAAAATGATCATAAGCATTGTTAGCACATCTCCCGAAAGGAACTATTAACTAAAACTATATTGCGCAAGGAGGAAGAGATGCAAAAGTATTTTAGATTCATAGTTGGTTCGCTTTTATTTTGCATGGTCATGGTTTTTGCGGTATATCCGGAAATGGCATTCGCGGATACAGCAGCTGAGATCGATCGTGATGTTGACGCTGCCCTCGATAAGCTTTACTCGCGGGAGCCTGCAGCAAAAGCGCTTGCTGCACAGGCGAAAGGAATTCTTGTTTTCCCGAGTATCGTGAAAGGCGGGTTCATTGTTGGTGGACAGTACGGCGAGGGTGCTCTGAGGAAGGAGGGCAAGACGGCCGGCTATTATAGTAACGTTGCTGCCTCTTACGGCTTGCAGGCAGGTGTACAGAAGTTCGGCTACGCAATGTTCTTCATGACAGACTCCGCGCTTAAATATCTCGAAAATAGCGAAGGTTGGGAGATTGGTGTCGGCCCGAGCGTTGTTATCGTTGATGAAGGAGTGGCAAAGTCGCTCACGACGACGACGGCAAAGTCAGACATCTATGCCTTCTTCTTCGACCAGAAGGGTTTGATGGCTGGAATAGGATTACAGGGGACAAAGATTACGAAAATTAACAAGTATTAAAGTTTATCTATAGGATGATGAAAAAGTATGTGTTCTCACAAGGGGTGAAAATATGGTCAATTTAAAAAAGATATTACCAATAGTAACGTTTGTTTTTACAACACTTTTTTTATTATTCATTCTTTCCCCTGATTCGTCTTTTGCCGAGGAAAAAATGAGACCAAAGATTGGCCTTGTACTGGGCGGCGGCGGAGCAAAAGGGGCAGCGCATATCGGGGTGCTGAAGGTATTGGAAGAGCAGAAGATTCCGGTCGATTATATTGCGGGAACGAGTATGGGAGCGATTGTTGCGGCTCTATATGCATCAGGACTTACTGCCAACGAACTCGAGAAGGTGATCACTGCAATCGACTGGAGCGATGTTTTTTCGGGTGATCCGGACCGTCGTGACATCGATTACCGGCGGAAAGTGGAAGACTTTGATCATCTCACCAAGCTATCAGTGGGCATCAAGGACGGCAAGGTAGTCATGCCCAAGGGCCTTATCAAGGACCAGAAGGTGAATGTGCTGTTCGAGACTCTTATGCTCCATACTTCGGGCATTGATGATTTTGATAAACTGCCGATCCCCTACCGGGCTGTTGCTGCAGACCTCGAGACCGGCGAGATGGTCGTGCTCAAAGGAGGGCGGCTTGCTGATGCTGCACGGGCCAGCATGTCTGTGCCTGGCGCATTCCCCCCCATAGAACTGAATGGCAGGCTTCTGATTGACGGCGGCATTGTACGGAACGTCCCAATCGACATCGTGCGGGAAATGGGGGCAGATATTATTATCTGTGTTGATGTTGACAAGCCTATGGCAACGAGAAAAGACCTCGGTGGAAGCCTTTCAATCCTGAACCAGATGATCGACATCATGATGAAAAAGAACGTTAAGGATCAGGTCAAAACCCTTGGCCCGCAGGATGTCTACATGAATCCTGAGCTTGGCGAACTCGGCTCAGGAGACTTTGACAAGGCTGCCGAGATCTCCCTTCTCGGTGAAAAGGCTGCCAGGGAAAAGATCGATAGCCTGAAGAGATATTCAGTTTCAGAAAAGGAGTATGCTGCTTTTGCCGCCAAACATCACCGCGAGCTGGTGAAAGAGGTGAAGGTCGCCAGCGTGAAGATTGAGATGAAGGGTGATAGCAAGATCTCGCCTGATTACGTTGCCAGCAGGCTGACGGTCAAGCCCGGCGAGACCATCAACGTCGAGCAAATGAAGGAACAGGCCGGCTTAGTATACGGAACGGGAGATTTCGAGCGTGTAGATATGCATGTCAAGAAGCAGCAGGACGGTTACGACCTTGTCGTGAAGGCAACGGAAAAGTCTTGGGGACCGAATTACCTCCGCGTCGGAATAGCACTCGAGAGCGACTTAAAAGGATCGAGCAGATACAACATTCTTGTCGATTACACCCGGCGGTGGATAAACAGCCTGGGCGCTGAGTGGAAGACACAGATCAATCTGGGTTCACCGAGCGGTATCTACTCAGAATTCTACCAGCCACTTTCCGTCAATCGACTCTTTTTCATATCCCCGCATGCTGAATGGAAGCAGGATCCTGTAGATGTCTATAAGGGTCATGACCGGCTGGCCGAGTACCGTATAACAAGCTATCAGGGAGGACTCGACTTTGGTATCCAGCCATGGATGTACGGCGAGGCGAGAGTGGGTCTTCAGTTCGGAAAATTCAGGGCAGACTCCATAAGCGGTGACATTGATTTCCAAAGAGATGAGGCTACGCGCGGTGCCGTCGTTGTGCAGGCACGGCTTGACCAGCTTGATAATGTGAATTTCCCCAATAAGGGATACCTGGCACAATTCAGACTCATCTCTTCACTGGAAGCCCTGGGTTCAGATGACGAATATAACAAACTTCAGGGAAGCATCATGGGCGTTTTCACTATCAGAAAGCAGACTGTCCTTGCATTATTCGCAGCCGGAACGTACATAGGTGATAAGCTCCCATTTTATGATACTGTTACCCTCGGCGGCATATTTAACCTTTCAGGGCTTTCGACCGGGCAGCTCCGCGGTCAGACCATGGCCCTTGGAAAGCTTATTACATATCACAAAGTCGGTTCCTCATTTATCGGCGACCTGTATTTCGGCGGATCAATCGAAAGCGGAAATGTATGGATGGAGAACGAGAAGAACTTTGATCTCAATAACCTTCGCCTGGCCGGAAGCGTGTTCATCGGATACGATACCATCTTCGGTCCCCTGTACTTAGCCGTTGGTCATACTGACGAAGGTTACAATGCAGGATACTTTTACCTCGGCAGGCCGTTCTGAGAAAGGGAATAATTGAGAGAATAAGCATATCAAAATAACAAACCCGGAAAAACAAAAATTAGAATCAGGTTTTTATGATAGAAATTTGAATACCTGCTGAAAAAATTCTCATCAGTTGAAAAAATGAAAGGAGAAAAGATGAAAAGGATTGTTGTATTGATGCTTGTTATTTTCGGTCTGAGCATTATGGTTGCGGAAGATTCATATGCTGCAGATAATCCGTGCAAAAAGGAGATCGCGAAATTCTGCAAGGATATCCAGCCCGGCGATGGACGTATTTTAAGGTGTTTGACATTGTCCGAAAAAGACCTGGCACCTCCCTGTAAAAAGAGCCTTGCCCAAATAGAGAAGGCAGTAGTGGAAGTACAGGATGCCTGTGCAGATGACTACGAAATATTTTGCAGCAGTATATTGCCGGGACAGGGAAGAATAGCAGCATGCCTGGAGAAAAACAAAAAAATACTTACGTCCAAATGCAGGGCAATTCTGAAAGAGGTCAAGCAAAAGGCGCTGGAAATACAGGAGCAAATGAAAAAGAAATAAGTTTTCTTTAAATGAAAGATAGCTACATATGACTTCAAGGATATTTCGTGCATGCAGCGATGCATTAAACAGAAACAAGGGAAGCAGTTTACCGCTTGGCGCAACAGTCTGCCCCGGTGGTGTAAACTTCAGCGTCTTTTCCAAGAACGCCACTGCAGTGGAACTGCTCCTCTTTGATAAGGCAGACGACCCCAAACCTTTCCGGATTGTGACTTTCAATCTGAAGGAAAACAAAACCTATCACTACTGGCATGTTTTTGTACCTGATATTATGGCAGGGCAGATATATGCCTACCGTGTCTCCGGACCTTACGAACCTGAACGCGGCATGCGTTTTGACCGGCAGAAGATTCTCCTTGATCCATATAGCAAGGCTGTTGTTATTCCTGAAACTTATAACAGGTTTCTGATGAGCAAACCAGGAGACAATACTGCTTTATCGATGAAAAGTATTGTTGCAGATACAAGCTTATATGACTGGGAGGGAGATACGCCGCTCAAACGGCCCTTTACACAGACTATTATCTACGAAATGCATGTGCGGGGATTCACCTGTCTTGCAAACTCCGGAGTCCCTCCTGAGAAACGTGGCACGTATGCCGGATTGATCGAAAAGATCCCTTATCTCCGGGATCTCGGCATCTCAGCAGTTGAGCTCCTCCCTGTCTATCAGTACGACGAACAGGATGCCCCACCCGGTTTTAAAAATTACTGGGGTTATGCTCCGGTCTCGTTCTTTGCACCGCATGCAGCATATAGTTCGCAGAAGGACCTTCTCGGCCCTATGAATGAATTCCGTGACATGGTGAAAGCGCTTCACCGGGCAGGTATCGAAGTGATCCTTGATGTTGTCTATAATCATTCTGCCGA
>Ga0315273_10002679_pt1 | contig 21127 bp, 16 predicted proteins | sample YL17G02_0_MG_FD_205753 | JGI IMG/M metagenome (GOLD analysis project Ga0315273, IMG submission 205753) | Sediment microbial communities from Yellowstone Lake, YNP, Wyoming, USA - YL17G02_0 | ecosystem: Environmental > Aquatic > Freshwater > Lake > Sediment | place: USA: Wyoming | collected... | reverse complement strand
GACGAAGTCATCGGCGTATCTGACATGCCGCCAACCTTTGGCTTCGATCTCCTTGTCAAAGGAGTCGAGGACAATATTGGCGAGCAACGGCGAGATGACGCCGCTTTTGAATTGCATACTGCAAATTGCACATTGCAAATTGGCAACTCGGTTAAGAGGTGGGTTGGTTCTTTACCGGGAATTCGGATGGAGAGGGCACGCATGGACGCAGCGCGGCAAGCCGCAACCAACGAGATGCTTAAGCCGTATTTACCCAAGCGGCTTGCCGCGCTGCGTGAAAAAGGCAGCTTGAAGATTTCTTTCCGATTCGAAAAGAATCTGACTGTTAGCAGTGCAGAGGATTTTTAATTTGCAATTTGCAATTGAAAGCGGCGCTGCCTCACGTGAAACCTAGTTGGCGCCGAGGACGACATCGATTGTCGCATTGCACTTGGCCGTCGGATCGTGAGCGACAATCTTGATGATTTCGCCGCTGGTGATGCGGAAATCGAGCGGCTTTTTTGTCTTTTCGGGCAATCCGATCACTCGGGCTTTGCCGTCGCTGTTTGTCCCGACCTGAAGGTCGGTTTTATGCAAGCCCAAAGCGCCGTAACGGATTACTACCTCTATCTTGGCGTTGTATATCGGCTTTTTCTCGCTGTCCGTAACCGTGAAGTTCGCGGAACATGATCCCACACGGCCATTGATTTCCGGCACCTCCGGCTTTTCATCCGCCAGCGCGGCGGCCCCGGATACCAAAAGAAAAACCGCACTCACCCACGCGAACCGTCTGATTTTCCGGCTGGTTCTCTCTGTGATCGCTGTCATGTTCTTTCTCCCTCGTGGCGACTTGCCATGCCATCTTTATCTTATCAGGTGGAACGATGATCGGGAAATCAGTTCCTAAGAGTGGGTGGCCGGGCTGTTCGGCGACTCGGGCAGATGGGCTGCGAAGTCTGGCCCAGCCCCTTTTTGGCAACCCTTACGAATTTCCACACCGAGGCTGGACGGGCACGTATCAAGGATGCGGCACTTGACGGTTTTACGTGGGCACTGATCTCAGGCCTTCGGTATCGTCTGGTGCGCCGCCTTCCCGAGGACATCGCCAGGATAGCCGTTGAACCACCGGTTGACGAGTTGATTCGACTGGCGCGGCCGTATGTCGGACTGCGGACCAGATATCTCATTTTGCAGGTCGTGGCCAGGATCCGGGGACGCAATACTTAATAATATGTGGCCAGGTTTTTCGATTGTTGACTACCTTGCTCCCTGGGGCTCAATCGTCCAGTTTGCGGGTTCAAGGGTGATGCCCTCGATCATCTCCGATCCGAGCAGGACACGCTCGCCCCGCCCATCGGAGTTGCGCAGGCGATACAGCCTGTTTTCGTCGACCACAAACCATTCCGGGAATTCGTTGAGCCGCGCGTAGTTCCTGTCGAGATTGAGCACCCGCCGGTGGCGCGCGTAATCGAATTTCATCCTCGTCGCGCGGGGCGCCTTCAAACTCAGGAACAGTCGCTCCCCATCCCGGACCGCGCCGACCCGCATGCCTGGCTCCCAATGCTCAGGTCTGGCTCCCTGGCTTTTCATCAGGGCGTAGAGAAGCGCCGTCCGGTTGAAGTTGCCTTCCCCATACCAGTTTTCAATATGACCATCGGGCTGCTGCATGGCGAGCATCACCCTGATTTCGGATTCGATCCAATCAAATGCTTCGGGGACCGGTTCGCGGTTCACAAGGTAAATGGCGCCTTCGATGGAATCAGCGTAGCCGTCAAAGGACCCAAGCGGCAGTTTTGCATTGGGCTCCCAAACGTAGTTCCGGTACTTCGGCAGGTTTCGCAGCACTTTGCGCACCGCGTCGCGGTACTTGGTCTCGCCGGTGCACTGGTAGAAACAATAGACCGCTCCGTAGACGTATCCCCAGTTATCGGAAAGCCTCTTGTCTACAGGCGTCAGTGTTGCCGAATCGACTTCGTTGTAAAGCATTCCGTCCGGCGTTGCGGATGCGAGGATCCGATCGAGCATTCTTTCGATGGCAACGCGATATCGTTCCGCGCGCGGTGTCTCCCGGTAGTTTTCCAGCGCATAGAGTTGCACCAGCCCGACAACGGTTTCGTTGCCATGATCCCGCAGCCGGAGGCGGCCGTCGCCGCTGTGGGCGTCGAAATCCCATTGGCCGCTCGGCACACCATGATTTCCAGGAAGCACTTCCTCGATATAGGCGTCGCCAATCCGCCGGCCCCACTCCAGGAAGCGCTTGTCGCCGGTCATCGAGGCGAGACGCACCAGCGTTTGCAGGTAATCTCCATTCAATTCGGCATCGGAGGCCGGCAGCTTGCCGAAGCGGGACTGTACAGGGGCCGCGTTCATAGCGTCGGCTGTCATATCGACCATGCGATAAAACCACGGGGTCCGGCCGAGGTATTCGGTAACCGATAGCAGGCCGTCCTTGGCGTATTCGCCTGCGCCGAACAGGCTGGGAGGACCGAGTTCCCCGGTGCTCAATTCGAGGATGCCCGGAATTGAATTTCCGGCTGTGGTATAGCGCACCTCGTTGCGCAGCATCTCCATCAGCCGGCCGCGATAGAGATCCGGATCGGTAATATTGGCGGTCAGAATCAGATAGGGATAAAGGTCTGCGCCGGAATTGTGGGGCGTATAGAGGCGATGAGTATCACCCGCCTTCAGACCCTGCGCCCGACCGGGGATTCGATCCGGCAACAGCAGGGTTTTAGGGTCGGCGTGAGTCAGCCACGCGCGCAGCACTCTCTGCGAGGCGGCTACGGCCTGCTCGAACCGCTCCCCATTTTCCAATGCTTTTTGAAACGGCGCTTCAGGCCCGGCTCCAGCCAAGCCCAGGGAAGTTAGGGCGGATTCCGGGAGCGCGTCCGGCTTTGCAGGATTTGGACGCAACCAAAGCGGCTTCATGCCGCCGCACTCTGAATCCCATCCCTGGATCAGGGCATTGGGATCTGCAGTATAAAGAGATATCGGAAGTGCTTGAAGTAAGAGCAGCGCCGGAACCAGACCGAAAGCGATGCGAAGCTTCATCTCAGTACCCTCGCGATGTTTCGCGCCGTGCATCAGGAACTCACTCATTCATTATTTCATAAAGTTGCAGCAGGAGTACGCGGCCATGTATTCTTAAAGTAATTTAAAGCCAACTCCAGAGCTTCAATTTCGGGGCAGCAGGGGCATTCGGGTGCCTACATGCGCTACCAGAAGGTGAAAAGGGGAGGATTCAATGTATTTGGGATACGAAACGCAGCTGAAGCCGAACGCGGATGGTTCCCGGCGCGAGTCGCGCCGTGAGTGGATCGAGAGGATGCTGGCCGCCACGCTGATCTTGCCGGCAACCGCGATCATCCCCGCATTTGCCAACTCGACCTTCGGGACTGCGCGGAGGACGAAGTGGTCGATGCCTGGCCTTTTTCCGGGGCGCGTCGTTTCGGTGCAGGATCCCCGGGCGATCGTCGAGGGACGGTACCAGCGCGAGCCGATTTCCACGATGATGCGCCGCGGGATGACCGGATTGACCGGCGCTCCGGACTGGGTCGCGGCATGGAGATCCTTTTTTGAGCCCGGCGAAGTTGTGGGAATCAAGCTGAATCCTTCGAGCATCCCATGGGTGATTTCCGCGCCGGAAGTGGTTCAGGAAATCATCGCCGGACTCGAGGCCGCAGGCATCCGCCGCAAGGACATCGTCATCTACGACCGCTACAAGGACATGTTTCTCAAGGCAGGCTTCGACAAGTGGGCGCCCGAAGGCGTGCGCAGCTCATGGGCGACCGACTATGTCGACAATATCCAGCAGAAGATCGAGGGGTATGATCCCGACCACTGGATGGACATGCAGTTGACCCTGCCCGGCTTCGGATTCGACAACGAACGTGCTCGCCGTTCCTATGCCGCCGCCTTCATCACACGCGAAGTGGACAAGCTTTTGAACCTGTGCCTCCTGAAACACCACCAGTCCGCGGGAATCACCTTCGCACTCAAGAACCTCTCTCATGGTCTGGTCAACAACGTCAACCGGAGTCATTCCTCGCCCATGCTCAACGCCTGCGGAGCTTTCATCCCGGCCTCCGTCTCGATTCCCGTTATCCGCAACAAGACGGTCCTGCATATCGGGGACGCCGTCCAGGCCCTCTATCACGGCGGTCCGGTGATGAAGAAAGAGGCGACGAAGTTCATCTGGGAGCCGAAGAGGATGTACTTTTCCACGGATCCGGTGGCGTTGGACAAAATCGGCTGGGAGGAACTGGATCGTAAACGCGTCGCCATGGGGATGAAACCGCTGGCGGAGGCGCCCCGGGACGAATTCAGCGGCTTCGTGCGCATGCAGCCCGAACACGTCGACATCGCGGGGGCCCTGGGGCTGGGGATCGCCGATCGTGCGAAAATCGACCTCCGCGAGCTTGGCCCCCTCCCCTGAAGGAGAATCAACTGCCGCGGGGCGAGTGGGAAACCGATAAGCGGGGTCGCCTTTGAGCGGTGCGGCATTCCTGCCCAGGGGAATGGAACTCTTTGCCGGCGCATTAAAAACTTAATAGAATCCGGAAAAACAGCCGCACAAGCCACTATCCAGAATGCGGCCACGCCTTTTACTGAACGATACCCGCATTTCCGGTCGTTTTTGGATGGACAATTGTCTCGAATCTGACGATATATAGCCCGAAACGGTTCAGGCGCCTTTCGGTTTGTGAAAAGCACGGATTTTCCTGTAAATTAATGCCCAAGCCTTAACCAACAGCAATTTGCTCGAGGCAATTCAGCCGTGAACTACGAGGGCTCGCGATGAGTGAACCAGCAAATACCCTGCCGAGGGAATTGGCAGACGGCTACCGAAGCGCCTTGATGGCCGCCATAAAAGAAATATTCGCCTCAATGCTGGGGGAGAGGATTTTCCAGACTGCAGACCGGACCACGGCCACTCCGCACGTGTCATCCCTGATTGGTATGGCGGGAAAGTTCTCAGATGTCGTCATGCTGCACTTCAGCGAATCTGCCGCGTGCAAAATCGCCTCCGGATTGCTCGGAATGCCTCTCGAGGAGCTGGATGAAACCGTGCGCGACGCCATCGCGGAACTCGCCAACATGGTCGCCGGCGGCTTCAAGAGGGCCCTGAGCCGCGCTGGGGAATAAATCCTGGCCCGCTGCCGGGTGGGACAGCATGAAATTCCTGAGACTTCTGCTTACGAACCTGCTCCGAAACAAGCGCCGCAGCCTCCTCACGGTGACGAGTATCGCGGTTTCCCTGTTCCTGATCGCCACGCTGCTCACGGTGCTTTCGGAACTCGAGGATCCTCTGCAAACTCCGGCCTCCGCATTGCGACTGATCTCCCGGCACCGCGTCTCCATGACCAATTTCCTTCCCAAAGCCCACCGGCAGAAGATCGCGCAGGTCGAAGGGGTGGATGCCGTCGTGGGCTCGCTGTGGTTCGGGGGAGTCTACAAGGATTCCAGGAATTTTTTTGCCCAGTTTGCCGTGGATGTCGACAGGTTTTTCGAAGTCTACAGGGACCTGATACTGCCCGTGGAACAGCGCGAGGCCTTTCTCCGTGACCGCACCGGCGCGATAGCAGGCGAGAAGCTCGCGGCGAAGTACGGCTGGAACCTGGGCGACCGTATCACGCTCCAGGGGAAACGGTTCGAATTCGACCCTGAGCTTACCCTGCGCGGCATTTACCGCGGCGGCGGGGACGACGGAAGCATCTTATATTTTCACTGGGACTATTTTAACGAGGGCGTGAAGGGCTCGGTCGGGCCCTGGTCGGATTCTGCGGGCTTTTATATCATCAGGGCCCGTTCGGCGGAGAGCGTTCCGGAAATTGCGGCGGCGGTGGATGACGGTTTCCGCGACACCGGCGCCCCGACCAAGACCGAAAGCGAACAGGCGTTCGTGCTGGGACACGTGGCGATGATCGGCAATGTCCGCCTCCTGGTCGCAGCCATCTGCTCGGTGGTGATCTTCACCGTCGTTCTGCTCGCAGCCAACACCATGGCGATGTCCATCCGCGAGAGGGTGCGCGAAATCGGCATCCTGAAAGCCCTGGGGTTCCGGCGCTCCCAGGTGCTCGCGCTCCTGCTCGGCGAGTCGGTTGCGCTCTCGCTGAGCGGAGCCCTCGCCGGTTCTCTCGGGGCTTGGTTCGTCTATGCCAACCTCAAAATGGCCGCGGTTTCCATCGGCATGATCCAGAGATTTGTGGTTACACCCGGAACGCTGGCCCTGTGCACGGCGACAGGGCTCGTGGTCGGGATTGTCGCCGCGGGCATTCCAGCCTGGCGCGCAGCAAGCAGATCCGTAGTGGAAGCTCTGCGGGAGTTCTGACACGGGGTGGCATCGTGCCGCCTTCGATTGCGGATTGCGGATTTGGAATCGGAGAGAAGCAGGAATCGGCGCTATATCCCAAATTAGGCGGGGAGAAGCACGAAGAGCCATCGGGAGATTTCAATCTGCAATCCGCAATCTGCAATGCAATGCGCCGGTTCGCGGCGCGCTCACAAGGCAAGACGATATGAAGAAAACATTCCGATTGATTCTCGTGCTGGGCTCGTTTTTGTCCCTGGCGATGCTCCAGGGCTGCTCCGGCGGAACATCCTCAGAGCTCAAGTCGACCGATCTGGTCGCGGGCACAGGTGAGACCGCGGTTAAAGGCGCCACGCTTGAAATGCACTACACCGGCTGGCTGTATGTGAACGGGATGCACGGCAAAAAATTCGACAGCTCTCTCGACAGCGGCAGACCATTCAGCTTCAAGCTCGGAGCTGGAGAGGTAATCGACGGTTGGGACCAGGGCATCGAGGGCATGAGGGTCGGCGGGAAACGCGAACTGATCATCCCGCCGCAGCTCGGCTATGGCTCGCGCGGCGCCCCGCCGGACATTCCGCCCAGCGCAACCCTGGATTTCGAAGTCCAGCTGCTTGCGGTAAGAAAGTAGTAGCCGCGGAGCGACGGACATGATTGGTTTTCATGCTTCCATCCCCCAGACTACTAATGTGAAAGTCCTTTCCCTCCGGGCAAGAATTCTGTCACCGCAGGGGCGCCGAGAACATTGCGGAATAATGGGACGCGGATTCACGCGGATCCGCGAATGCATATGGGTCGGCCGAGCTTTTGCTCCCACCGCATGGACCAGCGCTGTGCGCTGAGACGTCTTCGTCCAGATTCTGCGGGAAAGCGCGCCTGGAGACTGTTTTATCACATCCCGTTAAACGAACCTGGCGCGTTTTCCCGCAGAATTTGCACGAAGACGTCTGCCGGAGGCAGCCCGTGCGGTGGGAGCAAAAGCTTGTTCGATCCGCGTAAATCCGCGTAAATCCGCGTCCCAGTTTTCCTGTGCGCTCCTTTGCGTCTCTGCGGTGAGCTTTTATTTTTGGTTGCGGCTCTGCCGCCCCGAGTTTATACGGTTGGCTCGCCGTGCACCTCGATCTCCTCGGGGCGGATTCCTTCGGACTTCGGTTCCGGGAGTCGCCCGGTCATGTCAAGCAGCCCCCAGGCTACCGCCGTGGTCGAACTGAGCAGGCCTGCGCATGCGCCGATGAGACGCAAATCGTAATACTGCGAAGCTACGCCCGCTGCCATCATCGAGAGCATCATCACCGACCAGGTGATGGACTCGATGGTCGAAAACACCCGCCCTCGATATTCATCCGGGACGTGGCGCAGGAGCTGGCTCATATTCATAACCGAGCTGACGGCCACCGCGGCGCGCGACAGTGCGATAAAGATCAGCGCGAGCCAGTACCGCTGCATCTGGCTGAACATCACGTAGGCGCCGCCGTGGATGATGTAGCAGACGACGTTCGTTCGCTTGTAGGTTTTGAAACTGGCGCGTCTCCCGAGCCAGTGACCCAACGCGCCCCCGAGCAGCAGACCCACTCCGGCGCAACTCCACACCTGGCCGATGCCGGCGGCGCCGCGGTTGAAAACGATCTCGCCGAAGAGGCTGAACAGGATCTGCGCCGCGCCGCCGCCTGTCGCCCAGCCGATATGAATGACCGCGATGCCGAGGATCAGCGGCGTCGCCCGCATATAGCGCAATCCCTCCGTATAGTCCCGCCACGGCCGGATCACCTCGTTTTCAGTAAGGGCCTTGCGCTCTGCCCGGAATTCGCCTTTCGGTGCGCGCAGATGCCAGATCGACCAGGCGGAAAATAGGAATGAAAGCGAATTCAGGAAGAATGCCCATTCATAGCCGAACTTCATAACGCTGGTTCCAGCCAGCAAGGTGCCGATGGTCAACGTGGTCCATTGCGTGGTCTGGGTGAGCGAATTCGCGGTGTGGAGTTCTCCCCTGCTCGCGATGGTGGGCAGGATGGATGCTCGGCCGCTGGTAAAAAATGGGGAGGCAAACATCAGCAGGCCGCTGAACAGGTACAGAAGCCACGGCGCGGGATACCTCACCAGCAGGATGAATCCCGCGGCCAGCACCGCCCGGATCAGATCGCTCGCGATCATGATGCGCTTGCGGTCCATGCGATCGAGCAGCACTCCCGCCAGCGGGCCGGCCATCACGGCAGGCGCGGCGCGGGCCAGCATGACCCCGCTGACCACCAGTCCGGAATGAGTTACCGCCAGGGCCAGGCTGAAGACCGCGATGTTGTTGAAGTGGTCGCCGATTTCGCTGACCACCTGGCCCATCCAGGTGTAGCGGTAATTTCGGTTCTCGCGCAAAAGTCTGGTGAATGCCGACATTACAGTTCACTCAAGCACGAGCGGGCCGCGTCCGACTCTGCAAACACCGACGCTCCGTTCGAAAAGGGATCCGGGAACACGACATTTATTTAAACACGCCCTGGCAGAGAGCGCCAGCCTAACGCGTCTCGTCAGGAAAAGAGCTTGAGTTGCGTGTCGTCGCCGATGACGACATTGAAATCCAGGCCCAAAAGGGCCAGGACCGGCTCCGAGACGGCACGAACCTGTTTCTGGACATAATGCTCGTAGTCGATCGCCGAATGCCGTTCGCCGGCCGGTTCGGGCCCATTGATCGTGACGAAATATGCGACGAGCCCTTCCTGCCTGCCGGAGGCCTTCCGAGCGGCGGCGACATGGGGAGGCGTTGAAGCGGTGTAGGCATCCAGGTCCTTGCGCATCGCCTTGCGATAGACCAGCAATGCATCCAGTCGCCCCGCGCGCAGGCTGTGCACGGTATCGCACAAGTAATGTGCTAGGGGGCGGTCGCTGAACAGGCATAGATAAATTTCGCGCTGCACCTGCTTGGCCAGCTCCGTCCAGTCCCTCCTGACGGCTTCCATTCCGGTGAAAACCACCTGTGCGGCGCCGTTTTCCTCTACCAGCCCCGCATAGCGCTTGCGTGCGCCGACAGTCCCGTGCCGGACTGCGGGCAGGAGCAAACGCAGGAACAACTTGTCAAAGCGCAGTTCCAGCCAACTGGCGACGCGCCAGGCCCGTCGCACATGCGCGTTGAGATCGCGGTTAAGCCGCCCGGCCAGGCTCTCTCCCAGGATGCGGGCACTCCCAGGATGCTCCAGTCCGGAGAGGGCGAACAGGCTGTCGGTGTCGCCATAGAGCACGTGATGCCCGTAGCTTTCTATCCTGCTTCGGGACCAGAGCAGAAGCTCGCGCCCAAAACCGGTTATGGCGTTGGCAAGCTCCGGGGAGGCGAACCTGCACGCCGGCGTGCCCAGCACGCCGTAAAACGAGTTCATCAATATCTTGATGGCGTGACTGGCGACCTCATCCCCCTGCGCGACTGCTTTGGCGCGGCGGGGCATCAGGTCGCCGATGATGCTCGGGAGAATGCCCTGCTCCCGCCGGAAGGCCGCGCCATTTGGAGCGATGATCGCGTCGTCCGCAGGTTGAGGTGAAGGCAGGTGGCCAAGCGGATCAATTTGAAATGTGCGGATGATGCTCGGATACAGGCTCCTGAAGTCAAAAACGAGCACATTCCGATGAAGGCCGGGAAGCGGTTCAAGCACATGCCCTCCGCTCGTGGGTGTGCTCCAGTGACCCGACGCATTCACGCTCGGCGCAACCAGGCCGCGTTTCGACAGGGCCGAGAGATAAAGAAAATCGAAAGAGGCAATGCTTGCGCCCACCCTGTCCGGCGGCATGCCCGTCAAACGACTGCGTTCAACCGCCAGCTGTATCAGATTTAATTCGCCCAGGATCTCCAGTACGAGCCGGGCATCGTTCAGGTTGTACTCGACCAGCCGGGGCCGGTCCCGCTTGAACATTCTGACGATCTCGGCCGGGCGATCGTCGCCGGCGATGGTTTTTCCCTTCCCGAGGATCTCCCGGGCTGCTGCGTCAAGCGAGTAGCTCTCCAGCCGGACGAAGGCCCCGCGCAGCAGTTCTATGCCATCGAGCACCACGCGGCCTGGAACGAAAGCCTGATTCCGGGCGCGCGCATAGTTCGACGGCCGGAGCCTCAGCGCCTCGGGACCGCGGCCGATGTTCAGCGGCACGCCCAGACGCGAGGCGATTTTCAACATCACGGCGAGATCGAAATCAACGACATTCCAGCCGGTGATGATATCAGGATCCAGTTCACGAACACGCTTTACGAATCCCTGCAGGAGATCCTTTTCGCTCGGATAGGAAACGGCCTCCGGAGGACTCGCGAATCCTTTCGGAGTGAAGAGCAACACCTCCTCGATTCCGCAGCCGGCGAGCGCAATGGAGAGAAGGCGATTGGCTTGCGGATCCGTTTCGATGTCGATGGACAAAGTCGAAAGCAGGGGCGACCAGTCCGACGGCAATGCTTCCGGGTTCTCGAATACCGCGCCGATGTCGGCGCCGCGCTGTGGAGTTCCCCGAATTTCAACGGATCCGCGAATTCCGCGGTCGATGAGATAGCGTGTGGCGAAGGGAACGTCCGCCTCGAAACACTCGATCCCTTCGGAGGCGAGCTTCTCGCGCAGGGGCGGCACCTGCCGGGGCTCATCGACCTCGACCCGAACTACCGGCGCGCCAAGGAGCGTCGTGCGCGCAACCTTCTCAGCGCAGACAGCCATGCCCAGAGCGCGGGCGCGCCCGGCCTCCTCACAGCGAATGTAGAAGTGTGGAGTTTCCCGCGCATCCCGGATCAGAAACGACTCGCCGGATTCCAGCTTGCCGTAGATCAGGATCACCGGTCTCGCGTCCTCAATCCGGTAGGTACTCTGGAGAATAAAACCCCGGTGCATCACAATCTCCCGCTCCCGAATCTCCCGTATCGAGTAACATTATGCCGACTCCAGGGTTTTGGCAGGTATCCATTCTGCGCCGGAAAGCGCCCCGTCGCTTCAGATGGTGCGCATTTCCTGCCCTAATGAGAGAAACGAAAAGATCGGGCGCGCTCTGATCATAGTCCACGGTGCCGGACGCGATGCCGACAATTATTTTCGCACGGCACTGGCTGCTGCATTTCTTGCGGGTGCGCTCGAGGACACCATCGTCGTCGCGCCGCGCTTCGCATCCGACGACAGCAGGGGATGCCGAGACACTCTGGCGTCCGATGAGGTCAACTGGAGCTGTTCAGGGGACAGCTGGCGTTCGGGCGGCATGGCGGCCGGCAACCGGGAGCTGACATCGTATGACTTCATGGACCAGATCCTCCTGAAGCTGGCGCGCAAGGATGTTTTTCCCAATCTGAGGGAGATCGTGCTTGCAGGGCACTCCGCGGGCGGGCAGTTCGCCACCCGCTACGAGATGGCAAACAGCGTCCATGATAAGCTCGGCGTTCCGGTGACCTATGTCGTCTCCAATCCCTCCAGCTATGCCTATCCCGACGAAACACGCCCGGCGCCCGAAGGCACCGAATTTCGAGCCTTCAGCGATGCACGGAACTGCACGACCTACGACAACTGGCCCTACGGATTCCAGAAACGCACGGGATATGCCGCCAGGATCTCCGACGAGCAGCTGAAAAGGCAAATGGTCGCCCGTCCGGTTATCTATTTGCTGGGAGGCCTCGATACCCTGCCCCTGGGAGGATTCGACTCGTCGTGCCCGGCCATGGCACAGGGGCCCAACCGACTTGCGCGCGGCCAGACCTTTGCGAAATTCATCAACGGGAAGTACGAAGCCAGGCACAGGGTTCAGGTCATTTCGCTTTGCAGTCACAGCGCGCGCTGCATGTTTACCGCCGAGCCATCGCTGACCATTTTTTCCAAAACCGAAATGAGCATCCGCCGTTGCGGCAGCGCTCCACCGCAGCTGAGAAGAATACTGACCATCAGCAGGCAAGCAGGATTTTTCTGGCGGCTGCCGCATCGATTTTGCCGTGTTCTCCCAACTTCATCCCGCGGGCCGCCAAGCGGTCAGCGACCTTCCCGGCCGCTTCACGCGCTTCGATTTTGTAGTCTCTCAGTTTCGTCGGCATTCCGACCGAGTGGTAAAACACTTCCATCCTGCGGATGCCTTTGGCGGCCGCCCTTGCGTCATCCTTATCCGAAACGCGCCAAACCCTCCGGGCTTTTCGAGGCATCGGGGGCCTTCCTCGATCAGGGTCAGCAGAATGCCCTCCGCCTGCCGGTCCTGCACCGCGGCGCCGGCCGGGTAGGTGGCGTATTGCTCCATAACGTGCGTAAACGCATCGACGATGCCGTTGCGAACCTGCCTGGCGGGAAGCGAGAAAGTGACCGACGGGTCCAGGATGGCGAACTTCGGATAGCAGAGATCGCAGCCGAAGGCGAGCTTCTCCCGGGTACTCTTGCGCGAAATTACGGCAAAGCCGTTGGATTCCGATCCGGTGGCCGGCAAAGTCAGCACGGAACCGACCGGAAGCGCCGAGTTCACAGGAGCAGCTTTCGCCAATATCTCCCAGGGATCCCCGCCCTTATATTGTGAGGCAGCGGCGATGAACTTTGCGCCGTCAAGCACCGATCCGCCGCCGACCGCCAGGAGAAAACCAACTTTTTCCTGTTTGACGATTTGGACTGCTTCCAATAGCGTTTCATAAAGAGGGTTGGGCTGAATGCCGCCGAACTCCAGCGCCTTCCGTCCCTTCAATGCAGCCTTCACCTGGTTATATACGCCGTTGCTTTTGATCGATCCGCCGCCGTAGGTGATCAGGATCCGGTCTTCGGGCGAAATCAGATTGGCGAGTTGGGAAATCTGGCCTTTGCCGAACACGATTCGAGTGGGATTGTGGAAGCTGAAATTGTCCATCGTCGTTCTCCTGGGCAAGAGGTAATTTCCGGCTCTGAGACGCCACTGATGCGGCATAGCGAATACCAAATTATTGCAGGGGGGACCGTCAGGTCGCCCGAACAATTTGACGATCGGGAACCCGGCGGGCGACCTGACGGTCGCCCCTATATTTTCGCGCCAGATTCAAGGCGATTGAAGTCGTTATACCCGATCGACCCCGGCTCGTCGCCTGCGTCGACTTCACCGCCCTATCCTTCACCTGAAAGCGAGGGGTTTCAACCGTCCCCGATGGGGACACTAATATAACAGAAGCGCGGTTTATCGGGGTGCAGCGGCGTGACGACCGTGCTGGATACCAGAAACATAAAGGTTTACATCATCTAGATGCGTGACAAAAGCGCCACCGATTAAGCAAATTTTCGCGAATTTGATTTTTCACAAGTGCTATTGTGTGCTGGTGGCGGGCTTTTGTTCCGGTTCTCATGCCGCCTGGGGATGGGGCGTGTCGCACAACATCGTTGAGGTCTTGCAGAAGTACTGGGGATTCACGGGCTTCCTTCCCCTGCAGAAGGAGGCATTGGCCTGTGTCTGCGAAGGACGCGACTCGATAGTCGTTCTGCCGACCGGCGGCGGGAAATCACTCTGTTTCCAGGCGCCGGCGCTGCTCCTGCCCGGCCTGACCCTCGTAGTTTCGCCGCTTCTTTCCCTGATGAAAGACCAGGTCGACTCGCTGCTGGAGAACGGGATCCCGGCGGCGCGGCTGGACAGCAGCATGTCCCCGGGCGAGAAAAGCGAGATCTTCGGCAAACTGCGCGGGCGGGAACTGAAGCTCCTCTATGTTTCGCCGGAGCGCCTCCTGCTGGAGGGATTCCTCGACTTTCTCAAGACCAGCGGCATCGCCTCCATTGCCATCGACGAAGCGCACTGCGTCAGCATGTGGGGCCATGATTTCAGGCCGGAATACCGCCAGTTGCGGATTCTCAGGGAGGCGCTCCCGGGCATTCCCATCGGCGCCTATACCGCCACGGCAACCGCGCAGGTTCGGTACGACATCGAAGAGCAGCTGTGCCTGAAACAACCCGCCGTTCTGGTGGGAAAATTCGACCGGCCGAACCTGCTTTATCGGGTTCGGCGCCGCATCAACACGTTCAGGCAGGTCGGCGAAGTGCTGGAACGCCACCCCGGGGAGTCCGGCATCGTCTACTGCATCCGGCGCGCGGACGTGGAGGAAATGGTCGCTCACCTGGCCGGACGCGGCTGCCGCGTTGTCCCCTACCATGCGGGCATGGCCGATGAGGACAGGAAAAAGAGCCAGGATGCCTTCATCGAAGAGCGCGTGGACACGATCGTCGCCACCATCGCCTTCGGCATGGGAATCGACAAATCCAATGTGCGTTATGTCGTCCACGCCGGCATGCCCAAATCGCTCGAAAACTATCAGCAGGAGAGCGGACGCGCCGGACGCGACGGGCTGGAGGCCGAGTGCATTCTCTTCCACTCGGGCGGCGATTACCTGACATGGAAAAGCATTTTGGGCGATGGCGAGACGCAGGCGGGGGAAATTGCGCTGGCCAAACTGCGCCAGATATACCGCTACTGCGGCGGGGTTGCCTGCCGCCACAAGACCATCATCGGTTACTTCGGACAGGATCTCGAAAAGGAAAACTGCCAGGCGTGTGACGTATGCCTGGGGGAAGTGGAAGGGGTTCCCGATGCGCTCGTGGTTGCGCAAAAGATACTCTCCAGCGTTCTGCGCCAGGGAGAACGCTTCGGTGCGGATTACACCGCAGGAGTTCTGACCGGATCCCGGGAAGACAGGATCCTGGCGAACCGTCACGACCAGCTCAGCACATACAACATCCTCGATGGACACGGTAAATCCGTGGTGCGGGATTGGATCGAGCAGCTCGCGGAGCAGGAATGCCTCCAAAGGGTGGGTGAATACGGAGTGCTGCAGCTCACCGAAAAGGGCCAACGGGTGCTGAAGGGAAAAGAGCAGCCCCTCCTGCTCGCGCCGGCCAAGCAGAAGAAGAAAGCGGAGCCGAAAGTTCCCATCGCAAAGGATTCATGGGAAGGCGTGGACCAAGGTTTGTTCGAGGAATTGCGCAAACTGCGGCGGGATCTGGCAGACGAGCGCTCCCTGCCTGCCTACATCATTTTTGGCGACACAGCGCTGAGAGACATGGCCCGCAAGCGGCCCTCGTCTCCAGCGGCTTTCCTCCTTGTCCATGGAGTCGGCGAGAAAAAGCTGGAGCAGTACGGGGAAACGATGCTGAACGCGATCCGGGACTACTGCGTCAGGCGCTCGCTCGAAATGGACGCCCCCACAAATCCGCCACAAAGGCGCCAGGAAACCATGTTTAAAAAAAGATAGTTCCTGTTGTCCTGGCGCCTTTGCGGCGGATTTGGGAGATTACCGCTTGCCTCGAACGTGCCAGAAGAAATAGACCGGAACGCCCGTGAGCACGATGATCAGCCCCGGCCAGGTAAAAGCGGGCCGGACCCAGAGCAGATCCACCATGATGAGCGCAGCCAGAATCACGTAGAGCGCCGGAAGGACGGGATATCCAAACGCTTTGTAGGGACGCTCCAGATCCGGCCGTTTCCTGCGCAATACGAAGAGGGCGCTGACGGTCAGGACATAGAAGAGCAGATTTGCAAAAATGACATAGTTGAGGAGATCGCTGTAGGTCCCGCTCAGAGTGAGCAGAGCCGCCCAGACCGCCTGGATGACCAGGGAAAACACCGGGGTGTGGGTGCGGGGAGATACCTCGGCGACCTTCTTGAAAAACAGGCCGTCCTTCGCCATCGCGTAATAAACACGCGCGCCGGCCAGAATCAGCCCGTTCGTGCAACCGAAAGTCGAAATCAGGATGCAGAGGTTGATGAAGGTCAGTCCCAGGGGACCCATCAGGCTTTGCGACACGAGCGTGCCGACCCGGTCCTCCGGGGCGGAGGCGATGGCGCTCAATGGCAGAACTCTCAGATAGACAAAATTGACAGCCAGGTAGAGCACCGATACGGACGCGGTGCCCAGGAAAAGCGACAGCGGCAGGTTGCGTTTCGGATTGACGACTTCGCTTCCCGTAAAGGTTACGCTGTTCCAGGCATCCGAGGAGAAAAGAGATCCGACCAGCGCGGCGCCGAGAAGCGACAGCAGGGTCAGGTTGAAGGTCGTCGGATAGGATTCGTGAAAATTCGCCTGCACCGCTGCGGGGTTGCTCGGGAGCACAAAACCGAGCACCAGCAGAACGACCAGCCCGCCAACTTTCGCCACAGTAAAAATATTCTGGACCATCGCCCCTTCGCGCAGGCCGCGGCAGTTTATCCATGTGAGCACTGCGATGGCGACGATCGCGGCAAGTTGCTGGCTGGAGATGCTGTACCCAAGCGGCAGCGGAACCAGAATCCGGGTGGCGGACACCCAGGGCACGAACACCCCGAGAAACTTGGCAAAGGCCACCACCACCGCGGCGATCGTGCCGGTTTGAATCACCAGAAAGAAAGTCCAGCCATAGAGAAACCCGAATAGGGAGCCGTAGGCCTCTCGCAGAAAAACATACTGGCCGCCGGCGCGAGGCATCGCTGCCGCCAGCTCTCCATAACTGAGAGCCCCCACCACAGTCATCACTGCGGTAATGCCCCAGGCAAGCATAAGCATCCCGGGAGATTTGACGTCGCGGGCCATTTCGGCCGAGACGATGAATATTCCCGACCCGATCATGCTGCCGACAATAATGGCGGTCGCATCGAAGAGCTTGAGACCTTGCAGGAGCTGGTTGCCGCCACCTGCCGCGCCGGCAGTCTTTTCTTCCATGATCATAGAGCGTCCTTTCAGGAGAGGCTGCAGAGATTGGCGCATTATACCCGAAGGGCCCGGATATCCCACCCCGCACGCGGATTCGATGCTAGAATTTGATCCCGGGCGCAAGTCTTTCGAGAGAGCGGCGTCACGTCGCCGTATTCAATAATTCGCGAGGGTTGAATAGCTCATGAGCAACAGGAAGATCGGGATCGGAATTCTGGGATGCGGGAATGTTGCGCGGGTCCACGCCGAGGCAATCCAACTGGTGCCGGACCTGAAACTTGTCTCGGTCTGTTCGCGTTCTCGTGAATCAGCGGGACGTTTCGGCGAACGCTACGGCGTGCCGGCGTTGACTTCCCTTGAGGAGTTTCTCGGCGATCAAACCCTGCAAGCCGTCGCGATCTGCGCCCCCAGCGGCGCTCATGCCGAGCTCGGATGCGCGGCAGCTCGGGCTCGAAAGCATGTCCTGGTAGAAAAACCGATAGAGATTTCCACATCAAAAGCGGACGCGTTGATTGACGCCTGCAAAGGCGCAGGCGTCACCCTGGCCGTAAGCTTTCAATCCAGGCACCTCGATGCCCCGAGGCTTCTGAAATCGGCTGTGGAGAAAAACCGGCTGGGCAGGCTCATCATGGCGAGCGCCTACATCAAGTGGTACCGGACGCCCGAATACTATGCCTCGACTCCGTGGCGCGGCACTCTGAAAGGCGACGGCGGGGGAGCCCTGATCAACCAGGCGATCCACACCGTGGATCTGCTCCGTTGGATTCTGGGTCCGGTAGCCGGAGTTCACGCTTATTCCGGCAAGCTTCTTCACGGCGGAATCGAGGCCGAGGACACGCTGGCCGCGGCCATCCGCTTCCAGAACGGGGCACTGGGAACCATCGAGGCGGCGACATCGGTCTACCCCGGATTCCGGCGCAGATTGGAGATCACGGGCACGGAGGGGACGGTAATCCTGGAGGGGGACAACCTTACCACATGGGCGTTGCAAGACGGTTCCCCGAACCCGTCTCTATCCGCCGCAGAGATATCCAACGGTTCAGCCGACCCGATGGCGATCGATTGCGAGGGGCATCGCCGGGTGATGGCCGATTTTGCGGATGCCATACATCATCAACACAAACCCCTGGTCGACGGTAGCGACGGCCGCGAGTCCCTTGAGCTGGTCGAGTCTATCTACCGTTCCGCCGCACGGAACCATGTCTGACCGAAAGGATTGACCCGTTGGATTGAAAGGCCGGACAGCGCGTTTTCGAATTGCGGATTGCGGAATGAAATCTGCTGATGCCACTATTCGTTTTTCCGGCGCGCACATGGTAACTGACCAGCCCATCTCTGTCGCCATTTCATAATCCGCAATCCGCAATCCGCAATTCAAAGCGGCGTCATGCCGCCGCACTCCAAAAACGGGGCGGCTACGGAGTGGAGGCAAGTGACGCGGAGGCCGTTTTCAGGATGGACTCAAAGGCCTTGAGTTGCTTCGCAAGGAAGATCACAGGCTGGCGGTAACTCTGCAGGTATTGTCTTGTGTTGTCCCCCGCGACCATCGCCAGCGCGGTCTCAAAGTATGCGACAAATGGTTCGACCGCCGGGGAGGAACCTGTCTCGAGGACAGTCCGTTCCAGCTCAGTTAATCTGGCAAGTTGATCGTCCGGAACCCGGTAAGAGGGATTTTTGCGCAGCCTTTCCGAAATGATGTCGACAAGGTTGCGCAGCTTGCGCAAAACCTGGTCTGCCTGCCGAACGTTCACCAGAAACTTCTGCAGAGTTTCCGAAACGTCAAAGCCGGCGGGCGCGGCGTACACTTTCGCCAAAAGCGCCAGCGTCTCGCCGGCAATCTGCGCGGGGTCAGGATCCCGGCCATCCAGCAAAGCCAGCCAGACCGGCATCTGAAGACGCGAGCACAGGTCTGTGCTCCCCAGCGGGACACGGCCGACCGGCAGGAAATCGATGTGGTTCCCGGACCACAGACTGCGGTAGTGATCCGCGCCCTCGGGAGGGAGGTCAACGGCCGGTGCGCCCTCGAACTCCGCGAGCAGCGCATTCACCGCCGCCGACACATGCTCGACCGGGATGCGCCGAATGCGGCTCAGCTCCTCCCCGGTCCGCTTCCCGTAGTCCAGAATCTGCCGGGACTGAATGATCCAGTGACCGGATCCATAGGGACCGGTCTCGCGGAAGTATGCGGAGGATTCGAACATCGCCACAATGCGTACTCCCACCGCGGCCGCCAGGTGCATGGTCCCGGTGTCGTTGGTTACGAGCACCTTGCACCGCTCGAGCAGGGCGGCCAGTTGAGGAATGGTCGTCCTCCCGGCAAAAGACCGCGCGCCTGGAATTTGACCGGCAATGCTCTGGGCCAGTGGTTCCTCGTCCCTGGAACCGAACACAAGGATGCGGGCCCCATGCCGCTCCGTCAGTTCCCGTCCGAGTTGCACGAAGCTGTCCACGGGCCAGCGTCTTTCGACGTTGCTTGCGCCCGGCTGGAAGCCGATATGGCAGGCGCCGGCCTGGCTTTCCCCGAGCCATTGCGATGCCTGAGCCCTGCACTCTCCATCGACCACAAACCGCGGGGCGCCTCGCGTCGCCGGGCCGCCCGAGAGGTGGGCGTACACATCCGCCAGATTCAGGAGATTGAGATCACGGTACTTCAGCAGGCTCAGGAGGTACAGGCTCCATGGATCCCTGGCGACCATCTTGTCCGAAGCATCGATGGCGAGGCCCCGGAGGAGTTCCGGCCCAAGCGCAACCACCAGCCAGCAGCTGAACCGGTCGTGAGTCAGATTCACGACGGAGAGAAATCGACGACGTTGCAGCGGCTCCAGCCAGGTGCGGGCGGCGTCGAGTTTTGCCACCGGATCGGATGAGGGCGATCTCAACATCTCGCGCGGCGGCTGGTAGAGCAGGAGTTCATCGACATCGGGATTGTCCCGGAAGGCCGGAGCAAACGACGGGTGCGTGAGCACGACGATCCGGTCTTGAGGGTGGCGCTCCCGCCAGGAGGCAATCAGCACAGTGGATTGCACGCAGTCGCCGAATCGGCACAGCTGCAGAAAGAGCGTCTCGGACATAGCGTTCAGAAGCCCCCTATCATCTCCCGGGTCAGATTGCAGAGCACGGTGAAACTGGAAGGGGGTCTCTGGTGCAGGAAATGTTCCGTGATGTCGCGGATGCTGATTTGCTGGTCCGCGGCCAGCGTCGCAAGCCAGGAATGCAGTTCCGGGTATGCGCGCGCCCGTTCCAGGATCGTGCCGACGCTGAATGCGGCGTCCGGAACGCTCCCTGCCATCAGCCGCAAATACACCGTATGGCGCGGGCCGCCGATCCATTTCCGCCAGAAGCTGAGGTTGTCCTGGTATCTCGTCTTCTGCCGTTCGGGATCAGGCGCAGCAGCCAGGTCCCCTTGGTGGAAAATGAAAGATTCCGCGCCCGTATAGCCGACCGTAAATCCGGACTCTCGCGCCAGAAGGCAATAGTCGCTGTCGGCATAATAGGTGGCCAGGCCCGAATCCATGAGGCCGATCCGCTCCGGAAGGTCCCTGCGAACCAGGGCGCTGCGGAAGGAAAGCCACCGCTCTTCGGAGGGAATCTTCCATTCGGCGCGGCTGCAGAGGCCGGATTTGTGCCGGGGCTCTGGAAAACAGTCGAGCGCGCCGCCAAAAATAATCTCGTCCTTCAGATCGCTGCGCCGCACCTGCTGGGCTGTGATCGCCCAGTCACGCTCCCGCGCGCATCGCTGCAGGACTTCGAGCGCATGTTCGAATTGCGCCCGGGATTCGAATTCGGTGTCATTTTGGAGAAGCCAGGCATAGCGGAGCGCCGGAGGCAACTCCAGGAGCCTCTTCAGACCGACATTGCAAGCCGCAGTGAAACCGCGGTTTTGAGAGTTGTTGTTGATGATCAGGAAAGAATATCGGGGCTGCTCGATCAGCGTGACCTGTGCGCTTATGCCGCCGGCCGGCAGCCGGAATCCCATGGACGCAAAGAGGCCATAGACCAGAGGGTCCGGGCCGTAGTGCGGTATGACGATCAGTGTCGATTCCAAGGGAAACCCTTTCAATTCAAAGCCTGGTTGAGGTGCGGCGGCCTGATGCCGCATTCTGGGTGTTGGGTCCTGGGTGTTGGGTCCTGGGTGTTGGGTCCTGGGTGTTGGGTCCTGGGTGTTGGGTCCTGGGTGTTGGGTCCTGGGTGTTGGGTCCTGGGTGTTGGGTCCTGGGTGTTGGGTCCTGGGTGTTGGGTCC
>Ga0315273_10002677_pt1 | contig 21134 bp, 21 predicted proteins | sample YL17G02_0_MG_FD_205753 | JGI IMG/M metagenome (GOLD analysis project Ga0315273, IMG submission 205753) | Sediment microbial communities from Yellowstone Lake, YNP, Wyoming, USA - YL17G02_0 | ecosystem: Environmental > Aquatic > Freshwater > Lake > Sediment | place: USA: Wyoming | collected... | reverse complement strand
ACTCGGGCTTGTCGTGGAGGAAGACGACGGCGAGACCGAACATCAAACTCGGGCCGACGATCCAGTTTTGGACCAGCGAGAGCGTGAGCACCTTCACGTTGCGAAAAACCGGGCCCATCTCCTCGTAGCGCACCTTGGCGAGAGGCGGGTACATCATGAGGATAAGCCCGATGGCGATGGGAATGTTGGTCGTCCCGACCTGAAACTTGTTCCAGAATCCCGCGACGGAGGGGTTGAGGTATCCGGCGAGGACTCCAAAGGCCATCGCGAGGAATATCCAGAGCGTCAGGAACCGGTCCAGAAAGGATAGTCTGCCTTTCCCGTTGGCAGCCGCGGCTGTCGCGTTTCGCGTCATCTTTTGGCGTCCTCCTCGGTGTTCGTCAATCTATCGGGCAATGTCTCCACAAACGCCTTGATCTCGTCCCTCACCGGGCGGTAGTGGCTAAGCGCTTCCTCCTCGGTCTTCGCGTCTCTGGCGAGATACGGAGGATCGTCGAAGCTCATGCGGACCCTGCGTGCATTGCCCGGGAAGACAGGGCAACTCTCGCGGGCATTGTCGCACACCGTGATGACGAAGTCGAACTCGACACCGGCGACTTCACGAACGAGCTTCGATCTTTGACTCGAAATGTCGACGCCCTTTTCAGCCATGGCTTTCACCGCCAGGGGATTAAGCCCGTGCGATTCTCCACCCGCCGAATACGGTTCGATAAGATCTCCCTTCAACACCCTCGTCCAGCCCTCCGCCATCTGGCTCCGGCAAGAATTCCCCGTGCAGAGGAAGAGAATTTTCAATTTCCGCAACCCGTCCTGCATGACTCCTCCCTATGGGATCCCAGTGTGTCTCGGACCACGCGCCGTCCGCGATCCGCAAGGGCCACCGCCGTGGCGAACGACAGGCTTGTCTTCCGCACACCGCCCTGGCCGGTGAAGAAAAGGAAGCGCCGAGCGGCTTGGACAAACACCTCAAAGCTGTTGGCGGGACTTGTCATGACGTCGCGTTGTTGCCGCCGTCAACCCCCGCCAGCACCGCGAGTTCCCCCTCGCTTGGCGTTGCCCCGCACACACCCGATGAACAGCACGTGGGCGGATCGAACACTTCCAGCTTCAATTTCTGTTCTCCTCTACTCTCCTGGTTCGCGAAGGCTTCGCGGGAGAACAGCATTCACCGTCTCCACAACAGGTCTCCTGGCCGGTAATCAAGCCGTTGATGATCGCCTCGGCGCATCCGACGCCGCTCGCGACGACAATCGCATCGACCGGGCAATTCAGGGCGCACGCCCCGCACTCGATGCAGGCTTCGCGATCCAGGAGATGAGCCTTCTTGCTCTCGATGGCGAACACGCCGTGCGGGCAGACAACCTCGCACATTCCGCAGCCCGTGCACCGGTTGACGTCGAGTTGGAGAGAGATGTCACGAGACAAGTACTTCATCATGACTCTTTCACCATGTCGCCAAGAATCCACCCACCGTCCACGCCACCAATCCTATCGCGCCGACCGCGATCTGCGCGGGAAGCGCCAGACGCACCTCCCGGCGCACCCCGGACGGCGACGTGAATGTCGTCGCGCCGGTGAAGTTGAGGAGCATGTGAGAGGCGCCCGCCGTAACCAGCAGGATCCAGCCCGTGCTCTGCAGAACGGACCAGTCGGTGCCCGCCACCCACACACCCAGAGCGGCAAGTCCCGCGCCCAGGCAAGCCCCTTTGATCGAGAAGGCGCGTGTCGGCAAACACGGGAGTAGTAGCGGGCCAAGAATGCCGGCAAGCCCGTACGACAAGACCCACAAGAGAAACACCCGCGCGCCGCGATTCCACGCCGTTGACCAGAACGGACCTTCGGCGGAGACGCCCGCGAGCGCCGGGAGTGCAAGGCCGGAAAGCAGCATCTTCCTGAAATGAATCACCAGTTCCAGCCACGCCACAGTGAACCTCTCAAACCATCGAAAGCGCACCCGGCGCATGTCCGGTGTCGCTTGGAGACCGGCTTCCACGAATGCGGCGATATCTCCGGCATAGACTGGACCGTATACCACTGAGAAGCCGGTCTGCTTTTTGATTTCGTGGGCCGCGATACCCGGGGCCGCCAGTTGGGGCAGAATGAGGCGGCGGTGTGTCACGCAATCATGGAGGCGACATTCGCGGATCTTGCGGACCACTTCATCCGTTCCGAATGTGCCTTTGCCGGCGGCGCACCAGACGTTGATGCCCTTTGTGTCCAGCGCCATAATCCACGCGCGCATTCCAACCAGCGAACGCCGCAAATGATCGAACGATAGCTTGTAGTTTGCCGAAACGAATACCGGCGAATCCGGTCCTGGCGATCCGAATGTGTACAAGCCCGGTGTCACAACGTAGCGCTTCCGACGGATGCCGATCCTCACACCGACGGCACCAACATGGTCGCCGAATGTCCATTCAGGCACAGCGTGCCCGACGTACCCTCCTCCATCCACGTTGGTGAGACGCGAACAGGGTGACTCGCTACTGTCCGTTTGAGCTATTCCAATCATTAGAAGGTCATGAGTAAATAGAACCCAGTGCAGACGAGCAGAACCCCGGCGACGACTCGGATCGCCGCATCCGCTTTCTTCGCCTTGATGGATGCCTTCCCAAACGAAACTCCGAACAGGATGGCACTGAGTGGCAGGCTAAAGCCGAGCGCGAACGCGGCCATGAGGACCATGCCCCACAAGGCGTGGCCCTGCAACACCGCCGCGCCGAGTATGATAAAAATCCCGGGGTTGCACGGCAGCGAACAGGCCGCCACACCCCCACCCAGTAGTGCCCCTACCACCGCCACGCCCAACGCCCCATGGTCCGCAGATCGCGCCTCCGTTTTTTGGAAAACGTTCGGCAGTCTCAACGGCAGCAGCCTGAGCGCGGCCAACCCGAGGACGACCGCGAGGACCCCCGCGAAGAGTTTCCAGTACCCGCCGAGCATCGTCTGCGCCACCTGCCCGACAAAACCGGCCACATACCCCAGAACGACGAGCGCCAGCGTCGTGCCGATCATGAAAAAGCAGGCGGACACCAATGCCATCCGCCGATTGACAACTTCCCGCGTACCGGAATAGGCCACCAGCATCCCCATCGCCGGCAAGGTGCAACACGCGCTCGCCACGGCGCTCACCAATCCCAACAGGAAAGCCAGAGGCAATGCCGTCGGTCCCCCAGACGCTGATTGAAGTGTGTTTGTGATGGTTTCGATCATGTCGAGCTCGCGCTACTTGCACACCTTGCTACCGCCGCCTCCGGAGGGACAGCATCCTCCGGATCCTGCGGCGCTGGAGGCAGCCACATATCCCTGAATGAGCTTCCATTCGGTAATGTCGCCGGAGACTGTGTTCATCCCGCGACCCTTGACCATCGCGAGCACTCCCGGCACAGCCTTTGCCGTTGCGAACTGCTCGTAGTCGCGTGAACTCGTCTTCAGGGTGAAGATGCCGAACTTAATTCCCAGGGTGGATTCGAGCTTCATCGCAGCCCCCCGTACTTGCTCCGTAGGCGCGTTGGCAAGTGTCCCGTTTTTTTCCGGCAAGAATACGAAAACGGCGTCTTTACTACCGGCAATCGCATTCAGATCGGAAAGCGCTGCGATTTCCTTTCCAAGAATGGCCTCCGAGGTGATCGGCTCATCGATCGAGGGTGAAGCAGACACGGCGTCCGCTACGGGCGCTCGTTCAGCCGTTGCAACCGCCGCAAAACCGGACGCCGCTTTGACCGGTGAGGCCTCGTGGTTCTTGATCGTCGCCCGGGCGACGAATGCCGCGGCGGCAACCAGCACGATGACCCCCACGATCCAGCGTTTTCGACCCGAAGGGCCAGCGGGATGGCAGCCGCACTCGGGGCCGCAGGCTGAGGCTTGTTGCTTCAACAATTCCACGTTGTCGGATGGTTGTTTCTCATCATCTCTTGTGGTCATCGAACGTTCCTCCTCGTGTTGAAGCACCGACCACAACCTGTTCCTTCGTCCGCCCGTCCATCGTTTCGCACACCGAATTTGCCGCTCCAATATCCTTCCCGCTTGAGATCCGCAATCCTTGAGAGGCTATGTTCACGACTTGCAGAATAGTCTTTGGCAAAGAGCCTCCAGATTTTCGCCGCTGATCCTCTTGAGATGTTTCCGATCGTCGGCAATTCGGGAATTGTTCTCCAGATCCTTGAACAGCAGCGCGAGCACCTTGCCCGCCGAGGGGGTTCTGAACTCTTCGGACAGACGGTAGTATATCCAGCGTCCTTCCTTCCGGCTGTCCACCAACCGCGCCGAGCGAAGAATGGCCAAGTGCTTCGAGACGGTAGATGGCGCCAGACCCAGCAACGCTATGATCTGACATACGCACAATTCTCCGTTCCTTAGAGCACAGAGCGCGCGCAGGCGATTTTCATCGGCCAGGGCCTTCAGAATATCCATGACCTCGTGCAACTCAGCGCCTCCATTTCGATATATGGCGAATTATAACATACAAACCGCCAGCTGGTGAGAAAGAAAACGAATACCCGTAAGACCCTATTGCCGGAATGAGTTCCATCGGTCGTCCATTCGTACTCCTGGCCCATTCGCTTGGTTGCGGACGATCCTGGACAGAACCTGGCCGCGGGATGTACTGTTGCACCCCAGTCCACCGAAGCGACAAATGCATCACATGGCTACGACAGTTCTCGTTATCTTCCTGCTCGTCTACGTGGGGATGCTGCTCGGCCGGTATCCCCGTCTTCAGCTCGACCGCACGGGAATCGCGCTCCTCGGTGCGATCGCACTTCTGGCCACAGGTGCGCTTCGTTTCGAGGAGGCGGTAGCCGCCGTCGACACGAGGACACTCGCGCTTCTCTTTGGACTCATGGTGCTCTCGGCACAGCTCCGTCTCGGGGGATTTTACACCGAGGTGACGCGCCTTCTAGCGGCTCTCGGCTTGTCTCCGAAGTGGCTTCTCGCAGTTCTCATACTCGCGGTCGGCGGTCTCTCAGCTGTCTTCAGCAACGACATCGTGTGCCTGGCTGTGACACCCGTTCTCGTCGATGCGTGCCGGCGCCGGCGGCTCGATCCCGTACCGTACCTGCTGGGACTTGCGGCCGCCGCCAACGTGGGCTCTGCCGCCACGCTCATCGGCAACCCGCAGAATATGTTGATCGGGCAGACCCTGGGCGTGTCCTTCGCCGGCTACCTCGCGGACGCCGGCCTCCCGGCTCTGGTGGGACTCGCGGCGACGTGGGCGGTGATCGCTTTTCAGCACCGCGGTCGTTGGGTTCTCGCGGCTCCGCAGGACGCTGAATACGAAGACCCGCAGCCGTTCGATCGCTGGCAGACTACGAAGGGACTCGTTGTCGCGCTCGTTGTACTCGTCGCGTTCCTCTCAACTTCGTGGCCCCGCGAGATCGTCGCGCTGGCCGCAGCCGGATACCTGCTCACCAGCCGAAAGCTTCACTCGCGATCCATGCTCGGGCTGGTTGACTGGCAGCTCCTGGTGCTTTTCATCGGACTCTTCATCGTGAACCACGCGCTCGAGCAGGTCGGCCTTGTCGCCGCGGCCGTCTTGGGGCTCGAGGCACACGGAGTGCACCTCGACCAGCCTGCGTGGCTCTTCACACTGACTGCGTTCCTGAGCAACGCCGTCTCGAATGTGCCCGCCGTGATGCTGATCTTGCCTTTAGCACATCATCCACGAGCTGCGTCGATTCTCGGTCTCTCGAGCACGCTTGCAGGAAATCTCCTGATTCCCGGGAGCATTGCGAACATCATCGTCATCGACATCGCGCTCCAGCGGGGGATCGCAATAGACTGGCGGCGTCACGCGCGCACCGGCATCCCGGTGACGCTAGTGACGCTCGCGCTAGCGGCAATCTATCTTTGGTTGCGGAGCGTCTACTAGCGGGCGCGAGCGATTTACTTCCCCGCTTCCGGTTTGAGCCACTGATCCAGCCAGCCGATCACGGTCTCGTGCCACTGGATGCTGTTGTGAGGCTTCAAAACCCAGTGGTTCTCGTCGGGAAAATAGAGCAGCTTGCTCGGTATCCCGCGGCGTTGGAGCGCGGTGAACGTGGACATCCCCTGCGTCTCGACGACACGAAAATCCTTCCCGCCGTGGACGACGAGCATCGGCGTCTTCCAGTTGCCCACGAAGTTCACGGGGTTCTGTTTCTCGTACCCGTCAGGGTTGTCCCACGGCGTGCCCATGTGGTCCCACTCGGGGAACCAAAGTTCCTCCGTGTCGTAGTACGCCGCGCGCTCGTCGAGATTGCCGTCGTGGCTGACGAGGCACTTGAATCCGTCGGGCCAGTTCCCCTCGATCCAGTTGATCATGTACCCACCGTACGACGCCCCAAGCGCACCTACGCGATTCCCGTCCAGCCATGAGTACTTCTCGAGCGCCGCGGCAAGACCCTTCTTGAGGTCCTCGAGCGGTTTGCCGCCCCAATCGCCCCGAATCGAATCGGTGAACTTCTGACCGTATCCGGCCGAGCCGTGGAAATCCACCATCACCACCGCGTACCCCGCTCCGGCATACGCCTGGGGATTCCACCGGTAGTGGAAATCATTGCCGAAAGAACCCTGAGGGCCTCCGTGGATCAAGAAGGCCACCGGGTACTTCTTCGAAGCATCGAAAACGGCCGGTTTGACCACATAGCCGTGCACCGTTTCATCGTTCCAGCCCTTGAACGTGAACTGTTCGGTCTCACCCATGAGGGTGGAAGCCACTTTCTCCGTGTTGATCTTCGTGATAGCGCGGAGATCTTTTCCGTTCGTCTTGACAGAGTAGAGCTCGAGAGGAGATCTCAGGTGGTCCATGCCGAAGACGATCCGGTCACCCGCGAGAGAGGGAGAGCGAATCGTTCCGTCCTTGACGAGCGTCGCCGCTTTGCCGGAGCCGGCGTCGATCGCGAAAAGCGAAACCTGACCGAAATTAGACGACGTGGTGAAAATGCTCTTTCCGTCTTTGCTCCAGACGATGTCGCCCGGGGAACGGTCCCACTCTTCCGTGAGAACGCGCTCTTTGCCTGCCGGCCACGGCCGCAGCACGATCCTCGGCCGGTCGGACTCGTACCCGGGCTCCTTCATAGCGAAATAGGCGAGCGTCTTGCCCTCGGGAGAGAAGACCGGATGCGTGTCGGACGCCTCGTTGGCCGGCGTGAGGCACTCGGGGGATTTGGACCCATCGATCGGCGCCAGATAGAGATCGAGATCGGTGGACCACGCTTCGCTTCGCCCCACATCGCACGCGGTGAAAATGATCGACCGGTCATCCGGCGTGAACGCAATCTCCTCGGCTCCGCCAAATGGCTTGGGCGGGCTGTCCGCGTCCATTCCCTTCATGACGTCGATCGCGTCGCCGCCCTCTGCCGGCATCACGAAGATGTGCGAACGGCGTCCGTCCTCCCACGTGTCCCAGTGACGGACAAAGAGCTGATCGAAGAGAAGACCGGTGCTCTTCCTCTCCTCTTGCTCTTTGAGCTTCTTTTTGGTGCAATCGATATCCTCGCACGACGCGAACACCTCCATGGCGAAGGCGAGGTGCTTTCCGTCGTGAGAGACAACAAGGTTGTCGGCGTCGAGTGGGAGCTCCACGACCTGCTCGGCTTCCCCTCCCGCTAGACGAATCCGCCAGATCTGTGACGAACCTGACCGGACCGATACGAAGTAGAGGCTCTTGCCGTCCGGTGACCACCGGGGATTCCAGTCGCCCGCCGGATCGGTGGTGAGCTGCTTCAGCCCCGAGCCATCCACGCCCACGAGCCAGATATCCGTCCGGCCTCTGTTGGCTTCGAGATCGGTTTTTCGCAGGACGAAGGCGATCGCCTTGCCGTCGGGCGAGACCTGAGGATCGCTGATCCGGTCCATCGCCAGCATGTCATGAACCGAAAACGCGTGTGTGTCGCGCGCATTCACTCGAGGACACGTGCCCACGAGAATCGCGCCCACAATGAACAGAGCCGCGCACGCTCTTCTCAACATTGCTCTCTCCTCCCGTCGTTTGAGCTGAAACTGCATGAGTACCGCCAATCGCCCAACTCCATTTCAAAAAAACTGGTCATCATGACGTGCTGGCCCGTCCCGGAATCACCGTTCTGACGACCCATCGCGAAAGCCAAGGAAATCTGGCGCCGAGCGAGACCAGCCGACTCCCCAACGACGGGTTCCGGAGGACCGGCGAAAAGACACGGTTGACACGAAAGCGGCTGCCGGTTCCAGCGGCGCCCGCGCCAGTCCCGTCTCGCTCGCCGATAAGACGCCGGGCGGTTGCGATACCGTCCCCCAGAGCGTACCGAATCCCCTCACCGGTGAAGGGTTCCACGGTCTGACTCGCATCCCCGATCAATGCCGCATGCGGATCGTCCAGTGAATTACAGCGAGGATTGATGGGAGATGTCTTCATGATTTTCCCGACTGGATTCAGATCCAAGAAACGCGCGGCCGCCACCGGGTTCGACCAAAGTGTTCTTTCGAGAAAACTTCGAAAATCCGCCGTTGCGAGCGACGCCAATTCCGGTCTGGTGACCATCGACACGTTGGTATGCCGTCCGTCCACGGCAACAAGGCCGCAATAGCCGGCGTCGAACAGATACATTTGCAGGGCCCCCGCGATTTCCGGATGCGGGGCGGTGTGCCACTGCACACCGACACGATCGTTGTTGTTCTTCTGACCATTCCGCCGTCCGGGAACCTCTCGCCTCGCGGTCAGGTGACCGGCAGTCGTCGAGTTTCTTCCATCCGCCCCGACAAGATAGCCTGCCGTGACGCTCGACTTTTCACCGGTCTTTCCATCCCGAAACTCGATTTGCCAGCACCCGTCCCACGCCACGCGCGTGACCGTAGTCCCGTCACGGAATTCAACACCCGCGCTCTGGGCCGAGCGGACCAGAATGTGATCGAGCACGTCCCGACCCATCGAAAAGAAACATCGCCCTCCCTGTCTTCCGACCTCCACACGTATTTCCCTTCCCTCTTTGTTCGTCACGGAAATCGCCGCGATCCGGTTTTGAATGCACCGCTCCACCTCATCCGCCACACCCAGCGTATCGAGGGCGCTCCAGCATCTCGGATTGACGGTTTCGCCGCAGATTTTTGGCCGCGGAAACGAAGCCTTGTCGCAGAGCAGAACGCGTAGACCCGCACGCCCGAGCAACGCGGCGCAGGCAGAGCCCGCGGGGCCGGCGCCCACGATTGCTACGCCGTAGGTCGCGGTTGTTGTACTCGAGTCATTGATCATATCGACCCAACAAGAGAACTGAGTTGATGCCGCCGAAACCAAACGAATTGGAGAGAATATAGTCCACGCGCGCCGGCACGCCCTGATTGGGCAGATAGTTGAGGTCGCATTCGGGGTCCGGGACCTCATAATGAATGGTGGGCGGGAGAAATCCGCGCCCGAATATCATCGCGCAAATCGCCGCTTCGACGGCGCCAGAAGCCCCGAGCGCATGACCATGCATCGACTTCGTTCCGCTTATCGGAATCCTGTACGCATCCTCGCCAAAGACTGTCTTGATGGCCATAGTCTCGATCTTGTCGTTCAACGGTGTGGAGCTGGCGTGTGCGTTGATGTACCCGATGTCTTTCGGCTGCAGACCCGCCTGAGAAAGAACATCCGACATCGTACGGGCGGCACATTCACCGTCCGGGCGCGGTGCCACCATATGAAACGCGTCGTTGCTGCACGCATAACCCAGGACCTCGCAATAGATGTCCGCACTACGGCGTCGCGCGTGACTCAATTCTTCCAGAACGAGAACAGCTGCTGCCTCTGACATGACAAAACCGTCACGCTTTTTGTCGAACGGCCGGCATGCGAGATCCGGATTCGGATTCGTCGACATGGCCCGTATGATGGCGAACGCGCTGAAGGTGAGACCGACGAGCGGCGCCTCCGCGCCGGCGGCGATCATCGCGTCGGCGTACCCGTCCCGGATGTAACGAAAGGCCTCCCCGACGGCGATGGTTCCGGACGAACAGCTGTTGGAGTTCGCGTTGCTGGGGCCGCTGAATCCATATCGGATGGCCACGTTGCTCGAGCCGGACCCGCCGAACACGATCAACGCCAGACTGGGATCAACCGCCCGTATTCCCTGACGCACGTATTTCTCGTGTTGCGTTTCCGCACCCGCCACACCGCCCAGTGCCGTCCCCATCGTCACCCCGATTCTTGCGTCGGGCCGTCCCGCGTCGTACGGCAGACGGGCATCACGTATCGCCATGTCGCTCGCCGCCAGCGCGAACTGCGCGAATCGATCCATTCTTCGGGCAAACTTCGCGTCGAAATAATCCAGTGGGTCGAAGTCCCTGATCTCCCCCGCCACTTTGACGTTGAGATCGGAGTGATCGAATCGTGAAATCTCTCGCACCCCGGATCTTCCGCCTGCAGCCCCTTCCCACAAACCCTCCTTGCCGTGGCCGATCGGCGTTATCGCTCCGATCCCCGTGACCACCACGCGTCTACTTTCCATAGGTACCTTCAACGTAGAGTTTCATGTGCTTCAACGTCCGATCGGCGATGTGGTGGACGAAAAATCGCCCGATGATCTGGTCCGCGATGAACCCACCGATCACGGGAATATCGAGCTTCAGGTCGTGACGTATTTGGACCTGAACCGAGTCCTTGTCGGGTTCGAACGTCCAGACCACATCCATTCCCCGGGTGAACGATTTCAAGTGATGGAAGCGTACCACACGGTGTTCTCTGTCGATCACTTGCTCCGACGTCCAGCTGACCGGAATCCAGCCCCGTTTGGCGGCCATTCTGACCACGTTTCCGGACGGCGACTTGTTCGCATAGACGACCCAACGGTAGTGAGGAAGGATTTCGGGCCACCGCGACAAATCAGACGCGGTTTCGAACACGCGGTCGAGAGGAGCTTTCATTTGAATGGAGTTTATGGTGGTCACGGATGCACCCCGACGAGAATCAGACGGAAGAAGACCTGCCTCTTGACGACGAAGGAATGGAGCCCCGCTTCCCGCGACATCGCGGTCAACTCACTCACTGTGAACGCGCGTAGAACGGACGCATACGAATCATGCCGTGTTATGGGGTTTGTCGTTGCCAAGTGCCCGTAAAGCCACGCGGCCCACGCGCCAAAACGGGAGCGGTCGAGGTCGTTTACGACAAAGCCAACGCGTGCGATTCGATTCATTTCGAACAGAATATGAACCGCATCGCGCCGGGAGAAGTGATGGATCGCTGAGGAACAAAGGACGATATCAAAGCTCCGATCCGGGAAAGGCAGCGAGAGAATATCCATCTCGTCGATGGTGATCTCTGGAAAGTTCGCCGCCATTTTGCGGGCGGTCTCGATCATAAACGGGTTCTTATCCACGGCCGTGATACCAACGCTTCGACCCAGCCGTCTCATCCTTTTGGCCAATTCAACCGCACAGTCCGCCGACCCCGTGGCGAGATCGAGGACTTCGATTCTCGCCCCTTGGACGACCCCGTCTATCAACGGGGCAACGCAACGCCGAACCGCCCGCAACCCGCCAAACCAGTTGTTGATCGTTCGCAAATTCCCGAGGTCACCGGCGAGAAGGTCCGCATCGATACCTGTCCGGTCCATCATCTCGGGATTGTGGGGATCGTAATGTCGTTCCGGGATCAAGAAACTCAACTTTGCCCGCACCTCTCGTTACCCGCTTGTCGCCGGATACGATTCTAGTGGGCGCGCTCGTCATATGCAACCTCATATCCATCGCCTACCAACGGGCGGCGTTTCGCCCGTACATCAACGAAGGCCCGCGCCAGCGAACTTCCGCTCTGCCCGGCTGGTTCGCGCGCGAGGCTCGCGGTTGAAACGATGAATGTTTTCCTTTGCTTTTTGCCGGCATGAACCTATATTCGGACCACGCGCGAATGAACAGACGATGTGCTCCGCCGAAGCACGCATGCGCATCTCTTCACAAGCATCCTCGCGCGAACTGAACGTTCATCGAGGGCAGACGGATGAGGCAATCAGTTCTACTCGTCACTTCTCTCTCAGCGTGCCTCTGTTTCTCGACCTCCAGTGCCGTCACGCTCAATCTGAAATCCGGCCATGTGCGGTACAACGTGCGATTGAAGACGCTGGGTGTCGGCGGGGACAACGTGTCCGCGATAAACCGGGGCGTCATCGGCAAGGTAACGGTCACCGATGAAGGACGTGTCGAAGGCGGGCTCATCGTGCCTGTTGTCGGGTTCGATTCGAACAACTCCAAGCGGGATAAGGACGTCGCGAACATTCTCAGATACAAGCGGCACCCGGCCATCACTTTCGAGGTGGTGGAGACCTCCCGCGCTGACCTGCAACGGATCCTGCATGGGGACAGCGGCACGGCGAATGTCAAAGCGAGAATATCCGCAGCCGGCGGATCGAAGATATACGACATCGTTCTAGGCTTTCGGCCCGAGGGGCAGGATGCCGTCCGGCTCACGACGCGAATCGACGCCAAGTTCACCGATTTTGGGATCGACCCGCCGAGATTGGGACTGATTCTGAAAACGGCCCCGGATCGAATCGAGCTCAGCGGCGACCTTGTTTTCTCGATCGAGAAGGAGGAACAGAATCGACCATGAGAACCGTGCCTGCCGTTGTCTCCCTGATGTTAGTGATGTCGATGGTGCCCGCGGCAAGAACGTCCGCGCAAAACGCAAGCGCGTTCCAGCTTCTCTCGCCCATGGAACAGACCGCACCGCCTGATACCGTTCGCAACCGCGCGCTCGAGGACATGCTTTCGGAGTTCCAACAAAAGCCGGAAACGAGAACGCTCCCCTACGAGTCATGGACGTTCACCGCCCACCGCTACTTGGGGTACGCGATCGTCGCGGCGACCGCGACGCAGGTGATTCTGGGGTCGATGACCTGGGACGCAAGAAAAGCCGGCAGGGAACCTGGAACGAAAACGGCCCACAAGTATGTCGGGTACACGACCGCCGGACTGTCTCTCGCACAGGCGTCTCTGGGATATACGAATTTCTGGAAGCTCCGTGACAAGGAGTCCGGAAAAACAAAACGGATCGTCCACCTTGGGTTGTCGACGCTGGCGACCGCGGGGTTTGTGACCGCCGCGGTAATCTCGTACAACGCGCGGCAAGACATCAACGACGGCACGGCAGCCGCGGAGGGAAAGACATTCGATGATCTGTACTCGAATCATCGAACAGCCGGAATCGTGTCGGCCGTTTCCGTCCTGTTCACGGTAGCCGTCATCGAATGGTGAGCGTACATCGTGAGATCGAACGCAACTCAAAGGAGAAAACCATGCGGACTACAATCGTAGCAGCTGCCTTCATCGTCATGCTGGCAAGCGTGCTGGGGTGCGGAAGCGACTCGAACGACATCGTCAAACCGAAACCCTCGAGGGAGCACTTCAAGCGGGTCCAGATGCAGGACAACGTCTTTTCGCCGGTAGACCTCGTGATCAGCGTGGGCGATACAGTACAATGGGAAAACGTGGGAAGCAATCCTCACACGAGCACGAGCGGGGCGGGATGCACGGCGGACGCACTGTGGAATTCGGGTACGCTCTCATCAGGACAAAAGTTCATGGCGATATTCGACGCCTCCCACATCAATCAGACCGGCGCGCTACCCTATTTCTGCACCTTTCACTGCGTCCTCAACATGAAGGGCACTGTGACGGTCAACCCCTAAGACCGTATCGCTCGAACCTGGGCGCCGCACCGCGCTGGACGTTTTGCGAACCATTCCGGTCGCCGCCAAGTGAGTTCGATGAATCGTCCAGCCGGGTTCCTCGGGCTGGTCGAAGTTGGAAATCGGCGTGTTGCAAACGCTCCGTCACGCCAAACGACCTTGGATTGTTAGGTTGAAAGCCGATCTGCAGAACCCCACAAGCATCGGTCCGGAATGCCTATCGCAACGACTTACGAGCCGGGATGTTAGGCCATCGCCTCGGCATTGGACGATAAGTAGTCTTCTCTGAAGCCGGCGATTCTCGCGAGCGCGGCCTCGATCATTGTCGTCCAAGATCACCCAGTGGGTGATCCCGCTCTGAGCAAGGAGCACGTCGATTCACCAGACGTTTTGCTAAGTGCGCCGCGACCTCGTTGCGATGCTCGACGGTCGCGCCGGCGTCCTTGGCCGACACTCGCGGACAGGAATTTTGTAAGAGGACTTCTGGCGCAGGTAACTCTCGCTTGATGACCCGTTAGATATTATTGTTCGACATCAGAGAATAGTCTACACCCACCCCGACGCGGCGATGGCATTGTTCGCGTGTAACTCTCAGCAACACCTGTTGTTACACTGCCTCGTCCAGCAGTGGCATCGGATTTGCGTTTACCAGTAGTCAGATCGCATATACTTCCGAGGCCTCCGCGTCGACCGTTCACCCGAGCCGCCGCGACAACAGAGTCAAACGGATGTACATCGGTCGAATTTGGAATCAAGTTAGGCATCCCATCGAGGAGGTTCAGACGTGACACGACTCAGATTCTTTTCAATCGCTGTCGTTCTGCTTGCGTTCGGCATGTGGCTCTCTGGATGCAGCGACGATAATCCCACATCCGGTACTACAGATCAACAGGCCCTTGTTGCCAGCGCGTCACCTCGGGACGGGGCAACGGACGTGCCGACGTCGAGCCCAATCGTCATTGCGTTCCACACATCCATGAATACGATGTCAGTGATGGAGTATTTCCATTGTGCCGGCGGAGATGAAATGTGGGCATGGATGGATTCGCTCCAAGACCACCACACCGGAATGGGCGGACATATGACCGATATGGATCACATGATGGCGTGGATGAGGGATATTGAACTCCCGGGTCGATTCGAATGGAACAACGAGATGACGGAGTGCGTGTTCCACCCCGACACCGGACTCTCCCCTCATACCGATTACATGATTTACCTCGAGGATAATATTCGATCGCACGATGGACACATGATGGATCAGACCGGCTCGCCGTACGACGGGCTCATGATTCATTTCCGAACCGGGCCTTGAACGTCCTCACCGGTGAAGCTTCATCTTTTCTCTTGAATCATCCCGTCGATCGAGCATTGGTCGAGTGACGGCTCTTGCGTGGCATCGAGTCCGCCGCTTTCCGGCGGCGCGCATGCGGGTAACGAGAGAGCTCAAGACGAACTCGAGAACCCCTTCCAAAATGAGCCTTTCTTGACGGCATTTCTTTGAACGCGTCGTACCAAAGACAGACCACCTCGCCCTAAAGAGTCACCTCCTTGGCTATGCTGCTCGCTGGTTTCTCCAGCGCCTCTTGCGTCGGTTCACCGGTGGTTAGCTCTTGTGGAGTCTTCGCAGGCGGGCAATTGGAATCTGTCTAGGATTCTTGATTCTGCAGCCAGCGAACATAGGTGATTAGAGCTTCAAGCTCTTCATCGCTCAACGCGTTGCGGTACGAGGGCATACGAATCAGTTGACGTCGTGTGAAAAAGCAGGCCAACCGGTTTGAATCGAACCGGTCTATTTTCCCCTTGAGAATCCACTGCCGGAGTTCGTCGTCTTTTTTTACCAGATCGGAAAAATCCGCGCCCTGCCAAGGCGGAATGTACCCCTTGAAGCTTCGAGGGTTGCTCGATCCGATCCGTCCACCGGGGCCGTGGCAGCCAAAGCAGCCGAGCCGCGACGCCACTCGGTATCCGTCGTGAGCTTCGGTTGGAATGGTGTCATAGACCGCCACGGCTTTGTAGAACGCGATAAGGTCATCGAGCTTTTTCCCTCGTACGATGCTATCGAAAGCCGGCATTTGGAGAGGTAATCTCGGAGGTTGGTCTCGCAGATCCTCTCGTGTCGGGCGAGCCATCGAGCTGTCCTTGGATCCCTCGCTGAGCTCGTGCTGGAGACGCTTGGGACGGCCGTAGAGGATCCATTCGCGGATCTCCGGCTCGCTCTTCACGTACATCATTGCAGTTCCACCAATCCAGGCGGGGACCTCTTGTTCCTCGCTCCCCGGATTTGGGACGCCGCCAGTGCCGCCGGGCCCATGGCACGCGAAGCAACCGAGCTTTTCTGCCACGCGAACCCCGCGCAGCGCCGACGTACGCCGGGGCTCTCGCACGTACCCGAAGATGGCCAGCGCGCTGCCGCCGAGCAGTACTGCGACGAGCCCGGCGGCAACGGCTGTGTTTGTCCTCGACACTTTCATCGTTCGGAACGAACCGAAAGCTACTTGGCCGGCGCGGCGCTTACGGCCTCGATCTTTGCGAGCTCAATGGCGCTCACGCCGTCATGTTCGATCAGCGTTCCCGTCAGACGGGACTGCTTGCCGGCGAAGTCGACGACAAGGTCCTTGGCACTCTCATGGTCTTTCCCGGTTATTAGGTACACCTTCCCGCTGGAAAGGAACCCGATCGGGAGTCCCTTGCGAATACAGGTCTGCGCGCATTGCGCATGCTCTGGGCCTTGGCCGCTCGCCGGGTGGGCCATATAACAATAAAGGTCGAGGACCTCACCGACAAGCGTGACTTGTTTTCCGGATTCGTCAGCCTTCATCTTCATGTCGTGCTGGTGTTCCTGGGCCGCTGAGACCGAGAAGAACGCCACGCTGATCGACAACGCCAAAAGGGCTGTTGTGTACGCGATTCTGTTCATGTCGAAACCTCCAATTGTTCTGGATGCTGAAGCCGACTCACATAAGAACCTTCGGCTCGGGCTGGAGGTCCCAGTGAATGGCTATCACGGGCCCCTCGGCAAAAACCGGCCCGAGCGGCTTCTTAGGTATTCGTTACCGCAAGTCTCGTGCCGCGCCGGATCAACGTCTTAACTGTCATTGACAAAAGGAGTTGCACAGCAAGGCCGCTGCACTGCCCGCGGAAGGTTGCATACTATTCTCCAGCGCTGAACAAATGTCCGCAGCCGACAACATCCGCATACGATGCGAGACGGACTTAGGTCAACTGAATCCTTCGCATGAAGGAATGTGAACCCTGGGCATAATACCGACACGATCTGGCCCGGTCTCGGAATGCGGTCATCTCTCGAATGGGCAATAACTGTATAATATTCTCCGCTTCTGTAGAGAATTGTCCGGCATCGGCGGCTGTCGACAGGGTTGTACGCCTAGTAACACTTTGTGACTTAATACGTTAATCGAATCGTCCTCCGAGGCATGGGGATTGCACTGATCCCGGCGTCGGCGTCGCTAACCCGCGACTCCAAATTAATTTTCCTCAACGCTTCCATTTCCTTCCTGTCTTGGGAGGGGGGGCGGTAGTCGTTTAGAACGTCCTTGCGACCGAAAGGGATTGCCTTTCCATCCAATTCGCCGCACTTCGTCGCAAGTGCAATTGGACCGGCACCAAGCAACGCACATCCCGGATTGACGAGGCCGTGCGGCAGGACGACAATCGCGAGTATGAAAAACCAGCAAGTCTTAACAGGAATCGTTGCGTTGGTCGCGTGGACCGTTCTCGCCGGCGACGCCCGGGGCGAGCCGCAGGAGAGTGCCGCCCCTCTGGTGCTGGATTCGCTCGTCGCGGATGTGCTGCGGGACAATCCGCAATTGAGGTCCGCCCGCGCCGGGTGGGAGGCGATGATGCAACGCCCCAGCGTGGAGCACGCGCTGCCGAACCCGATGTTCACGTACAGCGGCATGGACATGACGAGCGGCGGAAGCTGGCCGAACACGGAAGAGAAACGGTTCATGGTCGAACAGGAGTTCCCTTGGTTCGGTAAACGCGGTTTGCGCGGCCAGGTCGCTACCAAGGAAGCGGAAACGACGCAACGCGACTACGACGCGATGCGGCGCGACGTCATCCAGATGGTGAAGGAGTCGTATTTCGATCTCTATGGCGTGCAGCTATCCATCACGATCACGCGCTCCGATGTAGGCGTGCTCGAGCGGATGGAGACCGTCGCCACGACCAAGTACTCTACTGGTGAGGCGACGCAGCAGGATGCGTTAAAGGCACAGGCGGAAATCACCATGCTCCGTCAAAAGCTCTACGAGCTGGACCAGCAAGAAACCGTGCTCAAAGCTAAAATCAATCAGATGCTCAACCGCCGCGCCGATTCTCCGCTGGGTTTGGCGGTCACCGCGCCGGCCGACGCGTTCGACCTCGATTTGGAAGAGCTCTTCGCCACGGCCCGGGAGAATCGTCCCGAAATCAAACGCGCGCAGGCCGAGATCGAGCGCAATCAGGCGGAGCGCGACTTGATGAAAAAGGAATCTTTCCCCGATTACCGCCTCGGCGTGGAATACCGAAACTTTCGAACAGGCGAAGACATGATGATGTTCTCGCTTGGGTTCGATTTGCCGATTTGGCGAGGTAAATATAAGGCTGGTGTGCTCCAGGCAGAAAAGATGATAGAGGCCAGCGAGGCCGCGAAGGCAGCCACGGAACAGCAGGCGGCGTTCGACGTCCGCGAGGCACAGTTCACGTTGCTCACCGCGCAGCGGACACTCGATCTCTACAAGAACGCGCTCATCCCGCAGGCCCAGGCGCGTTTCGACGCGAGCGAGACCGGCTACAGGACCGGCAAAGTGGATTTCCTCGATCTGCTGGAAAGTGAACGCTTTTTGCTCAACGCCCGCGTCATGGCCTCGATGGCCGAGGGAAACGTCGGCATCCAAGCCGCCCGTCTGGAACGTGCGCTCGGAACCGATTTGAAGCCCGCTGCCAGCGGGGTAGGAGAAAACAAATGAAGTCTCGTGTAATCGCGATTACGCTGGCGCTCCTTCTCGGCCTGGGGCTGACCGGTCTTGCCCTCACTCCGGGGTGCCGCAAGACCTCGGGGCCGCGGGTCGAGGCGGTGAAGTATCACTGCCCGATGCATCCAACGATTGTATCCGATAAACCGGGCGATTGTCCGATCTGCGGGATGCGGCTCGTACCGATGGAGAAACAGCCGGCTGAACCCACGGACGTCAAGCCCGCGGCGACTCAAAAGAGAACAATGTACCGCTCGACGATGAACCCGAACGAGATCAGCGACAAGCCGGGCAAGGACTCGATGGGGATGGAGATGGTTGCGTTCAAGGTCGAGGAAGGCGGACAGGAATCAGGACCGAAAGGATTGGCAGCTGTCTCGATCGGCCCCGAGACGCGCCAGCGCATGGGGTTGACGCTCGGCACGGTGGAGAAACGGAAGCTGTCCCGCGACGTCCGGACCTCGGCGAAGATCGTCGCGGACGAAACGCAGCTTTACAAAGTGAATACGAAGATTGAGGGCTGGGTGGACAGACTGTTCATCAACGTCACTGGCCAGCACGTAAGGAGAGGTGACCCCCTCCTCACGATCTACAGCCCGGAGTTGGTTTCAACGCAGCAGGAGTACCTCACCGCCCTCGGGAGCGTCAAACTGGTCGGGCAAGGTTCGGACGATGTCGCGACCCGCGGCGCGGCGTCGATGCTTGATGCGTCGCGGAGGCGGTTGGAGTTCTGGGACGTCAGCGATGATCAGATCAAGCGGCTCGAACAGACGGGCAAACTGGAAAAGAATCTTACTTTGTACTCCCCGGCCGACGGTTGGGTCACCGAGAAAAACGTACTTGCCGGCCAGAGGATCATGGCGGGCGAACCATTGCTCGTGATCTCGGACCTGACGCATGTTTGGGGCGATGCCGACATCTATCAGTCCGACCTTCCCTACGTGAAGGTGGGAATGCCCGCGGAGATCACGATACCCTACTGGGAAGGCAAGAGTTTCCTGGGCACGGTCGTGTTCTTAACGCCGACGCTCGACCCCGAGACGCGCACGGTGAAGGCGCGCCTGAACATTGCGAATCCCGAGTTACTGCTGAAACCCGAAATGTACGCCGACGCCCGGCTTTCCTACCCAATCGGCGAGGCGATCGCCATCCCCGAGGCCGCCGTCATGCGGACAGGCGAACACATCTACGCGTTCAAGGATGGGGGTGACGGCCGACTCATTCCCGTCGAGATCAAGATCGGTCCCCGAGGTGACGGATACTACCAGCTCCTCAGCGGCTTGAACGAGGGTGACCTCGTTGTGACCTCAGCCAACTTTCTCGTCGACTCCGAGTCGTCGCTCCAGGCAGCGCTCTCGTCCATGGCCAAAGACGGCGGTGCTGGAGCGGAGCCGGACACAGCAAGCGGCGCCGGGACGGAGCCGGACGGAGGAGGCCACGAGCATTGAACCCGCCTAGCGATTCCTCCGGTCTCTTCGAGGGCAAATTGACGCCGATCCAGAAATGGATCCGCTTCGCCGCCCACAATCGGATGCTCGTCATCGCGTTGACGGCGGCCGCGGTGGCGTACTCCTTCCACACGATGAAGAACATCCGTCTGGACGCCATACCGGATTTGTCGGACACGCAGGTAATCGTCTACACGAAATGGGACCGCAGTCCTGACATCGTCGAAGATCAAGTCACGTATCCCATCATCACCGCTCTGCTCGGCGCGCCGAAGGTCAAGGCGATTCGCGGCTTCTCCGACTTCGGATTCAGCTACGTGTACGTCATCTTCCACGACGGCACGGACATCTACTGGGCGCGGTCGCGCGTGCTCGAGTACCTGCAGAAGATCACCGGCGATCTGCCGACAGGTGTGAAACCCGAGCTTGGCCCCGATGCCACAGGCGTCGGCTGGGTGTACCAGTATGCCTTGGTGGATACCTCGGGCAAACACTCGCTCGCTGAGCTTCGTACGTTCCAGGATTGGTATCTGCGGTACGCCCTGCAAAGCGTTCCGGGAGTCGCGGAGGTCGCGGGGATCGGCGGCTTTCAGAAACAGTACCAGGTCACCGTGGATCCGAACCGGCTCCAGAGCTACGGCCTGTCGGTCACGGAGATCGCCGACGCGATTCGCCGGAACAACAACGAGGTCGGCGGGAGGCTCATCGAGTGGTCGGGCCGCGAGTACATGGTGCGCGCACGGGGGTACGTTCAAAACCCCGAGACACTCGGCATGATTGCCGTCAAGACCAGCGCCACGGGCACACCGGTTTTGCTGAAGGACGTGGCGACGATACAGATCGGCCCGCAGATGCGGCGCGGCGTCGCCGACCTCGACGGCGAAGGCGACGCCGTCGGTGGCATCGTCGTGATACGCCACGGCGAGAACGCCCTCAACGTCATCAAGCGCGTGAAGGCCAAACTCGACGAGCTGAAACCGTCCCTTCCGGAGGGCGTGCAGGTTCTCAGCACCTACGACCGCTCGGAGCTGATATCGAAATCCATCGACAACCTCAGGCACGAACTGATTCTGGAAATGATCATCGTCAGC